>ERZ779621.255-NODE-255-length-29672-cov-5.425465_pt1 | contig 29672 bp, 41 predicted proteins | sample MGYA00514215_ERZ779621 | MGnify/ENA primary metagenome ERZ779621 (study PRJEB29562, sample SAMEA4376715) | mouse gut metagenome | isolation source: Cecum | study: EMG produced TPA metagenomics assembly of the A DSS colitis mouse model was used to assess the...
GACATGACCGGCATGCTGAACAAGACCGCTAAAGCCTTTGAAATCAACGGCTTTAGCGGTCTTTCCCTGTGTTTTACGCTTTATTTCCACTTTATCAGAGTTCCAGCACGTTTTTGATAAAGCCCTCCATGCGGGAGGCGCTGTCCTGTTTCATGCGGTCCGTGAGGTGGCCATATTTGTCCAGAGTAAAGGCTGCTGTGGAATGGCCTAAATTGCCCTGGATGGTCTTTATATCATCCCCCGCTCGGATAGCGTTCACGGCGTATGTATGGCGCAAATCGTGAAAGCGGACACCTTTCAAGCCTATGGAGGAGGCTAAATCCCTAAAGTGCTTGTTTACATATTGCGTGAGCAAATTCCGGCCCACTGCATTAGTAAACACCAATCCGTGGGGATTGTCCCACGCTTGACCCGCTCGGAGTTGCATTTCAAGCTGGCGGCGGCGCTGGGCCTTGAGTTCCAGCATAACGGACGGGGCCGGGGTGAGCGTCCTGGCCTTACCGTTTTTGGGGGAGGCAAACAGGCTTTCACTCTGGACCTCAAAGCGGGAGAGCTGTTTGTCAACGGTGATAGTACCCGCTTCCATGTCCACGCTGTCCCAGGTGAGGCCCAGCAGCTCCGATATACGCATGCCCGTGAACAGCGCTACGGTGATAATGTGTTCCAACTCAGTCCCCTTTGCGGCGGCCAGCAGGGCGGTGACCTGGGCATCATCCAAGGGCTTAATTTCCTCCTGGGACTTTTTAGGCAGGGTACACTTTGCGGCGGGATTTTTGGGGATATACTCCAAGTCAACCGCCTTTTCGAGTGCAAGGTGGAGTACCTGGTGAATCATGCGGACAGTTTGAGGGGCAAGACCCTCCAGGCGGTTTATGAACACCTGGACCGTGTGGGGATGGAGGCGGTCCAGCCGGACGGCTCCCAAGGCGGGTTTAATGTGGTTTTTTATGTTGCTTGTGTAAATTCGGACTGTGTTAAACTTGGCGGCCCCCAGATATTCAGTCTGCCAAATGTCCAGCCATTCCCCCACGGTCATCTTGCAGGGCGGGGTGTAGGTGCCCCGGTTGACATCCACGGCCACGGCCTGCATCTTTTCCAGTACTTCCTTTTGTGTTTTGCCGGAAAAGGTGCGCTGGACCTGTTTGCCGGTGAGCGGGTCCCGGCCCGTGGTGATGCGGGCCTCCCAATAGGTGTAAGTCTTGCCGTTGCGGGTATGCGTCCGCTTGTGGATGCTCCCCGCCCCTTTTGCGGCTCTTTTCGCCATGATGTGCTCCTTTCTGTCATTGACACCATGGCCCTCCTATGGTACACTAAAAGGGCGCAAGGGTGCCTTGTTTAGCTGACCTGGTATTTTTGTGCATCTCGCCGCTCAGGGGTTGCAGCCCCTGGGCGGTTCTTTATTTTCATCGAAAGCGGCGGGCAAGGCCGCTTTGTTTCATGATGGCGTTGGCGGTGTGGCGGGATTTGATTTTCCCATCCACGGTAAAGTGCCGCCCAGTGATAGGGCTGTACCAAATATCATGGTCCCCTTTGCCGTGGCGGACAAAAGTGCAGCCGTGTTTGGACAGCTCCGCCCGGACCTCTTTCTCATATTCGGCCATTACATTGCAATCCTCTCACAGCGCTCCGACACCATGCGGAGCTGGACAGGGGCCGGGGCCGTGCCGTTAAGCTCCAGCAGCTCAGGGACCGCAAAACGCACCCGCTCAATGAGGGCATCAAAAGAGCCCGATTCCAGCACCAGGCCGGGAACATCGTCACTTTCAGCGGTCCACACCTGGGCCTCCGGGTCCCACGTCAATCTGATTAGTAATTCCATATATGCCTCCTTTGCCCTGGGCCGCTGGCCTGGGGCTATTTCAATATCTGGGGGAGAGGGAAAGAGCGCTGGCAATGGTTACAGTATGCCTCGCCGGTTGACAGGTCCCCTCTCAAATGTTGACCGCATATAGGGCAGATCATGGTGATGGACTGTATACGGCCCTCTGGCGGCTCCTGGGGCCCCTCCCGCGGGGCCTCTGCCGGGGTGGTATCTTTACTCTCCTGCGGCGTTGGCGTGGCCTGTGCGGGCGCTGTGGGCGGCTCTTGGGCCTGATACTTGGGCATCCCTGCTAAGTCCTCCGCATAGGTGGCAACTTTCTCTTGCCCAAAAGGATTTAGTCGGTCCAGGGCGGCAGCAATACGCTCTTTGGGGCGGGCATTTTGGAAATAGGTTCTCTCCATCCACTCCTGTGTTTCTGATCGCCCCTTGAATCTTTGGGGCTCCTCACCGAAAAAGCGGGCAATCCTGTCAAGGTCAAATTCTGTGACAAAAATTATCTGGCTGATGTCCTCATAATCCCTGATTTTTTCAGCCGGATCGCCCGTTTTGTCTGATAGTGCTTTCCTGGATAAACCAACAGCATCCCTATAATTGCGCAAATTGTCACTAAAATCCCATTGTGAGGGGTCATAGTCCTCCAACTTGGTGGCGATGGCAAGCAGCACATCCATGCGCTCCCGTTCGTCCTGCGTGATGGTCCCATTTTGGAATTTGAGGCAGAGAGCATTTAATTCCGGGCGTTCTACTAGGCGGCAATAAAACGCATGATCACCCGCGCCATGCGCCTCCATATCTACCGCCGGTATAGGTTTGTCCAAGGCAGCGGCAATCTGCTCTTTGGGCGTGGCCTTTAGCTTTGCTAGTTCATCGGGGCTGAGTAGCAGGGGCTTACCATCCTGGAGTTTTGCTATCAACGCCTCCAACTCGTCTGTGGTGGCCCCATGTTCCACGACCTCTGGTGTGGATATGGGGCCCTCCTCCTCTACGAGTTTTGGAGGGCTGCCGCTGGCGTTTTGCGGGGCTGGCCATATGTTGATGGTCCCGTCCGCATCCACTGTGGAGCCGTCAAACAGCTCATAGATGGATATGCCCAGGGCATCGGATATGCGTTTGAGCCGATCATATCGTGGCTCACGGGTTCCATTTTCATACCGCATAATTGCCACGCCGGAAACGCCTACTTTTTCTCCCAGTTGAACTTGTGTTAATCCTGCTTTTTCACGGGCGGCTTTTATACGTTCACCAATAGTCACTCTATCACCTCCGGGGTTAGTATAACACAGTAAAAAAAATAAAACAACCACTTTGGTAAAAATTTTTATATCCCTATTGACAAACAACCAATTTGGCACTATACTTTCATTGTACAACCAAATCGGTTGTTTTTAATGGAGGTGAGACAATGAAAGCAGACCGCAAAAAACTGGAGTTGGCAATGGCCCGGAGCTGCATGAGTAGTGCAGACCTGCCCTTGGCCGCCGGGCTTCCCCGGCCCACTGTGCAAAACGCCATTGTGGGCAAAAGTGTCCGACCTGCCACCCTGGGTAAGATTGCCAAGGCGCTGGGCGTTGACCCGGCAGAACTTTTGGCGGAGGAGGTCTGACCGATGATGAAAAGCAAAAAGGTCAAATTATCCCGCAAGACCGCCGTGGGGCTCATCCGCTCTGTGTTCCCTGTTTCTCCCAAGGTCATTGAGGGCGGGGAGCAAGCCTCTGGGGCCGTCATCTACACGGCGCAGACGGGAGCGCTCGACATTACCTGCTCCAATGACTGGTACACCTGCAATGGGCGCATCCAGCTCATCATTGCAGACCGCATGGGCGGCGGCTCTGTCCGTATGTATTTCCACCCGGAAACCCTCAACCGGGATTTTGGGGCGGAGGAGGCGGATAGGCAGGATGACCGCCGGGAGGCACGCATTGCATGGGCCCAGAGCGTGGGCAGAGAACGGGCCCACAAGTTTGTTGACCAATACCTTGAGGGGTGCTGATAACACCCCCGCCAATCACTAAAGGAGGTTTAGAGCATGAACGCCACAACGCAAGCGCCCCTGACCCTGGACATCAAGGGGGCCGCCGCCCTGCTGGGTGTGTCCGATGATCTGATGTACCGCATGGTACATATCAAGGACTTCCCCTCTTTCCGCATGGGGCGGAAAATCCTGATTGACCGGCGCAAGCACGAGGCCTGGCTGGAGAAACAGACCGCGGGCCAGATTGAGACTTGGAGGTAACGAACATGAAAACGAGATTGCAACTCAGAGCCTTTAACGTCCAGCTCTTGGACGTGCGCACGGGCCACGTAACGGAGGAGCGCTTTGTCACCGACAAGGCCACGCTCCAGGCGGCGGAGTTGGTGGGAGAGAGCGCCAATGAGCTCATCACCCGGCACTACACCCGGCGGGGCTTTAACGTCATCAGCATTGATAAGCCGGAGCGCCGGGAGGTCATCCTGGACCTGGCGGAGCTGTTTGACCGCCCCTGAGCCCACCGACCTGGGGCAAGTCGTTAAACTGCCACACCATCCCATGGTATGGTATGGTGTGCTCTGGCATGGTTTGGCTGGGACGGGTGAGCTATGGCTCGGTGTGGTGCGTCCTTTTGGCTGGGTTTCTGGTTAAAACTCAGCCCCATCCCTTGGTGAGGTAGGGTGCGGTTTGGTTAGCCACGGTTCGGTATGGTGTGGTTGGCCATGGCCCGGTGTGGTGCGGCCTTTTGGAGCCGTTCTGGTTAAACGGCTACCCCATCCCCTGGCCCGGTAGAGTGCGGTATGCACGGGCTGGGCAGGGTGTGGCGAGGCAAGGTAAAATTTTTACAAAAAGTGAGGTAATCAACATGGCATTGACAAACTATGATTTGGAACAGGTCAGCAACGATGGCAGCGGTGCCATCATCGCTCCGTACATTGCGGAGGTGACCGTTGAGGGCTCCGCCCCTATCATGTTCCATCGGTGGAGCTGCGAGGCGGTGGAGGCCAAAGCCAACGCCGCCAAGGGCAGCAAGGCCAAGAAAGAGGATGACTGGGAGAGCTATTTGTACCGGGACACCGCCGGAGAAATCGCCATCCCCGGTGAGTATCTGCGGCAGGCCATCATTGAGGCGGCCAAATACCGGCAGGACCCCAGGAGCCCCCGCAAGAGCGCCAAGGACCTTTTCAAAGCGGCTGTTATCAGCTTGACGGACCTGGCCACCACCGGGGCCTCTGAGCCTGATTATCTGGACCGGCGGCGGGTCTGCGTCATGCGGGCGGCTGTCACCCGTGTCCGCCCCGCCCTCAATGCGGGATGGCCTGCCACATTCCAGCTTATGGTTCAAACGCCGGAGTACATCAGCCCTCAGACGCTCAACGGGGTCATTGCGGACGCCGGGCGGCTGGTGGGTTTGGGTGACTTCCGCCCCAGCTATGGCCGGTTCGTGGTTTCCAAGTTCGATGTGATGGAGGAAACGGCATGACAATGAACGGCTTGAAACTTCACCCCAAGACGGGGCTGCCCCTCAAGACCCTGGAGAACGTGCGGACCGTGCTGGACGAGTGGCTCGCCATCCGTGGCCGGATTGAGCTGGACACGTTCCATAATCAGATCATCACCCGTGCCCGCCTGCCCTGGCAGTATGACCCGGACAAGACCTACAAATTCCCCCATGAGTGGACGGACGCCGACCGGGCCGAGCTCAACCTTGCGGTGGAGAAAATCCTGGGCTTTAACGCCCCCAACCTGATTGACACCGCCTTTACCGCCTGCGCCGCCCAGAACACCTACCACCCCATCAAGAACTATCTGAACGGGCTGGACTGGGACGGGGAGCCCCGGCTGGACACCCTCTTTATTGACTACCTGGGAGTAAAGGACACCCCATACACTAGGGCGGTCACCCGCAAGGCCTTTGTGGCCGCTGTGCGGCGCATCCGGCACCCCGGCATCAAGTTTGACAATATGCTCATCCTGTCCGGCCCCCAGGGCGGCTACAAGTCTACCATCCTGCACATGATGGTGGGCAAGTGGTTCTCTGACAGCATCCGCACCTTTGAGGGCAAGGACGCCATGGAGGCGCTGCGGGGCGTGTGGATCATGGAAATCTCCGAGCTGGAGGCCATGCGCCGCTCCGATGTCACCGCTGTCAAGGCTTTCCTGAGCAAGACGGCGGACCGCTACCGGGCCGCATATGGCCGGTATGTCAACGAGTACCCCCGGCAATGCGTCATGTTCGGCACCACCAACTCCAACGCTTTCCTGTCCGACATCACCGGCGGGCGGCGGTTCTGGCCCCTGCGGACGGACGAACAATTCCGGCTCAAGGACGTGCCCAAAGACCTGCCCCTGGAGCGTGACCAAATCTGGGCGGAAGCTGTCCACTATGACCAACTGGGAGAGGCCATCTACCTGGACACCTATGAGCTCCAGCAGGAGGCCAAACGGGAGCAGGAGGAATACCGGGAGGCGGACCCCTGGGAGGCCACCGTCAGGGAGTTTGTGGAGCGGCCTGTGCCCGTTGACTGGGATGAGTGGCCCATCCAGCGGCGCAACATCTACTGGGCCGGGGTGGCCCAGGGTGACCTCCCGCCCACCACGGAGCGCCGCCGGGTATGCGCCTCTGAGATATGGGCGGAGGCCTTGGGCAAGCGCCCGGAGGACATGACCCAGACGGAGGCCCGCCGCATCAACAGCATCCTCAGCAACTTGCCCGGTTGGGAGAAAAAGGGTCAGATGCCCAGGGGCAACCCCTACGAATTGCAGCGGGCCTTTTACCGTAACATTGACCCCGGCCCCGTGTAACATTGGCTTGCCCCTGTAACATTTGAATGTTACAAAATCGGCCAATGTTACGCCAAAATCAACACTGTCAACACTTCATTTTTCCAAGTGTTGACGGCGCAAACCGTTGCGGCGCAAGGTTTTATACCCCAATCAACACTGTCAACACTTTTTGTATAGCTTTATGTGAAATAGAGCAATTAGAGAAAATCAGAGAGTTTTTGAAATTCTCAAAACGCTCTAAAACTCTCTAAATAGGGGGTGCTTATACAGACAGCGAAAAATCTGGTGACAGTGTGACAGGCCACCGGCCGGGGAAAGCGAGGGATGATACAGCAATGAGCAACCAAACCACCGCCCCGAGGCTGCAACCTCTGAGCGGCGGAAGAAAAACCAGGTCAGCTAAACAAGGTACCCTTGCGCCCTTTCTGCACCGGGCGGCAGGGTGCGGAAAGGAATATTATGGAAAATTGGATAAAGACCAACCGGGGGGCCCTGGGCCTGTCGCAAGCAAAACTGGCGGTGGCCCTGGGTGTGAGTAAAAGCTCTGTGAACGCCTGGGAGCGGGAGGAGCGGTTGCCCAGCGTCAAGGAGTGGACCCGCCTGGCGGCGTTCTTCCAGGAGCATGGGCTGGAGGCCCCGACTATGCCGGACAACTTGCCCCAGGAGCGCAAGAGCCGCCGCAAGGTGGGCACGGACCCCAGCAAGCTGCGGGAAAAGCGGGAGGCCTCTGGCTTGTCTGTGGGGGCTCTTGCGGCGGCTCTGGGCGTAGACAGGCACAGCGTCACCGCCTGGGAACGGGGCACGTCAGCGCCGTCCAGGCCCTCCATTGACGCCCTGTGTGAGCTGTTCGACTGTGCCCCGGAGGAGTTGGGCTTTCCCCGCATCCGCAACGGCTTGACTGTGGAGGAGCGTAATGACCTATTGATGGGCTACCTGTTGGACATCCACAAGGCCTGCTACGGTATGCGGCGGCTGATGTACGCAACCGGCACGGACCAGGAGGACGCACGGCAGGACGCCGCACTTGCCGTGCTGGAGGCCATCAACCGGGCGGAGGACCCCCATGACCCGGAGGCCCTGCGGCACTATGTATTCCGTACAATCAAGTATGCGCTGATGCAAAGCACTAAACGCTCCAGTGACAAGGGGTTTTCCGCTGTACCATATAGGGTCTATCCTGTTGTTGTGGCGTTTAATCCTGCGTTGAACAATGAGCAGGACCGGGACGAATGGGATTGACCTACATAAAGCGGGAGAGCTTGACGGCCCTCCCGCTATCCCTTTGTGGCACCCTCTAAAATTAGCTTTATAGGCGGGCGGCATCCGGCACCCGCCACTGGGCGGCGGTATTGCCCTGTGAGCCTCCTTTTTTCTGATAGGCGGGGAGGGCCCTGGGCTTTCATCTCTTTTCACCGGGGCCCTCCTGACCGAAAGCACCCCAAGACCCAGGCACAGCCCGCCCAAACTACGGGGCTCCCCTCTGCCCATACTGGCGGGGGCGGTAAAGCTCCCACGGGCGGGCTGTGCCTGGGCCTTTTGGCTTAAAACAATACACGAAAAGGAGATTTTAACCATGGAAATCAAAATCAAGGAAAACATCGAGAACGCCGTCAAGCGGCACCGGGTCCTCAGTGAAAAGCTGCTGAAGGAAACCACGGAGCTGGTGACGGACCCATCCATTGCCACGGAGCTGCTGAAAGTGCACAGCCCATCGGCGGCGGCCAAGCGGCTGCAAGAGCAAATCAACGGCATGGTGCTCCAAGCCAATGACCTGGACAAGATGTATAACGCCGAGGTCAAAAAGCACATCTCCGAGGCCAAGCTGGCCGCCATGCCGGAGGAGGTGCGGGCCTTTGTCAAACCGGCGGACTACCAGCAGCAAATCAGCAACGCCCTGGCGTTTCTCTCCCTGGAGGGGGACCGCCTGACGGACCAGGCCGCTTTTGCTATCCTCAAGCCCTTTTTCAACGACTGGGAGCAGATGCACCTTTTTGAGCGGGCGGTGCTCCAGCAGATGCACCTGGAAAACGAGTACACGACCCGCTCCGCTTTCCCCACGGCACTGGGCGCTGTTCTGGACAAGGCGGACACCTATACCGCCCTGTTTGGGGAGGCGGAGATGCTGGCCGAGCGGCTTTTCATCCGAAAGAAAGAGCACACTTCCACCTGTAATATTGGTGAGTTCCCCGTCTATGGCGGCTATGGCCTGGACAGCTATGATGAGGTGGCCGCTGAGGAGCGCATCATGGAGCTGGCGGGGCTCATTGAAACCCTGGGCAGCGACAAGGCCTTTGTCTATGACAGCGCCAGCTTTAAGTATGGCCAGATTTACCAGGCCCGTCACCAAATCGGCTCTGTGAGCCCCGCCGATACTGACGCCGGTTTTGTGTGGCTGTGATGAAGTGGGGACGCTGTGAATACCGGCAGCTCATCAAGCTCCGGGACAACCTGGCCAAGCTCCAAAGCACTGACCTGGATAAGTTTTGCCGGGATACGTCCAAGGAGCTGGCGGCCCGCCTGCTGTCTCTTGTGATACCGGCCACCCCCGTGGGGAAATACCCCAAAGCCAGCGGCAAAAAGGGCGGCACCCTGCGCCGGGGCTGGACGGCCCGGACGGAGCTGGAGGCCGCCAGCCGTGGTGGGAACAGCAACGCCCAGGCCTATGCCCAGGCCATGCCCATCTCAAAGCAGGGCACCACCTACGTTGTGGAGGTCATCAACCCCGTCCATTATGCCAGTTATGTGGAGTTTGGCCACCGCACGCCCGGCGGCGGATGGGCTGAGGGGCAATATTTCCTCACCATATCGGAGCAGCAGCTAAGGGGACGGGCTCCGGCCATCATTGAGGACAAGCTGAAAAAGCTGTTAAGGGGGGCTTTCAATGTCTGAGCTGAACAGAGATATTGAGGTCATTATCCCCGGCAAGCTGGCCGCCGTCAAGTTCTCATATATCCCTTTTATCCCGGAAATCGAATACACCCCGGACCCGGACCAACCGGCCTATACAGAGGCTTGCCGCATTACGGACGGCGGGGTGTTCCTACTTAACAAGGACCTCCCCGGCTATGAGCTTTTGAAAAGCATTGTGCGGAAAGTCATCCGCCTCCCGCTCCACCGGCTCAACCGGGAGCGGGCAAAGCTGGCCAATAAGAAAGCCATGACCCCCTATGAGGACTTATACGGCCTGTGTCTGGCGGCGGAGCTGGAGCGGCGGGACAAGGCGAAAAGAGGTGTGCGCTAATGGCCACGATAAAATCTCAAATGGCCCTGGACGATGGCATGAGCCGGGTGCTGTCCAAAATCGTCAACGGCCTTAATACCACTCTGGACGCCTTTGAGCAGGTCCAGCGTGCCTCCGGCTCCGCCCTTGACGTGGCCAACATTGAGGCGGCACGGGCGGGGCTGGCGGAGGCCGGGGCAGAGGTCAAGGCCATGGAGGAATATTTCCGGCAGGCGGCGGAACAGGAGGAGCGGCTGAACAATGGCGTCAATCAAGGCGCATCCGCCATGGATGGGCTGTTGAGCAAGGCCGCCTCCCTTGCCGCCACTTACATGAGCATATCCGCCTTCAAGGGCTTTGCTACCGGCTCCATGGAGGCCGCTGACACCCAAATTGGGGCCCAGGTGCAGCTCCGCACGGTGCTGGACAATATGGGCGCTACAGACGTTTACGGTGATATGGCGGACACCATCACCGGCACGGCCCTGGAGAGCACCTTGACACTCAACACCGCTGAGGCAGAGGGCAATTACGGTGCTTTTGCTGCCGGTATCACCGGCAACCCGTTGGAGCTCCAGGTGGACACCTCCAACACCATGAGCGCCTATGACGCCATCACCCAAAAGGCGGCAGGCATCCAGAGCCGGGGAATGTTCGGGGATGAGGCGATGATTGCGGGGGCGGCGGAGCTGGCCACCTATTTCTCCGATACCGAGGCCATACTCAGCATGATGGACACGCTCACCAACTATGCCGCCGGTATGTCTAACGGTGCGGCGGTAGACGCATCCGCTATGGTGGACTACGCCACCAACCTGGGCAAGATCATGTCCGGCTCCTTTGACGCCATGAAAGACCGGGGCTTTGAGTTTACAGAGGCCCAAAAGGCCATCATTGAGGGCACCGCCACAGAGCAGCAAATCATTGCGGGGCTGGGGGCGGAATACCTCAGTCTGAGCTCCGATATGCAGGCCGCCGCCGTCATCCAGAGTGTCATTGATGAGGGGTGGTCCGGGATGTACGAGGCCATGAGCGGCGCACCTATGGGGCTCATCACTCAGCTCAACAACGCCCTGGGGGACATCCAGGAAAATGTGGGGGCCGGTATTTATCCGGCGGTTCTGGACCTTGTGCAGACGGTACAGAACAACCTCCCGCAAATCAACACCGCCGCCATGGGCCTGGCCACGGTGCTGGGCTTTGGCATCACGCTGCTTACCAACTTGGTGGGCGGGGCTGTGGCGTTCGGCTCCGCCGTGTCCGACAACTGGAGCTGGATAGAGCCCATTGTCTGGGGCATTGTGGCGGCACTGGGGGCCTATGGCACCGTGCTGCTGGCGGTCAATGGGGCCCAGATGGTCCACAATGCCCTGGAGGCCGTTTCCAACGGCTTGAAAACCGTGGCCGCCGCCCATTCCGCCATAAAAGCCGGGGCCTCACTTGCGGAGGCAGCGGCAACAAAAACCGCTGAGGGGGCACAGCTCGGGCTCAACGCCGCCCTGCTGGCCTGTCCCGTGACGTGGGTGGTGATTGGGGTGATTGCCCTTATCGCCGCCGTGGTGGGTGTCATCCGATACCTGGACGTTTTCGGGGCGAAAAGCACCACCGTTTTCGGTACATTCATGGGCGTGCTCAGTGTGGCAGGACAATTCCTCTACAACGTCATATCCGGCGCTGTGGCCGTTGTCTTTGCCGCTTGCTCCAATATCGGCACAGCTTTCCACAATGTCATTTCCAATGTGCAGGGCTGGTGGTATGGCCTCTTGTCCACCGCCTTGACGGTGGTGGAGGGTATCTGTGCCGCCCTCAATAAGCTGCCCTTTGTGGAGTTCGACTATTCCGGTATCAGCGCCCAGGCGGATGAGTTTGCCGCCAAATCCGCCGAGGCCTATGGCAGCGTCAAGGAATATGAGAGCATCGGGGACGCATGGGGGAGCGCCTGGTCCGATAACTGGCAGGCGGACGCTTTCCAGGCGGGAGCGGCCTGGGGCGATGGCATAGCGGACAAGGTGGGCGGATTTTTTGACAGCATGGGCTACACCCCTGGCAGCATGGATGACCTCATGGAAAAGTATGGCGGGGCATATCCTCCCGGCGCGGACAGCTTTGCCATGGACGGCCTGGGCGGCGATGTGGCAGACATCGCCGGGAACACCGGCAGCATGGCCAAGTCCATGGACCTGACCGGCGAGGAGCTGAAATATCTGCGGGACATTGCGGAGCGGGATGCTATCAACCGCTTTACTACGGCGGAGGTCAAGATCGACCTCACAGGGATGACCAACAAAATTGAGGGCACCACGGATATTGACGGGGTTATACGGGAGCTGACAGACGGCTTTACTGAGGCCTTGGTCACCGCCGCTGAGGGGGTACACTCCTAAACCGCTACACCGCCTATTATGGCCGTCCAAGCCCGCAAAGCTGGCCCACTAAATTCCTTGCAAACCCTTATGGCTCAAGGGGTGAGGGCTTACCCTCCCCCTGTGCCGCACTTGTCCAGGGCGCTAAATCGGAGGTGATTACCATGCCCGGAAAGAAACGCTTGCGCTTGAGCAGTTCCAGGGACATCCGGCAATCGCTCAACCGTATCGCCAATATGCTGCTGAATGATGAGCTTGACCCCAAGACGGCCAACGCCATCATGTATGCTTGCAGTATCAGCCTCAATGCCATCCGGGTGGATGAGCAGCAAACCAAGCTGGATGAGCTGGAGCGGCTGGTGGAGGAGGTGCGCAATAAACAATGAATAGCTTTGACCGGCGCATTGCCCGCATCCGGGAGCGGATAGGGCCGGACATCCCCCCGGTGGTGCTGGTATGTGAAAATGGAGAGCGCCGCTCTATGACGTTCCTGGAGGCCGTGGAGGTCATCAGCAACACCCCCGGCATCGTGGAGGCTGAGGCGGATGACCCCACCGCCCAGTCCCTCCTCAATGCCATGCTCCCCAGTGGGCAGGACCTCTCTGGGCTGATAGCTGAGGGATAGCCTCAGCGGCCATTTTGAGGCCCCCTGGCGGGCTTTTAGCGGCAAGGGTATGAAAGTATATAGGGCCGCTATAACGTGTGTGTTTTTTCCGCCGGAAAAAGGAGGCTTGCACCATGACCAATGAGGAGCTTGTGGCGCTGATACAAGCCGGGGAGCGGGACAGGCTCCCGGAGCTGTGGGAACAGGTGGAGCGCTTTGTGGCCCTCCAGGCCAACCGGCTCCTGCACGCCATGGGGGACCGGGCGGCGGCTCATGGACTGGAATACAATGACCTCTACAACAGCGGCTATATCGCCCTCGTGGCCGCCGCTGACAGCTACAAGCCGGAGGCTGATATGCAGTTTATAGGTTGGTTTGCATTTTACCTTAAAACCGCTTTTGCCGAGGCTGGCGGCTGGCGTGGCCGCAAGCAAAACCCGCTCAACAACTCCACCAGTATGGACAAGCCCGTGGGTGAGGAAGATGATGGAGGCACAGTGGGTGACTTCATCCCGGACCCCGCCGCCGTCCAAGCGTTCCAGGACGTGGAGGAACGGCAATACCAGGAACAGCTCCACGCCGCCCTTGAGCGGGCCCTGGGGACGCTTGAGGACGATGAGGAGGCCGTCATAAGGGCCCAGTACTACCAAGGCCGCACCCTTGAGGAAATAGGCCCTCAAGCCCGCTCCATGGCGGCCAGCGCTCTTAGAAAGCTGCGCCGCCCCCAGGCCAGAAAAGAGCTGGAGCAGTTTATTGAACAGCGTACCCCGTACTATTTGCGGGTGGGCGTTCAGACGTTCCAGAATACCGGGGAGAGCGCCGTGGAGCGGATTTTATTCATGCGTGAACAAATGCGGGAAAAGAGGTGTACTGTATGACAGAGCGGGAGCTGGCACAGTTACCCCTCCTGAGCCGGGAAATTGAACAAGTCCAGGCACGGCTCCAAGGCCCTGATCTGGACCCGGCGGCATACTGCCAGAGCGTGCGCCATGTCGTGGCAGAGCACCGGCAATGGGTGGAGGAGCTGCTGGAGCGCCGGGTGGCAGAGCGTGACGGGCTGGAGGGCTTTATAGCGGCCATTGAGGATGAACAGGCCCAGCTCATTCTTGCATACCGCTTTGCCGCCGGTATGCCTTGGAAAGCTGTGGCCGCCCGCTTGGGCGGGGGCCTTACGGCGGCGGAGTGCTCCAGAATTGCGGGTAGATATTTAGAGCGGGAGAGCGCCTAACTCTCCCGCTTTTTTTCGCTTATTTTTTCACTTTTATCGCTTTTCAGTCCATCAACGCAAGCGGACAAGGGCGGTCTAAATCTCTTGCGCTGCAACGGTTTTACGGCATTTTAGCGGAAACAAGCGGAAACGGGAAAACAGCATAAAACACAGCCGAATATATGACCGGCATGACCAATAAGATCGACAGCAGCAACGACCTGGACGGTGTCATTCGGGAGCTGACCGACGGCTTCTCCGAGGCGCTGGTCACCGCAGCCGAGGGGGTGCATGAATGAGTTATTCCTGTTATCTGGGTGGTATGGAGGTCCCGACCCCGGCCAAGCTGACCGTCAAGGTCAAGGGGAAAAACAAGACCCTGATACTGCTCAACGAGGCGGAGATCAATTACCTGCGCTCACCCGCCCTCACGGAGATCACGGTGCCGCTGCTGCTCCCCATGCTGGGCGGCAGCCGGTCCCCGTCGGCTTACCTGGATATGCTGGAGCGCCTAAAGACCGGCAAAGGGACCACACAATTTATCCTGGTGCGCTCCAGCCCGGACGGGCGGAGGTTGTTTGACACCAACCTGACCGTAAGCGTGGAGGACTACAACATCGTGGAGGACGCCAAGAAGGGGCTGGACGTGTCGGTGGACGTGAACTTGAAACAGTGGCGGCCCTACGGGACCAAGACCGCCACCGTGGAACCAGCCGCCGAACCCAGCCAGCCCCCCACGGTGACTGTGGAGCAGGAGCGGGAGGCCAGCACGGCCCCCGCCGCCAAGACCTACACCGTGAAAAAGGGCGACAGCCTGTGGGCCATCGCCGCCAAGTATTATGGGAAGGGGTCCGACTACTCCAAAATCGCCGGTGCGAACACGGACAAAATCAGCAACCCTAATCTGATCTATCCGGGGCAGGTGCTGACGCTGCCATGACCTATGAGCTGATGATCCAGCACAAGGGCAGCGTCATGCTGCCGCCCACCGTCGAAGGCGTGACTATTGAATGGGAACGCAAGGGCCAGCCGGGCAAGCTGGTGGCCGATGTGGTCAAGACGCCCGGTCTTAGCTTTCAAGAGGGGGACCCCTGCCGTTTTTCCGTGGACGGCACCCCCGTCTTTTACGGCTTTATCTTCGACAAGGCCCGCAAGGGCAGCAACCCCAACGTGATCACCATTACCGTGTATGACCAGCTGTACTACCTGAAGAACAAGGACACCTATGTCTACGAGAACAAGACCGCCGACGCCGTGATCCGCATGATTGCGGACGACTTCCAGCTGAACGTGGGCAGCCTGGAGGGGACCGGCTTTTCCATCGCCAGCCGGGTGGAGGACAACAAAACCCTCTTTGACATCATCCAGACGGCCCTCGACGAAACCCTAAAGGCCACCGGCCAGATGTTCGTCCTCTATGACGACGTGGGCAAGCTGACCCTCAAAGGGCTGGGCAGCATGAAGATCAATATGGTGGTGGACGACTCCGCCGCCGGGGACTACGACTACAAAAGCTCTATTTCCTCCGGGACCTATGACAAGATCAAGCTGTCCTATGAGAACAAGAAAACCGGCAAGCGGGAAATCTACATCGCCCAGGACGGGGCCAACATCAACCAGTGGGGCGTCCTCCAGTATTACGAGAAGATCGACAGCACGGCCAACGCCAAGTCTATGGCCGACGCCCTGCTGGACCTCTACAACACCAAGACCCGGACCCTCAAGCTCCAAAACGTGCTGGGGGACATTCGGGTCCGGGGTGGGACGCTGCTGATCGTTACCCTGGGTCTGGGGGACATCAACCTGTCCAGCTACCTGATGGTGGAGCAGGTCAAGCATACCTTCAGCAACGAGCAGCACCTGATGGACATGAAGATGCGGGGTGGTACGTTTGTCGCTTGATATTAACGAGCTGGTGCGCCTGGTAAAACAGGCCGCCGTGGAGGCCGTGCGGGCTGACGCCCCTATGGCGGTATGCTACGGCACGGTCCTCTCCACGACCCCGCTGAAAATCCAGGTGGACCAAAAGAAAATTTTGGGGACGGCCCAGCTAATCCTAACCGACGCCGTGCGGGACTACAACGTGGAAATGTCCACCATTGAGGGAACCGGCAAAAGCCTGGGGCCGCACTACACCGAGGACGAAAGCGGCGGCAGCGGGGACGCCGCCTTTGCGGCCCACAAGCACCGATACCAGGGCCGGAAAAAGTGGCGGGTACACAACGCCTTGAAAAAGGGCGAGAAGGTGATCCTGCTCCGCTGCGACGGCGGGCAGAAATATGTGGTCCTGGACAGATGGGAGGCGAGGGAGTAATGGGCCTGTTACCGACTACCGGGGACGACCTGGACCTGGTGCGCTTTCAAATAGCGACCCAGCCGGGGTATACCCACAAGCTGGACATTGACCAGCAGCGAGTACGAGGGACCACCGACGAGCGCGACGCCGTGCTTCAGGCGGTCTATTTGATTTTGAACGTGGAGCGGTACGCCTACCCCATCTATTCCCGCAACTACGGGTCCGAACTGTCCGACCTGATCGGCAAGCCCAAGGACTACGCCATGAGCGAGATGAAGCGCCGGATCACCGAGGCGCTGCTCCAGGACGACAGAATTACCAGCCTCAGCGACTGGGAGTTTGAACCGGGCCGAAAGAGCGTCCGGGCCAGCTTTGTGGTGCATACCATCTACGGCGACGTGGAGGCTTCCAAGGAGGTGGATATTTAGTGTTTGAGGATATGACCTATGAAGCCCTGATAAAACGGGCGCTGGCCAGGGTGCCCCCCACGATGGATAAACGGGAGGGGTCCATGGTATTCAACGGAGTGGCCCCCTCTATGGCGGAGCTGGCCCAGCTGTATATCGCCGCCGACTTCGTGTTCCAGGCCACCTATCTCCTGACCGCGCCCAGGGAATACCTGATCAAGCGGGCGTCTGACCGCAACATGGCCCCGTATCCGGCCACCGCCGCCGTCTACCGGGCGGAGTTCAACCGGGAGGTGCCGGAGGGGACCCGCTTCTCCTGCGAGGACGTGAACTTCGTCGTCACGGGCCGCATGGACCCGGAGGACGACACCGAAACCGGGTTGAGCCACCGCGTCACCTGTGAAAAGGTGGGGGCAGCCACCAATCAGTACACCGGCCAGCTGATCCCCGTTGAATACCTGGACGGCCTGACCCATGCGGAGCTGGTGGAGCTGTTGATCCCCGGCGACGATGAGGAGGAAACAGAGGCGTTCCGGCAGCGGGTCCTTGACAGCTTCCAGTCCCAGGCGTTCGGCGGGAACCAGGCAGACTACCGGGAAAAGGTGCTGGCCATTCCGGGCGTGAGCGCCGTCAAGGTCCACCCGGTATGGAATGAGGGCATACAGCCCGCCTCCCTGATCCCCAATGAGGAAGTGGTCGCCTGGTACAACGCCTCTGTGGGCGCGTTAGAGGCCCCTGTGGCGGCCTGGCTGACGGGGGTATATACGGCGGCCTCCCACCGCCTGCTGACTGTTGGCGGGGCTGTCAGGCTGGTTATTATGGCCTCCAACGATACCGCACCGACTGAAACGCTGCTGGAGGAGGTCCAGACCCGCATTGACCCCACCCAGAACGCCGGAGAAGGGGTGGGTCTGGCCCCCATTGGTCATGTGGTCCGGGTGGAGGGCGTCACTCCAGAGCCGGTGAACATCGACCTCAATCTGACCTTTGCCCCCGGCTGGAGCTGGGAGGCCGTCAAGAGCTATGTGGAGGGCGTGATCGACAACTATTTTGTGGAGCTGGCTAAGACCTGGGCCAGCTCTGATTTTTTGGTCGTCCGTATCTCCCAGATTGAAAGCCGTATCCTCGCCGGGTGCGCCACCATGATAACCGACATTGGCGGCACACGGATCAACGGGGTGGAGAGCAATCTGGCATTGGGCGCGGACAGCGTTCCCGTGAGGGGTGAAGTCAATGGATAGGAAGCTGCTGGACTATCTCCCCCCGGTACTCCGGGAAGTCATGGAGATGCAGGCCATCAACGAGGCCAACGAGCCGGAGATCGCCATAGCCTGGGACGCCCTGACCCTTGTGCTGGCCAACCAGTTCCTTGAAACCGCCGACGTTCGCGGGGTGTCCATCTGGGAGAAGGAGCTGAAGATATTCCCCAAGGACACCGACACCCTGGAGGGCCGTAAAGCCCGCATCAAGGCCATGTGGAACTTGGAGATACCCTACACGATCCCCTGGCTTAAAAACTGGCTGACGGGCATTTGCGGCCCGGAGGGGCACGAGGAAACTATAGTCGATTACACCATCAACATCCAGCTCGACTATACCGTGCTGCCCGACGCCGACAGCCTGGCGTCGGAAATTTTGAAAATGCTGCTGGCGGTGCGTCCCTCCAATATGCGGGTGATGCTGACCGCCTTTTTGCAATCCTACGGCACGATCTCCTTCGGGGCGGCTGCGGAAATGTCCCAGGCTATGGAGGTCTACCCCTGGATTGTGCGAGGCATGAAAACCACCGGCGCATTAAGAAGCGGGGCCTATACAGAACAGGCGAACCACATAGACGTATGGCCCAAAATCGTGCGGGGCATGAGGAGCAGCGGCACCTCCATCATGGCGGGTGCTCTGGAGTATCATGCCATTCTGGAAATCTATCCAAAGGAGGGAACAGCAAATGCCCAGTGAGTTTGAAACCGTGATTACCGAGCAGACGGAGTATGGGACGATAATCACTACCCAGGGGGCGGCGATTATTGCGGACTGTATTCTGAACGGAAAGAAGCTGCCCATCGTGGAGGCCGCTGCGGGGGATGGCGGGGGCGAGGCCACGATCCCCACCCCCGGCCAGACCGCCCTTGTCAATGAGCGATGGCGCGGTGAGATCGCCGGGAAGTCGCTCAACCCCACCACCCCCAACATGATCGACGTGAAGGTGGTCATTGAGGACAGCGTGGGCGGCTTCACTATCCGGGAAATGGGCCTTTACAGCGACACGGGGGTGCTGATCGCCGTATGCAATACCCCGGCCACCGAGAAGGTGTCTATCTCCGGCGGAGTGTCCGGCAAGCTGACCATGCTCATGCACATTGTCGTGGCGGACGCCTCGGTGCTGGACTTCATCATCAACCCGTCGCTGGATACCGTGAACCGCCAGGAGCTGGAGGCCGCTCTGGAGGCCCACAACACCGACCCGGAGGCGCACCCGGATATTCGGGAGGACATTCAGGTCAACGCCGAGGCAATCGTGGAGATTGGCAAGACGGCCAGGACCGCCAAAACGACGGCTGACAAGGCCCTGGAGGCGGCGGAGGCCGCCGCCAAGGAAGTATCCACCCTGACCCATACCATCAGCGTGGTGCCCTCCCAGAGAGGCAGCCTGATCTATAACGGCGCGGAGCAGGCCCCGGTATGGAACAACTACAACCCCGAAACGCTGGCCATCAGCGGCGACACCAAAAGGACCGCCGCCGGGACCTATACGGCCATCTTCACGCCGACGGGGGAGTATGTGTGGTCCGACGGTACGAATGACCCCAAGGAGGTCACCTGGACCATCGGGCGGGCGGTGGTCAATCTGCCCACCCAGAACGGCAGCCTGACCTATACCGGGGAGGCCCAGTCCCCCACCTGGAGCGGCTACGACAGCGCCAAGATGACCCTGGGCGGGGTCACCAGCGGGACTGACGTGGGGAGCTATTCCGCCACGTTCACGCCCAAGGGGAATTATCAGTGGGCGGACGGAAGCACAACCGCCAAGACTGCGTCCTGGAGCATCGGCAAGGCCACCGTTGCCTCTCCCCAGCAGAGCGGCAGCCTGACCTATACCGGCAGCGCCCAGACCCCTGTATGGACCGGCTACGACGCCGCCAAACTGACCATGGGCGGCACGACCTCCGGCACCAACGCCGGGACCTATACGGCCACCTTTACCCCGACCGGCAACTATGCGTGGGCGGATGGCAGCACCGGGGCTAAGAGCGTGACCTGGACCATCAGCAAAGCGGCGGGCAGCCTGACCCTCAGCAAGAGCAGCCTGGCGCTCAACGCCGCCACCCTGTCCGCCACGTTCACCGTGACCCGGCTGGGGGACGGTGCCATCAACGTGACCTCCAGCGCCCCCAGCGTGGCCTCTGTGACCCTGTCCGGGACCACCGTCACCGTGACAGCCAAGGGCAAGGGCAGCGCCACCATCACTGTGTCCGTGGGGGCCGGGACCAACCACAGCGCCCCCGCCAATAAGACGTGCAGCGTGACCGTGACGCTCCCCACGACTACGCTGAAGGACAACAGCTGGGCAACTGTCCGGCAGGCATCTGATGCGGGCAACGGGGCCAACTACTGGGCCGTGGGCGATACCAAGCCCGTGACCATCAACGGCAAGATGGGGAACTTCACGTTCTCCAACTTCACCGTGGACGCCTTTATCCTGGGCTTCAATCACAACGCCAGCCGGGAGGGGTCCAACCGCATTCACTTCCAGATCGGCAAGGTGGGCGGCAAGCTGGTGGGCCTGTGCGACAACCAGTACAACAACGAGCAGACGTCGGCGGGCTATTTCAACATGAACACCAGCCGGAGCAACAGCGGCGGGTGGAACAACAGCAATATGCGAAAGAACATCCTGGGCAATACCGGGACCCCCAGCAGCCCTCCGGCCAATACGCTCCTGGCGGCGCTTCCCTCTGATCTGCGGAGCAACATGAAGGCCACGACCAAGTACACTGATAACACCGCCGGGGCGAATTACAATGTGGCGTCTAATGTGACGGCCACCACGGACTATCTTTTCCTTCTGGCGGAGTTTGAGGTATTCGGCACTCGGTATGTAGCGAATGGGGCGGAGAAGAACTACCAGCTTCAGTATGCCTATTACAAGGCAGGAAACAGCAAAATCCATTATAAGCACAACGCTACAGGTACGGCGGTGTGGGCGTGGCTGCGGTCCCCCTACTACAACAACAATAACATTTTCTGCGAACTCAACACCAGCGGCGGCTACACCGACGCCAATGCCTCGTGGTCGGCGGCGGTGGCCCCCGGCTTTTCCGTCTAATCCTCCGCAGAGGATCCCGGCCTGATCCGCCCGCGAAAGCGGGCGACCCATCGGGAGAAGGGATGGGCCGAGAGGGCGAAAAAAATAATGTCGGGCGCGAAGCGCCCGACGCGATTTTTGAAATTTTGGCCTCTTTCCAATTCTCTCTATCGAAAAGCGATATTTTGCAACGACCCCGGTTATAATGCCGGGGCCACTATCTTTGAGACCGAGGCGCTTTGTGCTATAATCGGCCCCAGCAGCGCCAAGAAAAAGAGGTGAAACTATGTCGGTCCTAAAGCAAAAGCGGACCACCAGCAAAGCCGAGTTTATCAACACGGCGGCGCAAATTTATGTGGAAACGCTCAATTTTCTATCCAGGCTTTCGGCCCGGTATTCCCGCCTGGTGGCGGAGCCGGTTGCCAAGCTGGCCGGTGAAGTGCTGGACCATGCCGAAAAGGCTAACAGCATTTTCCCGTCCGACGCCCAGCGGATCGAGCTTCGCAAGGCCCATCTGCTGGAGGCCAGGGCATCCCTGATGGCCTTGGACGTGCGCCTGACCCTCTGCTATGAGGTGATGAACAAAAACCCGGAAGGGTGCTTTACCACCTCCACCGGCAAAACCGTGGACGCCAGCAAGGCAACGGAGAAACTGGACAAAATGGCCCAGAGCCTGGGTGAGCTTATCGACAAGGAAAACGAACTTCTCAAAGGCGCTGTAAAATCGTTAGGCCAACGGCAAAGACCCTAAACCCATATTGGGTGTGTATCTGACAATCGACCACTGGCGGTGTGGGCGTGGCTGCGGTCCCCCTACTACAACAACAATAACAATTTCTGCGAAATCAACACCAGCGGCAACTACAACAACAACAATGCCTCGTGGTCGGCGGCGGTGGCCCCCGGATTTTGCTTTATGCGAGGTCAAATGGAGTAGCGGGGCCGGTTTTATCCGGTCCAGGTGAAAGACGACCGAAGCAAAAGGAGATACACTTCCCTGGGTGGAAATCCCTAAAACTGCCCCTTGATGTTCCCGCACGGACGCTTCTTGCATGGCGGGGGGATTGTGCCTTACCCCGTTTCATGTGCTGGAACAAAGCAGATTAGACGGCACCCTACAATTCATCTGTACGAGGTTGGCGAATACTCTATGAACAGTCAAGAACGCCGAGAGGCAAGGTATCAGCGCCGCCGGGCAAGGCGGCAGGAAAAGAGGGAGGCCCGCTGCGCCGCCCTCGGCCCCATCGACAAAGTGTTTTCATTTCGTAAAATGTTCTATTACGGGAAAAAATGCTGTAATGGGGTGCGGTGGAAACAGTCGGTGCAGAACTTTGAAACCCACCTGTTCTCCGGGACGGCCCGACGGCGGCGGGAGCTACTGGACGGGAAATGGGCACCCAAGACCGGGTCGCACTTTACCCTCCGCGAGAGGGGCAAGGTGCGTCCTATTGATGCGCCCAAAATCGCGGACCGGCAAATCGAAAAGGTACACAGCAACGAGGTCCTTGTCCCCCTCTATACCCCCAGCATGATCCACGACAACGGGGCCAGCCGGAAGGGGATGGGGTTGCACTATACCTTCAAGCGGCTAAAGGACCAGCTACGCTGGCACTTCCGGCGCTATGGCCGGGAGGGGGCCGTGGCGTTGCTGGACCTAAAGCATTTCTTCCCCAGCGCTCCGCACCAAGCCATATACCAGCGCCACCAACAGATAATTCTAAACCCGGACTTACGCCAGGTGGCCGATACCATCATCCGACACTCGCCTTGCCAGACGCCGGGCCGGGGGCTGCCGCTGGGGGTAGAGCCGTCCCAGCAGGAAATGGTGGCCTTGCCAAGCCCCGTTGATAATTGGGTTAAGTGCCAGGCTGGTGTCCATTGTGCCGGGCATTACATGGATGACTACTACATCATTATGCCGGACGTGGAGCAGCTGAAGAACGTGGTCCGGGAAATGGTCCGACGCTTTGAAGCTATGGGCATTCGTGTCAACAAGCGGAAATGCCAAATCATACCCCTGACCAAACCCTTCCGTTTCTGCAAAGCCCGGTTTACCCTCAGCCCCACCGGCAAGGTGACCGTCAACGGGAACCGGGACGGTATCAAGCGGGCCAGGCGAAAGCTGAAGCTATTCCACCGGGAGTTCCTGGAGGGTAAGCGGGACTTCAAGGACATCGAGCAGTATATGGAGTGCCAGGGCGCATACTATCGCAATTTTAACGACCACGGGCGGCTTCTCCGCCTGCGGCGGATCTATCACGCCATCTTTTTTGGAGGTGCCCAATGTTCAAAATCACAAGAAACGGGGAAAGCCTCGGCATGACCGAGGCCCCCAACTATATCAAACTGACCGAGAACGGCAGCTATAACCTGTGCCCGGAGCCGGAGGCTTCGGGCATTGCTTTTGCCGGGAAGGTGTACCATCTGCTGGGCCGGACGGCCATGGAGGGCGTGGACACCGTCATGTTGGAGGAAGTCGACGCTGGCGACGAGATCGTCAAGGCCAACGAGGCGGGCAGTATCATGTTTGTTACTATGGCCGAAGCCGGGGCCATCGACGCCACCACGGCAGCGGAACACGCCGAGCTGTTCGCCCCCTGGGCCTACCCCATCAGCTACAAGGTCGGCAATATCCGCCGATATGGCGGGGCGCTCTATAAGTGCGTCCAGGACCATACCTCCCAGGCCGACTGGACCCCAGACACCGCCGCCAGCCTGTGGTCGGCCACGTCTGACCCGGCAGAGGAATGGCCCGCCTGGAGCCAGCCCGTCGGAGCGCACGACGCTTACAGCGCCGGGGCCAAGGTTTCCCACAACGGCAAGCACTGGACCAGCAACCAGGACGGGAATGTGTGGGAGCCGGGGGCCTTCGGCTGGACCGAAGCTGTGGAGGGGTAAGCCGTGGAACACATCCGCTATATCGCCCGGCAGCGGGCCAGGTTTAAGGGCCTCTCCGGCCCTGTCAATATCCCGTGGGGGGCCGCTCTCGAAAACGAGGGCGGCTTCCTTATGTGGCGGGGGGAGCAGCTTTGCGCCGCCACCAGCCAGAACGCTTTCGACTTCTTTTCCCATGACGACGACGGCCAGGGCCGGGAGCGGGGGGCGCTGGTGACCGCCATCCTGGCCCGCCTCCAGCCCCAGAACCCAGGGGACGCCTGCCAGGCCCGCTGGGATAAGGTGTGGAGCGACGCCCTGTGCCAGCGATACCGGCGGCCTGAACATGAGGACCATTGGATATGGTCCTATGACTTCTACAACGCCCCGACAGTGGACCTCTGGCATATTGCCAGGCTGATTGGAGCCAGGCCCAAGTACAAGTAAACGCGAGGCAAGGCGAGGTGTGGAAACGCACCCCGCCTTTTTATATGCTGGCTGCCTCAAATTCACAGGAAGGGGGTGAAGGGCATGGAGGGCATTGTCGTGGCGCTGATTGGCCTTGTTGGGTCTGCCGTCGGTTCCCTGGTCGGTATTCTGACCTCCTCCAAGCTGACTAACTATCGGCTGGAGCAGTTGGAGAAACGGGTGCAGGCCCACAACAACCTGATCGAGCGGACCTACAAGCTGGAGGAACGGACCGAACTGCAAGAGGAAAAAATCCGGGTTGCAAACCACCGCATTGACGACCTGGAAGGGTTCCACAAACCGAATTAAGGAGGATTTATCCATGGAATTTATTATCAACAACTGGTACATCATCCTCGCTCTTGTCGCCATCCTGGCGGCGGTGGGTGTTGCCGTGTACCGCTATTTCAATATGCCCAGCGAGACCCAACTTGCCAAGGTTCGGGAGTGGCTTCTGTGGGCCGTCACCGAAGCGGAGAAGGAACTGGGCGGCGGCACCGGACGGCTGAAGCTCCGCCAGGTCTATGACCTTTTCGTGACCCGCTTCCCCTGGCTGGCCCGGATCGTCCCCTTCGACCTGTTTTCTTCCCTGGTTGACGACGCCCTGGAGGATATGCGGGATATGCTGAAAACGAACCAGGCCGTAAAGGCCCACGTCAACGGAGAGGGTGTCAGCAATGAATAAGAAGCCTGTCAGCTACCTCCAGACCGACCCCAGGTGGAAAAACAAGCCGTATAGAGTGCCAGGTGAGACGGCCACCATTGGCGACTCCGGGTGTGGGCCTACAGCGGCGGCCATGCTGATCGAAACGCTGACCGGCAAGACCTACACCCCAGAGGACGCCTGTGCTTGGTCCGTCGCCCATGGGTATAAGGCCCTCAAAGCTGGCACCTATTATGCCTACTTTGCTCCCCAGTTTGCGGAGTTCGGTATTAAGTGCTGGCAACTTTCCTGGACCAACGGCTACCACAACCCCAAGGCCAAGGTCCACGACCAGGCCCTGGAGTATCTGAAGCAGGGCTACTATCTGATCGCCCTGATGAAGAAAGGCACCTGGACCGGAGGCGGCCATTTCGTGGTGGTTTGGTGGGCGGACAACAAAATCCGCATCAATGACCCGGCCAGCACCAAGGACAAACGCCTGAACGGTGATTCGGCCACCTTCCGCAACGAGGCCGCCTATTACTGGGTGATTGACGCCAGGGCCTACAACAACGGCGGAGCGGCCACAGTGCCGGAGTACCGCACCTATACTGTGATGGCCGGGGACAGCCTCTCCACCATCGGGGCCAAGACGGGAGTGGACTGGAAAACCATCGCCGCCCTTAACGGTATCAACAGCCCCTACACCATCCACCCCGGCCAGGTCCTGAAGCTGGCCGAGGAAACCAAAAAGGAGGACGACGACATGGATCAGGACAAGTTCAATAAGATGTTCGCCACGGCGATGCAGCAGTACCGCCAGGAGTTGCGGGACAACGACTGCGGCGAGTGGAGCCGGGCCGCCCGGCAATTCGCCGTGGACAACGGCATTTTCGCCGGGAGCGGCACCACGGCCTCGGACGGCCAGCCCAACATGATGTGGGAGGATCTTCTGACCCGTGAGCAGTGCGCCCAGGTGCTGTACCGCTTCGCTCAGAAGTTCGGCCTGGCATGACCATCACCATCGGCGGGAAGAAGCCCCGGAACAGCAAAACCCAAAAGCGGCGAAAGAAACAGACCGACTTCTCCAAGCGCTTGGTGTCCGACATTCGCCTGCTGCTTTGGGCCGTTACCTTGGGCGGCCTGGCCTTGGCGGCCTACTGCATCCATGAGGACTACGCCGGGGCCTTGCCCTGGCTGTCCGCTATGGTGGGCCTGCCCTGGACTGCCCACGGGGTTGTGTGTAGCTTCTACATCAACATGGCCAAGTCCGACCACAAGGCGGGCGGCATTACCTTTGAGAGCGCCAAGGCCACCGGCTTCACCGACGACGCCAGCGACGGAAACAGCCCCCCAATTTGACCAGCGCCCCCGATGCCGGATTTACGGCATCGGGGGCGCTTTCATTTTGCCCTCTATTCGGCCCACAGAGGCCCCCTGACGGGCTTTTGTGCCGGGGTAGGGTAAACATACCACCCAGCCCCTTGAAGGGCCTGTTTTTTCCTTTGGAAAAAAGAGAGTGGGCACGGCGCTGGGGAGGGTAGTTATAGGGGTAGAGAATGAGGGCGGTTGTTGGCCCCTCTATGGGTTCAACAACCGCCCTTGTGTATCCCGCCTCAGTATGTCGCCCGGTTGAAGCCATGCCGCCGGAGGTAGGCTTCGGCTTGGGCGTACTGCGTAAAAATGCGGGACTTCTTCCGCTGCCGGTCCCGGCCAATGATTACCGTGTCCCCGATGCCCTTGATCACCCACGCTTCCTTGCCGTGCTTCAGAATGGGGTTGAAGTAGACCGCCCCGCCCTGGTCGTTTTCCAGTCTCGCCATTGTGTGACCCTCCTTTTCACTTTACCTTGAAGGTGACCTCGTGGCCGGGGTTCTCCCGGATCAGGAGGGCCTTCATGTCATCCACCATCATGTTGTTGTCGAGGGCCGCCTTGACTACGTCCACCAGCTTCTTGCCGTCCAGGTAGGCCCAAACCGTCATGCGCTTTCTCCGCTTCATGCCGACACCTCCTTACATCTTGGGGAGGTTCGCCAGTGCGTCCTGGCGGGTTTTCCCGAACCAGGGCTTCTGGATCACGCCGGGGGCCGGGAGAAACGCCCAGGTTTCAGGGGAGTAGTCGGCATATTCAAGAATACCCTCTTGGAGAAGATCACCGACGGTTCCAACAACACCGAAACACACTTCTTTGTCGTCGCTCCACACTTTGCGGAGGCTGCCTTCATAATTGCGCTTTTTCATAAACTTCATTTTAATCTACCTTTCTCCCCGTCTGGCCGGTAGGTCAGCCTCCGCATTTAGCAGCTGTAGGTCTTCAGCTCTCCGTTGACCATCTCATACATCCAAGTCATGTGCCCACAATCCACGTCAAAGCGGATATAGTTATAATCGCTGACATCGTACATGGGGCGGCGGATATACTCGGCGGACTTCCGCAGCTGGCAGTGCTTGTTGACCTCATAGGTGTGGACAACATGGATAATCACGACTTTCTCAACCGCAAAGCCAAACTCGGAAGCGATCAACGCCTTGGCTTCATCGTCGGTCATTTCGTGGGGGTCACCGTGGGTACCATCACAGAGAGCCGCCAAAGCCTCGTAGTCTCTCTGGCTCATGTTGGTGCCGGTTCCCTCGCTGGGCTTCCACTCCAGCTCCTTGTCCAACTGGGCCTGGAGGTCAGCGATCCGCTTCTCGTACACCTCGCTGTCCTTTTTGCTGGCCCGGTCCATCTCCAGGATTTTGCCGTTCAGCCGGTCGATCTCGGTGGCCCTGGCCTGGTAGACTTTCTTCTCACCGCCAGCTTCGACGAAGGCCCGGCAGAAGGCGTCCTTGTCGCCGTCAAAGTCATAGTAGGCCTCCTCGATCTTGGCGTACTCGAAGGGAAGGGGCTGGAACCCGGTGCGCTCGATAAACTCGGACATCATCATTTTTGTGTACCTCCTTGAATTTTTGGGTCCGTTCTGTTATTCTGGAGGTGCCGGGCTTTCCCGGTGCCTCCTTTGGGGCTGGGCGGCGGGTGTCCTTGGTCGGGTGGCCCGCCGCCCTTTATTCAAAACCCGGCTTTAAATTTCAAAGCCAGCGTTCTGAACGGTGGCGGCGATTGCGTTGAAGGTGCGCTTGCCGGTGGTGTCATACCAGCGGCTTTTGTAGGGCTGGACGGTGGGGCCGTTGAAGTAGTCCACCCGGCAGATGCAGGACTTGAGGTTGATGAACACGTCCACCGAGTAGGTGCGCTCCCGAACCGTGCGGCCTTGCCAGGCGATGTCTACTTCCTCGGTGATATTCCATACCCGGCGGAGGGCCAGCATATCGGGGTGCCTGTCGTGGTGGGCGGCGCTGGCCTCAAAACCGGCAGCCTGGAGCATTTCAGCGAGTAGGTTCTTCATATTGATTACCTCCGTTTTTTGGGGGCCTTCCCGGCCTGCCCTACGAGTAACAGTATAAAGGAAAACCTTTCAAATGTCAAGGCTTCTATTAAATATTTTTCTGTAAATTTGAAAAGTTCTATTTGACATATGAAAAGGTTTCCTTTATACTGGTGGACAACGGAGGTGAACAGCGTGGATATACCGACGAAAATCAAACTGGCGGAGACATACGCAAAGGTCAGCGAGTCCGAATTGGCCCGCCGCATGGGGACCTCTCCGCAGGCTTTTGGGCAGCGCATGAAGACGGGGAAGTTTTCTTCCGCAGACCTCGAAAAAATAGCCAGCGCCCTGGGGGCCGAGCTGGTATGCGTTTTCAAGTTCCCGGACGGGACCGAGATTTGAAAATCCCAAACATCTGGGATTTTGCCCGGTTGCCGTGCGGTTGCCGTTCTCGGACTTCGGCAACCGAAAATCCCGGTTTTGGTTGCCGACGTTGCCGCCGGGTTGCCGTATGCGGCAACCGTGGAAAAGTATAGAACCGTGGGGCGTTAGCCTGTGCGGTTGCCGTGGTTGCCGTAAATCCTATATGAAACTAAAATTAAAGGGATTAAACAGACAAACACCCGCCTAACGCGCTTAATGCGCCTATGTGTACGTGCGCGAGGGACGGCAACCGGCAACCAGCCCGAAAAACAGAAAAAGGCCCGGACGCTTTCACGTCCGGGCCAAAGGCCAAGCCTGGTTATTGCCCGCCCTTACCGGGCAGGGGTGCACCTGTGCGGGTCTTTACTCGCGGCTCCGCATTGGGGGTGATCTCCAATAGGTCCGTGAGACCGCACCCCAGGGCCTCGCAAATCAGGTCCAGGTGGTCCAGGCTGATCCTGGTGGCGATCTCGTTGTAAAGCTCGCTGATTGTGTTTTTGCGTATCCCCGTCATTCTGGCGAGGTCCGCTTGGGTCAACCGTCGTTCGCCAAGTCGGGTTGACAGTAAAATCCTAACCATAGCCATGCTCCTTTGCGATACAGTATAGCGACATTCATGCTGCCTTGCTTGATTTTGGTACAGAATATCGAAAACCGATACACAAATTCGCAGGGCTACCAGGGCATAAAAAAGCGCCCCCATGTGGGCGGCGGTGCTGGGCGAGGGCTTGGGGTGAATTTGGGGTGAAATCCTGTGAAAAGTCACCCCAGACGGCGGAGAGATACAAATGCGGCGAAACGGAAACCCAGTGATTGCAACTGTTTGCGGACGTTGTGAAAAGCCGCAACAAGTAAAAGGTGTTATTGGTAAGGATGAGGTCCCCAGTTCAAATCTGGGTAGCAGCTCCAAAATCCCGC
>ERZ779621.256-NODE-256-length-29564-cov-13.357010_pt1 | contig 29564 bp, 38 predicted proteins | sample MGYA00514215_ERZ779621 | MGnify/ENA primary metagenome ERZ779621 (study PRJEB29562, sample SAMEA4376715) | mouse gut metagenome | isolation source: Cecum | study: EMG produced TPA metagenomics assembly of the A DSS colitis mouse model was used to assess the...
CAGGATCATGGAGATGCCGTTGCCCACGCCGAACTCGTTGCACTGCTCGCCCAGCCACATCAGGAAGCTGGAGCCGGCCACCCAGGAGATCATGATGACCAGGGCGACCCACACGTTGTCCTGGGTCAGGATGCCCTGGCGCTTCATGATGAAGTAGTAACCCAAGGCCTGCAGGAACGCGATGGCAACCGTGGAGTAGCGGGTAATGGACTGGATCTTCTTCTTGCCCTCCTCGCCGCCTTCCCGCTGCATCCGCTCCAAGGCGGGAATTGCAACGGTCAGCAGCTGGATGATAATGGAACTGTTGATATAGGGCTGGATACCCAGAGCAAATACGGTAGCCTGGGCAAAGGCGCCGCCGCTCATCACGTTATACAGCCCCAGGATGGTGGTCCCCATGCCCTGCAGGTACTGCTCCAGCATCTGCACGTTCACATAGGGGACAGGGATGGCGCTTCCAATACGGTAGATAACCAGAATCAGCAAAGTAAACAGGATCTTTTTCCGCAGCTCGGGGATACCCCACGCTTTGCGTACTGTTTGGATCATCCTACTTCACCTCCGCCTTCCCGCCAGCCGCCTCGATCGCCTCCTGAGCGGACTTGGAGAATGCGGAAGCTTCCACCGTGAGTTTCTTTGTAATCTTTCCGTTGCCAAGCACCTTGTAGCCATAGGTGCATTTGCTGAGAATCCCCTTCTCAAGCAGTACCTGAGCAGTAACGGTGTCACCGTCGTTGAAGACGTTCAGAGCGCTGAGGTTGATGATCTCCAGAGGCTTGGCAAAGATGTTGTTGAAGCCGCGCTTGGGGACACGGCGGGCCAGAGGCATCTGGCCGCCTTCGAACCCGACGCGGACGCCGCCGCCGCTGCGGGCCTTCTGGCCCTTGTGACCGCGGCCTGCGGTCTTGCCGTTGCCCGTACCGGCGCCACGGCCCTTGCGCTTCCCAACATGGGTGGAGCCGGCGGCGGGAGACAGTTCATGCAGATTCATAATCCGGTACCTCCTTACTTCGTCTCTTGGACGCTCAGCAGATAGCCGATCTTGGCGATCTTGCCCCGCGTCTGTGCATTGTCGGGCTGCACGGTGGAATCACCGATCTTCCGCAGCCCCAGGGAGTTGGCAGTGGCAATGTGCTTATCCAATCTGCCGTTGAGGCTCTTAACGAGCTTGATGTTCAGATTTGCCATGTCACAACCCCTCCTTAACCAACGATTTCTTCCACGCTCTTGCCCCGGATGCGGGCCACCTCAGCGGGACCCCGCAGGCTCTTGAGGCCTTCGAAGGTCGCGGCGACCACGTTCTGAGGATTGTTGGAGCGCAGGCACTTAGCGCGGATATCCTTGATGCCGGCCGCTTCCATGACGGCACGGACGGGACCGCCGGCAATGATGCCGGTACCTTCGGCAGCAGGCTTGAGCATGACCCGGCCGGCGCCGAATTCGCCGATGACCTCGTGGGGAATGGTGGTGCCGGAAGTGGTGATGTTCATCATGTTCTTCTTGGCATCCTCCAGGCCCTTGCGGATGGCCTCGGGGACCTCGGCGGCCTTACCCAGGCCGAAGCCCACCTTGCCCTTGCCGTCGCCGACGACCATCAGGGCGGAGAACTTCATCACGCGGCCGCCCTTGACGGTCTTGCTGACCCGGTTGAGATGGACGACCTTCTCAATATACTCGCTCTGGGGTTTTTCAAATCTAGGCATATTCTCTCTCCTCCCTTAGAACTTCAGGCCGCCCTCGCGGGCGCCCTCGGCCAGCTCAGCCACACGGCCGTGATACAGGTAACCGCCGCGGTCGAAAACGACCTCTTCGATCCCCTTGGCCAGAGCAGCCTTGGCCACGGCCTTGCCTACCTCGCGGGCGGCGTCCTTGTTGCCGCCGTTATCGAGCTTCAGGGAGGAAGCAGAACACAGTGTCACACCGGCTACGTCGTCGATCACCTGGGCATAGATGTTCTTCTCGCTGCGGAACACGTTCAGACGGGGGCGCTGGGCGGTGCCGGAAATCTTGGCGCGCACACGCTTGTGCCTCTTGAGCCGCTGAGCGTTGGTATTGGGTTTCTTAATCATTTTTCAGCTCGCCTCCTTACTTCTTCGCGCCGGTCTTACCAACCTTGCGGCGGATGACCTCGTCCACATACTTGATGCCCTTGCCCTTATACGGCTCGGGGGGACGCTTCTCGCGGACCTCGGCGGCGAACTGGCCGACCTGCTGCTTGTCGCAGCCGCTGATGACGACCTTGTTGGGAGAGGGCACCTCAATGGTGATCCCGTCCACCTCGGAAACGGTCACGGGATGGGAGTAACCCAGGTTCATAACCAGGTTCTTGCCCTCTTTGCTGGCGCGGTAACCCACGCCATTGATCTCCAGCTCCTTCTTATAGGTCTCATGGACGCCCACCACCATGTTGTGCAGCAGGGTACGGGTGAGACCGTGGAGGGAACGGTGGGCCTTGTCATCGGAGGGACGCTTCACAGTCAGCTCGGCGCCGTTCTTCTCAATGACCATATCGGGATGGAGCTTCTGGGTCAGGGTGCCCTTGGGGCCCTTGACGGTGACCAGATTGCCCTCAGCGATGCTGACCTCAACACCGGCGGGGATGGTAATGGGCATTCTTCCAATTCTACTCATGTCAAATACCCTCCTTACCAAATGAACGCCAGGACTTCGCCGCCGACATGGGCCGCACGAGCGGCTTTATCGGTCATGACGCCCTTGGATGTGGAAATAATGGCGATACCCAGGCCGCGGAGAACCCGGGGCAGTTCGTCCGCGCCGGCGTAAACGCGCAGGCCGGGCTTGCTGACGCGGCGAAGGCCGGAGATGACCTTCTCCTTGCCGGCGTTGTACTTCAGGGTGATGCGGATAACGCCCTGGGTGCCGTCGTCGATGAGCTGGAAGCTCTTGATATAGCCCTCGTCCAGAAGAATCTGCGCAATGCTCTTCTTCATGTTGGAAGCGGGGACGTCAACGGTCTCATGCTTGGCGCTGTTCGCGTTGCGGATGCGGGTGAGCATATCCGCAATAGGGTCTGTGATGTGCATGGAATGTTTTCCTCCTCATTTGAAGTTACAGCTCTTGGCTGTTCAGGCGGCGAGGTATCACCGTGAATTTCCGGGTTTGGCCGGGGCATTCCCGGTGACCTTTCGCCGTCCGTTTCACATAATGGTCCGGCTTCTCTCTCCGGATGCTGGCAGGGCCGGGGCGTCACGCGCGGGGGTCATCATTCGGCCTGCGGCCGAACGACCGGCCCCGGCCGCGCATGCGCGGCCGGCCTGCTTACCAGGAAGCCTTGCGGACGCCGGGGATCTCGCCCTTGTAGGCCAGCTCCCGGAAGCAGATACGGCACACGCCGTAGTTGCGCAGATAAGCGTGGGGGCGGCCGCAGATCTTGCAGCGGTTATATTTGCGGCTGGAGAACTTGGGCTCTGCCTGCTGCTTTAGAATCATAGACTTTTTTGCCATTTTTTAATCCTCCCAATCAGCGCTCGAAGGGGGCCCCAACCAGCTCCAGCAGAGCCTTGGCCTCTTCGTCGGTCTTCGCGGTGGTGCAGATGATGATGTCCATGCCGCGGATCTTGTCGATCTTGTCGTACTCGATCTCGGGGAAGATCAGCTGCTCCTTGATGCCCAGAGCGTAATTGCCCCGGCCGTCAAAGGAATTGGGATTGATGCCGTGGAAGTCGCGGACGCGGGGCAGGGCCACGTTGAACAGGCGGTCCAGGAACTCCCACATCTTGTCGCTGCGCAGGGTCACCTTGGCGCCCACGGGCATGCCTTCACGGACCTTGAAGTTAGCGACGGACTTCTTGGCGATGGTGATGATGGCCTTCTGGCCGGTGATGGCGGTCAGGTCGCGGACCACGGCCTCCAGCACCTTGGCGTTGTCGCGGGCCTCGCCGCAGCCAACGTTCACAACCACCTTGTCGATCTTGGGGATCTGCATGACGCTCTTGTACTCGAACTTCTTCATCAGAGCAGGAGCGGCCTCTTCGGTATATTTCGTCTTCAGATTCGGCATGATGTCTTCCCACTCCCTTCTTAAAGCTCGGCGCCGCAGTGCTTGCACACGCGGGACTTCTTGCCGTCAGCGATCTTGTGGGCCACACGGGTGCCCTTGCCGCACTTGGGGCAGACCACCTGGACCTTGCTGGCATACAGGGCGGCCTCACGGCGGACAATGCCGCCCTCCTCGCCCTGACGGCGGGGTTTGGTGTGGCAGGTGACCAGGTTGACCCCCTCCACCACTACCTTGGACTCAGCAGGGATGGTGGACTGCACCTTGCCCTGCTTGCCCTTGTCCTTGCCGGACAGGACGACCACGGTGTCGCCCTTCTTCACATTCATAGCCATTTTTCTCTCCGCTCCTCCTTACACGACCTCGGGAGCCAGCGAGAGGATCTTCATGTAATCCTTATCGCGCAGCTCACGGGCAACGGGCCCAAAGATACGGGTACCTCTGGGGTTCCGGTCGTCCTTGATGAGGACGGCGGCGTTGTCGTCGAAGCGGACATAGGTCCCGTCGGCGCGGCGCACGCCCTTGGCGCTGCGGACGATGACAGCCTTGACGACCTCGCCCTTCTTCACCGTGCCGCCGGGGGTGGACTTGCGCACGGAGGCAACAATTACGTCGCCGATGCTGCCGTACTTGCGCTTGGAGCCGCCCAGCACACGGATGCACTTGATTTCCTTGGCGCCGGTATTATCAGCGACCTTCAGATAACTTTCCTGTTGAATCATAACGGCACCTCCTTACTTCGCTTTCTCAATGATCTCGACCACGCGCCAGCGCTTGTCCTTGGACAGGGGGCGGGTCTCCATGACCTTGACCTTATCTCCCACGCCGCAGGAATTCTGCTCGTCATGGGCCTTGAGCTTATAGGTGCGGCCGACAATCTTCTTATACAGAGGATGGGCCACCCGGTCTTCGATTGCAACGACGACGGTCTTATCCATCTTGTCGGACACGACCTTGCCTACCCTAGTCTTACGGGAGGAAATTCTCGCTTCACTCATTTCGATTTACCTCCTTCTCTTATTTGGCGGCAGCGGTCTGCTGCTCGCGAATAATGGTCTTGACTCGGGCAATATCACGCTTGACCTCAGCGATCTTGACGGGATTGTCCAGCTGATTGGTGGCGTGCTGCATACGCAGGAAGAAGAGGTCCTTCTTCAGGCTGACCAGCTTTTCACCCAGCTCAGCCTCGCTCATCTTACGGATTTCACTTGCCTTCATCTTATTCACCTACTTCCTCTGCTGCCGGGGCAGCCTCGCGGGCGACGATCTTCGTCTTGATGGGCAGCTTGTGGCTGGCCAGACGGAGTGCCTCCCGGGCGGTCTCCTCGGGGACGCCGGCGATCTCAAACATGACGCGGCCGGGCTTGACCACGGCCACCCAATACTCGGGGGAGCCTTTACCGGAACCCATACGGGTCTCGGCGGGCTTCTCAGTGATGGGCTTGTCGGGGAAGATCTTGATCCACACCTGACCGCCGCGCTTGGTGTAGCGGGTCATGGCGATACGGGCGGCTTCGATCTGGTTGCTGGTGATCCACGCAGGCTCGGTGGCCACCAGGCCGAAATCACCGTAGGTGATGGTGTTGCCTCTCATGGCCTTGCCGGTGAGGCGGCCGCGATGGACTCTGCGGTACTTGACTCTCTTAGGCAGAAGCATTACTGAGCGCCTCCTTCTTTCTTCTCGGGACGGGGGCCGCGGTTGAAGCCAGTGCCCTGTCCATCACGGCGGGGAGGACGGCTGTCGCCGCTCCGGTTGAAGCCGCCGCGGTTGTTGTCACGGTTAAAGCCTCCACGGCGGTCGCCATCCCGGCGGGGACGGCGCTCCCGGCGCTCCTCATAGGGCTTGGAGGTATCGATGGTGCGGGGGGTGGTGCGCAGGGCCTGAGAGAGGACCTCGCCCTTGTAGATCCACACCTTCACGCCGATGCGGCCAAAGGTGGTGGCAGCCTCCGCAAAGCCGTACTCGATGTCGGCGCGGATGGTCTGCAGGGGGATGGTGCCCTCGTGGTAATGCTCCACGCCGGCGATCTCGCGGCCGCCCAGACGCCCAGAGCAGCAGCACTTAATGCCCTTGGCGCCGGCGCGCATGGCGCGGCCCATGGCGTTCTTCATGGCCCGGCGGTGGGAGATGCGCTTCTCCAGCTGCTGGGCGATGTTCTCGGCAACCAGCTGGGCGTTCATATCGGTGGAGCGGACCTCGACGATGTTCAGCTTGGTGGGCTTGCCGATGAGCTTCTCGACTTCCAGGCGGGTGGCCTCGATGTCCTTGCCCTCCTTGCCGATCACCAGGCCGGGACGGCCGCAGTGCAGGAAGATGGTGACGCCGCCGTTGGAGCGCTCGATCTCGATCTTGGGCACCTGGGCGTTGAAGAGCTTCTTCTTCAGGAAGTCGCGGATCTTCTTGTCCTCGACAAGCAGATCGCCGACCTTCTCACTGCTGGCATACCAACGGGAATCCCAGTCCTTGATGACGCCCACGCGCATGCCGTGGGGATTAACTTTCTGTCCCATAAAACCTGACTCCCTCCTTTAAGCCTTCTCCGCGACCGCCAGGGTCACGTGAGATGTTCTCTTGTTGATCCGGTAGGCGCGGCCCTGGGCCCGGGGCATCACTCTCTTGAGGATGGGGCCGGGGGTGGCGAACACCTGGGATACATAGAGCTTTTCCACATCCATGTTGTTGTTGTTTTCCGCGTTGGCCACAGCGCTCTTGAGGAGCTTAATCATGGGCTCAGAGGCAGCCTTGGGGGTCTGCATGAGGATGGCCATGGCGGTGTTCACATCCTTGCCGCGGATCAGATCGGCGACGATCTGCACCTTGCGGGGAGCGATGCGGAGATATTTCAAATAAGCCTTTGCTTCCATTTTAATCTGCATCCTCCTTCATTACTTGCCCTTGGCGTGGCCGCGGAAGGTCCGGGTGGGGGCGAACTCACCCAGCTTGTGGCCCACCATATCCTCCTGGATATACACGGGCACATGCTTGCGGCCGTCGTGGACGGCGATGGTGTGGCCCACGAAGGCGGGGTAGATGGTGGAGCTGCGGCTCCAGGTCTTCAGCACCGTCTTCTTGCCGGAAGAATTCATTTCCTCGACCCGCTTGAGAAGCTCGGGAGCAACGAAGGGGCCTTTCTTGATGGATCTGCTCATATCTCTCCTGCCTCCTTACTTCACATTCCGGCGCTTGACAATGAACTTGTCCGTCGGATTCTTGGTCTTGCGGGTCTTGTAACCCAGAGCGGGCTTGCCCCAGGGGGTCACAGGACCGGGACGGCCCACGGGGCTCTTGCCCTCGCCGCCGCCGTGGGGGTGGTCGCAGGGATTCATGACCGAGCCGCGGACGGTGGGACGCCAGCCCATGTTGCGCTTGCGGCCGGCCTTGCCGATCTGGATGTTCTCGTGATCGATGTTGCCCACCTGGCCGATGGTAGCCATGCAGTTCAGGCGCACGATGCGCACCTCGCCGGAGGGCATACGGATCTGGGCGTCAGAGCCCTCCTTGGCCATCAGCTGGGCGCTGGTGCCGGCGGAGCGGACCAGCTGGCCGCCCTTGCCGGGGTGCATCTCGATATTGTGGATTACGGTACCCACGGGGATGTTGGCCAGGGGCAGCGCGTTGCCGGGCTTGATATCCGCCGCGGTGGAGGAAATCACCTTGTCGCCGGCAGCCAGGCCCACGGGAGCCAGGATGTAGCGGCGCTCGCCGTCCTCGTACTCCACCAGGGCGATGTTGGCGCTGCGGTTGGGATCGTACTCCAGGCGCAGAACGGTGGCGGTCATATCCGTCTTGTCCCGCTTGAAGTCGATGATGCGGTACTTGCGCTTGTTGCCGCCGCCGCGGTGGCGGACGGTGATGCGGCCGTAGCTGTTGCGGCCCGCGTTCTTCTTGAGGACCTCGGTAAGGCTCGGCTCGGGCTTGGCCTTCTTATCCACGCCGTCGAAGCCGGAAACGGTCATATGCCGGCGGGACGGGGTAGTCGGCTTGAATGTTTTAATCATGGTTCACTTCCTCCTTACACCATACCCTCGAAGAACTCGATGGTCTTGGAATCCTCGGTCAGCTGGACGATGGCCTTTTTCCAGTCCTTGGTGCGGCCGGGGCGGGCGGCGCCCATGCGCTTGGCCTTGCCGGGGACGATCATGGTGTTGACCTTGGCGACCTTCACGGAGAAGATCTCCTCCACGGCCTTCCTGATCTCGATCTTACCGGCGCCGGGGGCTACCTCGAAGACGTATTTCTTATCAGCGGCGCCAGCCATGGAGCGCTCGGTGATGATGGGGCGAATGATGACATCATAAGAGACCATTATGCGTACACCTCCTCGATCGTGTCAAGGGCGCTCTTGTCGATCACCAGGTACTTGGCGTTGACCAGGTCGTAGACGCTGAGCATCCGGGCGGTGGTGGTGACCACGCCGGGGATGTTCCGGGCGCTCTTGACCACGGTCTGGTCGACCTCCGGGGTGATGACAACGGCCTTGCCGTCACACTTCACGGCGTCCAGGAAGCCCTTGAAAGCCTTGGTTTTGATCTCGTCCATCCTGATGGAATCCACCACGATGATCCTGGCATCGGCGGCCTTGGCGGAGAGTACGCTCTTGAGCGCCAGGCGCTTGACCTTCTTGTTCACCACGTAGCTGTAGCTGCGGGGCTTGGGGGCAAAGACGATGCCGCCGTGGGTCCACTGGGGGGCGCGGGTGCTGCCCTGACGGGCGCGGCCGGGACCCTTCTGACGCCAGGGCTTTCTGCCGCCGCCGGAGACCTCGGCGCGGGTCAGGGCGCTCTGGGTGCCCTGACGGCAGTTGGCCAGGTGGTTCTTGACTACTTCATGCACAACGTGCATGTTGGGGGTGATGCCAAAGATGGAGGCGTTCAGCTCCACCTCGCCGACCTCGCTGCCGGCCATATTCAAAACTTTTACCATTTCTCAGCACGCTCCCTTCCCTTAACGTCTCGCGGAGGCCTTCTGCGGGTTGACACGGGCAGAAGCCTTCTGCGGGTTGGCGCTGATGCCGGCCTCGCCCTTCTTGACGACGATGGTCTTGGCGGTGGAGCGGATGGTGACCAGGCCGCCCTTGGGGCCGGGGATCGCGCCGCGCACGACGATCATGTTCAGTTCGGGATCGACCTTGACAACGTCCAGGTTCATGACGGTGACCTGCTCCACGCCCATGTGGCCCGGCATCTTCAGACCCTTGAAGATGCGGCTGGGGTCGGTGCCGGAGCCCAGGGAGCCCTGATGGCGGGCGACAGGGCCGGTACCGTGGGTGGCCTTCAGGGAGTGGGCGCCGTGGCGCTTGATGACGCCCGCGTAACCGTGACCCTTGCTGATACCGGTGACGTCCACATGGTCGCCCTCGGCAAAGGCGCCGGCATTGATGACGTCGCCGACGTTCATCTCAGCAGCCTTGTTCAGCTTGAATTCCTTCAGGTGCTTCTTGGGGGACACGCCGGCCTTGTCCAGGTGGCCCTTCTCAGGCTTGGTCAGCTTGCGCTCGGGGACATCCTCGTAACCCAGCTGCACGGCCTCGTAACCGTCCTTCTCGGCGGTCTTTTTCTGCACCACGACACAGGGACCGGCCTCGATAACGGTAACCGGGATCACCTTGCCGTCGGCGTCGAAGATCTGGCTCATGCCGACCTTCTTACCGATGATCGCTTTCTCCATTGTGATTCTCCTTTATAATAAGGTTATTGGTCGGCGCAGCTCCCGGGCATTGGCTCCCATGGCTGCGGCGACTTGACCCCGCCCGCCTCACGCAAGTCGGCGGACTGATGGGTAACAGATTCAGTCAAACGGAACGGCTTCGCCATCCCATTTGAAAGGGGCTTCTCCCCTTACAGCTTGATCTCGATCTCCACGCCTGCGGGCAGCTCCAGACTCATCAAAGCCTCGACGGTCTTGGGGCTGGAATTGCTGATGTCGATCAGACGCTTGTGGGTGCGGCGCTCGAACTGCTCACGGCTGTCCTTATATTTGTGGACGGCGCGAAGGATGGTGACGACCTCCTTCTTGGTGGGCAGGGGGATGGGACCGGAGACGGAAGCGCCGGTGCGCTTGGCGGTCTCGACGATCTTGTAGGCGGACTGATCGATGACCTGGTGGTCGTAGGCCTTCAGGCGAATGCGGATCGTTTCTTTTGCCATGGTTTGTTCCTCCATTTTGTTGTACAAAGTAGTTTGGGCGGATCCTTACTCTGTACGGCGAGAAATTTTCTTTCCACTTATCCATGCGTATCATTCCGGCTCATAGAAAATACCGGCGCAAAAAGGCCGGTACCTGTCCATGGCACAGCGATAGACGCTGTGAAAAGGACTTTCTCAGCCGCCCGATTATCGGACATACTCCGCGGAAGTTACCGGCTCACGCCGCAATCTCCCGCATCATCGCAGTTCCCGGCGGGGTTTTGCCGGTTTTTGGCAACTCCCCGCGCAAGCTCATTTAGTATATCGTATCTGGTTTTGATTGTCAAGCAGAATTTCTCTTTTTTTCATAAATTTTTTTCTCTTTTTTTGTGCCTTCTGTCCTCCCCTCCCCCCTTGCCGTATCCCACAAAACGCTCCCGTCCTCTACACCCTTCCCTGCGCAAAAACAACCAAAGCGGGGCGGCTTCCGAAGGGCCGCCCCGCTTCTCCGGAGGGCCTCACAGCCCTTCCAGCAAACTCTCGCCGATCTTCCGATCCTTGAAATAGTACTCCCGGTCCCGGCCGTCGATCTCCCGCAGCACCTTGCAGGGGTTCCCCACAGCCACCACGTTGGCGGGAAGGTCCTTGTTGACCACGCTCCCCGCCCCCACCACGGTATTATCCCCGATGGAGACCCCCGGCAGGATGACCGCCCCCGCCCCAATCCAGCAGTTGCGCCCGATATGCACCGGCATGTTGTACTGGTACGCCTCTTCCCGGAGTTCCGGCAGGATGGGATGTCCGGCGGTGGCCACCGTGACCCGGGGACCGAACATGGTATAGGCGCCCACGTAGATATGGGTATCGTCCACCATCGTCACCCCGAAGTTCATATACACGTTCCGCCCCAGATGGACGTGGGCACCGCCGAAGTTGGCGTGGAAGGGCGGCTCGATGTAGCAGTTCTCTCCCACCTCGGCGAACATCTCCCGCATCAGGGCCTGCCGCCGGTCCATCTCTGTGGGCCTGGTCTGGTTGAAATCATAGAGCCTGTCCAGGCACCTGAACTGCTCGGCGAGAATCTCCCCGTCTCCGGGAAGATACAGCTCCCCAGTGTGCAGCTTCTCTTTCATGCTCATGTCCGCATGCTCCTCATTAATAGTACGGGAGAAACGCCAGGTTCATATCCACCTTTCCCTCGATGCCCGGAACACTGCCGCTGTCGGTATACTGCCAGATGCGGTAATCATAGTACATATCCGGCTGGTTTTTGCTGGTGTACTGGGCGAACCATTTATCATAGGCCGTCAGGCGGTCCAGCTGATAGTGGTTGTAGCCTACAGGAAGGTTATAGTAGATCATAGGCTCATATCCCGCCAGGGCCACTGACTCGCAGAAGGTAATGGCGCAGTCCGTAAGGATGGTATTGTCCAGTCCCTTGGTACGGGCTCCGTCGGCACTGACCGTCTCCCAGTCGTAGACCACCGGGTATGTCAGAGGAAATCCGCCCAATGCGTCCAGTACAAACCGGGCCTCTTCCGCCGCCTCCGCAGCCGTGATGGCCTGGGAATAGAAGTAGACGCCGATCTTCAGTCCGGCCGCCGCTGCCCCAATCAGGTTCTGCTGGAAATAGGGGTCCATGTTCAGTGTTCCCTCGGAGCCGTATCCCCGATACCCTAGCCGGATCATGGCAAATTCAACGCCGGAGTCCGCCACCTTCTGCCAGTCGATCTCCTTCTGATGGGAGGAGACATCGATCCCGATAGCGGTAGTATAGGCGGGATCGTTGTAGTACATCCGGCTGCCGTCCCTGACGAACAGGTCTCTGTTGTAAGGAGCCGCCGGTACATTCCATAAAACCGGGATCTGCTTGTTGCCATACTCGATATAGCCGGACAGCGCCGGATTGTTGGGCGTCTTGTATCCCCGGATGCGGGAGACGATGGTACACATCTCCGCCCGGGTGATGCTGCCGCCGGGGTTGTAAAACCGCTGGCTTCCCGCCGTGTCCCCTGTGATGATCCCCGCCTCATAGAGGGCCAGGGTATACCCGTTGTCCACGTCAGCGAAAGGCGTGGGTCCCGTCACCGGCTGGAGGCCCATAGCGATGGCGGCGATACCGGCAATGGACAGGCGGTCAATGGGCGCGTCCAGATCCGTAATCCCCCCGGGCGTCACACACCCCAGACTCTCCGCCAGAGCAAGATAAGTCGCCGCCCAGTGCCCGGAGGACGCGGCGCCGGGGTCGGTTTTCGTTGCGGCAACCAGCAGCAGCTTCAGCGCCTCTCCAGCCGACAGCATGTTGTTGGGCTGGAAGGTGCCGTCGGGATAGCCGCTTACAATGCTATGATAGCTCAGCTCCCGGACGTAGGTGTAGTACCAGTCCCCTTCCTTTACGTCGCTGTACGGGTTAATCCAGGTGGAATAGTCCGGCTTCTGCTCTGTCGGAGCCGTGGGAACCGCAGGCGCCGTGCCGCCGCTGCCCTCGCCCCAGCGCGCGTAGACATACAGGGAACCCATGGCAACCTCCGCTCCTGTCAGCTGGATGCCGTCTGCGGTATACCAGCCCTGAAAGGTCTTCCCCGCCATGGTGGGCGCCGGCAGAGGGCCGTAGGCCGCGCCAATGGGATAAAAGATGGTTCTGCTGTTCTGCGCAGGATCCTTTGTTCCGCCGTTGGTCTCGTAATCTATGTAGCAGTAGCGCAGCGGTCCGTCGTTCTCATACAGTCCGTAAAGGAATAAAAACGCCTCCCGCAGCCGGCGGTTCACAAGATTCTCCAGAATCGTGTCGCCGCCGGAGTGGCACCAGGTCGCAATGGCGTTGACCACCTGTTCCTCCGAATAATTCCCAATTCCGTTGATAAGATAGGCGCACAGCCGGTAAGAGGGATTGATCCACTGTGAGCCAAGGGTATAGGTCAGGCTGATTAGCGCGTCAAACTGGTATTGCGTGACAGAAATGCCGTATTGGGTTAAAAAGCCGTTGACCCAGGCCTCGTCCTGAATCAAATGCTCCCGCAGCAGCCGCTCCGCCTCCTCGGGAGATATCCCCGCCGGATAGTCCGCCGGATCGCACTCCAGGCCGTAACCCACATACCATTTCCCATTGGTGCCCACATAGGGCATCTGGCGGTAGCCCTCCAGCTCCTCGATCATCGCTACTCCCGCGTCGCTGGTGGTAAAGGTTTCCACCGCCAGGGCCGCCCCGGACAGAGTCGTCAGCGTGAGCAGCAGGCACAGCCCCAGGGACAGCAGCTTTTTCAGGAAAGTTTTGATCTTCATAGGATGTCTCGCTTTCTTCCAAAGATAAGAGCCTGCATTCACAGATTCTAAAAGAAAATTCGACAACAGTTTACCATAACCAACCATCAAAAGGAAGTCCCTGTTTCAGAAATTAATACATTTGTAACACTCGACGGCAAAACGGCGGCGGACCGTCCGGAGCGCGATGCTCCAGGCGGTCCGCCGTATATGTATTCTTTTGCGAAGGTCAGCGGGGCAGCGCCCTTCTCTGGGGATTGTTCCCCTCGCCCTGGAGGCGGAAGCGGTTGGTCTGGTCCTCCAGCACCCGCACCTGTGTAAAGAGTTCGGAGCTGACGGCTGCCGACTCCTCGCTGCTGGCAGAGTTGCTCTGCACAACGGCGGAAATCTGGGCGATACCCTCGGCAACCTGGGCGATGGACATGGCCTCGCCCTCCACGGCCCCGGCAATCACACCGATGCCTTCACTGGACTGCACCACCAGCTGCAGGGTCTTCTCCAGACTCTCGGACACGCCACCCACGATCTGACGGCCGCGCTGGGTAGCCTGGACAGAGTTCTCAATCAGCTCCTTGGTGGCCTTGGCAGCCTGATCCGACTGGGCGGCCAGAGAACGGACCTCATCGGCCACAACGGCGAAGCCCTTGCCGGCGGTACCGGCCCGGGCGGCCTCCACGGCGGCGTTCAGCGCCAGGATGTTGGTCTGGAATGCAATGTTCTCGATGGTGGCGATGATCTTGTCGATCTGCTGGGAGGCGTGGGTGATGTCCTCCATGGCGGAAACCATCTGGGTCATCTGCTCGCTGGAGACCTGCACCTGCTGGGTGGTCAGGCGGGCATTCTGCTGGGCCTCGGCGGCGGTGCGGACGTTGGACTGGGCGGTGTTGCGCAGTTCCTCCAGAGTGGCCTGCAGCTCCTCTACCGCGCTGGCCTGCTCCGTAGCTCCCTGGGCCAGAGACTGCGCCCCGCCGGAGAGCTGCTCGGCATTGCCGGACACCTGCTGCTCCGCCCGCCGGATCTTGGCAAACGCCTGAGAAATATTGGCGGTAAAGCTGTTGATGGAGGTCTCAATGGACTGGAAATCACCGATAAAGGGGGTGCTGGTCTGTACGTCAAAGTTGCCGTCGGAGAACTGCGCCATAATGCGGTTGATGTCCTCCACATAGCTGTCGATGCGCCGCATGGACTGCTCCAGGTCATTGGCCAGACGGCCCAGCTCATTTTGGGATGTATAATGCAGATCCAAGTGAAGCCGGCCCTCGTTGAGGGGCTTGCTGTTCTCGGTGATAATCAGGATGGGCTTGACAACGCAGGTGATTACGTAAATCACCAGGCTGACAAGGGCGATCAGCGCCAGAGAAAGGCCGACAATAGACGTGCCGTGCATAATGGTGATGATGTTCTGCATCTGCGCCTCGCTGGCGGCATTGGCCTCATCCAGCATCGATACCACCTGGTCCAGCTTGCCTACCAGAACAGACAGGTTGCCCTGAATGGTGTTCTGATAATAATTTCTGGCCTGGGACGGGCTGGTCTTCAGCAGATCCAGCACGTAGACTGCGGACTCATGCAGCTCCTTGTGCAGAGGCTCCATTTCCTTGCGCAGCTGCAGGATATCCGGATCGTCCGTACCCGCATCGCCATAAATCCACTTCCCCAGCACACAGGTATCCGGCGTTGTGCTGCCCGTAAATTCCATGTTGGCATACAGCGCGTTGCTGAGATTGCTGGACCACTTGTAATGCGCGATCTCCGCCTGGTGGCAGCGGTTGAGCAGGGCGGTAGCCTCCTCATTGGCGGTCTGGGCCCGGTCCATACGGATGATGTTCACGGTAATCATCACGCTGAACAGAAGCACGGCCGCCAGCGCACAGGCCACCCGAATCCATACGCTTCTTTTGATACTCTTACCCATGGTTTTCCCCTCTTCTTTCTTCATTCACCCCGGTTACGCCGCCCGTCCCAAGGCGGCAGACTGCTGGCCTCCCCAAGCAGCGCCGGGCAGAAAATAATGGACAGCGGGACAATTCACTACGCAGTATATCATATCCTAAATCCCGTCCACTTTCAACCATAATTTTAAGATTTATTTTTCCCCTTATTTTTCCAGCGGATGTGAAAATCAGACCTGTAAACCCAGGGCTCTCAGTCATTGGCCAGGGTGAACCGGTCCACCAGCTGTTTCAGGCTGGCCGCCTCGGCGGAAAGCTCCTCGCTGGCCGCAGCGCTTTCCTGGGCGGTAGCGCTGTTAGTCTGCACCACCGCGGAAATCTGATTGACTCCCTCGGTCACCTGGGCCAGGGACGCGGTCTGCGCCTCCACGGCCTTCACCACAATGTCCATCTGCGTGGTCACGTGGCCGGCGTAGATACTGGTCTGCTCCAGGGAGTCCGTCACCATGCCCACAGCCTGGCTGCCCTCGTTAACGGCGGCAATAGAGCCCTCGATCAGCTCCTTGGTGGCCTTGGCGGCCTCATCGGACTTGGAGGCCAGATTACGCACCTCGTCCGCCACTACGGCAAAGCCCTTCCCGGCGCTGCCGGCCCGGGCGGCCTCCACGGCGGCGTTCAGCGCCAGAATGTTGGTCTGGAAAGCAATGTTCTCAATGGCGGCAATGATCCTGGAAATCTCCTCGGAGGACTTGGAAATTTTCTCCATCGCCGCATTCAGCTCCTTGACATGCTCCACGCTGACCCCCAGCTGCCCGCCGGCCTGGCCTACGAACCGGCCCGCCTCCTCGGCGGCGGTGGCTGTCTTTCCGGCGCTGCCGGAGATGTCATTGATGGTCGCGGCCAGCTGCTCCACAGCGCTGGCCTGTTCCATAGCGCCCTGGCTCAAGGTCTGAGCGCCCACGGAAACCTGCCCGCTGGCAGAGGACACCTGTCCGGCAGCGCCCTCAATCTGGCGCATAGTGTTGCTCAGCTCTACCTTCAGCGTCCGCATGGACAACAGGATGCTCTGGAACCCGCCCACATATGCCTCGCGGTGGGCAGACTGAATGTCCAGATTCTGATTGGCCATCTCAGTGAGCAGGTAGCCAATATCGTTGATGATGGTGTTGAGCCCCGTCACCATCTCCGCCGTGGTGCGGGTCAGCTCCGCCGTCTCATCCTGGCCGCTAGCCTGAGGTACGGGGGAGGTCAGATCGCCTTCCGCCAGCTGCTTCATCCGCTGCGCGCAGGCCCGCATGGGATTGCTGATGCTGCCGGACAGCTTCAGGGCGACCGCAACGGAGGCCGCCACGGAGACAATGATGGCCAGCACATTGATGAGCATACCGGCATATGTATCGGCCAGATAGTCTTTCTTCATGGCTGTCACGGCAACGCTCCACCCGTCGGTGCCGTCCACCGGGGCATACGCCGTATACCAGGGTCCGGCGGCGGTATGGTAGCTGCCGAAGCCATTCTTACCCTGGCGCATCTCCGCGTGGATAGCGGCCAGCTCCTTCAGTGAGGAATCGCTCTGGGCCTCCCGCTCTACGTTCTGGGTTGTAATCGTGTCCAGGGTCGTATCGGCAATGGTGTCGCCGGATTTGTTAATCATATAGGCCCGGCTGGTCTCGCTGACCTGAATGGAGGAGACAATATCATTCAGAAACGTCTCCGGAGGTACAAAATAGACCACACCCGCGATCCCGGCGCTCCGGCTGCCCCCGGCATAGATGGGCGCCGCCACCATGATGGACAGTTCGCCGGTGATCTTGCTGATCAGGGGCTCGGATACGTAGACGTTCCCGCTCATGGCCTCCCGTACATATTCCCGGTCGGAATAATCCTTTCCGTCAAAAAGACTGATACCGTCCAAGCCGATGACATTGCCCCGCTGGAAGCCGTGCATCCCGACGCGCTCGTCAATGATGGCCCGCTTTTCCTCCACCGGTACAGCCGCGTCGGACAGCTGCGGAATGCAGCCCGTATCCATGGCCACATTTTTGTAAGCGGTCAGCTCCTGCCCAATGCGCTCTGCGGCCAGAACGGCGGTTTCGCTCAGCATCCGGTCCACCGTGGCGATGGTACTGCGGTATGTAAGCGTGATACTGACCGCTCCTACCGCCACCATGGTAATCACGACTGTTGCAATCAAACACACTGTAATCTTTCTGCGGATACTTTTCATCTCTTTGCACCTCAATTTTTCGTCATTGAACTGCGCCTCCTCCGTCAAGGAGGCCTCCCCTATTATAGAAGCCTGAACCTCCGCTTGTCAATGGTTTCCTTGCTCTTCTTCATAATTATATTGCGGGCTCCGCAGAAAAAACAACTTCCGCGCACGCCCCTCTGGTTAGCCGCCCGCCCCTCGCCGCAGCAGCAGGAGCCGCCTTTGACGATCTGTCCGGCCAAGTTTATCACCAAAGCGCAAAAAGAGGCCCCGGCAGCAAAATCCGCCGGGGCTCTTTTCTATTGCTTGTCCACGCAAGCCGAAACCGGCTTGCGTAGCTGCGGGCGGGGAACCTCTTACTTCAGCTCCACCTTGCCGCCGGCCTCTTCGACCTTCTTCTTCATCTCCTCGGCCTCATCCTTGGACAGGCCTTCCTTCAGGGTCTTGGGAGTGCCCTCGACAGCAGCCTTGGCCTCAGCCAGGCCCAGACCGGTGATCTCGCGGACAACCTTGATGACCTTGATCTTGGCAGCGGCGTCGAAGCCGGCCAGAACCACGTCAAACTCGGTCTTCTCCTCAGCGGCGGGAGCGGCAGCGCCGGCGGCGGGAGCAGCCATGGCGGCGGCGGAAACGCCGAACTCCTCCTCCAGAGCATGAACCAGCTCGCTCAGCTCCAGAACGGTCAAAGCCTTAACTTCTTCGATCATAGCGGTGACTTTCTCACTAGCCATTGTTAGTTACCTCCTGATAATGTTTCAATAAAATAGTATTGTGTGGTATGCCGCTCATCCGGCGGCACAGGGGACCGTCACTGCGCTCTGCGCCAGGAACCGGTCCCGTAAGTAACCCAACCTTCTCTTGGATTACTCGGCTGCCTCTGCGGGAGCCTCGGCAGGGGCGCCCTGCTTTTCGGCAATCTGCTTGAGAACGCACGCCAGACCGGAAATGGGAGCCAGCATGGTGCCAAGGACCTGGGCCTGCAGGATGGGCAGCGGGGGGATGTTGGCCAGCGCCAGCACCTCGTCCAGAGGCATGGGCTTGCCATCCATGAAGCCGCCCTTGATCTCGAAGCGGCCTTCGATCTTCTTGGCGAAGTCGTTGACCACCCGGGCGGGGGCTACGGGGTCGTCGTGGCAGATGGCCAGAGCGGTAGCGCCGTTGAGCAGGCTGTCCAGCTCGTTCATGCCGCAGTTGTTGACGGCAAACTGGAGCAGGGTGTTCTTCACCACGGCGTACTCGACGTTGTTCTTGCGCAGCTCGGCGCGCAGAGCGGTGTCCTCGGCCACAGTGATGCCCTTGTAGTCCACCAGCACACCGGCGGCGGCGTTCTGCAGCTTGTTGGTCAGATCGGCCACAACGGCCTGCTTCTCGCTGAGAACCTTTGCGTTAGGCATTCTTGTTTTCACCTCCATTAGATTTCGCTGGGGTATCGGGTGCGTTCAAGAAACGGAAAAACGGTCCCTGCGTCAGGACGCAAGGACCGTGCTAATCAAAACTGATCGGCAATCCTCGGCAGGACTTACGGGCGAAGCCCCCCTGCTGTCTTTGGAACGCGACTTATATTATATCCGCACGCCCAGGGTTTGTCAATAGGAAATTATCATTTTCTGCCAGGTTTTTCGTTTTTCTCCCCCAGATCCCGAACCACCTGCAAGATATGCTCCGCCTGGGCGGGCGTGAGGCGCTCCAGATGCCGCTGAATCTCCCTGGCAGAGACAGGCGCGTGCGCCTCAACGTCAAAAAACTGCCGGGGCGTCATATTGAAGTATTCGCAGATATAGAGGAATCCGGCCATAGACGGCATGATATGCCCGTTTTCAATCTTATTGATATAGCTGGCACTCTGCCCCAGGGAAAGACTCATATCCCGGGCAGATACGTTTTTCTGCATCCGCAACTCCGCAATCCTCTCGGGAAACCAACTCAAATAATCCATACTCCGGCCCTCCGTTCCTGTATAGTATAAATCTTCTGCACATCTATAACAGGGATTTTTAATATATATTTCTCTTTACATATGGATTCCAAGGGTGTATTATAGGTGCAGTGACGATTCTTATTCTACACAAGACAGAAGGGATATACTCTATGCGCGCTCTACAAACCAAAAGGGTTCTGCTGCTCTTCCTGCTGAGCCTGACCGCCAGCCTGCTATGGGGATGCAGGGCGTTTCCCGGCGCTCCGCAGCCGCCTTACGGAGAGGAGACCGAGGGCACTCCCGTCACACTCGGGATCACCGTCGATCCATCCTCTCCCGAGGAGGTTTCTGTCATCTGGGAGCCGGAGCGGATCTCCATCATGGGGACAGAGGTAACGGTTACATATACTGATACCGGCGTGCCGCGCACGGTGACGGTTGTCTTGCAGCTGGGGGACCGGCCGTGATCCTGTCCGCTGCCCTGCGGGAGGCCGCAGCAGACAGCAAAAAGCTCCAGGTCCGCAGACCTGGAGCTTCAGACTGTTTTATTAAGAGTCGATCAGACCAGCCGGGCAGTGCTGACCTTGATGCCGGGGCCCATGGTAGAAGCCGTAACACAGCTCTTCACATACTGGCCCTTGGCGGCGGCAGGCTTGGCCTTGATAATGGCGCCCATGAGGGTGTTGAAGTTGTCGTTCAGCTTCTCAGCGCCGAAGGACACCTTGCCGATGGGGCAGTGGATGATGTTGGTCTTGTCCAGGCGGTACTCGATCTTACCGGCCTTGACCTCCTGAACGGCCTTGGCCACATCGGGGGTGACGGTGCCGGCCTTGGGGGAGGGCATCAGGCCCTTGGGGCCCAGCAGCTTACCCAGACGGCCCACAACGCCCATCATGTCGGGGCTGGCCACAACCACATCGAAGTCGAACCAGTTTTCCTTCTGGATCTTCTCCACCATGTCCATCTCGCCCACGTAGTCGGCGCCGGCCTCGCGGGCGGCGTCGGCCTTGTCGCCCTTGGCGAACACCAGGACGCGGACGGTACGGCCGGTACCGTGGGGCAGGACCACGGCGCCGCGGACCTGCTGATCGGCGTGGCGGGAGTCAACGCCCAGCTTCACGTGAAGCTCCACGGTCTCATCGAACTTGGCGGAAGCGGTCTTGCAGATCAGCTCGAAAGCCTCCTTGGCCTCGTACTGGGCAGCGCGGTCAATCTGCTTGGCGCTGTTCTGATATTTCTTGCCTCTAAACATCTCTCAAGCCCTCCTTTATTCACCCACGACAACGCCCATGCTGCGAGCCGTGCCGGCGATCATGCTCATGGCGGATTCCAGGCTGGCGGCGTTCAGGTCGGGCATCTTGGTCTCGGCGATCTTCTGCACATCGGCCTTGCTGATGGTGGCGACCTTGGTCTTGTTGGGCACGCCGGAGCCGGACTCGATGTTGCAGGCCTTCTTGATGAGGACCGCCGCAGGGGGGGTCTTGGTGATGAAGGTGAAGGAGCGGTCGGAATACACCGTGATGATAACGGGGATAATCATGCCCATATCGTTCTTGGTGCGCTCGTTGAACTCCTTGGTGAAAGCGGCGATGTTGACGCCGTGCTGGCCCAGAGCGGGGCCGACGGGGGGCGCGGGCGTTGCCTTGCCCGCGGGAATTTGCAGCTTAACGTATCCTACAACTTTCTGTGCCATGTGTAGGCACCTCCTTGATAAAATGTGGTGGTGACGGAATCCGCTCTGCGGCGGGCTCCTCCCACGGCGCCGGGCGGCCCGCAGGCCGTTTCCGGACAAATGCTAAAGTAATCTTTGCTGTTTTCTTTCAAGAAAACCATCAGGCCTCGTGTTCCAGCTCCACCTGCTCCAGTTCCATCTCGACGGGAGTCTCCCGGCCGAACATGGAGACCACCACGGTGACCTTGTTCTTCTCGGCGTCGATCTCTTCCACAACGCCGCTGAAGGACTCCAGGGGGCCGTCGCTGATGCGGACGGTGTCCCCCACCTTGTAGCCCACCACGATCTCGTGCTTTTCCATGCCCCACTCGATGACCTCATCGTCGGAGAGGGGGATGGGCTTGTTGTTCGCCTCGCCGACAAAGCCTGTCACGCCGCGCACATTGCGGACCAGGTGCCAGGTGTCGTCGGTCATCACCATCTTGATGAGTACGTAGCCGGGGAAGATTTTCCGCTCCACTTCCTTGGCCACGCCGTTTTCGTTGATCTCCGTGACCGTCTCCAGAGGAATCTGGATATCCACGATCATACTCTCCAGATGGCGGTTGGTCACAAACTTCTCGATGGTGGTCTTTACGGCGTTTTCATACCCGGAGTAGGTGTGGACAACATACCACTTTGCGTTATCAGACATGTCCCTTCGCCCCTCTTACGCGGCGAACAGGCTCAGCAGGGTCTTGATGAACAGGGCGGCAACGCCGTCAAATATCCAGATAAAGGCGCCGAAAATGACACTGTACAGGATGACCGTGCCGGTATTCTTTGCAACCTTCTTGGGGGTAGGCCATACGACCTTTTTCAGTTCGCTTCTCATTTCGCGGAACCAGCGGCCCCGGTCCTTCTTGACGTTCTTTTCTTCAGCCATGATGAATGTTCCTTTCCTTTCGTGCTTTACTTGGTCTCAGAGTGGACCGTGTGCTTCCGGCAGAAGGGGCAGTACTTCTTCATCTCCAGTCGGTCAGGATCGTTTTTCTTGTTCTTGACCGTGTTGTAGTTTCTCTGCTTGCACTCGTTGCATCTCAGAGTGATCTTTACGCGCATTCCTAACGGCACCTCCTTATAGATGTATGCAGGCTCTTCCGGCCTGTATCATGATTGCCTCCCTGTTGGGATGGAGCGTCTCTTTGACGCGGAAGCGAAAAGCGCGCAAAAAGAAAACCCCATTTCCACAGGTATTGCTTACTATATCACCAATTCTGCCCAAGGTCAACAGAAATTTTACAATTCTCCTACTTTTTTTTCCCAGGGAAGTATTGTATAATAAGAACCGTGTGCGGCCCTGGCCGCAAAACCGGAAAAAGGAGGCAAACTGTGCGCATACTGGCCATTGACTACGGAGACGCCCACACAGGAGCGGCGATCTCCGATCTCACCGGCCTGCTGGCCGGGTATACGGAAGTGATCCACACCAGGAAGGAGGCGGAGGTCCTCCGCCGTCTGGGGGAGCTGATCCGGGAATACGGGGTGGAGGAACTGGTGCTGGGGTACCCCAAGAACATGGACGGCACCCTGGGCCCCCGGGCGGAGAAGGCGGAGGCCTTCTCGCATGTGCTGGAAGAGGCTTTCTCCCTCCCCGTGCGGCTGTGGGACGAGCGGCGGACCACCATCGACGCGCATAACATCCTGGCTTCCGCCGGGAAGCGTGCGAAGGCCCGGAAGAAGACGGTAGACGCCGTAGCCGCAGCGCTGATCCTTGAAGGATATCTCACCTTCCGGCGCGGCGCGGCAGGTCCCGCCTGACCTGCCCCGGCAGCTGTCTTAGAGCCTGTTTACTGTCTCCCCGCGCATGTCTTGACGGCGGATATTCCGCCCAGACTTCGCTAAAAACCCTTGCAATCCGTCAGGATTGCTGCGCTTTTTTGCCTCGCCGGGCAAAAAATCCCCTCGCGCCGGAACGGCGCGAAGAAAGGACCTGCAATGAAGCAATACATCAAGAAAAACGCCCTTCCCCTGGCCATTCTGGCCCTGACGGTCACCGTCAGCCTCTTCGTCATCGCCGGACGCTGGCAGGTGGAAGCCGCCAACAAGACCTACGACGTCATCCTGGACTACACCGAGCTGGAATGGATGGCGGAACAAAGCGATCATGATACCGCCTGGTGGCTGAAGGAATTTCACGATATGGGCATCAGCCAAGTGGGTCTGACGGAGGAAAACCTCACCACCCTTATGGAAAACTCGCCCCTGAACGTCACCGCGACGGTGATGGACGAGGTCATGCAGGACGCCGGTTGGCGGGAGGAATATCCGGAGGCCTTTGCCGCCGGCATTGAGGACTTCGGCCCGGACCGCTTCGACGTCCTGGTGGAGGCCGAGGGCAAGGATGCCGTGGACTTTGTGGTCCCCGCCCTCCAGGAGCGTTTCCCCGCTGAAAGCTTCTTCTGCTATCAGGAGGGCGATTCCGCCTATATCCTCATGGACGGCACCGCCGGAGACGCCCTCTACGGCGGCAAGGGCGCTTACACCAATACCAAGAACAAGGGCTTCGTGGAGCGGGAGGACCTGCTCTCCTCCAAGCTCATGTACGTCTCCCTGGGCCTCCTGCCGGAGAAGGTGGAGGCCATCCAGGCCGCCGGGATGGCCATCGTCCCCCGCACCCTGTGCTACGCCGGACACAACGATACCCGCTACGCCCAGGCGTCGGTGGCCGGATACGAGAAGTACGGCATCACCCCCGCCTACATCATCGCCGGAGGCGAGGCCCTGCTGGGCTATGACGAGGGCGGTGACTTCGTCCGGGGCTACATGGAGCGCACCGGCGCTTCCCTGGGGATGATCGAGACCAACGTCCAGCGGGAGAACATCAAGCAGACCGGCATGGAGGAGACCGCCATGGCCACGGGCTGCAACGCCATCCGCGTTTTCTCCATGTGGGACTATGTTCAGTACCGCTACGCATACTATGGCTACGAGGGCGCGGAGGAGGTTGCCAACTGTATCTACCGCGCCATCGTGGAGCGCAACATCCGCGCGGTCTATTTCAAGATGGTGAAGGCCACCGATGACCTCCACGTCTATATCACCGACCCGGAGGTCTATCGGGATCTCTTTGACAGTCTGGACCAGCGCCTTGCCGCCCACGGCATCTCCCGGGGACGGGCCTCCGTCATGGAGGACTACCAGGTACCCTCCCTGGTCCTGCTGGCTGTGGGACTGGGCGCAGGCGTCGGCGGCGCGCTGCTGCCGGACACCTTCCTGCCCATGAAGCGCAAGTGGACCCTGCTGCTGTCGGGTGCGGCGGCGGTATGCGTGGCCGGGGCCTGGAAGGTCCTGCCAAACTCCTTCCGGCTGCTGGCCAGCTTCGCCAGCGCGGTGGTGTTCGCCTGCCTGGCGGCGGCCTTCTTCCTCATGGCCGCCAAGCGGACCGGTCAGAGACTGAGCCCGGACGCCGGGCTCCTGAAGATTCTGCCCCGGTCCATCGCCATCCTCGCCATTGCCGTTGCCATCTCCATGGCGGGTGCCATGATGACCGCCGCCCCCCTGTCCTCCACCGGCTTCATGCTGGAAATGGGCATCTTCCGGGGGGTCAAGGCGGCCCAGCTGCTGCCCCTGGCCTTCTTCTGCCTGCTGTTCGTCTCCTACTACGGCCTCTTTGAGAAGGACCGGAAGAACGACCACCTGGACCCCCGGGACATTTTCACCGCCCTGGGCTGGACCATCCCCATGTGGGCGGTGCTGCTGATGGCGGCGGTGGGCCTGGCGGGGTACTACTACTTGGCCCGCACTGGCCATGAGACCGGCGTCACCATCTCCGACACGGAGATGATCTTCCGCAATGACCTGGAGTATCTGCTGCTGGCCCGGCCCCGGACCAAGGAGTTTCTGGTGGCCTTCCCCGGGATCATGCTGGCGGTGTACTGCGCCGTGCGCCGCCTCCCCTTCTGGACGGCCCTTTTCGGCCTGGCGGGCACCATCGGCCTGACCAGCGTGTGCAACACCTTCATGCACATCCGCACCCCTCTGTACCTGGGCTTCGTCCGCACCGCCTACTCCCTGCTGCTGGGCATCCTGGTGGGCGCGGTGATGATCGTGTGCTTTGAGCTGCTCCTGCGGCTCTGTCGCGGCCTCGCGGGAAAGTACGGCAGGGCGGGACAGATATAGTCATGTACAATATACTGATATCGGGATATTATGGCTTCAACAACATCGGGGACGAGTCCATTCTGCGCACCGTTATCGACAACCTGCGGGAGAAGCTGCCCCAGGTGGACATCACCGTACTCTCCCAGTCCCCCGCCCAGACGGCGGAGAAGTACGGCGTCAAGGCCGCCGCCCGGATGAACCCCTGGGCCATCCTCCGCTCCGTCCGGCGCTGCGACATGCTCCTCTCCGGAGGCGGCAGTCTGCTTCAGGACGCCACATCCGGGCGCAGCATCCTCTATTATCTGTTCATCCTGCGGCTGGCTCAGCTGATGGGAAAGCGGACGTTCATCTACAGCCAGGGCATCGGCCCCATCTTCTCTGCCCGGAACCGGAGGTTCACCGCTTTTGTACTGCGCCGGACCGACGGCATCGTGGTCCGGGATTCCAAGAGCCGGGATCTGCTGCTGGAGCTGGGCGTTCCGGACCACCTCATCCACGTGACCGCCGACCCGGTGATCCGGGTCCGGACCCCGGGCACGGCGCTGGGAGAGCGGATTCTGTCGGAGGAGGGCTGTCCCCGCCGTCCGGGCCGTCTGGTGGTGGGCTGGGCCGTGAAGTCCCGGAAGCCCGGCAAGGACTTCCTCCGGGAGGTCCGGCGGTGCATCCGGTGGCTCAAGGAGTCCTGCGGCGCGGACTCCATCCTGATCCCCTTTTTCTACGACGAGGACCTCTGGGCGTGCGAGGCGGTGGCCGGCACGCTGGAAGGGCAGGCCGGGTGCCTGCGGAAGAAATACCTCTCGGAGGAAACCCTGTCCATCATCGGCTGCATGGACGTGCTGGTGGGGGTCCGGCTCCACTCCCTGATCTACGCGGCCATCATGGGGACGCCCATGATCGGGATCAGCTACGATCCCAAGGTGGACTCCTTTCTGGCCTCCATCGGCCAGTCCGCCCCCTTCACCGTGGAGGACTTTACTCTGGAGAAATTCCAGGCCGCCTTTCAGGACGCCCTGGAGCGCCGGGAGGAGCTGCGGGAGTCCACCGCCCGCCGCCTGGACAGCCTGATTGCCAAGCTGGACCGGAACGAGGAGCTTATCAGAGCCATCATGGAGCGAAAAAAGTGAATCCTGCGCACAGATGAAAACTACGCGGGCAGAGCCTGAAGTTCGCTCTTTGATTCCATGCAATTCCAGCATTCCCGCCGGGCAGCGGAATTGCCTTTATGATCGAGGAATAGTATGAAACAAAACAAGACCATCCATGTCATCAGCACCGTGACCCTGGTCACACTCTTTGCCAAGCTGCTGGGCATCGTCCGGGAATCCCTGCAGGCCAGGACCTTCGGCACCCAGATCGCGGCGGACCTGTATACCACCGCCAGCAACAACACCATCTATCTCTTTACCACGGCGGCCTATGCCCTGTGCATCGCCGCCGTGCCCATCCTCACCCCCCGGCTCCGCCGGAGCCGGAAGGAGGGCTATGCCGCCGCCAACAATCTCATCACCATCTCGGTGCTTCTCAGCGCCGTTGTGGCGGCGGTATGGGCCGGCGCCACCTTCCTCCCCTCCCTGGCGGGCTCCCTGTGGGAGGGCGGCGCGGAGGAATCTTTGCAGCTGGCGGGGTATATGCGCATCATGATCCTCACCCTGCCGGTGATCGTGCTGACCTACCTGCTGGTTGCCCTGTTTCAGTCCCTGGAGCATTTTGTCCTCCAGGGCAGCATGTCCATCCCCTATAATCTGGCCCTTATCGCTTTCCTGGCCGTCTTTGCCGGAGAGCTGGGCGTAGGCGGGTATGTCATCGCGGTGGCTCTGGCCTGGCTGCTGCAGTTTGCCATGACGGTCCCCTATTCCCTCAGAGAGGGCTACCGGTACCGTCCCGTTCTGGAGCTTCAGGCGGACTATGTGAAGACGTTTCTGAAAACCGCTCTGGTGACGGTGCTGACCACTTCCATCTTCCTCTTCTGCTACCTCCAGGACTCCTCCATGACCGCCCAGCTCACCGGCAGTCCCACCAGCGCTTTCTACTACGCCGACAAGCTCTTCACCCCCCTGACCACCACCCTCATCTACTCCATCAGTACGGTACTCTTTCCCAAGTTCAGTCAGGAGTACGCCTCCGGCGGCGGCGCGGCCTACCGGCGGTATATCTGGGGGGTACTGCGCAGCACGCTGCTGCTGATCCTGCCCATTTCCGCCGTCCTGGCGGCCTTCGGCACCCCCATCGTCCGCGTGCTGTTTGAGGGCGGAAGCTTCGATGCCTCCTCCACCGCCGCTACCGGGAGCATCTTCACCATCTATGCCCTGTCCATGGCGGGCTTCTGCGTGCTGGATCTGCTGAGCAAGGCCTATTACACCATGGAGCGGACTCTGGTTCCCCTGCTGGTCAACGGCGGCATCCTGGCGTGCAACTGGTGCCTGAACCGGCTGTTTGCCTCCCGCTGGGGCGGCGCGGGACTGGCCGGAGCCACGGCGGCGTCCATTACCCTGGGCGCTCTGGTGATGGCCATCCTGTTCCTGTGGAAGACCGGCGGCATCCCCCTCCTCCCTCTGTGCAAGAGTCTTCTCGCCGCCCTGGCCGCCGGAGGCGCACTGTGGCTGGCCACGGGCATGGTCCTCAGCGGCAGCGAGGGCAAGCTGCTGCTGGTGGTCAAATGCGCAGGCCTGGGCGCGGCGGCGGCGGCGGCATATGTCCTGCTCCTCCTTCTCCTGCGCCAGGAGGATCTTGGCGCCCTGCTGGAGCGTTACCGCAAACCGAGCAGCGGGCAGACCGGCGAGTAACCGGCTGCGGCGGTCCCTGGCCTGCCTTTGGCGCAAAACGGAGCTTTGCCTGCCAGGAGGCGCGCAGCAGCTGGCGGCAAGCCGCGTTCAGAACAAAAACAAATACCAGACGGCGGTTTTGAAACAACAGCTTTCAAGGCCGCCGTTTTCTATTGACAGGGCAGAAAAAGAAGGCCGCATCGTGTCTTTTTCTATCACCCGTCCCTATGACCTGTCCAGAAAATCAAGGGGATGACCGCCGCAGATCCGGAAATCCCAGGTATTTCTTGACATCCCGGCGGCAATGTACTATTATGGTCAGGGAATATCCCCAAAACCGGCGCGAAAGCCTCCGTAAAAGCCCTCTTTCTCCCTTCCGGGCGCATTTACGGACCGCGCTGCCGCCGGACAACAATACGGACGGTGGATGCAACCTATGGTAAATTTTGTCATGGGTCTGGAATGCTTTGGCATCACCCTGACCTTCATTGCGCTGGTCCTGCTGCTCAACGGCGACGGGGCCCGGGAACAGAAGCTGCTGATCTTCATCATGTGCGGCTGTCTTGTGCAGAATGTCGGCTATCTCCTGGAGCTGACCGCTCCCACCATGGAGGCCGCTGTAGCGGCGGTCACGGTGGAGAACGTGGGCTCCGCCTTTGTCCCTCTGTGCTACAGCTGGTTCACCTATACCTATTGCTACGCGCCTCCGCCGAAAAAGCTGCTGCGCATCCTGGGCCTCATCAACTTTTGTGTGCTGCCCACGGTGTTCTTCAACTGGAACGGCCTTTTCTATGAGTCCTTTCAATGGCTGTCCACCGCGGACGGGTTCCATTATGTCCGCATCGCCTACGGTCCCCTGTACTCCCTGTTCATGGTCACCCGCGTCCTCATCCCTTATATTCTCTCCATACATACCCTGGTGCGGGCGGTGCGCCTCCGCTCCGACCAGCAGGTCAGCCGCCAGTATAAGACCATTCTCGCCATATCCACCCTGCCCGTGGTCGTACTGGTTCTTTATGTGTGCAAGCTGGTAGCCGTATTCGATCTCACCCCGGTGACTCTGGCCCTCGCCATGGCCATGGTGGTCATCGTGGTGTGGAGCCGCCGGAATTACGATTTCCGCCATCTGGCGGCGGATAAGGTTCTGGAAAGCCTGGGGGACGGCGTGATCGCCCTGGACGACCACGACCGCCTGGTCAGCTACAACCGGGCCGCGGCCCACATTTTTACCCGCCTGCCCGCGCACAAGCTGGGAGAAAATATCCGGGTGCTGGAGGGCTTCCGGGAGGAGATGCTCAACGAGGACGTTCCCCAAAGCTTTTCCATCAACGGGCAGCACTATGAGAGCCACAGCAAACAGATCATCGGGGAAAACGGCCGGAAGCAGGGCTGTGTTATCCTGATTCTGGACATGACGGACATCAAGGCCTATATCAACGAGATCAAGCGGGTCCGTCAGGAGGCAGAGAAGGCCAGCATTGCCAAGAGCGAGTTCCTGGCCAATATGTCCCACGAGATCCGCACCCCCATGAACGCCATCATCGGCCTGAACGACATCATCAT
>ERZ779621.262-NODE-262-length-29059-cov-17.378155_pt1 | contig 29059 bp, 19 predicted proteins | sample MGYA00514215_ERZ779621 | MGnify/ENA primary metagenome ERZ779621 (study PRJEB29562, sample SAMEA4376715) | mouse gut metagenome | isolation source: Cecum | study: EMG produced TPA metagenomics assembly of the A DSS colitis mouse model was used to assess the...
CGTGCCGAGTGCCGCGAGGCAACCAGCACCTCCGTTAGAACTGTGCGCAGAAGTAAGCACCGGCATCGGCCCAGCGCACTGACAACAGACTAGCCAGTCCAAAGGTCGTAGCGTAATCAATAACTCCCGTAATTCAGGAAGGTTCTTAGGAAACTGCGTTTCCTAAGTGACCTTTTGGTTCTTTTCGTTCACACGAAAAGAACACCCCCGCGCCGGCGAGGCGCGAATCTAAACAAAAGATTGAAGCGTGAGCGGCCCGCAGGGCCGCCGAAACCACTACCCCAGCGGAGGTATCTCCCGCACAATCCTCCGCAGATCCATCACCATCTCCGCCCCGGAAGAAACAAACCCATACTTGGCAAAATAGCCCTTCAGCTCCTCCGGACAGCGCAGAACCAAAGCCTCCCGCCCCTGGGTGCGGGCATACTGGACCGCCTGACCCAGAAGCTGAATACCATACCGCTGTCCCCGCAGGGCGGGGACCAGCTGATAGTCCGTGATACGAAGCGCCTCCGGCTCCAGCGCCATGGAGATCGTGCCGGAGACTTCTTCCTCCAGCAGCGCCTCCTCGGTGCGTTTTCCACCTTCATCAGAGGCTACCCGGAACCACAGCCCCGGCTCAGTTGCGGCATCATCCTTATGCCAGCTCTGGCGGCGGAAGGTGGACACGGCGGCAGGCAGATGGCTGGCGTCGTCCCGGAACACTACCCGAATATCGTCCCCCTCCGCTTCCAGCAGGGAGACGGCGGTGTTGTCCCCGTGACCCGTCTGGCCGATCTCCTCCAGACTCATGCCCTGAAGCGTCCCCAGCAGGGTCCGCAGGGCCGCGCCGTGGCTGGCGGCGGCCACCGTGCCGCCGGGATTCTCCGCTGCGATCCGGCGGATGCCCTCCAGCGTCCGGTCACGGACCTGTGCAAAGGTCTCCGCTCCCTCCACGTGCCACAGATCGGGCCGCTTGTTGAAATCCACGTACATCTGCTTATCCGTACGCTGGATCTGGCCCCAGCTCAGCTGCTCCCAGACGCCCAGCCTGATCTCCCGCAGCAGGGGCAGAGGTCGGAATTCCAGCCCCCGGGGGACGTACAGGGCGGAGGCGGTGGTGTGGGTGCGGGTCAGGTCGCTGCCGTACACCGCGTCCAGCCGCTCCTCCCGGAACCGCTCCCGCAGATAGGCCAGCTGACGGTAGCCCTGGGGGGTAATCACGCTGTCATACTGTCCATGGGCTACCCGGAAGAGGTTGCCCTCCGCCTCGGCGTGGCGGACGAGAAAAATTTTCGTTGTCATAGCGGCGCGCGCTCCCTTATGTAGATTCGATGCACCGGCGGAGGATAGAGCCGCCGGTCTCATAGGGCTCCCGGGCCTCCGCCAGAATGCTTTCGTAAACACTGACCATTGCGGCCTGCCTCCGGCGGGCCATTTCCGCGCCCCGCGGGGTGAGGAAGCGGTCGTAGATTTTTTCCAGCTTGAACCTGTACTCCCGCAGGACGGAGTGGCAGCCCCTGGGCTCCTCCGCCGTGCCGTCGGAGACCGTGCCGTCCGGCAGAAGGGTATACAGAGGCTGTCCTGCCCGGGCGGCATAGAAGAAGGTCCGCGCCATGCCGATGGCCCCGGTGACGTCCAGCTTGTCCGCGTCGAAGAGGATCCTTGCCTCGATGGTGGCCGGCGGGTCGCCGGAGCGGAAGCGGTGGGTCCGGACGCAGTCCCGGACATGGGCTGCGAAGTCTTCTGAGAAATCGTGGTCCAGCAGGAAACGGTACGCCTTCTCCGCCCCCACCTGTGCATGGCAGAGGGACGGGTCCCGGAACTGTTCCTCCCGGCCGATGTCGTGGAGCAGGCAGGCGGCGATGAGTACGTCCCGGTCCGCCGAGGGCTCCGACTCCGCGATCTCCAGAGCAAGATACAGCACCCGCCGGACGTGTTCGGCGTCATGGGCGGAATCGCCCATGCAGGCGAGCATACAGCCCTCCAGCAGGTCGAAGGTTTTCTGTGTCATGCGGTCGGTCTCCTCTCTTATAACTCCTCAAGCTCCTCCAGCCACAGCCGGGCCGCCGCGTCCGAGGGCATCCGCCAGTCCCCACGGGGAGACAGGGCTACGCTGCCCACCTTGGGGCCGTCCGGCAGGCAGGAGCGCTTGAACTGCTGGGCAAAAAACCGGTAGTAGAAGTTTTTCAGCCATTTGAGGATGACCTCCCGGCTGTACTGCCGTCCCAGGGCCAGCTCCGCCAGCCGAAGGATCTTCCGGGGGCCGAAGCCCCAGCGGACGGCGTGGTAGAGGAAAAAGTCGTGGAGTTCGTAGGGTCCCACCAGGTCCTCCGTGCGCTGGCTGATCTCCCCCTGGACCGCCGGAAGCAGCTCCGGGGAAACAGGGGTGTCCAGAATATCCTCAAGGACCTGGGCCAGCTCCGGGTCCTTCTTCCGGTTGTCCCGTGCCACGTAGTCTACCAGGTGGCGCACCAGGGTCTTGGGAATGGAAGCGTTGACGCCGTACATACTCATATGGTCGCCGCTGTAGGTGGCCCAGCCCAGAGCCAGCTCACTGAGATCCCCGGTACCGATGACCAGCCCGCCGGTCTGGTTGGCGATGTCCATCAGCACCTGAGTCCGCTCCCGGGCCTGGGCGTTCTCGTAGGTGACATCCTGGTCCTCCGGGCTGTGGCCGATGTCCCGGAAGTGGCTGCGCACCGTGTCCCCGATGGGGATGGTCCGCAGGGTAGTCCCCATGTGCTCCGCCAGGAGGACGGCGTTGTTCTTCGTCCGGTCCGTCGTGCCGAAGCAGGGCATGGTGACGGCGATGATGTCGCCGGGGTCCCGGTGGAGCATCCCCATGGCAAGGGCGGCGATCAGCAGGGCCAGGGTGCTGTCCAGACCGCCGGAGAGCCCGATGACAGCGGTCCGCGCGCCGGTGTGTTCCAGCCGCTTTTTCAGGCCCAGGGCGGCGATGGTGAGAATCTCCTCGCACCGGGAGGCCCGGTCGGCGGCGTTGTCGGGGATGAAGGGCGTGGGGGAGACGTAGCGGCGGAGCTTGGTGGCGCAGGGGGTGAATTCCGCCTCGTTCCGGTACAGTCCCGCCGCGTTCACGGACGGGAAGGGCGTCAGCCGCCGCCGCTCATACACCAGCCGCTCCACGTCGATGTCCGCAAAGGTCAGGCCTGCGGTAAACCGGTGCTCCGCCAGCAGCGCGCCATTCTCCGCGATCATGTTGTGCCCGGTGAACACCACGTCGGTGGTGGATTCCCCTTCTCCCGCATCGGCATACACATAGCCGCAGCACAGCCGTCCGGACTGGCCGACGGCCAGCTGGCGGCGGTAGGCGGCCTTTCCCACCACCTCGTTGGAGGCGGAGAGGTTCAGGATCACCGTGGCCCCCGCCTCCGCCAGACGGCGGGAAGGGGGATCGGCGGCCCACAGGTCCTCGCAGAGCTCCACGCCAACCTTCAGTCCCGGCACGGTGGGACAGTCGATGAGGCACTGGCCGATGCCGCCGTAGCTGCGGAAAGCCAGCACGTCGTCAAAGGGCTGCAGGTCGTCCCCGCAGTCCGCGCCGCTCTGGAACCAGCGCATTTCATAAAACTCCCCGTAGTTGGGCAGATAGGTCTTGGGGACCACGCCCAGGACCTTCCCCTTCTGGATCACCACGGCGCAGTTGAAGAGCTTGCCCCCCGCCCGGACGGGCATCCCCAGGGCGGTGAGTACCTCCAGGTGCCGGGTGGCCTCCAGGATGGTGCGCAGTCCCTCGGCGGCGCCGTTCAGGAGGGTGTCCTGCAAAAACAGGTCGCCGCAGGTGTAGCCGGTGAGGCACAGCTCCGGCAGGGCCAGGATTTTCACGCCCTGCTTTTCCGCCTCCCGCATCATGGTGAAGATTTGTTCTGCGTTGTACCGGCAGTCCGCCACCCGGACCTTGGGCGTTCCCGCCGCCACACAGATAAAACCATCTTTCATATAGAAGCCTCCTCGTTTGCGTTCATTGCCCATATTGTACCCCCAAAAGCGAAAAAAAGCAACAGGGCGCGGTACTGCGCTCTGCTGCTTTTTGCGGATAGGGGGATCTTGACCGGCCTATCCCTCTCCCGGCCCCCTGCCCCGGGGCTTCCGGCGCGGACGGCGGTGGTTCGGCTTGTATTCCGGACCGCCGGACTGCTGGCGGGCGGCCCGGTCGGCGGCGGCCTTTTTCTCCGCGGTAGTGTCTGAGACGGTGCGGACAGGGAGCTTCTCCGCCCGGTCCTGCTTCGCGGCGCGCTCTGCTTTCTCCTGGCGGGCGGGCCGCTCCTGCTTGGGCGGGCGGGACGGGGCTTCCGGCTTGCAGGGCCTCGCCGGGGCGCTCTGGGGGCGGGGCTTGCCGCCCTTGGCCCGGTGGCGGCGGCGTCCGCCGGACGGGCGGTCCTCCTCCTCCGGTTCACCGGCAAGGACGGAGGCTACCGGGATGGGATTCTTTCCGGCGCCCGGCCGGCGGCTGAAGCGGGAGAACGGGTCCTCCTCGGTCTCCTGGCGCTGGAGCCTGGCAGGGCGCTCCTTGGGAATCTCGATGCCGTCCCGGCTGCCCTTCCCGTTGCGCAGGACCCGAATCTCCGCCGCCTTGTACCGTTTGGGCGCTTCCGGCGCGCTGTCCAGACGGACTTGGACCTGCTCCTGGAGAAGGTCCACGCTGCTGATGTTGCCGATTCCGTCGGGTGTATCCACAAAGCTGTCGTTTTTCGGCATCCGGCTGGCGGCGTCCTCGTAGGCGGCCTGCTCATATTTGAGACAGCACATCAGCCGCCCGCAGGTGCCGGAGATTTTGGTGGGGTTCAGGCTCAGGCTCTGGGTCTTGGCCATCTTGATGGATACGGGGATAAACTCGTCCAGGAACTGACTGCAGCACAGGGACCTGCCGCAGATGCCCAGGCCGCCCAGCATCTTGGCCTCGTCCCGGACGCCGATCTGCCGCAGCTCGATCCTGGCCCGGAACACGCTGGCCAGGTCCTTCACCAGCTCGCGGAAGTCCACCCGTCCGTCGGCGGTGAAAAAGAAGATGATCTTGTTGCCCTCAAAGCTGCACTCCACGTTCACCAGCTTCATCTCAAGCCCGTGGGCGGCAATCTTCTTCTCGCAGATGCCGAAGGCTTCCTTTTCCCGCTTCCGGTTGTAGGCGGCGGATTTGTGGTCGTTTTCCGTGGCAATGCGCACCACGGGGCGCAGAGGGCGGACGACGCTCTCATCGGGGACCTCGTGGTTTCCTTCCACGCAGCGGGCGTACTCCATGCCCTGAGCGGTTTCGATTACCACGCAGGTGTTGGGCTCCACCTGGAGCCCGCGGGGATCAAAGTAGTAGTTTTTGCTTCCGCCGCGGAAGCGGACGGAGATGACTTCTGCCATTGGTTTTTATTCCTTTCTTCTTTGCGGCGGATGCCGCAAGGCAAGTTGTTTCTTATTGATGGCCCGGGGCCTGCGCGGCCCCGGACGCCCTGCGCCTACTTTTGGCACACGCCAAAAGTAGGCAAAAGCGTGCTTAAACCTGCGGTTTAAGAATCCCTTGACGGGGGGCACCTGACGGTGCCATATCCCCTTTTACGGGGGTTTACGGACATTGGGATAAAATGAAGAGTTGCGGTGCCATGTGAACGACAGGTCCTTCTTCAGCCGCTCTGGTACTTGTAGGACTCCGGCTGACGCCCTTTCAAAGGGATACTCCCTGCAAGGGGTACTTGGTCTAACGGAACATCCTGCAAACCCGGACCTGTGCGGGTGCCAGTCTATACCTTCGGATCGTCCGATAACCCCAGCAGGTAATTCGCGGACACCTTGTAATGCTCACAAATCAACGCAAATTTTTCGATGGTGGTCGTGTTTTTGCCGTTTTCCATTTCACTGATGCGGCTTTTACTGACCTTCAATAATTGCGCCAAATCCGGCTGTGTCTCATGATTCTGTTTTCGGATCTCCAACAGACGCTGCCCAAATAATTCTCTCGAAAACATAAAAGCCCCTTGACATGTTCTAGTTTTTAGACTATAATGCAGCTATAAAATTCTATTATTTAGAATAGCAGAAAGGACAAAGAGAAACAATGTGTATTCTTGCCAAATTATATCACGAATGGTATTTTCCGAACGAGAAACCTCGGGAAGGGGATATGGAGGAATGGTCCCGGAACGAGGATTTGTGGATACGTGCGGAAGAATGTCTTGACGCGGAATTGTTTCAGGAGCTTCAAATAAGCGTATCCCGCCTGATGGACATGGAGACCTGCCGCACATTTGAGGAAGGCTTTCGTCTGGGGTCGCAATTGATGTTAGAAGTATGCGCCTCCACCCCGCATCCCGGCGAGTTAGCCGTGCTGAAACGGTAGGGGCCATCGTCAACCACGCGAAAATAGAAACTGAAGTTGCACGAAGCGGACGGTACGATCGGTAGACAAAACCAAACTGTGCCTCGGGCGCAAAACAAATAACCCCCGTAATCAAAGGAGTCCAGAACCATTGGTTCTGGCGCGTTTTTGCCTACTTTTGCCGCGTGGCAAAAGTAGGCGCGGAGTCCGGGGCCGCGCAGGTCCCGGGGTATCGATAAGAAACCGCTCAGGGCCGCCCGAAGGGCGGCAAAGAAACTGCCTAGCTTAACTCCACTGCCAGGGCCCCCAAGAGATGCCCCACCCCAATATTAAAATTGCACTGACGAATAAATTCCCCCAGCTTCTCCACAATAGAAGAAAGCCTATACTTGCCAAGACCGGCCAGCTGTCCCGCCAGAGGGTCCCCCTGTCCCGTATAGACCGCCGCCAAACCGGAGACCAATAAATCCCGCGTATCGGAAAGAAGCTCCTTCAGCTCCTCCCGGGAAATCCTGCTGTTCTCCAGCTCCGCGCAGAAGGCCGCCAGCTCCGCCGCCCTGCCGCCGCAGATCAGCTCGCACAGCCGCCGGGCCTGGCCGTCCTCCGCCGCCGTCTCCGGCGGGGGAGACAGCTTCCACTCCGCCGTCCGGCTGCGGATGGTGGGCAGCAGCACCGCGCTGTTGGCGGCGCAGAAAAGAAACGCCGCGTGGACGGGCCCATCCTCCACCACCTTCAAAAGCACATTCTGGGCCTTGCCGTCCAGCAGGGAGCAGTCGGGAAAGATGTAAACCTTCCGCCGCCCCTCGTTGGGCAGGACGCTGGCGTCCGCCGTCACATTCCGCAATATCTCCACCGAGACGTTCTTATGCTCCGGGTCCGTCACTGTCAGGACGTCGGGGTGGACGTCCCGCAGGACCTTCCGGCAGTCGGGGCAGACACCGCAGGGCTTGTCCCCGCCCCGGCACAGCAGGGCGGCGGCGGCAAAGCGGGCGGCGGCAGCCAGATCCCCCTGTCCGCTGAGGACCGCCGCCCGGCCCAGAGCGTCCCGATTGGCCGCCTCCCGGATGCGCCGGGAAAGGCGGGGCTCCCCCGGAATGACCAGAGGCTCCTGCTGGCTCATTATCTCATTTCCCCCTTCCGGCCCCGCGGGGCGGATGCAAAATCAAATCTATTTTATCACAACATGCCGCCGGAAATCAACAGAAACTGAAAAAAAGAATCCAGAAAACGTTGCCGGTGAAAAATTTCCTTAAATTTTACCTGAAATTTGAAGAATCCCTCTTGCAATGCGCAGGATTCCCTTCTATAATAGATTTTGCAAAAGCGCAATTCGAAAAAAATCCAAATATATGAATACAGGAGGAGTATTACCCGTGAGCAAAAAGTTTGTCTATCTTTTTTCCGAGGGCAACGGGCACATGCGGGAGCTGCTGGGCGGCAAGGGCGCTAACCTGGCTGAAATGACCAGCCTTGGTATGCCCGTACCCCGGGGCTTTACCATCACCACCGAGGCCTGCACCCAATACTACGCGGACGGCCGCGCCATCAACGCCGAAATCCAGGACGAGATCATGGAATATATGTCCCAGCTGGAGGATATGACCGGCAAGAAGTTCGGCGACCTGAACAACCCCCTGCTGGTCTCCGTCCGCTCCGGCGCACGGGCCTCCATGCCCGGCATGATGGATACCATCCTGAACCTGGGCCTCAACGACGAGGTGGTGGAGGCCTTTGCCAAGAAGACCAAGAATCCCCGTTTCGCCTACGACTCCTACCGCCGGTTCATCCAGATGTATTCCGACGTGGTCATGGAGGTGGGCAAGAAATACTTTGAGGAACTCATCGACGAGATGAAGGCTAAGCGCAATGTGAAGCTGGACACCGAGCTTACCGCCAAGGACCTCAAGGAGCTGGCCGAGCAGTTCAAGGCCGAGTACCGTGAGAAGATCGGCGAGGACTTCCCCCAGGATGCCCGCGAGCAGCTCATGGGAGCCGTCCGCGCCGTGTTCCGCTCCTGGGATAACCCCCGGGCCATCTACTACCGCCGCATGAACGACATTCCCTCCTCCTGGGGTACCGCCGTCAACGTGCAGGAGATGGTCTTCGGCAACATGGGCGACACCTCCGGCACCGGCGTCGCCTTCACCCGCAACCCCGCCACCGGCGAGAAGAAGCTCTTCGGCGAGTTCCTGATGAACGCCCAGGGCGAGGACGTGGTGGCCGGCGTGCGCACCCCCCAGACCATCGACCAGCTGGCCGAGGTCATGCCCGAGGCCTACCAGCAGTTCGTGGACATCTCCAGCAAGCTGGAGTACCACTACCGCGACATGCAGGACATGGAGTTCACCATTGAGAACAAGAAGCTCTTCATGCTCCAGACCCGCAACGGCAAGCGCACCGCCGCCGCCGCCCTGAAGATCGCCTGCGACCTGGTGGACGAGGGCATGATCTCCGAGGAGGAGGCCGTGGCGATGATCGATCCCAAGAGCCTGGACGCCCTGCTGCATCCCACCTTCCCCAAGGAGGAGCTGGACCGCGTGGCGCCCGTGGGTCACGGCCTGGCCGCCTCCCCCGGAGCCGCCGCCGGTCAGATCGTGTTCACCGCCGACGACGTGGTGGAGTGGGTGGACAAGGGCCACAAGGTCATCCTGGTCCGCCTGGAGACCAGCCCCGAGGACATTGAGGGCATGCACTTTGCCCGGGGCATCCTCACCGTGCGGGGCGGCATGACCAGCCACGCCGCCGTGGTGGCCCGGGGCATGGGCACCTGCTGCGTGTCCGGCTGCGGCGACATCGTCATGGACGAGGCCAACAAGAAGTTCACCCTGGCCGGCAAGGAGTACAAGGAGGGCGACTGGATCAGCCTGGACGGCTCCACCGGCAACATCTACGGCGAGCGCCTCCACACCGCCGAGGCCAAAATCTCCGGCGAGTTCGAGCGCATCATGACCTGGGCCGACAAGTTCCGCGACCTCCAGGTCCGCACCAACGCCGACACCCCCAAGGACGCCCGCCAGGCCAAGAACTTCGGCGCCGAGGGCGTGGGCCTGTGCCGTACCGAGCATATGTTCTTTGATCCCGAGCGCATTGCCGCCATCCGGGAGATGATCGTCTCCGATACCGTGGAGCAGCGCGAGAAGGCCCTGGCCAAGCTGGAGCCCATGCAGCAGAAGGACTTCGAGGAGATTTACGAGGCCATGATGGGCAAGCCCGTCACCATCCGCCTCCTCGACCCGCCCCTCCACGAGTTCCTGCCCACCGAGGACGCCGACATCAAGGCCCTGGCCAAGGAGATGAAGATCACCGAGGAGCAGCTGCGCGCCACCATCGACAGCCTCCACGAGTTCAACCCCATGATGGGCCACCGCGGCTGCCGTCTGGACATCACCTATCCCGAGATCGCCAAGATGCAGACCGCCGCCATCATCAAGGCCGCCCTGGCAGTCCGCTCCCGCCGTCCGGCGTGGAAAATCTGCCCGGAGATCATGGTTCCCCTGGTGGGCGAGGCCAAGGAGCTGGCCTACGTGAAGAAGACCATCGACAAGGTGGCCCAGAAGCTCATCAGGGAAGCCGGCAGCGACATGACCTATAAGGTGGGCACCATGATCGAGATTCCCCGCGCGGCGCTCACCGCCGACGACATCGCCAAGGAGGCGGAGTTCTTCTCCTTCGGCACCAACGACCTGACCCAGATGACCTTCGGCTTCAGCCGCGACGACGCGGGCAAGTTCCTGGCCAGCTACTATGACCGGAAGATTTATGAGTCCGATCCGTTCTCCCGTCTGGACCAGGTTGGCGTGGGCCGTCTGGTGAAGATGGCCTGCGAGCTGGGCCGCCAGACCCGCCCGGAGATCAAGCTGGGCATCTGCGGCGAGCAGGGCGGCGACCCCTCCACCGTGGAGTTCTGCCATAATGTCGGACTGACTTACGTGTCCTGCTCCCCCTTCCGGGTGCCCATCGCCCGGCTGGCCGCCGCTCAGGCCGCGATTAAGAATCCGCGGAATAAGTAAGGCGTTGTCGTAGGGCATTGTGATTTAGCCTGTGTAGGGCACTAAACATCAGCCTACGCCATAGAAAAATAAGACCTTGCATCTCACGATGCGGGGTCTTGTTTTTGTCCTCTGGACTATCCTTTCCCTGCTTAAACACGGGATTTTAGGAATATTTTGCACTATATCACCATGGAGTAGGGGCAGTCCGTCCCAAGGGCCGGGTGGATAAACGACTTTGCCCCAAACAGGATAAATCACATTGCCCTACGACAATAGTTATAAATATGAATAAATGCCCCGCCCCTCTATGAAGAGGGGCGGGGCATTACATCAATTCCCGGATGTTTTCACCGTTAATTTGTAGTTATTCATTCCCGGTACAAGACTTAAAAAGGCTTTTATTGTAGCCTGCGCCTCGTTATTGGCTTCGACAAGTATACCCTGTTCAATAGCCTTTTCCTCCATAACATCTTTTTCAGCGCTAATAAATTGATTATAATCATTAAAGGTAGTTTCGTTAAATAAATTGTTTTTTACCTCTAAGACATTAATCGTCTCTTGAGGAATGTTATTATCTGTAATCTTACTGGGAGGTAAGGTTACTGTAATTACTTTCTGGCTTTCATTTACATCAATTTTAATTTGATTAAAGTCTATACCAGCTTTAATGGTTCCATCGTACGCAGCAAGAAGGCTTATATCGCTAAAAGGCATCGTCCATCCCCAAAGCCATGTTTTGCTTCCTTCTTGCCGGGTTGCATTTCGGTAAAAATATTTTGCAGTAACTAGCTCACTAAGGGATGAAAGCTGTTGCTCTAATTGCTCTTTTGTAATTTGGGGCGGAGTATCTTTTACATTAAGAAGCTCTTCAAGTTCAGATACTTTTTTCTCCATTTTTCCAACTTGCTCAACCAATGCACTGGTAGATTCTTCAAGCAGGTTGACCTGTTCTTCGGAATATGCTAACTGATCTGTTGCATTTGTTAATTCATTCTGGGCACTATCTAAATTTTCTTGTGCAACTGCTAAAGAGGCCCTCAGCTCCTCATTTTCTTTTTTTAGTTCCGTAGCAGTCTTTGCACGTTGTATTGTTACCACTACTGCGGTTATGAACGCCACTAAGATAACAGCAACTAAGACCCTGCCAATTAGTTTCCGCTTAGCATTAAGAAGCTTTATTACTTGCTGCAATTCTTGTCGAGTTGTTTCGTTTCGTGTTCATTCATTTGTCCATTCCTCCTGATTTTTTGTAGTAAGTAGAGTTAATTCCGGATTGAGACTAAGACAACGCGCAGTTAAATTTACAAGCTCTATTATGCAATGTGTAATTTTTACGACCATTATAACAGTCCATCTTCCTCATTGCAAGGAAAACCAATAAACTTGTCGAATTACTCTACTTTAGCAGAAAAAGATTCTCTAAATACTTCTCTATAGCAACAGAAATGCAGCATGCAGCAGCCTTCTCAGCCCTGTCCAAACAACAGGCCCTGCGCAGAAAATGTTGACGCTTTTTCAGAAAAATACTTTGCAATTATTGCCATATGGTTCCATTGCGGCTATACTATGGGAGAAGCCCGCCGCTTTTCCATTCAGGCCGGACTGCGGCGGGCATGACGGCAGCAGGAGGAGAGCGCTATGAAAAAACAGATCATAATCCCCGCCGCAGCCTGTATCCTGGCTGCGGCACTATCCGCCGCAGCCTTGACTGGCTGCGCTCGGGAAACGCCGGACGTTCCCGCTGAACCGTCCGCCGCGGCAGACCACACCGCCGGAAGATTGTCCGAGGAGGCCCAGCCGGAACCGGAGGAGGAGTCCGCCTCCGAACCGCCCACGCCCGCCCTTACCTTGGAGAAGGTGCGTACAGTCTCCTTTTCGGACGTGCCGCATCAGGATGCCCGGGCGGATTTTGCCGGCTATGCCGTTTTCCGGGGCTTTCTGCGGGAGACGGAGGAGGGCCGGTTTTCCCCGGATGCCTTTGCGGTCCGTGGAGAACTGATGGCCGCCCTGTGGCGGATGAGCGGTCAGGAGGAGCCCGTCTATAACGACGCGTTTACCGACGTATCCGCCGGGGACCCCTGGGCCGGCGCGGTGACGTGGGCGGTGCAGTCCGGCGTTGCCGCCGGGACGGCGGAGGACTCCTTTTCCCCCCAGGCTTCCGTGTCCCGGAGCCAGCTGGCCGTATTTCTCTGCCGTCTTGCCGGGCAGGAGGAGACAGAGGAGGCTTCTCTGGCGGGATACCGGGACGCCGCACAGGTGCCGGAGTATGCCCGCAAGCCGATGGCCTGGGCGCTGAAAAACCGGCTGTTTGCGGGGATGGTTTCAGACACCGTTCATCCGGAGCTTCCTGTTTCCCGGGGACAGCTGGCCCAGGTGCTGACGGCCTATGCGGCCTATGTGGACCGGGAACCACTGGCCCGGTCCCTTGCGGAGCGTCTGGAAGTACATAAGCCGGAGAGCGCCAGCCGGGCGCATCACGGGGAGATTCAGAAGAAAGTGGAGGCCATTGCGGCGAAATACGGCGCCATGGGGATGCAGGTGGCCGTAGTGGAGGACGGCGTTGTAACAGATTCCTTTGCCTGCGGATGGGCTCTGCGGGATGCCGTTCCCATGACGGCGGACCACAAAATCCGGTCCGCCTCTCTCACCAAGGTTGCCGTGGGCATGGCCGCCATGATCCTGCGGGAGGAAGGGGTTGTCGATCTGGATGAGAGCATCGGGACCTATTGGGAGGTTGCGGCAAAAAATCCCGCCCATCCGGACATTCCTGTCTCTATCCGCAGCCTCCTCTCCCATACCTCCTCCCTGAAGGTGTTCGGCTGGGATACCTCCCGGGCCCGGGAGGATGTCCGCAGCCGCCTCCGGTCCGGGAGCAGCTACATGGACGCCGCCCCCGGATCCTCCCGGGCGTGGGGATACAACAACTACGCTTTCGGCATCCTGGGGCAGACCTTGGAGCTGGCCTCCGGCAAGCTCCTGGATGAGATCATGGAGGAGCGGCTGTGGTCCGTCATGGGCATCGACGCCGCCTTTGAGAGCGGCTCTGTCCGGGAGACGGACCGGCTGGCCACCCTCTACGAGGGGGGAACGGTATACACCTCCCACAAGGCGCTCCTCAGAAACGTCCGGCCCGCTGCGCTGGGAGCCACCGGAGATAACTACTCCGGCGGCATGACCATCAGCGCGCCGGAGCTGGCCCGGATGGCGGCGCTGCTGGTAAACGACGGCTGTTATGAGGGCCTCCGGCTTCTGAGCGAGGAGTCCGTGGCCCTGCTGGAGAGCGACAGCGGCGTTCAGATCTCCGACGGCAGCCATCAGGCGCTGCCTCTGCGCTGGCGGGACGGCCTCTATGGCCGGGACCGGCTCTACTACCATACCGGCAGCGGCTACGGAGTCTATAACCTGCTGACCTATGACCCGGAGTCCCGTGACGCCGTGGTGGTTCTCACTACCGGAGCCAGCGGCGCGAAGGACAGCCAGGGCATCTACGCGGTCTGCGCTGAGATTACGGAGTACCTGTACGATGTGATGCAGTCATACAAAGCCGGTTGAAGCAATCCGTCCAGCCTTCTTTTCAGCCAGAATACAGCAGCAAAAAGACCGCGCAAGGAAATCCATATCCTTGCGCGGTTCTGCCGTTATCGTTCGGCACCGTACCAATCCATCAGGGAATTGGCCATACCGGCAACGATCTTGTCCTGATATTCTCCGCTGCTGAGCAGGGCGTCCTCCTCCGGGTTGGTCATGAAGCCCATTTCAATGAACACGCTGGGGATCTCGGAGAAATTGAGGCCAGTCAGGTCGGAGCGGGGAACCGTGCCCCGGTTCTTGGCCCCGGTGGCTTCGGACACGCAGTCCACCATCAGCTGCCCCAGCCGGGCGCTCTCCTCCACAATGGAGGGTGTGCCCAGCAGGTCCCCGTCCGGAATCAGAACCGATACGCCGTTGGCCGACGTACTCTCTGAACCGTCGGCGTGGATGTGGACGTGGACATCCGCGCCGCTCTCGTTGGCGATCCGGCAGCGCTCCGTATTGGGGAGGCTGATCTCGGAGACCTCCCGAGTCATGACCACCTCCGCGCCCAGCGCCTCCAGAGCGTCCCGGAGCTTCAGGGCAACCTGCAGATTCAGCTGTTCCTCCGTGAGGGACGCGCCCCGGGTGCCGCTGAGGTAGCGGGGCTTGGTCTCATCGGACAGCGGGGAGACGGGCTCCCGGTAGCCTTTACCGGCCTCCTCGGTGACGCAGTGACCGGGGTCCAGGCAGATGATGTGTCCCTCCAGCGGGAGCGGCTCGGGTTCCGGTTCGGGCGGGGGCGCGGTCTCGCTTTCCGTCTGGGATTCCGGCTTTACAGGGGGGACCGGTTCCGCTGGGGCCTCGGGCTCAGGTTCCGGTTCGGGGTCCTCCTGAGCGGGAGGAGGCACGGGCGTTTCCGTGTCCTCTGCCGGAGAAGCGGCGCAGCCGGCACAGAGACACAGGCACAGCAGCAGTGCGAGCAGCCGGATCCCTTTGCCGTGCATCCAATGTCTGCTCATCCCCGCCACCCCTGAGCCTTTTCATAGTTCAGAATGGTGTCCAGATTGGCGGTTTCGTATTCATTGAACCACTCTCTGAGGAAGTCAACGGCCAGCAGATCTGGATTGGGCTTGTACCAGCTCTTGGCCTCAAAATAGGTCCGAATCTCCTCGTCCCGGAAGCTGCACCCATAGCGTGCGTAGAGTTCGTTGCGCATGAGCATGATCTCCTTCCGGGAGAAACCGCTCAAGTCGGCGTCGGTGATGTACTGGGAGTCCGTAGGCCACAGATAACCGCTCTCCTCCTCAATAAGAGGGTTATCCGGCGGGATGCTGTCCTCCGGCGCAGGGGCCTGTTCTCCGGCGGCCTCCGTGGGCTGATCCTCCGGCTGCTCCTCATTCTCCGGCTCGCGGACAGGCGGCTCCTCAAAGTCGTAGGACAGATCCCAGTCAAAGTTCTTACGCAGAAAATCCGTCCTGACTGTGCCTTCGATATCCACACGGTAGACAGCGCCCTCGTCGTTTCGGTCGATGATGTCCACCCTCCCGGTGACAGGGAAGACATTTTTCTCCGTCTGGGGCCGGAAGGTGAAGGACGACGATTTCATATCCACCTTGTATCCCCGTTCATCGTAGGGTTCGGCAAGCACGCCGTCGTAGTATTCGATGACGTCCGCCTCGCAGTAGTCCCACATATGGTCCATCAGGCTGGCGGACAGCGCCGCCTCGTTGGCCGAGCGAAGCTGCATGACGTAAAACGCGCCGCCGCCGGCCGCTGCCAGCAGCACCACCACCGCCGCAAGAGCAGCGATCAGTCCGGCGTGGGATTTTTTCTTTACCAGCACCGGAGGCGCGACCGGGGCGGCTGCCGGAAAGGGGCCGGGAGCAGAGACCGGCCTGGGAGCGGGCGCAGGGGCGGGGGGCGGCTGGATCATACTGCCGCAGTGTTCACAAAAACGTGAATCATCAGGACATTTCTTCCCGCATTGTGGACAAAACATACTCTTTCTCTCCTTATAAGCGAATTTTATGTTCCTTTTTCGGAGTTTATAATATCGTTTTTCCGCAGCTCAACCATCTTTTTCAAAAAAGGAAGGTCCGCTGCCGCCGGATTATCAACCCGGAAAGTGCATCCGCAAACCCGCTCAAAGCGCTTTTCAAACATGGTTTTGTGTTTGCCGACTCCGCATGAACCGCAGCTGCTGCAGCGATCCACATATTTCCAGGCTGCGCTCTTTATATCCTCTTAGAGCCTGTTTACTATCTCAACGAGTGCGGATTGGCGAGAGGATTTTTTGTCCAGCGAGGCAAAAAGCCGCAGCAATCCTGACGGATTGTAAGGGTTTTTAACGAAGTCTGAGCGGAAAATCCGCCGTCAAGACGTGCGCGGGGAGATATTAAACAGGCTCTGAAGCCCGCGTTCCACAGACACACAATTCCCAAAGGGGCGATTTTCTGTTACCCGACGATGGTATTATAGCATACTGTGGGAAAAAGTCCATCATTTTTCTCCATAGCCCCCTTGAAATTTGCTTTGAATGGTGAAAGAGGGCCGTCCGCAGGAAAACTTTGCCCGGAATGGCATAAGCCTATTGTCTTGCGGCCGGAAATATGGTTAAATAGCAGAAGAGAGAGCCTGGAGACAGGAAAAGAGAGAATTTGAGAGAGAGGGAGCTGCCATGAATAGTTGTTCCAATTGCGGCAAGCCGCTGGAGGAGGGCGCGCTGTTTTGTACTTTCTGCGGCGCCAGGCAGGATCCTCCGCCGTCCCCGCCGGAGCCGGTCTGTCCCAACTGCGGCGCCAAACTGGAGCCGGACAGCCGCTTCTGCGAAAGCTGCGGAGCCTGCCTTCAGGCGGAGGAGGGCGCCGGACAGGCTCTGCCGGTCCCTGTTCCGGCCGCGCCGCTGCCTGCGGCGGCGGACGGCGGGGGGGAGAGCGCTGATCTCCTGCCCATACAGCCGGGAGGGGCAAAAAAGCGGCTGCGGCCTGCGTGGATCATTCTGCCTGTCCTGCTGGTGCTGCTTCTGGCGGCGGCAGGCTTTACGGGGTATCGCTATTTTACCTTCCGGAATCTGATGAGTGAAGCGGAGAGCAGCGCCGGGGATGAGGATTACGATCAGGCGGCGGCCCTTTATCAGGAGGCTCTGGACCGGAATCCCCGGAGCAGGGACGCGGCCCTGGGCCTGGCGGAGGCCTGCCTGCGCCAGGGGCGGATGGACGAAGCGTCAGAGGCGCTGTCCGGCCTGGATATCAGCGAGGACAGCCCGCTCTATCCCCTGTATCAGACCCTCACCGGTGTGTCGGAACTCAAGCCGTCCATCAGCCAGGTGGACGCGGAGAACTTCCCAGTGGTAGCGGTGACCCTGGAGTATGGCGGCGGCCTCCGGCTGACGGAGGACATGGTCACACTGACGGAGGAGGGCAGCGGCCGTTCTCTCACCGGCTTCCAGGCGGAGGACGGAAAGCTGATGCTGCTCTATGAGACGGAGGACACGGATGTTTCCGATGAGAAGCGGGAGCTGTCTGTGGTGCTGGATGTGGAGGGCTTCCGTTTCGAGCGGGAGGATAAGTACCGCACTCCCCGCTTCGAGCCCGCCCAGGTCCGCCTGGTGTCCACGGACGTCAGCGAGTACCCCACGGTCAAGGCCTTCTTTCGGGTGGAGGACCCGGCCACCGGCAATGCGCTGGAGGGACTGGGACAGCGGTCCTTTATCATCCGGGAGCGCCTGGAGGGCGGCGAGTATTTGTCCCGGGAGGTTCATATGGTGGAGCCCCTGGCCGGCAATCAGGGGCTGAATATCGGCCTGCTGGCGGACAAGAGCAGCAGCATCACCGCCACCGACATGGGAAAAATTCAGACAGTGATGACGGAGTTTGTGAACAGCCTCCACTATGAGGTGGGAGATCAGGCGGAAATCCTGGCCTTTGACTCCATCGTCCAGCAGATGTGTACATACACCGGCGACAGCACCCTGCTGTCCAACGGTATCGCCAACATGTCCCCCGACGGCATGACCGCTTTATACAACGCCATCCACGACGGCATTCATCATGCCGCCCTCCAGGGCGGCGCCCGCTGCGTCATCGCGTTTACCGATGGCATTGACAACCGCAGCAGCTACACCCCCGGGGATATTGTCTCCTACGCGCTGGCCATGCAGGTGCCTGTCTACATTATCGGCGTGGGCCGGGACGTGGAGGCCGGCACCCTGAAAAGCGTGGCCGAGGGCAGCGGAGGCCGGTACTGGTTCATTGACGATCTCTATGACCTGGAGGAAATCTTTGAGGAAATCTACGCCGAGCAGAAGAAGCTCTACGCGGTGGAGTATATCAGCGATGCCGCCCAGGACGCCTACGCCGCCCGGGAGCTGGATGTGCGGGTCACGGGAGACGGCTACCGCGCCCGGAACTCAGTGACTTTCCAGGCGGTACCCTCCGTTGATCCTACCGCCCACACCTCCCGGTATGAACTCATCAAGGAGGCGGTGACCTGGGAGGAGGCCACCCGGCGCTGTCAGGAAATGGGCGGCCATCTGGCGACGATCACCTCCCAGGACGAGATGGACCAGCTGATCGCCATGGCGGAGGCGGAGGAGGTCCGGTTCGTCTGGCTGGGCGGCTATACCTCCTATGACAGCTCCGGCAATGTGTTCGGCCACTGGGTTACCGGCGAGTCCTTCTCCTATGAGGCATGGTGTGTGGACGAGCCGTCCCGGGTGGATTCCTCCGACGGCGTGGAGGAGTGGTATATCATGCTCTGGGACATCCCCAGCCTGGGGGGCTGGTCCTGGAATGACCAGCGCAACGATCCCCTGGCGGTGGTGCCCAGTATGCGGGACGCCATGGGATTTATCTGCGAGTTTGAGAATTGACAGGGGGGAAATGTACTGTGCGCAGAGGAAAACGCTGTAGGCCCAGACCTGTGAGACGCTCCCGCTGGCCGGTGGTGCTGCTGGCGGCTGTCCTGGTGGCAGCGGCGGCGGTCTGGGGAGTCCCCAAATTGCTGGAGCGGACTTCAACGCCCGTCTCCGCCCCGGAACCCCTCCCCCTGGACACGGAGGCCAAGCCGGAGGAGCCCTCCGCCCCGGAGCCTGATCCGGCTCCGCCGGAGCCCCTGCCGGACCCGGAGCCTGCGCCGGACCCGGCGGAAGAGCTGCTGGCCGGGATGACGCTGCGGGAGAAGATCTGTCAACTGTTTGTGGTTTACCCCTCCGCCATCACCGGCGTATCCAAGGTGACGGCAGCGGGGGACGCCACCAGGCGGGCGCTGGAAACCTGGCCGGTGGGCGGACTGCTGTATGACCGGTCCAATATGGTCAGCCAGGAGCAGATCCGCACCATGCTGGCCAATACGCAGAGCTATTCCAAGATCCCCTTGATCCTCACCTGCGACGAGGAGGGGGGAAGGGTGAACCGTCTGATGGGGACCGTGGGCACCACCAAAATCGGTCCCATGCTGGACTACAAGGACCAGGGAACGGAGACGGCCGCAGAAAACGCCCGGACCATTGCCTCCGACCTGATTTCCTGCGGGTTCAACATGGATCTTGCCCCGGTAGCCGACGTGTGGTCCAATCCGGCCAATACGGTGATCGGGGACCGGGCTTACAGCGACAGCTTCCAGCAGGCGGCGGAGCTGGTGGCGGCGGCGGTGGAGGGCTTCCATGCCGGCGGCGCGGCCTGCACCCTCAAGCACTTCCCCGGCCACGGGGACACCTCCGCCGACAGCCACTACGGCTCTGTCTACGTCCATAAGACCCTGGAGGAGCTGCGTCAGGCGGAGCTGATCCCCTTCCAGGCGGGCATCGATGCCGGAGCGGACGCCGTAATGATGGGGCATATGATCCTCGACCAGATCGACGACCAGCCCGCGCTGTTCTCCTACCAGCTGGTGACCGGCCTGCTGCGGGAGGAAATGGGCTTCACAGGGGTGGTCATGACCGACAGCCTCCAGATGCAGGCCATGACGGACCACTACGGCAGCGGTGAGATCGCCGTGGGCGCGGTGAAGGCCGGGGTGGATATTCTGCTGTGTCCCAGAAGCCTCAAGGACGGCGTGGAGGCCCTGACCGAGGCTGTGGAGAGCGGCGAGATCACCGAAGAGCGGATCGACGAGAGTGTCCTGCGGATACTGCGCCTGAAGCAGAGCTTTGGGCGGCTGGAGGAGGCATCCACCTGACAGCGTTTGGACATGGAAGCAGGCGGGCAGGCCGGGAGAAAAATTTCTCCCGGCCTGCCCGCCGTTTTCACGCTGCCCATGAGGGGCAGCATGCCATTTAACCGCAATCCAGCAGCGCTACGGCAACGTCGTTTACGTTGGTGCCCGTAGGGCCGGTCTTGATAAGGCCGCCTGCCGCCTCCAGCGCGTGATAGGAGTCGTTGTTCTGCAGAGCGTCTGCCAGGCGGATGCCCTTTTCCAGCAGCGTGTCAAAGGTGCCGCCGTCCACATAACCGCCCGCCGCATCCGTGGGCCCGTCGGTTCCGTCAGAGCCCGCGCTGATGAGGGCGGCATTCCGCATACCCCGCAGCTCCGCCGCCGCGGCCAGGGCCAGCTCCTGATTCCGTCCCCCCAGGCCGGACCCGGTGAGGCGGACGACGGTCTCGCCGCCGGCAATGAGAGCGGTCCTGCCGGACCCGGGCGGCAGAGCCTTCAAGGCTCTCGCCAGCGCGATTCCCGCCTCTCTGGCTTCGCCGCCCAGGCGGTCCGTCAGGATCTGCGGGCGGTAGCCCAATGCCTCGCATGACGCTTTCGCCGCCCGGCACAGCTCCCGGACGCTGCCGATGACCTGGGTATGGACATTCCCGGCCGTCTTGGGCGTTTCCCTGCGCAGGCAGTCCAGCGCCGGAGCGCTGAGGCGCAGGCGGTACTTTTCCACGATGGCCATCGCCTGAACGCAGGTGGAGGGGTCGGCCGCCGCCGGTCCGGAGGCGATCATATCCAGCGGGTCGCCTACGATATCCGACAAAATCACCGCTTCCACCCTGGCAGGGGCGCACCACCGGGCAAACCGGCCGCCCTTCACGGCGGACAGCCGCTTGCGTATGGTGTTCATCTCCACAATGTCCGCGCCGCAGGCGAGGAGCTGCTCCGTAATGCTCCGCAGCTCTTCGGGATCGATCAGCGGCTTTTCAAACAGTGCGCTGCCGCCTCCGGAGAGCAGGAACAGCACCGTGTCCTCCGGCCCCAGATCCGCTGTCAGATCCAGAACCGCCTGCGTGCCCCGAAAGCTGTTTGCATCCGGTACCGGATGTCCGGCTTCAAAGCAGGTCAGGCCGTGGAGCCTGCCCGCGACATGACCGTACTTGGTCAGAACGATGCCGCCGTCCGCCGGGACATTCAGGCAGCGGATCGCGGCGCTGGCCATCTGCCAGCCGGCCTTGCCTGCCGAGACCAGCAGGACCCGCCCGGGAAAGGTCAGACCGGACAGCGCACGGGTGACAGCCGCGTCCGGCTGGACAGCGGCGATAGCTGCGCGGATAATGGTTTCCGCGTCCTTCCGCAGCGTGGAATTCATGCTGCCGGCCTCTGCCCATAGACCGGGCGGGGGTTGCCTTTTTTGTGTATCATCCTGCGGCACTCCTTTTTCTCAGATAGATAAACGCCTGCGGCGCTGCGTAAGGCGGCGGTCCTGCGGGGACCAGCCTGCCCCCGCCCCTATGCGGGAGTCTGTATCTCCCTCACTATATCATAGGTGGGGTGCTGAATGGGCGAAAGACCCGCCCAGACGGCGTTCAGCACCTGTGAATACAGGCTCTTATCCTGTGCTGAAATGTATTTTACCAGTTTCCCACCCATTTTACAAGGGGGAAACCGAAAAGGGAACAGAAGGACCCGGATGTCTGAAACAATAGCGGTGCTTTTGGACCCCGAAGCAGTTCTAAGAAGCTGTACCAATAGGTGACGGTATGCAGATTGGCGAGGAAAATTTTTTGCCTGGCAAGGAAGAAACTCGCAGGAATCCTGACGGATTTCAAGAGTTTCTGACGCAGCCAGACGAAAAATTTTCCGTCAAGATGCGTGCCGGCGCCTATTGGTACAGCTTCTAAGTCCGCACGAAAACAGCTAAGACCGTCTGAAGGTTTTCCAGCTTTCGAGGAAGGAATCTGCCGCGGCTCCCGGCTTACCATCTTCGTGATGCAGATATTTTTCCCGATTAAATCCTAATATCTCTATTTCGGATGCCCCCTGAACTGGACGCCGGCACCTCAAAATTCTTCCTCTCCCAGAGGAATAAGGGCTTGACGAATCAGGAAAAATACGTTAAAATAGGGACTGTAACTATTTTGTAACCCTTGGCACTGTTTTGTAACTATCGGAGGATTCTCTAAATGATCCAGAAGAATATGAAAAAAAAGGCGGAGAAAAAGGACGCTCCCGCAAAAGCCGCCAGAGCAAGACACGCCGCTCCCCAGTCCGCGTCCGTGCGCCGGGCTCCCGCGTACCGCATCAACCGCCGGTTCCCGGAGTCCAGCAGCACCTCCCGGCAGCTCCAGCTTCTCCTGGCGGGCAGTATGCCCCTCCTGCGGCAGAAGACCGGCGGAGCCGCCTACCGCGTTCGTTCCTTTTTCTCCTCCCTGGCCCTCAGGATCAAGGCCCGGCAGGGCAGCGTGTCCGGCCACCGCTTTTTGCAGGCGGCGGTCTTTCTTACGGCAGGCCTCCTGCTGACCATCTTCGCCGCCAACCGGGTCCTCTACACCACCGGCACCACTCTCTCCTTTGAGGGCGTGGAGCTGGGCACCGTAGCCAGCGAGGAGGAGGCCCTGGCCGCCGTGCAGCGGGTGGAGTCCTCCATCTCGCAGAAGCTGGGCAGCCGCTACAGCCTGTCTCCGGAGAGTCTGTCCTACACCACCGGCGTGGCCTACCGCGGCACCCTGGTGGAGGAAGCCGACCTTGAGGAGGCCCTCAGCCAGTCCCTGCGTGTGGTGGAACACGGCTACGCCCTGTATGTCAACGGCGAGTTCATCGGCGCCACCCAGACGGAGGGCGCTCTGGACGAGCTGATGGCCCAGGTAGCCACCCCCTACCGCAACGAGAACACCGTCTCCATTGATTTCGTGGAGGACTGGGAGATCCGCGAGTGTGATCTGCCCATAGAGGATTTTACCAACCTTGCGGACGTGGCCCTGCTGCTCAACAGCGTCAAGGCCGGAGAGCAGACCTACACCGTGGAGGCCGGGGACTGCTGGTCCGTCATCGCCGAGGACCACAACATGACCAGCCAGGATCTGCTGCGCATGAACCCTGGCTACGACATCGACAGGCTCCAGATCGGCGACGTGCTGGTCACCAGCCAGCAGGTTCCCTATCTCACCGTCCGGGCCACCCAAATGGAATACTACGTAGCCGACATCCCCTATGAGATCGAGTACGTGGACGACAACACCATGTGGGAGGGCGACACCCGGGTCATCACCAAGGGCGCTTACGGCACCGCCGATACCGCGGCCCGGGTCACCTACGAGGGCGTGGACGAGGTGGAGCGCGTCATTGAATCCCAGACCATCATCACCGAGCCGGTCACCGAGGTCCAGGCCCGGGGCACCCTGGAGCGTCCCAGCTGGGCGCCCACCGGGTCCTTCCGCTGGCCCACCAGCGGCTCCATCACCTCCAAGTATGGCTACCGCAACATCTTCGGAGGGTCCTCCTTCCACGGCGGCATTGACATTGCCAATTCCTACGGCACCGACATCGTGGCCGCCGACGGCGGCGAGGTGTGCTATGCGGGCTGGATGAGCGGCTACGGCTATCTGGTCCAGATTGACCACCAGAACGGCTACGTCACCTACTACGGCCACAACAGCAGCCTGCTGGTCAGTGTGGGCGACAAGGTCTTCAAGGGCCAGCACATCGCGGAGATGGGCTCCACCGGCCGGAGTACCGGCAACCACTGTCACTTTGAGGTCCGCGTCAACGGCGAGCGGACGAACCCCATCAACCTGCTCCCCTGATTCTTCTGAATAGTAATATACCCGAACTCCCCGGCCCTTTGCGGACCGGGGAGTTCTCCATGATATCCGTCAGACCGGCGGCAATACCGCGCAAAACCGCGCAAAAAAATGGGAGTGTCCAAACTAAAGCTATTATGCTATAATAAGGAATATGAGAAAACAAACGATAGAGGCATGGAAGAAATGCCCGAAATGTGGAAAGATAGAAAACCAGGTGAAAGCAGGGCGCAACAGCTCGGGGAGCCAACGCTGCAAGTGTAAGGAGTGCGGCATATATTACACCATTGAGCCAAAACGCCATGAGTATCCTGAAGAAACCAAAGAACTGGCAATCAAAATGTACTACGGGGGAGTCAGTGGTCGGGGTGTGGGAAAAATTCTGGGAATGAACAAATCCAATGTAATGAATTGGATAAAAAAAGGCCATTCGGACCGAGAAGCCTGAAACGATATCCACAAGCAGGGTAAAAACTGTGGAAATGGATGAACTATACTGGTTTCTGGAGTACAAGCCCCGCACAGAAACACGGGAAAATATCTACATCATGACGATGGTAAGCCGGGAGCCGCGGCAGATCATAGGCCATGTTGTGAGCCGTGATAAGACCTCCAAAACGATTCAGAAGATGGTAGACGCAGCCCCTGATGCGGAACGTTATTGCACAGATGGGTACTCTGGATATCTGGATGTCGTCTTTCCGGGGAAGCATATCTTCAATATTCACAACAAAAATGACACCTTCACCGTGGAGGGTGTCAATGCTGATCTGCGCCATTATATCCCTACTCTGGCACGCCGCAGCAGGTGTTTTCCGCGAAAGCTGGAAAATCTTCAAGATGTCTTAGCTGTTTTCGTATGGGCCTATAACCGCTTCGGGTTTCAAAAGCACCGCTATCGTTCCAGACATCCAGGCTCTTCTGTCCCCTTTTCCCTTTTTGATTTTCTTTAACTGCGCGTTTGGACACTCCCCAAAAAATCCCGGGCTTGACAAACCAACTCCGGGAGGATATACTAAGGATAGGGCGCTGCAGTGAGCGGTCAGCCCGGTGAAAATCAGTTGTTACAAAGAACAACCGTCACCGTGCAGGGTGGCGGTTGTCCCTTTTTACGATACGGATCGTCACGGTAAAATCATACCAATGAAATGTAATCGTAATAGGCATTTAACACACCCGTGGGCCGGCCTTTGGCCGGCTTAGGGCTGGGGCCGCCGTGGGCGGCCTAACGCCCCCTCTCGGAGAGTGTGGCTGACCGCTCACCAGATTGTCATTGCAGCGCCCCGTCCCAAGGCTGGGGGCTGACATGATCTTACCACATACCACTGAAACTGTCAAATCCCCCCAAACACCGCCAGCCCCCCGCGCCTTTGGCGCGGGGGGCTGGCTTTCATTCATTCGCCTCCGGTATCAGACACCGTCAGGCATAACATTGGTGGTATGCTGGGTGTGGTAATCGCTCACGCGGCAGATCACCGCGCACACCTGCTCGCGCAGCAGGGGCTTGCTGTTCTCAAAGAGAGGCTTGCCGCCGTTGGGATTGGTGGTGCCCACGAAAATCTGAGGCGTGGTGTAGTACAGAGCCACAGCGTAGGCATTGGCCTCGTCGCCGAAGGGGGAGCCGCTGGTCACGGGAGCCACGCCCAGAACCTTGGCCGCCAGCTCGGCGGTGGCGTTGCGGGAGATGGCCGCGTTCAGGTCAATACTGCTGCTGATCCAGCCCTTGCTGACCGCCAGATTCTTGTAGTTGATGGCCCACTGGCTGCCGGTGCCCACAGCGGCGGTGTAGCCGCAGGACTCCAGCACCATTTTCAGCGCCTCACCGTAGGTCACGGTGCCCTTGGGGTCAAACTTGCCGTCGCCCCTGCCGCTGATAACGCCCTTGCTCACCAGAGTGGCGAGGTTGGCCCGGTACCAGGCGTTGCCGGAGACGTCCGTGAACTGGCTCACGTCGGTCACGCCGCCGGGATTGGTGGTGCCGCCGGGAGTCGTGCTGGTGGTGGGATTGCCGGCCACGGTGATGTTGACGCTGCCGTTGGCCACAAGGTTGTTGCTGGCGTCATAGGCCGCGAAAACCACCTTGTCCGTGCCGTTGAAACCGGCCTTGGGCTGATAGGTCACGCTGTACAGCAGGGCGGGCGCGATGTCGATACCCGCGGCGGTGGTGCTGCCGTTGAGGTACAGGGTGCCGTTGGCGGGAGTCACGAAACGGATCTTGGCCGCCTTGGACATGGCGCTGTTGGCGGTGGTAAAGTCGTTCTGGCTGAACCGGGCGGGCTGTCCGGCGGTGGAGGCGTAGTACACGACCACGTCCTGAGGCACGGCGGCGGTGCCGTTGAAGACCACTCTGCCGCTGAACTGGGCGGTGCCGCCGGAATAGGCGATGTAGTCAATGGTGTCCTTGCCCTTGGTGCCGGAGTAGGTCAGCTGGGCCAGCCGGTTGGAGCCGCTGCTCTTGGTGGTGTAGCGGGTGCCCTTCACGGTACTTTTGGTCAGGTCCTTGTCACGGGAGCCGCCGGTATAGGTCAGGGTGCCGTTGGTGGGCACGTTCTGGAACTCAATGACCAGATTGCTGGGGGCAGTCTTGCTGCTGGTGGCCTCCTTGTAGGCCGCCTCAAAGTCCTTGGGGTCCAGGGTCACCTTGCCGTTGACGGTGTTGTAGGTGATGTCGCTGGCGTTGTCGTTGAGGTAGTAGATGGTGATTGTGCCCGCACGCTTCTGACTGGACTTTGTGCCGTAGACGGTGAATTTCACCGTGCCGGTCATGGCCTTTTTGGAGGAGTTGGGCGCAAAGTACACATCGGCCAGATCATCCTGGTTCTTGCCGGGGTCCACATAGTACTTATCGTTCTCGTAGTCCACGGTGGACCGGCCGTCCTTCACCTTGCCGTTGGAAGCGGACTCGAAGATCACATAGTCCAGACTGCCGCTGGAGAATTTGTCGTCAAAGTAGTCCTCGAAATCGCTGACCTCGAAGTAGACGTCCTCGCCCAGCTCGGCCATGTAGGTGATATCGCCGGAGGAGGAAGAGGTGGTGTCGGTAACAGTGATGGTCAGCATACCGGACAGCTCTTTGTCCCTTCTGGCTTGGGTATCATAGACGTGCGCAGTAAAGCGGAATTCCGCGTCGCCCTTCTCCTCAGGGATAAACTCGATATCGGCCAGCTTGTCTTCATCAAACTTGTTATTCTTGCTGGTCACGCCACTCAACTCGCCGTACTTACTGGTATAGGTGTCAAATTCGACGGCTTTCAGATCATAAGCCCTGTCGAGTTTGTTAACCCGCTCCTCGATCTTATCCCAGATAGAGTCATTGGTCTTGTTGTCCCCATCGCCCAGATAATAATTATCAGAGACTGTCGCAGAGATGTTGATCTGTGTGTCAATTTTCAGAGTTACATTTTTACTCGCGATATAGCTGTTCTCGCCATCTGTGACTGTTACAGTCGCCGTAAGCGTTTTGGTAGTCGATGAGATGTCTTCAGCGAATATGGTAATCTCCGCCTTCTTTTCATCTGTACAGCTAAAATATTCTTCCGCACCAGAAAAGCTCCAGCGATAACTGGCGCTACTGCTGCCGGAATAATTTGCAGTCAGCTTGACGTAGTCATTTATATCGTCAATATGAGCGTCAGTGGGATTGGCGGAAATGGTCACAGGGGAGTTGACCTTGAAAGTGAGCGTTGCTGCCTTACCGCCAGCCGTAACTTCAAAAGTAGTGGTTCCTGCCTTGGTGGTAGAAGCAGTTACCTCAAAGGAAGTTGTCCCCTGGGCATTAGTAGCCGCAGCAGTGCCAGCAGTAGCAGAATCACCAGATTTTTTGATAATCGTCACTACTTGACCACTCATAGCCGCGCCATTCGAATCTTTCACTGTGACAGTAATAGTCGCTTTTTCTCCCTGGTTCTTAGTAATGTCACTCGGACTGAGAAGAACCGATCCGACGGTGCTGGGCGTAGTAGTCTGCGTCTTTCCACAAGTACATGTGCCACTAGTCCAGTCGTGAAGGGCTTTCTCTAGTTGAGCACCACACCCGGTTGTTGTACAAACTCTCCAGTGATGGGCATTATCACTCTGCCAATTGGCGCTAGCAATACAGTTAATCTCATCACCGAATACCGTTCCACAGGTGCCGCACACAGCTTTGTGCTTCCCATCGGAGACCTTTTGATATCTAGGAGAAGTACCAAGGGCACAATTCGTCCCGTTCTCGCTTGCCTTTTCGTTACAAACCGTACATTTCGGATAGTGCTTACCACTTTCAGTAATATACTCCGTCCCTGCCGTATGAGTTGTCAATTTTTTAATCTCTTCAGTGGTAGTGGCACCACAGCTGCATGTCCAAGTCTTAAGGCCCGCCTCTTTACAGGTTGCCTTCTTTTCAGAATAATTCTGCGCTGTATGCTGGTGACTTGAATCTGATGAACTGCCTCCATTCCATTGCGCACCACTTGGCACCTCCGGATTCTCCGCCAGCGCCCCCGGCGCGAGGCTCAGCACCATCACCATCGCCAAAAACAGCGACAGCAGTCTGCGTTTCAATGACTTCATAAAGTATCCATCCTTTCTCATGTCCGGTGGGACCTGTCCCACCGGTCAGGCGGCATGCCGCCTGACGGATTTGTTTACGAGCGTACTATACCAGCCGGTTGTGGAAAGTACGTATCGAAACTGCATCTTTTTTGCATCATTTCTTAATCCGCCCCGAAGAAATCCCTTCCGCCGGCCAGCAAAGACTAAGACGTAACCCACCCCCCGAAGGTTCCCACATCCAGGAAGAAAAAGCAAGAAAATTTTTCCCCTCCCCCTCCGGCGGCGCCACCCGTGGGCCGCCCTATGGGCGGCTTAGGGCTGGGGCGGCCTTTGGCCGCCTAACGCCTCTCCCAAAGGGAGAGGCAAGTGGATTGTGCGGGGCAAGTGGATTGTGCAGGGTGAGTAGATTGTGCAGATAAAGCAGCGCTTTTCAAGTCTGCACCAACCACTTGGCTCCCCCCTTGGGGGAGCTGTCAGCCGCAGGCTGACTGAGAGGGCGTCCCCACAGCTCTGCACATGGTATCACTCCCTTCCCGCTACTGGGGGAGTTCCTCCGCCAGCTGCCGGACCTCTTCAAGGGTGAGACTGGCGCATTCAGCGATTTCCTCCAGTGTGAGTTTGCTCATGGCCAGCAGTTTTCGAGCCGTTGACTTCCGGCCTTCCCTCCGGCCTTCCTTCCGGCCTTCCTTCCGGCCCTCTTCCCACTTCTCTTCCATCACTCTGCACATGGTATCACTCCCTTCCATCGTCTCCTTGAAGTACCGCACCTGCCC
>ERZ779621.263-NODE-263-length-28876-cov-6.466812_pt1 | contig 28876 bp, 9 predicted proteins | sample MGYA00514215_ERZ779621 | MGnify/ENA primary metagenome ERZ779621 (study PRJEB29562, sample SAMEA4376715) | mouse gut metagenome | isolation source: Cecum | study: EMG produced TPA metagenomics assembly of the A DSS colitis mouse model was used to assess the...
CATTACCGGAAGCGTCCAACGCCACTGCATGGTTCGGCCCTGCTGCAATGCGGAGAATAGTCGCAGCGCCGGGGATAAGCATGTTCTGGGGAGTGGTGTATGTCACACTGCGTGTGGCCAGCGTAGGTGCGCCGGTGTTGGGCTTTACAATGGAGGTAGTGTATCCCTGAGTGGTAAACGTACCCCAAATATAGACCTCGCCGTTAGCCTTCAACGCCACGGTGCCGGTCTGCGTGCCCACGATCATAGGGGTGGTGATCCGGTCACGGGTCACGCCGTTCTGGTCTGTGTAATTGCCACGAATCGTCACGCGGAACACCGCGATAACATTGCCGTTGGCATCCAGAGCGGAAACGGACGTGGTGCCGATCTTCTGGAAGCTGGAATAGGTGGTGGGGGCATTCTGAATGACCCAGGTGCCGTCATCCAGCTGACGCACCCGTACCATGCTTTCGTCGGTGGACAAGAAGGTATAACCGGGGTAAGCCGCGGCCAAGTCGATCTTCTCCGTCTCTACACCGGAAGTAATGAGGTTAAAGCCGCCGTACTGATAGCGGTTGGCGGTAGTGGTATTGATGGTGGCAAACTCGTTGGCGTTCAAGCTCCACCCAAGGGTCAGCTCGCCAAAGCTGCTTGCGCCGCCCTCCTTGATGTTTGCGCCGGTAAAGCTAAACTCCACCATGACCGCCTGATGCTCACCGGCAAAATAGGGCACATCGCGGACATCCGTGTCGCCGCTGCCCTCGGTGCCAATGGCGGCAAGGCCCAGCTGGCCCTTGCCGTTGTCGCCCCAGGTCATGACCCGGCCGTTTTCCATCATCACGGCGGAGAAGCTTCCTCCAGCGGTAATAATAGACACTTCGTCTAACCACTTCGCGTCCGCCTTTGTGCGCACCCATTCACCGGCCACAGCGGTCACATAACCGTTGGCATCCGGCGTACCGTTGGTAAGCTGTTTGAAATCGTTGCTACCAAAGGCAGTGAGTCTGACCTCACCAGCCTCATTAACTGAGCGCACCAGAGTGTGAGCGCCACCGGCAGCCACGGCAGTCACTCCGTCGATGCCGGACACCTTGCGGGCGGAGGGAGCGATATTCTTCGCTACTCCATCGATCGTAATCGCCGTCAAATCCTGCAGGTTGCCCAGCTGGCCCTGCGTACCGTCGCCCCAAGCAAATGCAGCGGGCTCGCGGACATAACCGCCCATGCCGCCGTTAATGGTCTCGTTCCAATCGTTCTCCATCGCCACACTCACCACATGGTGACGCCCCGCAGAGACCATATACACCCCTGAAAGGACGCGGAATTGTGCATTGTGATCCACAGAATATTCGCCGGAGTTCACCTGAACAGGCGTGGTGGAATAATTGGCAATGGTCACGTTGCCGTCGGCGTCAGTGACAGGAGTGGTGGCGACCAACTCACTGCCCAGCTGTCCATAGCTGTTGTCGCCCCAGGTGTACACGCTGCCGTTGCCCAGCAGAGCCACGGAGAAGGCCTCGCCCGCCTCCATGTCCACCACATGCTCCAGATAGTCACGGCCCTTGAATCCCTTGACCTTCACAGCTGTACCGATCTGTTTTGTGGTATCCTGCCCCAACTCACCGCGGGTATTCGCACCGGCAGTATACAACTCGCCGTCAACCGTCAGGGCCAGCATATGATCTGCCCCCGCCGCTACGTCTACGATATTCGTGATAGGCTTCCCGTTTTCGTCGGTCAAAAGCTTTACCTCAGGGGTGGGCACATCCTCAGCTCCATCATAGGGAGCGATCCAAGTGTGACCGGCTTGGCAACGCCAGATCCGGTAGCTCTCTTCTGCTTCAGGCAGCTCGCGCCACTGGGAAGGAATGTTGTACTTGTCCCAAACATCGGCGGCGTCCTCGTAAATGAGGGTAAAGTAATCCTGACCCACCAACTGGCAGGCGTCGTTGCCGCAGACCACAGGGGTAATGGTATCGGCGGGATTGTAGCCCTGGAGAGCACAGCGTTCGCCGTCCTCGCTCTTGTAAGAGCAGTTCAACTCACCGGTAAAGTAGTCCACATTGCGGGTGGTCCACCCCATTACGCTGGCAATATTCACCGTATCGCCGCTGTCCTCGGGGATCATCAGATAGGGCCAGTCAGAGTTGACCTTCTCAATTTCCTCTTGCGTCGGCAAATCGATCTGGAGCTGGCGCTCCCAAGCCGCGAACTGAGCACTGACCCAGTATTGCTTCCCTGTCCACTTGTCCGGGCCATCGGTGGGCCAGAGCTGGTCATAGACCACCGTCTCCGGCGTAGGTGTACCGTCGACGATCACCTGGTACGTCACCTCATAGCCCTTGGGGTTGCCGTTCTCGTCGGCATGGGGGCGCAGTTGGCTCAGCTTGGTGCGGTTGGTAATGTCGGTAACGCCAATATACCCGACCCCTGCTGTCTCCACATCGCGGGTCATAAACTCACTGCTGTGGGGATGGTGGGGGTTGGGGCAGTTTTTGGGGATGTCGACCCAGATGCCGCAGTCGTCACCCTCTTGATTCACATATTTATAGTAGGCCAGATAGTAGACCGTCCAGCCCTTGCTCGCAGCATAATCTACCGCCGCATCACTGTAGTCCATGGCGGTAAATTCTTTCCCCGGTCGCACACCGAAACGGATGTCCGCATCTTCGTTTTCGGGCACACGGTTATTCGCGTTTCTAAATTCAATGGCACGGGTCAGATCACCCACATCGTTCCAGCCGTCGGCCTCGTTGTTGGCCACCTGGTCATAGGTGAAGGGCTGATAGACGCCGTCGGCCTGGAACATTTTCATGAACTTCGGCCCGTTGAGACGGTCTACCTGGGTCAATTCTTCCTCGCTGGGAACATGGATAAGGTTGGTAGTAATGGAGCTTAAGCCGCCCACTACATAGACCTCTCGGTCGTCGGTGGTGGACAGATCCCCATCCACATCCTTAAGGACAATGCTGAAATTATCTCCCGCGGCCACAGAAACCACGTTGGTGAAGGGATCGCCGTCAGCATTCTTCACCTCCACAGGGTAAGCACGGTCAACAAACGTACCGTCACCCAACTGTCCCTGGGCATTATCACCCCAGGCCCATACTGTGCCGTCCGCCTTCAGCGCAATGATATGGTTTTTGCCCGCCACCAGCATCGGGGAGGTAGCAAAGCCCTCGTCCTTTTCGGGTACGACCTTTACCCGCAGCAACAATGTGCGGCCGGTTGTGGCTTCGTAGACCTGAATAAAGGTGTCGCCGTACTTGACATTGGCCGGATCGCGCGGCCCAAAGGTCACTGTCGAACCGTCGTTGCTCAGTTCCATCGTAATGCTCTCGTCCAAGGAAGTAAACTCCCATTGGGCATCCTTGATGTCCTCCAGAGGCTTGTGGCTCAACAGGTTAAAGCCGTAATCCACCAAGTAAGCCATCTTGGTCAGGTCAAACTTGGCCTCTTCTGCTCCCACCAAAGTGATCTGAGGAGTGAGGTCATGAGGTGCGGTATTATGATCGGTGCCCCAGGCAATCAGACTTTCATAGCTGAGACGGCCCACTACCACCGGATATTCAGAGGTAATGTCGGTATAGTCGCCCAGCTGCCCCAAAGCGTTGGAGCCGGCGGCAAAAACTGTACCGGTGTCACGGGCAAAAACGATGAAGTCGCCACCCACGGCGGTTACCATCACCTTTTGCATCCAGTGATAATTATCGTCGATGACCTGGAGCTCATGAGCGATCTCACGGGCCACGGTGTTGTCATAGTCAACAGGAGAACCGCTGGGGATCGGTCCGCGGGTGAGATTGTAATTGCCCAGCTGACCGACAGCGTTGTCACCAAAAGCCAGAAGCTGAACAGGATCAAAACCGCTGCCATTGCCCTTGATCGTCTGGTTCTCCACCTGTGCCAGCGTTGCGGCGTAGCCTGCGCTCAACTGACGCACACCGGCAGTCAGGTTCTCGCCGACAGCATTTTTCATTACCATCGGCACGGCAAACGTCTGCTTGGCGTCGCTATTCAAACCGATGCCCAGCTGTTCCTTGGCGTTGTCACCCCAGCCATAGAGACCTGGGGTCACGTCAAAGTCCTTGCCATTGGCGTCGGGAGTTTTCATGGTTATGTTCAGGGCGATAGCAACCGTGTGGTTCGCACCCATGGCAATGGCCACGCCCTTGTTGAAGTTATAGTCGTTTTTGTCGTTAGGGTTCATCCCGGTGTTGCCGGTAAAACTGCCATCGCTCCAGGTATTACCCTGGCCGGCCTGCACCTTCACGGCAGAATAACGGCCACGGTCAGAGTTGTCGCCCAACTGGCCATAGCTGTTGTCGCCGAAGGTAAAGAATGTACCGTTGGAGAAAAGCACTCCGCCGGACTTGCTGCCCGCACCGATGCTGACAGCCTCCTGCATATGGTTGGTCTGACTGGGTGAATGACCCTTGCTCACCCACTTGGCATAGCTGCTGGTGGCCAAGCTGCGGTTATTGATGCCCATCTGACCGTTGGCATTATCACCCCAGGAATACACAAAGCCGCTCGTGGACAAAGCCATTCCGAAGCCCTCGCCGGCCGCAATGGCAATGATGCGGTCACGCTCCACATAGGTATCGGTAACGTAGCCATGCAATTCTTCATTAAAGTAACGGTATTCTTTGGTGACCTTTTCCTCACCCAATGTGCCAATGCGGCTCACGCGCATACGCACCCGCATGGGCTGGTATCCCTGATATGCGCTGTCTGCGCCGCGGCCAAGCTGATTTAGCTTGGTCATGCCCGTAGCGTCATAATTGTTGCCCCAGGCCCAAACGTAGCCGTCAATGTCCAGGGCATAGGTAAAGTCCTTGCCCGCTGCCACCGCGGTAAAGGTCAGCGGTCCACCGTCCAACGCCAGCTGCGCGTCGGTGTTGTCAGGACGTACTGCGCTGTACTGATAGAAATTAGTTACCTGAACAGGGTGGTCCACATAGGCGACCTTCTCCGGGTCAAGGCCAAGCTGTCCCTTAGCGTTGTCGCCCCACACCCACACGCGGCCGGAGGAATCCAAAGCCACGGCATGCTTCGCGCCCGCGGCCACCATGGGGGACGCGGACACGGACACATTATGATCATCGGCAGGCTCACCCGAGTCATAAGTCTGACGGTGGCGCGCCCAAACCGGCAGCACCATCATGTTGCTGGTCTGAGGATCGCCCTCCACGCCCTTAGAGAACTCGTAGTCGATGTAAACGCTGGTAAGGCCCAGCTTGCCGGTGTTGCGCACCTTCACCTTTGTGCCTCCGGCGTTCTCCGCGGCAAAGATGGAAGGATCGGTGACGCCCACTTCTACTAAGTTGAGCCTGTCAGCTATAGAGGTATTTTCACCATCGGAGATCAGGTTAAAGCCGGTGCGGTGGCTGTAAAGGATATCGGCCATATCCAGCAGCAGATAATCTCCCTCGTCCATGATCACGATATTGGGGTTTTCCTCGCCCATCGGGCGAAGCTGATTGTAGGTATGGAGAAGGGCGTCTCCCTCATTATAATGCTCATAGTGATCCAGGATCAGGCTCTTGGATTCGCCGTCGCCCGCTTGAACAGCCCGGAAGCTGTCATCACAAGTGCCGTTGCCCAACTGACCGTGGGCGTTGCTGCCCCAGTTCCACACATAGCCGTCGGCACGTACCGCTGCCATATGCTTGCCTCCCACGGCGATCGCAATGGCACGGGTAAAATACTTGTATTCCTCGTTAGAGTTAGCGCTGTCACCCTGAGCAACCTGCACAGCATGACCCACAAAAGCGGTGCGTGGCCCCTCAAAATCGTCTTCGTCGCGCTCATCCAGGCCCAACTGGCCCTCCATGTTGGAGCCCCAGGCATACACGACGCCGCCTGCTTCGCCCAACATCGTGCCGTCGCGGACGATGGCTTCGCTGGACTGGCCGCCGGCTGCCACAGCCAGCACGTTTTGCAGTTCCCCGGTCGCGGTCCTCACCCGGACCGCCCCGGCCTCTTGCCGCTTGACAATGGAGTCGCCCATCAAATCGTAGGCGTCTATACCCTCAATACCGGGCTGACCACCCACACCCGGAACTTCCTCCACCAGATCTTTGATGTCATAGGTCGCCTGTTCCACAACCGCATTGCCGATCTGACCATAGGTGTTCTCGCCAAACGCAGCCACCGTGCCATCGGACAACAATGCCAGAGAGTGGTTGCCGCCAGCGGACATGCTCATCACGTTGACCAGATAGCCGCGCATCTCACCCGCAACTTGGTTAGCAGGATCGCCATCCACTGCGCCCAACTTCACCCGCACCGGCACGCGATAAGTAAAGGTCGCACCCAAAGCGGAATTATCGCTGCGCACCAGTGTGCTGTCAAGACCCACGCCCAACTGGCCATAGGTATTATCGCCCCAACCGAAGAGCGAGCCGTCACTGCGCAGGGCCAACACATGGCCGCTACCGGCGGAAATGGACATGACCTCACTCAGGTAGTAGCCCTTGCTCGCAGCCTCGCCCTCCATGACCTGAACAGGCTTCCATGTAAACTCATTAAAGGTGGGCTCGCTCTCCATGACCTTGTTACCGGTCTCGTCATCAACGGACGCGCCATACTCGCCGCCCGTGGTCACAAGCTTCCCGTTCTTTTCCCGTTCCAGATATTGCTCCAGTGCGATCTGGTAATCCTCATAGCTCCACTTTACACCGCTGTATGTGGGCCGCGCCAACACCCAATCTGTGCGGTAGGTCGGCTCACCGTCCTTCTTGTCACCCAGGGGCACAAAGTGATCATATGCCTCGCCGTAGGCGGGGTTGTCCATGGCAATGGTCTCATAGGCGGACTCCAGATAGCTGACCGCCGCATCATAAAGCTGCAGGGCGAGAACAAACTCATCCATGGTGGCCACCTCGTTGCCGCGGTAGTCGCCCAGGGGCCGGATCAGTTTGCTGTTCTCACTTTCGTCTTCATAGTAGTTACCCAAATTCGCCAGATCGCGCAGGGCTTCCTTCTGCAACTCTACAAACTCTACCAAATCATAAAGATACTTAGCATAGAGATAATAACTGTCCAGATAATAGGGATCGGCCTCAACCCGCTCATTGTGGCCAGTGTTCATCACCTCACGGGTAAAGCGGCTACCCATACCGCTCAAGCCAAGCTTGGCACACAGCTCATCGTAGATGCTGGGATAGGCGGAGTAATCGCTGGTGCGGTAGGTCAACTCACGCAGGTACTGTTCGCGCACCTGGTCGTGGCCGAACACATCATCCACATAACCCACGCCCAACTGGCCCTTGTCGTTGCGGCCCCAGCTCCAGACCGTGTTACGCTCGGTGCGCGCAACGGTAAAGCCATCCCCGGCAGCGATCTCCACGATCTTGCCAAGCACGCTGCTGATATCCGCCTCCACTGCGGAGAAGCTGCTGTAACCAATCACGTCGCCCGCATCATTGGTGCGCACATAATCGGCAGGATCAAGGGCAAACTGACCAAACGTGTTGTCGCCCCAAACGTACACAGTTCCCTCCCGGGTCAGAGCGGCGGCGTGACGCCGACCGGCGGCCACCGCCACCACATGACGGATCATAGGAGCAAGACCGCTCTCCGCATCCGTGACCGTACGCACAGCCATAGGCGCGTCGGAGAAGGTCTCTTCTTGGTTGTTGATGCCCAATTGGCCGTAGGTGTTGTCACCCCAAGTCCATACCGTTCCGTCCGCTTTCAGCGCAACGGAAAAGTCCTCGCCCAGAGCGATCATAGGCGTGGCCTTATAGGCATATTCCCGCTCCATATTTTCGCCGACAGCATCCTCTACGTTGAGGACATGCACCACGATCATGGCGGAGCGATGTGTTTCCTTATTATAAATCCGCACGGTGGCCTTGCCGTTCTGCTTGCCTGCAATGAGCGTATAACCCTTTACATCCACCACGTCGGGGTTGGAGGTAGTGATTTCAAACTGTGCGTTAACCCAGAGGTCCTCGTAAACAGGGATCTCGTTGCCCTCTTCATCTTCCTGTACGCCCACTTGCTCATAGCGCTCAGGATTTTTTTCGGTGATATCGCGGCCCGACTCATCCTTCCCCACTACGATCTCTTCCGCAGGCAAATCGATATAGGGCTGGACCTTGCCGTCCGCATCAGTGGTGACGTTACGGTAGTACTTCTCCCCACCCTTGGTATAGGCCAAACGGTAATCGGGAATATAACGCTCGCTCGTCCCCACGATATCTACCGTATCGCCGGTGACCAGCTCCAGATAGTTGCCCAGCGCCAGATCAGGCAGCTTCACTTCTTTACCCGACCAGTTGGCAAGCTCACGATCGGGCACAACGACCTCCGCATCCAGCACACCGCCCTCGGGGAGAGTCGTGCTGCCGCCGGACGCTTCCATCAACTCCACCCCAGCCTCAGTATGGGGCCGCTGCATAGTGTACACAACATTATAGCCGGTCAGCAAAGCATCGTCCGTCACCGTCAGCTCATCGTCCAGAGCGCTGAGGGTAGCGTCACCATAGCTTCCGCCGCCGGTGATCACACTCTCGCCGGAACCGACCACACGGATGGTAATAGCCTTGGCGGTAGCAAGATCCCAGGGCTTATTGTCGGCGTCGTCAATGTTCTCGTTGATGGTGTCGTCTGTACTGAAGGTCAAGGGCTTTCCCAGCGGAATGCCGCCCACGTCAAGCTCCACCTCGTCATCGGGATCCTCAAAGGTTTGCAGAACACGCACGACAAACTCGTCGGCATGGCTGCCAATGACCTGCACAGAAATGGTGTTATTCACCGGGATGACCAGCTTCCCCGAAACATTTCCGGCCGCGCCCTTCTTCGCCGCCACATCAATGGTCCGAAGCACAGTGACGTTATAGGCGGGAGCTTGCTCGTCAGGCATAGCCACGATAAGGCCATCACTGGTCTTACCGCTATAGATATCAGCCTCGGTATCATTGATAGCGCCATTGAAGCCGCTGATGATCTGGACATGGCCCTGCGTCAAGGTACTGGTCATCGCCGCGCCGTCATCATTGGCAGCCATGAGGGTATACTCGATCTCCCGCACCGGCACGGATAACGGCTGCTCGGCGGGATCGATCGCCCCCTGGAGCGTGTCCTTCACATAGCCACGGTAGGTGAGGTTGAACTGGCTGCCCATCACAGGGAGCTTCGTCCCGTCGGGATAGCGCAGATAGACCATGTAATCGTCTCTAGGAATGCCGCCGCGCTCCGTTCCGCCCAATTCGCTGGTGTCGAACAGACCACCGCCGCGATGGGTAAGCTTATAGCTGGCCCAGACACGCTGAGGCGCACCCACCATCGTGGTGCGGCCACGCAAGCTCTCCAAATACAGCTCATAGCCCTGGGCCGTAGCATCTGTCCAGTTCATATTGTTCTTGGTGAGACGAATCGCCATGGGGATCATGTAGTTCTCATCCCCGGCCACATTACCGTCCATAGTCACTACCAAATCAGTCTCGCCCACCACCTTCATGATCTGCAGGGGGGTAGTGCCGTCAGTAGTGGAGTACTGGTACTCGATCTTCTCCAACCCGATATTCACCGTACCGCCGTTGGAGTTGCGCCAAGCACTACGGACACGGGAGCCTACCACGCCGCTGGTCAGGGCGGTGGTGACCGTGGTGATGATCAACGGCGCGTCTGCCATGACCTTGTCCCCATCAATAAGCTTCCATGTGGCATTTCCGGTACTGCCACCAGTGTAAACGCTGTACCGGTCCTCGCCATCCACCTGAGAGTACTGTGCGTAGTGAATAGAGAGTTCCGCCATGGCAACGCCATTCACCGGCACAATGGACGCATTTAAGGTAAAGTAGTCCAATGTGTCGGTCTTATTGCTATTCTTGACGGTAATGGTCTTCGGCCCCTCAAAGGCAAACTCAGGATGGGTCAGCAATCCGCCTTCAAATGCGCCGTCCACATACTCCCACACCTTGTAAGTGCCCTCGGGCACATCCTTCGCGGTGTAGGTGTTCTTCCCGTCCTGCTTCTCCAGCAGGATGGTCTTATAATTGCTCTTAATAAATAGCTTGCGGTCACTGTCCGTCCACGGACTGTGGTCCAGGTTCACCCGCACATCCAAATCAAAGAGCCGCGGATGCTCCACGGTACATTCTACATTCACCTGATCGCTCAGGGAGTCCACCGTAAAGTAGCCATCTACTGTAGCGGCCTCAGACTGGGTCAATTCGTCTTTGAAGTTCTCGCCATCGGTGTAGCCGCCGGTGTGCTCCACACCCTCGCTGTCGGTCCACTTTCCGTCGTAAACAGTCCAGCGGTCTTTGCGCTCGGTGGTATAAACTGTGGCGGCAGGATCGACCATCCACTCATAATTATAGTCAGAGACATAGCCGCCGCGGCCGGTCACGTGTAACACCAACTTGCCGCCGCCCCAGACGCTGTCACCGGATGTAACAACGCTAGTCTCTCCGCCCACTGTGTATTCACCGGTAATAGAAGAACTTGTGCTGCTGTTGCCGCCCGTCTCAGCAAGGCTAAAGGTAATGGTAAAGAAGTCAATAACGGCAGGCGTCTTCGTAAAGTCAACGCCCTTGCCTACCTTTACTTCCGCACCGGTGTCCTTCCACATCGCACCGGGCTTCTGTTCTCTGGACCAAATGTTGTAGCTGCCGCCCACAACATCCGCCGCATCGTAGTGTGTATAATAAGGTACAGCCTCACCAGCCTCGTTCACATAGGCCGCACCCTCCACAGTCCGAACCAGCGGATACTCCCGCTTCACGGGTGTGTTTTGCACCAGCTTATAGTCACAGTCGTTATATGCCGCATCGGGCACCCGATTCCACAGGGCTCCGTTCTGGTGGGTCTCCATGCGCACAGGGTAAGTAAAGTTTCCGCCGTAATTCACTACGCCGGACACAACAGGAATATAAGCGTCGTCAAAACCGGACTGGCCCGCGCTATCCCTGTCCACCAGAGACATCTCTCCCAGCTGGCCCGACTCGTTCTTGCCCCAAGCAAACACCTCGCCACGATCGGTCAAAGCCACGGTGTGTTTGCCTCCGGCCGCAAGTGAGGTCACCACCCCCGCCACATTGCCGGGTTTGGTCACAATTCGGTAATTTTCATCTACAGTCTGGTCTTGATAGTAGCCATTGCTATCCGTGGCAGGAAGCGCCAACTGACCGTCGGTATTCGTACCAAAGGTATAAATCGTGCTCTCAATAATCGGTCCAAGGATGGTAGGATCAGGCAAAACCGCCCGCTTTCCCCGCAGGATGGCAGTGTGATACTGGCCCGCAGCCACGCCCACTGCATCTGTAATGTCAATTCCCTTGTCATCTACTAAAGCGGTGGCATACTGGACATACCCCAAGCCCGTCTGATCTGCCGAAGCGGCGTGACCCAACTGGCCATAACGATAATCACCCGCTAGCATCACACGTCCACCCGTGCCGCGGGTGGAGTCACCCTCGGTAAGCACAGCGGTGTGATAGAAGCCCGCGCCGATCTGGATGACGCTGTCCACCAGAATGCCCGCGCCCTCGCCGGTGTTGCTGTACTGGCGCATATAATCTACCGCCACCCCGTAGCGGGTGCCGTCTTCGTCGGTCTCATGGGGGCCAATGCCTAACTGACCATATGTATTGTCGCCCCAAGCGGCAACATAAGTGCTGTCGCTGCCGCTCGTGCCGCCCACGTTAGCGTAGGGGAACGGGCCAATTGCCAGCGAGTGCCAGCCGCCACCCGCGACCTCAGTAACCGCCGTCAGATACTTCATCTCGGGAGTCTCGCCATTGACGTCACGCACCACTCGGTCAGGATAAGTACGGATATCACCGATGGCATTGACTTTATATCCTGTACCAAGCTGTGCCTTGGAGTTGTCACCCCAGGTATATACCCAGCCGGTTTCGCCTACGGAAGCCATGGAATGATAGCCACCGGCAGCAATGCTGGTCGCGCCCATCAAATAGCTGCTGCCGCTCTCGTCGCCGCTTGCACCGGCGGTCACCTGAATGGGATAGCAGCTCCAGGTGTCCTTCAGCTTCTCCACCGCAGCCTTGTCCACCTCTACCTTAATGGTGTCACCGTGGACCTCATAGGTGGAATACACATTTTCGTTCTGACCCAATTGGCCTCTGGAGTTGTCACCCCACGCGTACACTGAGCCGTCTGCCGTCCGGGCCAGTGCATGGTTAAAGCCGGCAGAAATCTCTTTGATCAAGGTAAGCCGGCTCATCACGGGCTTGCTCTCCCGCGTGCCGAGGCCAGTCACTCGCATGGGATAGGGAGCATAGGGCAGCTCATCATAGCTCTTGCCCGTACCCAATTGGCCATATGTATTATCGCCCCAGGCCCAAACCGTACCGTCCGACTTCAGCGCCACGGTAAAGTTCTCGCCAGTGCGGATCATCGGCGTGGCAAAGTTATTGGCATCTTCAATGATCACCTTCAGCTTACCTGCATAAACGCCGTTGATATCCACATCCGCCGCATCCTCTACAATGCCCACGATGGTGAACACATCCTTAAGGTCGGTGGGTTCCAGCACAGCGTTGTTGCGGCTCAACTTCTCCCAAGGTTCTTGATGATCCTTGGTGTCCGTAATGTCCAGGTTGGGGATCTCTTCGGTATGGGTATAGCCGTAGATCATCTCACTGTCTTTCGCGCTGGGCACAGCCCGGTCACGCTCAGAGATGTTAAAGCCAACGCTGTAATAACGCTTCATTCCATCCTTAAACACTACCGCGTACTGCTGGTCGGTGAGTGTGATGGAATATTGGAGGCTGACTGCCTTCAGAGCATTGAACTGCTCTTCATTCAGGTCCATCAGGTTCTCGTCATTTTCGGTAGGATCCATCTGAGTCAACTTGGACACAGGGATCGACGCCACGTTGGGCGCGATGTCTGCATCGCCCTCTTCTCCCTGAACAGGCACCGTCTCCGGCTGGACCGCATAGCGGGCGGTAAGCTGCGTAGTTGTTTCACCGGTGTCCTCATCCGTCATGGTTGTAAAGACCCAAACCTTGTCATAAATCAGGTTTTGGCTCACGCCGTAACCTACTCGCACCGGAACCGCCACAGAGGCATTGTCCGCCATGGGGTTTCCCTTGCTGTCCACCATCGTCCGAAGGGTGGGCGCGGCGCCCAGCTGATAGACGAAGTTATAGCCCGTACCGAAGACCTCGCCCGCTTCATCCCACAAAATGGAGAAGTTGTCTCCGGCAGATACACCCACCGAGCCGGTGACATACTTTAACTCACCGCTGTTGATGTTGCCGTCCTCGTCGCGAGTAAAGTTCTCCGACAGCATTTTGGTGGGGGTGCGCTTCTGGCTGCTGGTGTTGGTCCCCGAGCCATCCGAACTGACCTGACCGGAATCGCTGCTCTGACCCAACTGTCCGCGGGTGTCGTAGCCCCAGCCGTAGGTGTAGTAGACATCGTCCCGGCTATCATCACTGCCCTTGGGGCGCTCACGAACCACCGACAGGGTGTGGTCAACACCGGCCGAAACGGTCACCGTGCGAATGTCATATTCATTAGAATCGCGGTAGGTCACTTCCGTGGGCAGGATCGCATAGGTGTTTTCCTCATCCTTGGAGTCCGGTTGCGGAGAGTTGTCGCCCACTTGGCCGCGGTCGTTCTGGCCCCAGCCAAACACCGTGGTGGTGTCGGTGCGCACGCCGTCGACCATGTTCAATTCGGCGGCAATGGCCATCATGTGGCCATAGCCGTGCTCGTCGTTGCTGGCCGCGCCGCCTGCATCCACTGCAACTACCCCGCCAAAACCGGTGTTCTCGTTCCACTCGCTGCCATTGCGGGTCTTGTACGCGTTCACCTCGCCGGCAGCGGACTGTTGGAACCACTCATTGTCCTTTCCGTCGCTGGGGTTGTGGTTGAGACCCAATTGGCCGCGGCGGTTGTCGCCCCAGGTGTAGACCTTCCCCGCCGCACTCAGCGCCACTGAAATGGAGCCGCCCGCCGCGATGGACACGATCCCCGTCAGAGCATCACCGTTCCCGTCCTTGACCACTACAGGGTAACCACTATAATAGAACTTACCGGCCTCGCTGTACGTCAAGTCCTCTGCCTTTACACCTAGCTGCCCATAGCTGCCGTCGCCCCAGGCGTACACTGTGCCGTCTGCCGCCAGCGCCATCGCATGGTTGCGTCCGGCGGAAATGGACACGTTATTGCACAGGTGGACGTTTGCATCGGTATTGGGTGCGGCAGGCGCTCCCTCCGCCGTCACAGGGGCGCTCACCATAGTGGGATCCTGCACGGTGTCCCGACCGCTGATATCGCCCGTGCCCGTCTGTCCGCGGGTATTGGAACCCCAAGCGTACACATTGCCGTTGGCCGTCAAGGCTAGCGAAAAGTTAAGCCCGGCCGACACCATCACCACACCGGTCAGCGGGGTGTAGATACCGTTGGAGCTGCGCAGATAAATGGGCGCGGGAGAACGCAGGACACCGCCGTTGGCACTGCCCAGAGCATTGGTGTTGCTCGCGCTGCCCCAGCCCCACACGCTTCCGTCCGCCTTCAGCGCCAGAGAGTGGAGGTTGCCTGCGGAGACCATGGGCACAGCCAACTTAGCGGAGTAGCCGTCCCCGGCATTGCCGGTAATGGCCTCGCCGCTGCTCAACGTAAAGCGGCCATGGACCTCCAGCTGAAGCACGGCGTAGACCTTACCACTATAATCGTCATACCCCATGGCATACACCGCCGTGCGCCCTTCGCGCTTGGTGGTAACGATACCGGTCCCATTGATTTCCGCCACTCGGGGGTCCAGCACCGAGTACAACACCGTGCTGGTGTCGCCATCCCAATTTGAATCTTCCAAAACAGTCTTCAGATAGCCGCTCACGTCATAGGTCGTGGACTGCCCCTGCGCCCCCAGGAAGGTGCGCACATGATAGACCTTGTCCGCCGGCCCTTGATCGCGCAGATTGAAATATGCCGCCAACTCGCTGTCGGTGGGATCGGTATCCTTCACCGACGCATAGCTGCCCTGGACGTCATTGTTGTTGGGGTCATCGGCAGGAGTCTCCCCGTCGTCGGGCTTCTCCTCCCCCGGCTTATCAGCAGGATCTTCCTTCTGCTCGCCGTCGTCATCCTTCTTGGGATCGTCCACGTCAGTCTGGGTGTTGTCGTCGCCGGGCAACTCAGGCACGGTAGCCGTGCCGAAGAAGTAGGCCGTTCCGTCCACGCTCATCTCCATGCTGGGCACGCTCACGGCAAACTTCACTTCATACATCACGCTACCGCTGCTGTCGATGGAAGGCTCCACCACCGCGGTCTGCACCACGCTGTCCTCGCCGTAGAGCTTTTCCTCGTCCTTGGTCAGCTTCCACTCAAAGTTGTTGAAGCTGCTGGTCACCCCGCCCGTCTGGGTAACGATCTCCTGCTTGCTGGCGGCGGTGCCGGACCCGGCGCCCAGCTGGGCCAGAATCTCCTCCATGGTCAGCTCGCCCTTGCTCTGGTCGCCGGTCTCCTCGTTCTTGGACTCTTCCTTCTCCGTCTCCTCGGAAGAGATCTTCTCGTCGTCAGGCGTCTTCGTGTCCGAAATAGCCTGATCGCCAGCCTGGTCATCCCCAGCCTGACTGTCGTTCTCCTTATTCTGTTCGCCGCCCTCGGGCAGCTCCTCCGCCAGCTCCGCGTCGCCGGGTGCGTCCAGCGGCACCGCGGTCTCCTCCAGCGGCGGCTCCACCTTCTCGTCCAGCACAGGGTCCGGCTCGGGGACGGTGTCGTTCAGCTCCAGTCCCGTGTTCTCCACCGTCTCCTTGCTCTCCTCATCGGCGGCGGGCTCCGCGGGCTCGGCCGCGTCGTCCTCCGGCTGCTTCGGCGTGGAGTCCTCCGCCTCAGCGCCGGCCTCCTCCTTCTCGGTCTCGGCCGTCTTGCCGTCTACCTTATTATTAATAGTATCATCAGAAGATGTGATCAGAGAGAAGCCCGTATCCTGCACCTGAGCCCCATCGGTCTGCTGGCCGTTCAGCAACGCATCCAGGTCCACATCGGTGGTGTTGGACATGCTCCCGCTGCCCGGGGTAACACCCTCAGCCTTCAATCTCTCATCAAAGTAACTCAAATCATAGCCGCCGGCGTTCTCCTGAGTCAGCCCGCCGCTCTTATACATTTCATAAAGGAAGTCTTGAATGGCCTGAGGCTCATCCGCCACGTTCTTGGTCGTGTTAGAGCCGGCATTGGAACCGGCAGCGCCGATCAAGTCCTGAATGTCGCTACTGCCGGGGTCCAGTGTCGTCATGCCGCCGCCCTGGCCCCCTGTGGGCCGGACCGCCGCCACCGTCTCGGTGGGGCCGACCCAGGTGATGTTCACATTGCAGCTAATGCTGGGCGCCATGCTCTCGCTGGCGTCGCGCACGCTGTAGTCAACGACTTCGATCTCGATGTAATCCTTATAATCGTATCCTTCAAAGATGGTGCTCCAAACAAACTGCTTGGTGACCCTCAGCTTGCCGATGGCCTCGCCCCGGTAACTGCGGCGGGTATCCTCATCCATCTGGGCGATCCCCTGGCGCAGATCCTCGGTCAAGTACTCGCAGGCGTCCAGGTCCAGGTCCGCCGGGAAGAAGGAAGCAAACTCCTCCAAGGACTCCAGCGCCCCCAGATAGCGCACGTCGGTCACCGTCGCCTGCACTCGTACTGTCGTCTGCTCCGGCGTAAAGCCGATCGAATACCGGTCCAGCACCAACGGGTAGGAATACTTCGGTTCCTCCTCCGGCGTCTGGTCACCTTCATAATCGGTATTGCTGTTGTCGATATTCCCCTTGTTGGGGTCTTCCTCGACCACAGAGTCAGGGGCCGTAGACGCGCCGATGCCCGCGGCCACGGCAGTGGTCACGGTAGAAAGGAGCATCGAGGCAGTCAGGACACCGGCGATCAGCCGTGTTCCCAGTAGCTTGAGCTTACTTATGTTAGCGTCCATGACCCCTCACCCCTTTCTCTTCTGGTTTCAGGTCATTTCATCGTGGTCAGGCGCTTCATTTTCTGCGTTTTTCTGTAACTTTGGGCAGAAATGAACGCAATGATGCCAGAGTGGCATTTTTACGGAGATATTATGCCACAAGCTTTTGGGAAATGCAAGCCTTTTTTTGGTTTTTCCGCAAATTTTCCACATAGCAATTGTGGAAAACTTCTCGGAACTCCCAATAAAGTTCTGCTTGCATTTCCTTTGACGGGTATATTTCAAAAAAGTTCCGTGTGGTTTTTGAAAAAAGCGCCTCCGTTTTGCAACGGAGACGCCTTTTTGTTTGTCTTGCACATATGTGGACCGCACTTGTGGAGCCGCTGTGGAAAAGCATCTTATTTTAAAACGCTTTCTGCCGCGGAATAGTCCGCCGCCACCAAAAACAGCAGGGTATTTCCTCTGCGCTCCACCACAGCTTTCTCCAGCTTGGGCATCTCCTGGGGGCGATAGTCCTCGTTGGACTCGATCTGGTAGTCCAGGTGGGCCTTCAGCGCGCCCTCCGCCTCCTTGGCGGCCGCCTCGTCGGTCATTTCAAACACCGCCGCTTCCTCGGCGGTCAGCCCTGTGGAGCCGAACCCCACCGCCGCAGTCACCTCGCTCTCATCCAACTCGTAGAGCCGCAGGAGGATGTCCGTGTCCAGCCGCTCCAGCTCCTCAGAAAACGCCCCGGCCTCGATCAGCGCCCCGGCGGTTTTTTCCGCCTCAAAGGGCTGGGGGCCCTTTTCGCCGCAGGCGGTCAGCCCCAGCGCCAGCAGCAGGGCCAGCGCCGCCGCCCAAACGCCTTTTTCGTTCTTTCTCATGCGTCCCACTCTCCTTTATATATGGTGTGCCGCTTCAAATAGTCCAGCCATTGCTTATAAGGAGCCCGCTGGAAGTGCACACCGTCTGCTACGCTGTCATAGGACGGCTCACCGGTCTCGTCGGTCAGGTCCTCCGCCGGGTCCACCAAAAATACGTGCTTTTCCTGGGCAATCTCCCGCAAAATATCGTTATAGACCTGTAAATGCTCGTTTTCGATGTAGCTGGCGATCCCCTTCTCCCGGCATTTCTTTTCGTTTACCGGGATCAAAAGCTGAATGTAAATGGTGGCCTCCGGCTGCTGGGCACGAATCTCGTCAATAAATCTGGCATAGCAGTCGCGGTATCCCTCGTCGTTGTTCATCCCCAGCTCATTGACGCCCAGGCTCACATATACCTTCTTATACTCGCCCTTGCCCAGCGCGTCGATCACCTTCATTTTTTTGCCCTTATAGGTGATGTTTTTCTTTTCCACCTGGAAGATGCTCAGCCCGGTGTGGACGATAAACTCGCCGTTTTTGATGCCGCTGTAGAGACGAAAGCCGTCGATACGGGAATCACCGACAAAGGCGGCGTCGTCAAAGTAGCTCTCCTCCACCGTCTCGGTCTCGGGGACCGGCGCGGAAAAATCATAGTCCTCGCCTGCCGCCAGACCCGCGCCATAGGTCTCCGGCGCGGGAGTGGGCGAGGGGGTCGGCGTCGGCGTGGGCGTCGGCGTGGGCGTCGGCGTGGGCGTCGGCGTGGGCGTCGGCGTGGGCGTTGCCGTAGCTGACGCGGTGGGCGTCGGCGTGGGGGCCTCCGACCGCTCCGCCACCTTGCACCCAGGCAGCGCCATCACCAGGCACAGCCCCACCAAGACCAATCGTTTCATGCTCTATCTCTCCTCTAAGATGATCTCCGCCGCCTGCTCCAACCGCCCGATTTGATACGTAGGCAGGGGGTTTCTCTCTTTCGCGCGCGAATACCAGATGGAATCAAGTCCGGCGTTGACAGCTCCTTGTATATCGGAGTTCAAATCGTCCCCTAACATCACCGTCTGGGCGGGGTCGGCGCCCAGCGCCGCGAGGACCTGTTCAAAATAACCCTTCTCCGGCTTGCCGATCCCCATTTCCTCGGAAATAAAAATGGCGTCCAGATAGGGGGCGATGGGGTTGTCGCGCAGCCGCCGGCGCTGAATATCCGCCAAACCGTTGGTTGCCAGCACCAGCGTGCATTGGGGCTTCAACGCCGCCAGCAGCTCCACCGCGCCGGGGAGCACATTGCCGCAATCCCCCAGCAGCCGCAGATACTCCCGGTTCCAGTCCTCCGGATCGGCGGTAACGCCCATAGCCTTTCCAAAATCCTCAAAGCGCTTTACCATCAGCGTCTCCCGGCTGATCTCTCCCCGGTAGTGGGCCGCCCATAAGGGCACGTTGATGTCCAAATAAGCCTGCATGATCCCATCATCAAAGGGAATGCCCCGCGTTTCCATGCTGCGCCGTAGCGCCTGCCGCTCGGTGGCCTCAAAGTCCAGGAGGGTGCCGTCGGCATCCAGCAAAACCGTCTTATACCGCGCCATACCGCCGCGCCCGCCTCCTTTCCGCCACCGTCCGGCGCATCCGCACCGCCGACGACACCAGCAGCACCCCCAGGGCCAGCGCCCCGGCAAATTCCACCGTGTGCATCAGGGTGTTTCCAAAGTTTCTGGTCTGTCCCGCAATGGCAAACTCCATGGCGTAATAGATCCCGCCGCCGGGGACCAGCGGGAAAAAGGCCACCAGCAGATACCCCGTCACCGGGCATTTACGCAACCGCGCCATGGCCTCGCTCCAGGCGGAAATAGACACCCCCGCCAGCAGTGCGGCCATCATATCTTCCAGCTTCAGCGGCCCGCTACACAGCAAATACACCAGCCAGCCCAATGCTCCCCCGGCTCCGCAGATGAGCATCCCGGTCCCGTGGATATTGAAGATCACCGAAAAGGCCAGGCAGGCCCCAAAGGCCCACAGGCAGGGCAGAAGGAACTCCCCCACGAGCTCTGTCCATTCCATTTCCCCGCCCCCTTAAAACAGCCGGGCAATGCCCAGCGCCAGCCCTGTCCCCAGGGCAATGGCTACGCCGATAAGCACCGCCTCCGCCAGCTTGGAAAGCCCGGAGACCATGTCCCCCACCATCACGTCCCGCACCGCGTTGGTCAACGCCACGCCGGGCACCAGGATCATCAGCGCCCCGATGGTGACCAGGTCCACGCTCTGCCCCAGGCCGAGACTGCAAAGCCCCAGGGCCAGCAGGGCGGACACGCCACCCCCCGCCATGGTGCGGATCAGGAGATTCGCCCCCAGGGCGTCCATCAGCCGCAGCGTCAGCCCAATGGCCGCGCCGCAGGCCCCGGCGCACAGAGCGTCCTGGCAGGCCGCCCCAAAAAACAGGGCGAACAGCCCCGCCGCCGCGAAATGGGCCAGAAGAAGGGCCGGAAAGGAGTAACGTTTCTCTCCATCCACCAGAGCTTGCAGCTCTTTACGGGCCTCCTTCACAGGCAGCGGCACGGCGCACAGCCGGCGGCACAGGCCGTTCATGGCCTCCAGCTTCCAGATGTCGGTGCCGTGGTCGGGAATACGGCGCATACGGGTGGCTTCCCGGCCGTTTTCGTGAACAGAGGCAATGAGACAGTTGGGGATGGCGAATACCTCCCCCGTCTCCACGCCATAGGCCCGCAGGATGCGGCTCACCGATTCCTCCACGCGGTAGATTTCTCCCCCCGCGACCTGGATCTGGTAGCCCAGCTCCATCGCAAGCTCTAATACCGCCTCAACGTCCATCATTCTACCCTCCCGACGCGCCGGATTCAAGTTACAATCCGTCAACAAACCTTTACAATGTCGAAACCGGCCGCTCAGCGGTAATAGGCCGCGCCACCCTCAAAGAGCGGTTGGAGCTTGTCCCCCACGATGTTGACTCCTACATAGGGACCCTTGCGCTCGGTGTGGCCCATCTTGCCAAACACCCTTCCGTCAGGAGAGAACAGGCCCTCTACCGCCCCTACGGAGCCGTTGGGGTTGGCGGAAATGTCCATGCTTACTCTCCCCTCGGCGTCCACATACTGGGTGGCAATCTGCCCCCGGGCCGCAAGGGTCTTCAGCACCTCGGGGGTGCACACGAACCGCCCCTCCCCGTGGGAAATGGGGATGGCATGGACATCCCCTACGTTGCAGAGACTCAGCCAGGGAGAACGCACCGAGGCTACACGGGTGTACACATACTTGCTCTGGTGCCGCCCGATGGCGTTGAAGGTCAGGGTGGGGCAGGTCTCGTCAGTGGGCCGAATTTCCCCGTATTGAATGAGCCCCAGCTTGATAAGGGCCTGGAAGCCATTGCAGATGCCCACCATCAGCCCGTCCCGGCGTTTGAGCAGGTCATGCACCGCGTCGGTAACGGCGGCGTTTCGGAAGAGGGAGCAAATGAATTTCGCCGAGCCGTCAGGCTCGTCGCCCCCGGAGAAACCGCCGGGCAGGGCAATGATCTGGGCCTTGCCAATGGCGGCGGCCAGGGCGTTCACCGACTCCGCCAGGGCAGCGGCGGAGCCGTTGCGGATAACCAGAATCTCCGGGTCAATGTCCGCCTTCAGGCAGGCCGCCGCAGTGTCCAGCTCGCAGTTGGTGCCGGGAAAAACAGGAATGACCGCCTTGGGCCGGGCGATCTTATGCTTGGCTGCGATGGGAGCCCGCTCGGTGCAGGAGTAGGTCTCCGCCTTCCCCTCCACAGCGGCGCGGGTAGGATAAACGTCCTCCAAGACCCCCTCGTTGAGGGCCAAAAGCTCGTCAATAGGTGCCTCATCGCCGTCGATGGAGATTACGGACGCCTCGGTGGTCTTGCCAATCTTTTGGGCGTATTCACAGTCAATTTCTTCCGTCAATTCCGCCACGATATCCCCACTGTGGCGGTATCCCCGAAGGAGCACATCATCACCAGAAAAGCCGATCTTGTTGCCGAAGGACATCTTCATCACCGCTTCGTCGATCCCGTTTTCTACCGCCCAAGCCGCCTTAATTTTGCCCTCCCTCGCCAAAGCATGGAATGTCTCCCAAGCCTCTTTTCTATGCAAAGGACTGGCACCGAAGTAATACACCGGGTGCCCCGGCTCCTTGAACTCGGGGGAAATGACCTCCCCAGCCTGGATGGGCGCGATGGCGAAGGAAATCAGGGTGGGAGGCACGTCCAGGTCCAGGAAGGACCCAGACATGGAGTCCTTCCCACCAATGGCGGCACAGCCATATTGCAGCTGGGCCTCCATAGCCCCCAGCAGGGCGGCAAAGGGCTTCCCCCAGCGGCCCGGCTCGTCCCGGAGCTTTTCAAAGAACTCCTGGAGGGTCAGGTAGGCTTTCTTGTAATCCGCCCCCGCCGCCACCAGCTTGGCCAGCGACGTAGTCACCGCCTCATACGCCCCCCAATAGGGGTCACGGGACAGTGTGTCCGGGTCACAGCCCCAGGCCATAACGCTGGCCTGGGCGGTCTCCTGCCCCGGCTCCACAGGAAGGAGGGCGGCCATGGCCTGCGCCGGAGTGGTCTGGTGCTTGCCGCCGAAGGGTATAAGGACGCTCCCCGCGCCGATGGAGCCGTCAAACCGCTCCACCAGCCCCCGCTGGGAGGCGCACTTCAAACTCCCTGCCATCTCCCGCAGAGTTGGGCCGCAATAAGTGGCGCAAATGGTTTCATCGTCTATGCGTTCGCATTCAAAGCTTCTATTTTCCTTCTTCCCAGGTGCGTCAGGCACATAGACCTTGGCGGTCTTCACCGCCCCATTGGTGTTCAAAAAGTCCCGGCTGAGGTTGGCGATGACCTCTCCCCGCCACTTCATCACCATGCGGGGCTCCTCGGTGACCTCCGCCACAACATAGGCCTCTAAATTCTCCCGCTCGGCGGCAGCGATGAACTTGTCCGCGTCCGACCGGGCGACCACCACTGCCATGCGCTCCTGGCTTTCGGAAATTGCAAGCTCCGTGCCGTCCAGCCCGTCATACTTTTTGCGCACTGCGTCCAGGTCGATGGCAAGGCCGTCGGCCAGCTCACCGATGGCCACGCTCACGCCTCCCGCGCCAAAGTCGTTGCACCGTTTGATGAGCCGGGTCACGTTCCCGTCCCGGAACAGCCTTTGGATCTTCCGCTCCTCCGGGGCGTTGCCCTTCTGCACCTCGCTGGCCATAGTGTCCAGGGACTTCAAGTCGTGGCTCTTGGACGAGCCTGTGGCCCCCCCGATGCCGTCCCGCCCGGTACGTCCGCCCAGCAGGATGACCACGTCCCCGGGGGCGGGCCGCTCTCGGCGGACATGACTGGCCGGGGCCGCCCCCACCACGGCCCCGCACTCCAGATGCTTTGCCACATAGCCGGGGTGATAGAGCTCAGAGACCTGCCCGGTGGCCAGGCCGATCTGGTTGCCGTAGCTGGAATACCCCGCCGCCGCCGTCTGGCAGAGCTTACGCTGGGGCAGCTTGCCCTCCAGGGTCTCAGAAAGGGGCGTCCGGGGGTCGCCGCAGCCGGTGACACGCATGGCCTGGTGGACGTACACCCGCCCTGACAGAGGATCGCGGATGCACCCGCCGATGCAGGTGGCCGCGCCGCCGAAAGGCTCGATCTCGGTGGGGTGGTTGTGGGTCTCGTTTTTGAACATGAGAAGCCAATCCTGTGCCTCCCCGTCCACCACAGCGGGCACGTGGATGGAGCAGGCGTTGATCTCCTCGCTCTCGTCCAGCTCGGGGAGCAGACCCCGCTTTTTCAGCACCTTTGTGGCAATGGTAGCCATATCCATCAGGGTCTCCGGCCGGGTCTTGGCCTTCTCGCCGTAGACCTCCTCCCGGGCCGCCAGATAGTCCTCGTAGGCCGACCGCACCACCAGGTCGTCGATCTCCACCTCTTCCAAATGGGTGGAGAAGGTGGTGTGGCGGCAATGGTCCGACCAATAGGTGTCCACCACGCGCACCTCGGTGACGGTGGGATCGCGGCGTTCATCGTCCCGGAAATACGTTTGCAGGAACTTCAGATCCTCCAGATCCATGGCAAGACCCATTCCCCCCCGCAGTACCTCCAATGCAGAGGCGTCCATGTCGGCAAACCCTTCCACCAGCGCTACAGGCTTGGCCTCCGGGTACTGCTGGGCCAGGGTACCCGGCTTGTCCAGCGACGCCTCCCGGCTCTCCACGGGGTTGATGAGGTATTTCTTCACCTTTCCCAACTCTTCATCAGAGACCTGTCCCAAAAGAATGTAAACCGTGGCAGAACGCACCGTGGGCCGCTCCCCGCCCGCCAGCATTTGCAGGCACTGGGCCGCGGAGTCGGAGCACTGGTCAAACTGGCCGGGCAGGGCCTCCACCGCAAAAATGGCCCAGGGGCCTTGGGACGTGGGAAGGTCCTCGTCGTAGACCTCGTCCACCTGGGGTTCGGAAAAGACGATGGTCCTGGCCCGTTGATAGGTGTCGGCATCGATCCCCTCCACGTCATACCGCCGCAGGGTGCGCACCCCTGTCAGGCCCTTGAGGCCCAACAACTCCCGCAGCTCCCGCTCCAGACCCTTCCCCGCCACGTCGTGGGCGGGGCGCTTTTCCGCGAAACAGCGAAATACCATCTTTCTCTCTCCCTTTCTCCGTGGTTAGTCCGCAAACGTCCAGTGCTCAAACTGATAGAACAAATTCCCCTGGGTAGGCCGCAGGCCGCTCACCTGCCCCCACTGGGTCAGCACCGCCCCCGTCTTAAAGCACAGGGTCATAAAGGGCGGGCGCTGGGTATAGAGGGTATAAAACTCGTCCCACTCTCCTGTTGCCCTGGCGGCGCTCAAGGCGGCGGCCAGCTCCCGGTCCGCCGCGCCGCCGTAGCAAAGACCGCTTCCGGCGGTGAAAAAGGCCGTCAGGTCCAAATCCCCTGTCAGGCGGCATTCCCCCAAGTAGAGGTCAAATTTCCCGCTGTTCAGCGCTTTTTTATACTCCTCCCAAGGTAGGGCCGTCACCGTCACCTGAAATCCGGCCTTCTCCAGGTCCTTGGCGATGGCCGCCCCCAGCTTTTCTTTGAATTGATTGTCCGAATTGACCAACAGCGTCAGCTCCAAGGGCCGCTTCCCCGAGCGCCGCACACCGTCCTCCCCCACGCTGTAGCCCAACGCGTCCAGCTCCTCTGTGGCGGCTGTCAGGTCATAGCTCACTTCCCTGGCCAAGGCGCTGTCATAGCGGCGTGAGGAGGGAGGCACGGGCAGGGCGGCGATGGAGGCGTGCCCCCCCAGCACCTCGGAGACCAGGCCACCCCGGTCCACCGCCCGGCTGAGGGCGGCGCGGACCTGGGGGTTCTGACAGATCCCCGAGCCGCAGTGAAACCCCAGATAGAGCATGGTAGAGGTGGGATATTCCCAGGTCTGATAGGACCCGGAAAAGCCCAGGGCATCCGCTCCGGTGGGATCGGAGGCCGCCAGTCCAAGCATCTCGCTGTCAAAGGCGGCGATCAGCTCATCGGCCGCGCCAATGGACTTTAGCGGGATCTCCCTTGGAATATCAGCGCTCTCCCGCCAGCTATTTTCTCTGGCCACCAGCCGTTCGCCGTCCACCACATAGCGTCCGGTGCCATAGACCCCGTCCTTTTCCACTCTGGCAACGGGAATATCCAGCAGGGCCAAAAAGTCCCGGTTGGGCTCCTTCAGCTGGAACACCACTGTGCTTTCCCCCTCGGCGGTCACGCGCTGTACGTTGGCCAGCCGGGAGGCGTAGAGACTCTTCTCCCCTCGGGCGGCGTTGAGCGCGGCGCACACCGATGCCGCGTCCAGCGCAGCTCCGTTGGAAAATGTAACGCCGCTTTTCAGGGTCACACGCCAGCTCAGGCCGTCCTCCCCCTGCCACCCGCCCTGGGCCAGAAGGGGTTGGGGCTCAAAGGAAGCGTCCAGCTCATAGAGGCTGTCAAAGACCAGCGGGGCCACCGTCATATTGGTGGAGCGGCTGCCTACGTAGGGGTCCCAGGTCCCCTGAGGATCCAGGGGCAGGGTGAAGGGCCGTCTCTCATCAGGGGCTGGACCGGGGCTGGGAAAGGTCGGGCTAGGGGATGGGGGCGGCTCGGGCATTTGGGTCCGCGTTGGCTGGCAGGCGGTCAAGCTCACCGCCAGGACCACCCCCAGGGTGGCGGACAGCCACCGCCGTATCTCGCCCTTCATCTTCACCCCTCCCTTCCCCCTGTTCTTTATCCGTCTGTCAGCATGATCACCGCCGCCTGACTCCCCCGCTCTCCCTTGGTAAAGCGGTGGGACCAGAAGCGCTGGTGCTGACAGCAGGTACACGCCTCGCTTACGTCAATGCGCTCCGGCGACAGCCCGGCGCGCGCTAAAATGGCGGCGTTGATGGCCTTCAGGTCCAACTGCCACTTCTCCCCCGCCCGGGCCATAAAGGGCAAGGCCAGGCCACCCAGGGCGGCCTCCATAGCGGCGGGCACATCACTGTCGGTCTCAAAGCAGCACTTCCCGATGGCAGGCCCGACCGCGGCGCGAAGGTCCGCCGGGCAGCTTCCGAATTCCCGCTCCAGAGTCTCTACCGCCACGGCGGCAATCACGGCGGCGGTGCCCCGCCAGCCCGCGTGGACCGCGGCGGCCGCCCGCTTCACCGGATCAAACAGCAGAACGGGCACACAGTCGGCGGAGAAGATACACAAGGCCACCCCGGGCACATTGGTGGCCAACCCGTCTGCCTCAAAGGGCGTGGGGGCCAGCAGGTCGGTCTTCACGTCCGCCGCTGTCACTACCTTCACCGCGTTTCCGTGGACCTGGTTGGTCATCACGATGCTATGATCGTCCGTCCCGGTGGCGGCACAGAAGCGGCGGTAGTTCTCCCGCACCCTCTCGGGGTCGTCCCCGCGACGGTGGCCCAGGTTTAGGCTTTTAAAAATGCCTGCGGACACCCCGCCGACTCTGGTAGAAAACCCATGCGGCGTCTCCAGCAAGGGCGAGGCCAGATATTCCACACCATGAACACTTTTCGTAATCAAGGCAGTCTCCTATCGCAAGATGTCATTGTTCGTCGGGGTGATACTCTTTGCAGGTGCATTTCTTCCATTTCAGCCCACTGCCACAGGGACAGGGGTCGTTGCGGCCAATCTTGGTCTCGGCGGTGCGCTTGGGCTGTTTCTTCACAGTGCCGTCACCGCCCCCGGACTCACCGGTAACCTTGGCCACCCGCTCCCGCTTGACCTCCTCATTCTGGCGCAGCTGGACCAGGAAAAGACGGCGCACCGTCTCATCCTGGATGGCGGCGATCATGCTGTCAAACATCTCATAGCCTTCCCGCTTGTATTCCACCACCGGGTCAGACTGTCCGTAGGCCCGCAGACCGATCCCCTGGCGAAGCTCGGTCATGGCGTCGATCTCATCCATCCAGTATTCGTCCACCACCCGAAGCATGACCACCCGCTCGATCTCCCGCATCAGCGGCTCGCCAAAGCCCGCCTCCCGGAAGGCATAGCGGGCACGGGCGGCCTCCGCCAGCTTTTCGGTAAGGCTGTCGGCGGTGAGGCTGTCCAGATCGTCCTCGCCGGGCCCCGGCTTGGCGGGGTCCAGGAACACGCCCTTAAAGGGGGCCACCGCGGCGGCATAATCCTCCGCCGTCAGCCCCTGCTGGTCCACGAAGTGGCTGTGGACCTGGCGGGAGATAACGTTCTCCACCATGTTTTGGATCACGTTCTTCAGGTCCTTGCCATCCAGCACCTCCCGGCGCTGCTTGTAGATGACCTCCCGCTGGGTATTCATCACGTCGTCATACTCCAGCACCGTCTTACGGGCCTGGAAATTCTTGCTCTCCACCCGCTTCTGGGCGGATTCAATGGCGTTGGTAAGCATTTTCTGCTCAATAGGAGTATCCTCGTCAATACCAAGACCCTCCATCATGTTCTGAATGCGCTCCGAGCCAAAAAGACGTAGCACATCGTCCTCCAGCGAGAGGAAAAACCGGGTCTCGCCGGGGTCCCCCTGACGGCCTGCACGGCCGCGCAGCTGGTTGTCGATGCGGCGGGATTCATGGCGCTCGGTGCCCAGAATAAAGAGTCCTCCGGCGGCCTTGACCTGCTCCGCCTCCTGGGCGATCTCCGCTTTATACTTGCTCTCTGCCTCGGAAAAGGCCTTTCGGGCATTCAGAATGTCCTCATCATCGGTCTCGGCAAACCCGGTGGCCTCGGCGATCAGTTCATCGGTGAGTCCTTGCTTGCGAAGCTCCGCCTTGGCCAAAAACTCCGCGTTGCCCCCCAGCATGATGTCGGTGCCGCGGCCCGCCATGTTGGTGGCCACAGTGACCGCCCCCAGCTTGCCCGCCTGGGCTACGATCTCCGCTTCCTTCTCATGGTTCTTGGCGTTCAGCACGTTGTGGGGAATGCCCTTCTTTTTCAGCAGGGCGGACACCAGCTCGGATTTCTCGATGGACACCGTACCCACCAGCACGGGCTGGCCCTTGGCGTAGCACTGGGCCACCTGCTCCACAATGGCCCGGAACTTGCCCGCCTCGTTTTTGTAGACCACGTCGTGGTTGTCGATGCGGGCCAGGGGACGGTTGGTGGGCACCTCCACGATGTCCAGCTCGTAAATCTGCCCGAATTCCTCCGCCTCGGTAAGGGCGGTGCCCGTCATACCGGACAGCTTGTCGTAGAGGCGGAAATAGTTTTGGAAGGTGATGGTGGCCAGGGTCTTGGACTCCCGCGCCACATTCACGTGCTCCTTGGCCTCGATCGCCTGGTGAAGCCCCTCGGAGTACCGCCGGCCAAACATGAGCCGCCCGGTAAATTCGTCTACGATAATGACCTCCCCGTCTTTCACCACATAGTCGATGTCCCGCTTCATCAAACCGTGGGCGCGGATGGCCTGATTGATATGGTGGGAAAGGGTGGCGTTTTCCGGGTCAGCCAAGTTTTCCACGTTGAATTGCTGCTCGGCCTTGGCGATACCCCGGGCAGTGAGGGTGACCGTCCGCGCCTTCTCATCGGTAATATAGTCCGCGTCCTCGTTCGGGTCCTCTTCCGCCTTTTCGTCCACGCTAGCAACCCTCTTCCCCTTCAGCCGGGCCACAAAGGAGTCCACCACCGTGTAGAGCTCGGTGGACTACTAAACATTAAAAAAAAAAATAAGAGCGGTGAGGGCCTCATCGATGAGGATGGAGTCCACCTAGT
>ERZ779621.264-NODE-264-length-28848-cov-11.704685_pt1 | contig 28848 bp, 17 predicted proteins | sample MGYA00514215_ERZ779621 | MGnify/ENA primary metagenome ERZ779621 (study PRJEB29562, sample SAMEA4376715) | mouse gut metagenome | isolation source: Cecum | study: EMG produced TPA metagenomics assembly of the A DSS colitis mouse model was used to assess the...
TGGGCGTGGAGCGGATGCTGCTGGCTTTCCTGTGCAACGCCTACGACGAGGAGGTCGTGGACGAGGAGAAGAACGACGTGCGCACAGTGCTGCGCCTCCATCCGGCGCTGGCTCCCTTCAAGGCCGCCGTGCTGCCTCTGAGCAAGAAGCTGGGCGATAAGGCCCGTGAGATCCAGACGGAGCTTGCAAAGGACTGGATGATCGATTTTGATGATGCCGGTTCCATCGGCAAGCGCTACCGCCGTCAGGATGAGGTGGGTACGCCCTTCTGCATCACAGTGGATTTCGAGACCGTGGGCGACGACAAGACTCCGGCGGACAACTGTGTCACTGTCCGTGAGCGCGACAGCATGAAGCAGGTCCGCATCCCCATCAGCGAGCTGAAGGGCTGGTTGGCGGAGAGACTGGCGTATTAAAAACGAGGCGGGGTGATTCCCCGCCTCGTTTTTTCAAGGAGTTGTTCCAATGTGTGTCAGAAGCTGTACCAATAGGCGCCGGCACGCATCCTGACGGAAAATTTTTCGTCTGGCTGCGTCAGAAACTCTTGAAATCCGTCAGGATTCCTGCGAGTTTCTTCCTTGCCAGGCAAAAAATTTTTCTCGCCAATCTGCATACCGTCACCTATTGGTACAGCTTCTCAAAAAAGTGGCTATGCCATTTTTTGAGAAGGGCTTCGCTTCGCTCCGCGCAAAGTCAACAAACCTCGAAAAGGAGCCTTGCAATTGCCTGCTGTTTCCGGTAGAATAGGACAGGTAAAAAAGGAAGATGGAGGATCTTTATAATGACCACACGATCCCAGGCAAAAATCGTCGGCTGGAATACCGCAGGTGAAGAAGTCTGTGCCAGCGCCGCCCGTATCTCCACGACTCCGGGGGACGCGCTGGAGCTTTTCGAGAAAGCCCAGGGCAACCCAAGAAATCAGGATCTGATCGGCAAGGTCCTCCGCTCCGGCCACCGGTCCGTGATCGAACACGCGGTGTTTTCCATCGCGCTGCAAAACGTATCTGTGTATGTGGAGCAGTATTTTATCGAGCGCCGCCTGGCGTCCTTCACCGTGAAGTCCCGGCGGTATGTGGATTTCAGCGGGTTGGGCTACCATATCCCCCCTGAGCTGGCAGGCAAGGCGTTGGAGGACTACAAGGCCTATATGGACGGCCTCTTTGCCGCCTACCGGAAGCTGCTGGACGCGGATGTGCCTAAGGAGGACGCCCGGTTCCTGCTGCCTTACGCCTTTTGCAGCAATTTCTACTGCACACTCAATGCCCGGGAGCTGGTGAGCCTTATCCGATCCATCCGCCTGGGGCAGGGCAGAGCGGTCCCGGAGCTGCGCGATATTGCCGGCCAGCTGGCCGGTCAGCTGACGGAGCTGTTCCCGGCACTGGGGACTGAGTTGGAGGACTTCGGGCCGGAGGAGGCGCCGCCGGAGGAATCTTCCCCGATGTTCCGGGGGGAACCCGTCTGGGTGCCAGAGGAAGAGGCTGGTTCCGCAGAGCTTCTGGCCGGTCCGGCGGCCCCCGGCAAATTGCTGGAGAGGGCCTGTCGGGCGGCTAATCCCGGAACGGACAAGCCCTTTTCTCTGGATGCCCTGCTGGCCTCCCCCCGGCCGCGGGAGCTGGAGCAGCTGAGCTATACCTTCGCTGTCTCCGGCCTGACCCTGGCGGGGATCACCCATCTGGTCCGCCACCGGATGCAGTCGGTGATCGTGCCCCCCATTCAGTCTGTGGATCACAGCCGGTTCATCCTGCCGGACACCATCCGGACCAATCCGGCCGCCCTGGAAATTTACCGGAACGCCCTGACGGAGGCCAACCGGGCTGCAAGAGCGCTGTGCGAAGATCCCGCCCTGCGTCCCTACAGCTGCTATTACGCAGTCAGCGGCAATTTGATGGATGTGATGACCACCCTCAACGCCCGGGAACTGATGCTGATTATCCGGCTGCGGACCTGCACCCGCGCCCAGTGGGAGATCCGGCATGTGGCCATGGGCTTTCTGCGGCTGCTGCGGGAGCAGTATCCGGCTCTCTTTGACCGCTTTGGTCCCAGCTGCTATCTCACCGGACAGTGCCCGGAGGGCCGCATGTGCTGCGGACAGGAGGAGGAGATGCGGAAGCTCTTTGGAGGAAAGCTGTCGTGAGCGAAAAGTTCCCTTTCCTGCCGGCAGCGGACAGCGACCATGTCTGGGCGGCAGTGGGCTCGCCGGTGCCGCTGATCGTTGGATACTTGGCATTGGTGAACATCTGGGCCTTTGCCTTGATGGGGTTCGACAAGCGCAGAGCGAAGCAGAAGGGCGCACGGCGTATCCGGGAGCGGACGCTGTTTCTCTCCGCCCTGCTGGGCGGCGGCCTGGGGGCCTTTCTGGGCATGTGGATGTTCCGGCACAAAACGAAGCACTGGTATTTTGTGACAGGCATTCCGCTGATCGCCCTGGCGGAGGCGGCTCTGTGCATATGGCTGTGTCTGCTGCGGAGGTAGCCTGCCCGGCAGACGAGATGGTGGAGGAATCAAGACAATGGGCAATACCTACGATGACGAGGCCTTTTTCAGCCAGTACGCCGCCATGTCCCGCAGCAGGGAGGGGCTCTCCGCCGCCGGAGAGTGGCACCAGCTGAAGCCGATGTTTCCTGCGCTCAGGGGAAAAAGCGTGCTTGATTTGGGGTGCGGCTATGGATGGCACTGTAAATTTTCCGCAGAGCAGGGGGCGTCCCGGATTCTGGGGATCGATTTAAGCGGGAAGATGATTGAGGAAGCCCGGAAGCGAAACGGCGGTCCGGGAATCACGTACCGCGTCTGCGGCATCGGGGAATATGAATACCCGGCGGATGCCTGGGACTGTGTGGTTTCCAATCTGGCGCTGCACTATATTGAAGATCTGGAGGAGGTTTTCCGGAAGGTGTTTCAAACGCTGAAGCAGGACGGCGTCTTCCTCTTCAACATCGAACATCCTGTTTTTACGTCCGGCGTGGGTCAGGACTGGGTCTACGGGGACGACGGCCAGCCCCGGCATTGGCCGGTGGACGGCTATTTTACGCCCGGAAAGCGGGAGACGCATTTTTTGGGCTGCAGCGTGCTGAAATACCATCACACCCTGACGCAGATATTGATGGGCGCGCTGCGCAGCGGCTTCGCCCTGGAGGCGGTGGAGGAGGCAATGCCTCCGGAGGAGATGATGGGGCTCCCCGGCATGGACGATGAGCTGCGCCGCCCCATGATGCTGCTGGTAAAGGCCCGGGCTGTGAAATCATCATACGCAAGTAAAGAGCCCTGACAGAAGCTGTCAGGGCTCTTTGCGGTTATTGTCGGCAGAGGCGCAGCCACTGGCTATGCCAGTGGAAAAAAGAGGTTAAAGCGAGCGGAAAAGCAGGCAAGAAAAGGCCTCCAAGATAAAGTAAAGTCAAGGTTTGCCGACCAGAGCGACAAAATCAAGGAGGGCTTTCCCATGAAAAAAGATGCAGACATCAGTAGCTTAGAGCATACAACATGGAGATGTCAATATCATGTTGTTTTCTCGCCCAAATACCGAAGGATGGAAATATACGGCGCAATCAAGCAAGACATAGGGGCTATATTGCGGAAGCTATGTCAGCAGAAGGGGGTGGAGATAATAGAAGCAGAGGCATGTCCAGATCATATACACATACTCATCAGTATTCCGCCCAAGTACAGCGTATCGCAAATTATGGGGTACTTAAGGGGGAAAAGCAGATTAATAATATTCGATAGGCATGCGAATCCAAGAACCTGTATTCATAACCGGTGAATGCCGGAAGGACGAGAATTTTTCACGTCAGACAATGAGATTTTCCGCAGCCATACTGACATATGGGCAAGGGAAATTGACGCAGTATGGCGGGAAAAAGACCGCCCAGACGGCGCTCAACGGTTGTGATACAGGTTTTAAAATACAAGTATAGAAATCGGCATTTCAGGGTCCCTTAAGGGGCATTGTCTGTAATAAGCCCTTATAGGGCTTACTCAAGCTACCGGTTTAGCCAGTGGTTTTGACTCAGCGGTATTTTTCTACAATGCTTTTCATCTCATCCCAGTGGGCTTCCATGTCGGCCACCAGCTTGCACTGGGTCCGGCAGCGGTCCAGATTCTGACCCGCCCGGCTGGTGTGGAAGTACACATCCCCCTCCAGATGATCCGTGAGAAACCGCATTCCGCACTCCAGGGTCATCAGCTTGGCCCCCCAGGGGAGATAGGCGATCTCTTCGTCCGTCAGCGTGCCGCCCGCGCCCTCAAGAAATGCCTGGGTATACAGCGCGAAGAGTTGGAGGTCCAGGCTGACCTTGCTCAGATCCCGCTCATCCTCCGCACAGTGGTTGGCCCCGAAGCGGATGGAGTCGCCGAAATCGTTGATGGACAGGCCCGGCATGACAGTGTCCAGATCGACAATGCACACGCCCTCGCCGGTCTTCTCGTCCATAAGGACGTTGTTGAGCTTGGTATCGTTGTGGGTGACCCGAAGAGGCAGTCTGCCCTCCCGGAGGGCCTGGAGGGCTACGGAGCAGTCCGCTTCCCGGGCCAGTATAAAGCTGATTTCCGCCTGGCATCCCGCCTTGCGGCCCAGAGGGTCCGCCTCTGCGGCGGCTTTCAGCTTTGCCAGGCGGTCCTCGGTATCGTGGAAACGGGGAATGGTCTCATACAGCGTCTGGGCCGGATATCCCTGGAGGAGACGCTGAAACCGGCCGAAAGCCCGTCCGGAGGCGGCAAACAGCTCGGGGGTCTCTGCCGTCTCATAACAGACGGTGCCCTCCACAAAGGGGTAGGTCCGCCAGGCGCCGCCGTCCGGATCGGTGTAGTAATATCCGCCTTCCCGGGTTCGGAGGAAGCGGAGCGTTCCGCGCCTGGCGTCTCCGCCGGTCTTCTCCAGCTCCCGGGAGAGATACTCGGTGATGCCCACTACGTTTTCCATCAGCTGATCGGGCCGCTTGAAGGCTACCGGACTGATGCGCTGGAAAATAAAGCGGCGGCTGGCCTGAGTCTCCACCAGGTAAGTATCGTTAATGTGTCCCTGCCCAAACCGCTTGGCGCCCGCTACGGGGGCGCCAAGTTCAAAGGCGGCAAAGGCGTCGTGCAAATAAGCGTCCGCGTTCGGCATGGTGATGTCTCCCATAGTTCCGTTGAAATAAAGGCGCGTTTTTCAGCGTCCCATCACATTATAAGGGCCTTTTCCTGGTTTTGCAACTGATAAATTGCCTGGGAAAGGAAATGTTCCAGCCTTTGAGGCCGGCGCACGGTCCACATGCCCGATTATACATCAAAAATTGAATTATAATATCTGAAATTGTTCCTTTTTCAAGAAACTACATATACCACACAAAGGAGGGACGCTATGAGCGTTTTTACAAGTGAGCGGGACGCATTTGCCGCGCATCTGCGGCAGGAGGAACGTTCTTCCGGCACTATTGAGAAATATCTGCGGGATGCTGCCGAATTCTCCCGCTGGCTGGGCGGACGGGCCCTGAACAAGGAAGCCGCCGCCGGATGGCGGGAACACCTGCTCGAGGAGGGATATGCCCCTGCCACCATCAACTCCATGCTGTCGGCGGTCAATGCCCTGCTTCGGTTTCTGGGGCGGGAGGACTGCCGGATCAAGTTTCTCCGGGTGCAGCGCAGGGCTTTCCGGGAGCAGTCCCGGGAAATGACGCAGGCTGAGTACAGGAGACTCCTCGCTGCGGCGGCGGAACAGAGACAGGACCGGCTGGGATTGCTGATGGAAACCATCTGCGCCACCGGGATCCGTGTTTCGGAGGTACGGTATATCACCGTGGAGGCCGCACAGAAGGGAAGAGCGGAGATTCGTCTGAAAGGGAAGATCCGCACGATCCTGCTCCCTGCAAAGCTCTGCCGAAAGCTGCTGAAGTATGCCCAAAAGCACAATACCGCCTCGGGAGAAATTTTCCTCACCAGAAGCGGAAAGCCCATTTCCAGACGCCAGATTTGGCGTGAGATGAAAGCGCTGTGCCAGAAAGCGGGCGTGGAAAGCTCGAAGGTCTTTCCTCACAATCTGCGGCACCTGTTTGCCACCGCGTTTTACAGAGCCTGCCGGGATATTGTCAAGCTGGCGGATATTCTGGGACATTCCTCTATCGACACAACTCGGATTTATCTCATGACCACCGGGGCGGAGCATGCGCGGCAGCTGGAAAAGTTGGGGCTTGTAACGTAGATTCGTCATTGTGGACAAAATCTGCATTTCGTATGTAAATCTTCGAAAATAGGTAAAAATGCAGAATGAATAAAATTGAAACAGGCATAAAAAGGTTAGGACGGCAAAAACATTTGTTTTGCGGCCCCTGGTTTTTGTACCTGTTTTGCTATTTTGCTGAAAATGAAAAAATATCTTCCATTATCTGTTCAGTGTGCTATAATAAAAGATAAATAGCTGGAATATCTATGTAGGCGAAATGCAGATTTTGTCTACATAGATTCAATGCGGCCGCATCAGAATCCGGCGGAAGTGCAAATGCAAAAGAATTCGGGGAAATCCGCATTTCAGACTCCGCCTGGGAGAGTCAATCCGCGCAGTATGTTCCCTCGCCTCCGCGCCCTGTGCCGGAGACGGGTGACATAAAAAGGACGAGGAAAGGAGGCGGACCCATGAATGCAGGCTTTACAGAGGGGATTCCCCCGGGCCGGGCAGCCCCGCCGCATGTACATCGGGACGGCGGGGCTGAAGGGCAGAGGACGCAATGAAGCATCGGATGATGCGCATGAGCAGAATCCATATCATTGGGCAGCCCGCAAATCTCTTTTTCACGGCGATACTAGGCAAACCACAGGAAACTGTGGGACGCAAAGCCAGAGGCTGTGGGACGGTATTCCGTCCTATGCTCGTTCGGCTGCAACCGGCAAACCGTTGGAAACGGCGGGACAGCAAAGCCAGAGGCTAAAGAGCGGCGTGCCGCTCTACGCTCGTTCGGCTACCGGATACTTTGCATCCGAACAATTCTGCAAAGAAAGGAAGAATTGTATGAAGATTTATAAGACCCTGCGCAAGCGCGGACTTGCCCTGTTCCTCGCCTTGACGATGTGTTTGAGCCTGATCCAAACCACCGCGCTGGCTGACGACTTGACCAGTCCGGCAGATGAAGGAACCATCTGCGGGATCCCTGCCCATACGCACACCGGTGAGTGCTGCGCTCCTGGTTCCGAGCTGGCCTGCGGCCTGGAGGAAGCGGAGTGCCATACCCATGATGAGGCGTGCTTTGCAGTCAGCGAGAAGCTGGCCTGCACGCTGGAGGAGACCGGGACGGCCGGGGGACATACCCATGACAGCGCGTGCTGGGGGCCCCTTACGGAACTGGTCTGCGGCATTCCCGAGGGGGAGGACCACGTCCATGACGGCAGCTGCTATCAGCCCGTTACTGAGCTGATTTGCGGGCTGGAGGAGGACGAGAGCCACACCCACGAGGATGTCTGCTGCGCACCTGTGGAGGGCTTGATCTGCGGGCAGGAGGAAGCCGAAGCGGTTGAGGGGCATACCCACTCTGCCGAGTGCTATGTAACCGAAAGCGTGCAGATCTGTGAGTTGGAACAAACCGAGGGACATGTCCACGGGGAAGACTGCTATAATACAGTGTTGGCCTGCGGTTTGGACGAACACGAGCATGACGCGGAGGACTGCTACCCGGTTCCCGCAGACGTGCAGGATTTTCTGGAGTTGGCTGAGCGCCTGCCTGCTCCTGAGGACATCAACGCGGACAACTGCGAGAAGGTCATGACGCTGGTGTATGTAGAACTGGCTGACGCATGGGAAGCTCTGAAAGATGAACACATGGACCGCGCAGACGTTCAGGCCGCAAATGAGCAGATGGAGGCGGTCGCGGCGGTGCTGAGTGATACCAGCTTCTATAGTGATGAGAGACCCGTCTACTATGTTGACCATGTCAATGGTACCGATTGGAGTCACAGACCACTGCAGGATGTGATCGACAAGGCGGGAAGCACCCCATGCACTATCGTTGTCAAAGAAGCGATCTATGTTAAAACTTCTGGACCTAACGGGGGACAGATAAAGATTGCCGCGGACCAGGATATCATCATCAAAGCTGAGGACAGCGGATCGATCAATCGGGAAACCAATCCGAGTTACGGCAGGAATTCCGGCTATCTGTTTAACGTTGAGGGAATGCTCAGGCTGGAAAACATTTCCGTTTCGGGCAGCAAAAATGATGATGGGGATAAAGTGACAAAAAATGCCTTAGTCCTTGTTCAAGGCGAGAACGCCTCTTTGACACTGGGCAGTGGAGCTGTTCTAAAAGACAATGCGAATTGTGCAATTGATAATGGACAGGGGGGCGCGGTCTATATCAGTCAAGGCAGCCTCACTATGGAATCCGGTTCCCGTATTGAAGGCTGCACCGCCAGCCACGGCGGCGGCGTTCATGTCGGAGGCGGTGCCAGCTTTACTGCGAATAACGGTGCAAGTATTACTGACTGCCTGTCTGCTCAAGGGTCTTCCGTCTATCTGGCAGAGGGAGCGTATTTCAACAATGATGCAGGTATAGACGGCGTTTATCCTTTGGAGAATCCCACGCTGGCCAGGCCTGAAGACCGGATTTATGTAACAGTATTGGTCGATGGCTCCAACGGATATCCCAGTGAACCAAGCATTGTTAAAGATCGTGTTTTCCTTTCCTTGAAAGACAAGAATACACTTAAGCGGCTTGATAACAATGAACCTTGGCTCAATGATGACTACACGCAATACATTGATAAAAAAATATGGGAAGATCCTGATTTCAAGGAAAGTTTGTATGACGAAGGGACCTATGGACTTTTTGACGTTACTGGTTCTAAGATCAAAGAGTACTTCAAATCTGAGTTTGATTGGGATAAATTCCTGGGCGTAATCGGAGCATTTCACCAAGAGGGCGTTTCCTGGGTAATTGCAACAGATGGTAAGAAACCGCGGGAAAATCCAAATGGCGATGACCAGGTCGAGCTGGCGGGTTATGAAGTTGTTCCATACGTCATCAAGTTCCAGCCTGAAGGTGCTGACTGCCCGGGCTGGCACATCGACTGCCGGGTTGTTCCCAAATCTTGGGTGTCCTTGTCCTACGACCATAATCTGCCCAGCGGGACCACAGCCGAAAATTTAACTATGCCTGACAGCAAGGACGGTAAGCTGGGCTTTGACCAAACGATCCAAAAGGCTGTCTGGGATAGCAGTGAGGTCGAAACTGATGGCATGATTACTGCCTCATATGGTATCCGGGATGTGACCCTCAAATTCCTTGGCTGGAACACTGCGGCAGATGGCTCTGGGGAGAAGTACGTTCCAGGTGGTAAGATCACTGTTAGCGCGGACACCGTCCTCTATGCCCAGTGGGAAGTTCAGAAACCGGAATATAAGGTGGAGTTCTACTATCAGAATAGTGTGGGGTCTGAGAGTTACACTCTCGAGGATACTGCGACTCGCAAGCCCTCCATGAATGACTTTGCATCCGGAACAGTGAAGATTGCGGACTCTGACAAAACTCCAAGCAATCGTGTTGAGGTACCTGCTGGCGCTGCTCATTATGTGTTTGATGAAGAGCAAAGTACAGTAAAGACTGCTATTATTTTTGATGAGAACGCAGAGGGATACCCCGCTGTTCTCAAGGTCTACTTCAAGCTCAAGGAAGCCCCGAAGCCTGCTTTCACGGTGTACAAGAGCGTTAGCCCCACAACCGATGTCAAGGCTGGTACGGAACTGACCTACACCATCGTGGTCAAGAATACCGGAAATGTTAAGCTGGAGTCGTTCACACTGTCGGATACCATGACAGCCCGGAAAACTGCAGGCGAAGGGACCACAGATGATACTCCGGCCGGTACTCGTGAACTCGACAGTGAAAATAGTAGTGACGGTGTGAAGCTCGATGGTAACGCCATTACTATTCCGGCCTTGGAGCAGGGGGCCGAAGCTACGATTGTATACAAGTATACAGTCGTAGCTAAGGACGAGGGTAAGACGTTGGTCAACACGATCACGAAGCCTGAAAACCTGGATGAGAGCAGCGGAACGGAGAACAAGCTTACCACTGAGACCGCTGCCGCCGTTACCAGGATCACGATCAGCGGTGAAAAAACCTGGAAGGACAATGGCAATGCTGCTGGCAAGCGGCCGGAATCCATTACGGTCAAGCTGATGAACGGGAACATAGAAGCAGACTCCAAGACCGTCAGCGCCGGTGATGATGGCAAGTGGTCCTACTCCTTCGAAGCCAACAAGTTTGACGCTGAAGGCAGCGAGATCACCTATACCATTGCCGAAGAGACTGTACCCGGTTATACCCCCACAGTCAACAGCTACGATATCATCAATACCATCCAATCTGTTGGTTACAAGGTAGAGTTCTACAAGGATTCTACGGATGCCGCTAACAAGTTTGGCGAGGTGGTAACCGGAACTGCGCCGTATGGAAGTATTATCGCAGGGTTTGCAACCGACGAGATGATTCAAGATCATGCGCCTGGCGCAGGTTATGGTACAGGGGCAGTAGTATTGGAGGACCTGCAGAAAACGATTGGCCTGACTGAAAGCGAGAATGTTATCAGGGTCCTCTACCTGGCTGAGAAGCAACCCGTGCCGGACACGCTTTTCTACACAGTGGACTATCTGGAGCAGGGTACCAATGAGAAACTGGCCGATACCAAGACGGTCTCGACTGGCTTGACTTTGGGTACAGAAGTAACCGAAACGGCCATTTCCATCAGCGGCTATACACCGGTTGCTCCTATCGAGACGGTGATTACCATTCAAGCCGAGGGTAACGCCATTACCTTCTACTATACCGCAAACGCTGCTCCCGATGCAGGAGCCCACACGCTGACAATTCACTATGTATACGAGAACGGCACTGCTGCTGCTCCGGACCATGTAGAGAAAAATCTTGCGGAGGGCATAACCTACGATGTTCCTTCCCCTGCAAGGGATGGCTATATTGCCGATTTCGTCAGGGTGACCGGAAGAATGAAAAATGAGGACGCGGAACATACGGTTATTTATCGCGCTGACCGCATCGGCGGCGGAAATGACGGCAAGAAGCCGGACGGCATTCCTGACAGCTTTGAGGCTGTAGTTTACTATAGCGTCAACAACACTCGCTATGGGACTGTCGCCGCCTCTTACCAGACGTTTAATCTTGGACCAGATAAGAGTGATGCCCGTACGCTCCGCAACACAGCCTCTGCCACTGCACTCAGCCGTGTATACTTCATCGACTGGACGCTGGAAGGAAACCGTTTGGATGTCAATACCGGACTGAATCGCAGTCTGACAGTGGAAAGCGGCGAAGTGTACTACGTGGTTGCAAACTTTGGACGCCGCAGCATAAGCGGCGGCAATGAGGGCGGAACTGGAGGCAGCAGCGGCGGAGGTAACAGCGGCGGCAGCAACGGAGGAACGACCGTCATCCCCGATACACAGACGCCGCTTGATCCGGGTATCACCATTGCCGATCAGGATGTGCCTCTGGCAGGCGCTGTGGGCCTGAACGACGCGGACCACTTTGCCTATGTCATCGGCTATGAGGAGGATGGTACCGTCCGTCCGCTGAACAACATCAGCCGCGCAGAGGTTGCCACCATCTTCTTCCGCCTCATGACGGAGGAATTCCGCCAGTCCAACTGGTCCACCGTCAATTCCTTCATTGATGTGAAGGAAGGGGACTGGTACAATAACGCCGTCTCTACCTGCGCCAAGGCTGGGATTCTGACAGGCTATGAGGATGGCAGCTTCAAGCCCAACGCCAGCATTACCCGCGCGGAGTTTGCGGCTGTCGCGGCCCGGTTCCTGGATGACAGCTATGTGGATGACGGCAAGGGTGATTTTTCCGACACGGCGGACCATTGGGCCGCTTCCTACATCCGTCTGGCTGCCAAGGCCGGATGGATCAACGGCAGCGGCAACCGCTTCGACCCGGAAGAGTACATTACCCGCGCCCAGGTCATGACCATCGTCAACCGTATGCTGGACCGTACTCCGGACAAGGACCACATGCTTCCTTCCATGAAGACCTGGACCGACAACCCGGAGGGCACCTGGTACTATGAAGCGGTGCAGGAAGCTACCAACGAGCATGATTACACCCGTGACGAGATGTCCGTAGAGACCTGGACGCTGGTCAAGCAGCATCGGGACTGGGCCGCTATAGAACTGGGCTGGGCTGCCAACAACGGCGCTTCTGCTCCCCAGACCAAGCCCGAGACCGAGACCCAGAGCCTGCCTGACGGCATCTAAGGCAGATTTTTGGGAAATTTCAATCCAATAGCATCCGGCCCGGAGGCTTTGCCTCCGGGCCGCTGTGCGTGTCAAAACAAACGCAGCCGTTTGTTCTGCTTCTTATCCTTTGCGGTCACTCGGAATTGTGCGGTGCTGGCGGTCTGCCGTTGGCTTCCGGCCCATGCGTCTTTACCGCACATGAGCATTATCCTGCGGCCTGGTCCAGATACTCCTCCAGGCAGACGCCCTGCCGGTAGATTTCCTCCGCCGCTTCCTTCCCTACGTAGCGGTAATGCCAAGGCTCATAGATGATGCCGGTCGTCTCGCTCTTTTCGTCGGGATAGCGGAGGATAAAACCATACTCCCAGCTGTGTGCCATGAGCCATTGCTGTACAGCTGTGGTTTCCTGGGTCCGGTCCAGGTTCTGATTGCTGCGGTCCACGATATCCACCGCCAGCCCCAGCTGGTGTTCACTGGTTCCGGGAAGGGCGACGGTCTTGGCAGCCTCCGTTTTGGCGTTTTCCCGGGAATATCCCTGGGCGATGAGGCGCTCCACCTTGTTCTGGAACAGCTTCTCCTGCTTCTCCCAGGTGCGGTAGGAGGAACAGATCACCGGCGACAAGCCTGCCTCCCGGCAGGCGTCCAGCATGGCCTGGAGATCCGGATAGCAGCGCTCGTCCACGCTGTGACCGTTGGAAAGACTGGTGAGTGTACAGGCATAGTCCTCCGGCAGGGGGTTCCAGGGATTTACCAGGGTCAGCATCCAGCTGTCTTCCGGCCCTGAGGCGGGGATATCCGGCTCCACGCCCTGACTCACCGGCGGCAGGACGGGATCCTCAGTTCCGGACAAGGTGCGGACCGGCAGGGACTGGCCGGACGGCTTGTCCGGACGCTCCTCCGGAAAAGCAAAGGCCAGCGCGAAGGCTATAATGGCCAGCACGAACGCATAGAAGGGAAGCCTGCTCTTACGGCGGCGGACATGCCTGCCGCCGGCGCGGGCGGAAAGTTCTCTTTGGTACATAAAACCACCTTCCTGTCAATGAGATGGTCCCATGATAAAAAGGCGGTTCATAAAAACCACATCATCCCGGCATCTATCCGGCATCAAAAATCTTACGAATGCGCGGATGCCTGATACGGCCAGATATAGGGAGACAGCATAGTGAAGCCATCTGCGAAATAGATATACAGATCCATCTGGAAGAGCGTCTGCTCCTGGTCTCCGCCCTCTCCCAGGGGGAAGGTCAGAGCAAACCTTACCGCAGAGTCAAACCACTCCTCATCCGTGATCTGAACCTCCGTACCGTAGTAGTCCTCCAGGAATGACCGCCAGTTTTCCGCTTGGGCGTATATGGGCTCGCTGGTCACGTTGTAGATATACTGTGTGGAGTAGCTCAGGCAGCTGACCGTTATCATGACCGCCTTTCCGGAGGCATCATCCAACCAGACATATTCCGGATTGTCCTGCCAGCTGACCGTCCACATGGGGATGGCGGAGGTCCCGTCCGTGGAAATGAGGGTCTGGGGCCAAACGGAGGGCGTGGAACGGGGGCCTGCCGCATTTTTGTCCAGCAAGCCGTGATTGGCCAGCAGAATAAGGACATCCTGGGCCGCCTCCAGGGCATCTTTCTCACTGAGACGGGTATCCTCCGACGCCTTAGCCTCCTCCACATAATAGTCCGCCCCTGCGATCAGCTTCAGTGTCCCGCCCAGGTCCGACTCCTGCCGGAGGGTCAGGCTGAAGGAGTCGAAGGCGAAGCGCTCCTCCAGATTGGACCCATAAATGTCCTGCAAATAGGATACCGCCTCCGGCATCACGGCCCCCGCCGTCACCAGCAGCAGGGTAAGCGCCACCAGCAGTCCGTTTTTCAGCCGCCTCATGACCCCTCTCCTCTCAGCTCCACGGTAACGCAGCACCCGTGGGTATCGGTCCGGTTCGCAAATTGGAGGGACCCGCAGTGGAGTGCCGCGATCTCCTGGCACAAGGCCAGCCCCAGGCCGAAACCGCCCTGCTTCCGGGAGCGGGCCTTGTCCACCCGGTAGAATGCCTCCGTCAGGTGGGCCAGGGCCTCCTCCGGGATGCCCCCTCCCGTATCCAGTACCCGGATGCGCACCCCGCCGGGGAGCATCTCCGATTCAAACCGCAGCTCACCGCCCCGGTCCATAGCCTTCTGGGCGTTGTCCGCCAGATTCAGCAGCAGGGACCAGGTCAGATCCGGCTCCAGGCGGCAGATTCCCGGCTGGCAGGCGCAGGACACGGAAATCTGCCGCTTTGCCAGCAGAGGACGCAGCCGGTCCGTCAGTTCCCGGATCATATCCTCCGGGGAAATCTCCGCCAGGGGCAGACCCTGCTCCTTCACCACCAGCAGCTCCAGCAGCTTGCGGGAGAGATTGGACAGCCGTTTGCTCTCGGAATAGACATACCCGGCGGCCTCGGTCTGCTCGGCGGGGGTCAGGGTGCCGCTCTGGAGCAGCTCGGCGTAGCCGATGAGACTGGTCATGGGGGTCTTCAGCTCGTGGGCAAAGCTGCCCATAAACCGCTCCTGCCGCTCCACGGCCTGATGGAGTTCCCGCACGGTCTTCTCCATCTGCTCCGCCATGAGGTTGAAATCCCGGGATACCGCGCCGACCTCGTCCTCGCTGCGGACGGGCGTCCGGCTGGAAAACTCTCCGGAAGCGATGGCCCGGGAGGCCCGGGAGAGCCCCACCAGCGGAGCGGTCAGCAGCCGGGACACCGTATAGGAGAGGGCGGCGCACAGCACCGCCATAACGGCAAATACGCGCCGGTAGGTGCGCTGCTGGCTCTGGCGCATGGTGTAAAGCCCGGAAATATCGTGGGCGGCATAGAGATACAGGGGTTCTTCGTTGGTCTTCACCGCGCTGGAGAGAAGCAGCCAGTGCTGCCCGGCGCCGCTGTCCACCACCTGAAACCGGCACGCCCCCGGGTCCGGCAGGACATTGTCCTCGGGAAACGGATAGCGGATGTTGGACTCGAACAGCACGCCCTCTGCGGTGGTCAGCCGCAGGGCGGTCCAGGCGGCGCTGTCCTGGAGGCACAGCTGGTCCATGGTCCGCACAATGGCCTCGCTGTCCAGATAGGGCGTCAGGCTGTTGACAATCTGCAGGGCGCTCCAGGCCATGCGGTAGGAGGAGAAGGCTGCGTCCTTCTCCCGCTCCAGGGAGTCCTGAAAGAAGCCTGAAATCAGCAGGCTTCCGCCGGCGCCGAAGAGAAGGGACAGCACCGACAGCATGCACAGCGTCATTTTCAGGCGGAATTTCATGAGGGCACCTCAAGCCGGTAGCCGACCTTGTTCACCGCCTGCAGCATGGTCTCCCAGCCGACCTTCCGCCGCAGGCGCTGGACGTGGAGGTCCACGGCCTTGCTGCCAAAGGGGTACTCCTCTCCCCACACGCGCTCGTAAATGGTCTCCCGGTACATGGCGCGCCGGGGATTTCGGGCGAAAAGGAGCAGCAGGTCATACTCGGTTTTGGTCAGGCTGATCTCCGTCTCTCCCTGCCAGACCCGCATGGAGGCGGTATCGATCCGCAGTCCGCCGATCTCCAGGACCATATCGCACTTCCGGTACCGGCGCAGCACCACATCAATGCGGGCCAGCAGCTCAATGGTGTCGAAGGGTTTGACGATGTAGTCCTCCGCGCCCAGCCGCAGTCCCTTCACCCGGTCGTGTACGGAGGCCTTGGCGGTGAGGAAGATCACCGGGATCTCCATGGGACGGATGTACTCCATCAGCTCGAAGCCGTCCACCTCCGGAAGCATCACGTCCAGGAGGATCAGGTCATAGGTGTTCTTTTCCAGCAGATCCGCCGCTGCCGCGCCGTCGTAGGCGCAGGTGCAGAGGAACCCCTCTTTGGTCAGGCTCATGCGGATCAGGTTGGAGATGGGCTTTTCGTCCTCTACAATCAAGACGTGGATCATGGGCGGGCTCCCTCCTTCTCCCTTGTGATGTGAAAACAGTTGAGATACAAAGTATATCATTCCGGCATCAAAACGGCAACAGAATTTTAGAAAATGGGGAGGAGGCGTAAGCCTCCTCCCCGCAAATTTTAGTTCAGGTGCCAGATATCCTCGTTGTACTGCCGGATGGTGCGGTCAGAGGAGAAATAGCCGGCCTTGGCAATATTCACCAGCATCTTCCGCGCCCAGGTCTCCCGGTCGGCGTACTGGCGGACAGCCAGATCCTTGACGGCAATATATTCCTCCACATCCAGCAGGGCCATGAACCAGTCCTTGCCCTTCATGTCCCGCCACAGGGCCGCCAAGGCCTTGGGGTCGCCTGTCTCCAGCAGCTCCCGGGACAGCAGGAAGTCCACCAGCCGCTCCACCTTGGGGGAGTGGTAGTAGTCCAGAGCCCGGTAGCGCTCGCCTCCCTTGTCGTCGTAGAGATGGATGACCCGGTCGCTGTGGGCGCCGAAGGTAAAAATGTTTCCGGGACCCACCAGCTCCGCGATCTCCACGTTGGCGCCGTCCAGAGTGCCCAGAGTCACCGCGCCATTGACCATCAGCTTCATGTTGCCGGTACCGCTGGCCTCCTTGGAGGCCAGGGAGATCTGCTCGGAGATGTCTGCGGCGGGAATCAGGCGCTCCGCCCAGGTGACGTTGTAGTTTTCCACCATGGCCACCCGGAGCCAGGGGCGCACCTGGGGATCGTTCTCAATGAGGCGCTGGAGGCAGAGAATCAGGTGAATAATGTGCTTGGCCATTACATAGGCGGGTGCTGCCTTGGCGCCGAAGATCACTGTGACGGGCTGCTCAGGCGTGCGGCCCGCCTTGATCTCCAGGTACTTGTCGATGACGTACAGAGCGTTCATCTGCTGGCGTTTGTACTCGTGGAGCCGCTTGATCTGCACGTCAAAGAGGGAATCCGGATCAAGGGTGATGCCTTGGGCTTCCTGGAGTCGGCGGCAGAAGCGCTCTTTGGCCGTCTGCTTCACACGCAGCAGCTCCTCCAGAACCTGTGCGTCGTTGACATAGGTCATCAGGCCCTCCAGCTTCTCCGGCGCCTGCCGCCAGCCGGGGCCGATGCGGCCGTCAATGAGGGCCGTCAGCGCCGGGTTGCAGGCTTCCAGCCAGCGGCGGAGGGTGACCCCGTTGGTCTTGTTGTTGAACTTGCTGGGATAGAGGTCGTAGAAGGCCTTCAGCTCGGCCTTTTTCAGGATCTCCGTGTGCAGGGCGGCAACGCCGTTGACGGAATAGCCGTAGTGGATGTCCATATGGGCCATATGGACCCGGTTGTCCTCATCCAGGATGACCACGGCGGGATCGGCGCTCACCGTCCGGGCGCGCCGGTCCAGCTCGCGGATAATGGGCACCAGCTGGGGGGCGACCTTCTCGATGAAGGACAGGGGCCACTTCTCCAGGGCTTCCGCCAGAATGGTATGGTTGGTGTAGGCGCAGGTCCGGCGGACTTGTGCGATGGCCTGATCCATGGTCAGGCCCCGCTGGGTGAGCAGGCGGATCAGTTCGGGAATCACCATGGAGGGATGGGTATCGTTGATCTGGATGGCGGTGTGGTCCGCCAGGGTCTCGGGACCATAGCCCCGCTCCTCCAGCTCCCGAAGAATCAGCTGGGCCCCGGCGGATACCATGAAATACTGCTGGTATACCCGCAGCAGGCGGCCCTCTTCGTCCCCGTCGTCGGGATAGAGGAAGCTGGTGAGGTGATGGGCGATGTCGGTCTTGTCGAAATCAATCCCCTTTTCCGGCGGCAGGGCGGGCTCCTCCACGTCAAAGAGGTGCAGGCGGTTGGCCCGGTCATTGTACGCGCCGGGGATGGCCACGTCCCACAGCTTCGCGGTCAGATTGAAGCTGCCGAAGGGAACAGTGAAGGCCTTTTCTGTGGGAATCAGCCAGCTGTCCGGCTCCAGCCAGGGATCGGGCGTCTCGTGCTGCTTGTTGTTCGTAAACTTCTGGCGAAACAGGCCGTAATGATAGTTCAGGCCCACGCCGTCGCCGGGGAGGCCCAGCGCGGCAATGGAATCCAGGAAGCAGGCCGCCAGGCGGCCCAGGCCGCCGTTGCCCAGAGAGGGCTCCGGCTCCAGTTCCTCGATCTGGTCCAGATCCCGGCCCATGGAGGACAGCAGATCCCGCACCTGCTCACGGATGCCCAGAGCCAGCAGGTTGTTGTCCAGGAGCTTTCCCATCAAAAATTCTGCGGAGAAGTAATAGAGCTTCCGCTCCCCCTCCGGGGCGGGCCGTTCCTCCGACAGGCGGCGGGTCAGGGCCAGCAGGGCCTCATACAGCTGGTGGTAATCGCACTGTTCCGGGGTAAGGTCAAAACGCTCCCGGGTGATTTGCACAAGATGATCTCGCAGTTCCGTCATGAAACAGATAACTCCTTTCAGAAATTGATTCAAAAAGTACCGGGTCAGGATGCGGACGCGTCCCTGGCGGAAAGAGGAAGCCGCGCCACGCTCTCCCCGGCGGTCAGCTGGAAGGGGACTACCTCATGGAAGGGCGGGCCCCGGCGTTCAATGCCGCGCAGCAGCACGTCCACCCCCCGCTCCGCCATATGCTGCGTATTCTGGTGTACGGTGGCCAGCCGGGGCACCAGGTAGTCGGACATGGAAATGCCGTCAAAGCCCACCACCGAGATATCCTCCGGCACCCGTCTGCCCATGTCCCGTATGGCGCGGATGGCGCCCATGGCCATGACATCGCTGACGGCGAAAATGGCGGTCAGCTCCGGGCAGCGCTCCAGCAGGCGGCGGGCGGCGGCGTAGGCCTCCGGCATGGAATAGCGGCAGGGCTCGCACTGGCGGACCGCGTCAAAGGGCAGGTGAAGCTCCCGGAACGCCCTCTGACAGCCCAGGAAGCGGCTGTAGCTGATCTGGGCGCAGGACCAGTTGCCCCCCAGGACACCGATATGCCGGTGACCGCGGTCTGCCAGGAAGCGGATGACCTGATAGGCGGCCTCCTCGTCGTTGGTGGTAATCGAGGAGAGATTGCCGAAGCCAAGGGCCTGAGCGCTGTTGGTCAGCAGCAGGCAGGGAATGTTGATGGCCTGAAACCCGGCCTGGAACAGCTCCAGGTCGCCGCCCAGGAACATGATGCCCGGAGGCTTCCGCTCCCGGCACAGCTTCAGGGCGTAGGCTACCTCATCGGCGTCCTCGTCGAGGTAGTAGACCGACGCGTCCCGTCCCGCGTCCCGCAGCAGGGCCTGGATGCGCTCCACCAGATCGGCGAACAGCATGTTCTGGGTGCCCTTGACGATGACGGCGATGCTGGTGCCCGCCTGCTGCTTGAGGTGCTTGGCGTTGTTGTTGGGCTGAAAGCCGTTTTCCTCGACTACCGCCATAACCCGGCGGCGGGTCTCCTCGCTGACGTCGGGGTGGTGGTTGAGAACGCGGGATACGGTGGCTACGCCGAAGCCGGACAGGCGGGCGATATCCTTGATGGTCATGGGTGTACCCTCCTTTCCGGGGACGATGCAGAAAATTCTATGGGGAAAACCAATTCTTACCCCTTTACCGCGCCTGCGGCCACGCCCTTGATGATGTGCTTCTGGCAGGCGAGGTAGAAGATGATGACAGGAATGATGGCCAGCAGAATCAGGGCCATGGTAGCGCCCAGGTCCACCGTGCCGTAACTGCCCTTCAAATACTGGATGTGGATGGTGATGGTCCGGTACTTCTCCAGATCCAGCACCAGATAGGGGAGCAGGTAGTCGTTCCACACCCACATGATTTCCAGGATGCCCACGGAGATCATAGTGGGCTTCAGCATGGGCACCACCACCGTGAAGAAGGTGCGCACGGGACCGCAGCCGTCAATGGCGGCGGCCTCCTCGATCTCCAGCGGAATGGATTTGACGAAGCCCACGAACATGAAGATTGCCAGGCCCGCGCCGAAGCCCAGATAGACCACGGGAATGGTCCACGGGGTATTGAGCTTCAGCTTATCCGCCGTGTTGGAGAGGGTGAACATCACCATCTGGAAGGGGACCACCATGGAAAATACGCACAGGAAATAGAGCGCCTTGCAGAAAACGGAGTTCACGCGGGCGATGTACCAGGCGGCCATGGAGGTGCCGATCAGGATCAGGGCCGTGGAGAGAATGGTGATGACCACGCTGTATTTTACGCTGTTCCAGAAGGGATAGTTGCCGAAGGTCATACCCTTGATAAAGTTGTCCATGCCCGCCCACATCTCTCCGGTGGGCAGGGCGAAGGCGTTTGTCTTGACAAAGGTATTGAGCTTAAAGGAGTTGATGAGTACCGCCAGTACGGGAAGGACGTAGATCACGCAGACAATGCCCAGGATGACGGACAGAATCATTTTGTTCCTGCGCTCCTTGGTCAGAGAGCCATTCATTACTGCTGTACCTCCTTTTTACGGGTGTAGGCAAGCTGGGCCAACCCCAGACCGGCCACCAGGATGAAGAAGATGACCGCTTTCGCCTGGGCGGTGCCGTGGGCGTTGGCGCTGGAGTTGTTATAGGTGGTAAAGATGTTCAGAGCCAGCATCTCCGTGGTCTTGATCGAGGTCCCGCCGGGCTGGGTCAGGATGGGCTGGCCGGCGGTAAGGGCCAGGTTCTGATCGAAGAGCTTGAAGCCGTTGGTCAGGGACAGGAACATGCAGATGGTGATGGAGGGCATCACATTGGGGATGGTCACCCGGAACAGGGTCTGGGCCTTGGTGGCGCCGTCGATGCGGGCGGCCTCCAGCATGTCCTCCGGTACCGCCTGGAGCCCGGCGATGTAAATAATCATCATATAGCCGATCTGCTGCCAGCACATGAGGATGATGAGGCCCCAGAAACCGAATTTGGAACTCATGACGATGGAGGTGCCAAACTTGCTGAGAATGCCGTCGAAGATCATGGACCAGATATGGCCCAGCACGATGCCGCCGATGAGATTGGGCATGAAGAACACCGTGCGGAAGAGGTTGCTGCCCTTGATGTTCTGGGTCAGGGCATAGGCTACGGCGAAAGCCAGGACATTGATGAGGACCAGGGATACCACGGTGTACAGCGTCGTGTACCAGAAAGCGTGGGTAAATGAGGCATCCTTGAACGCCCGGATGTAGTTGCCGAAGCCGATGGGCTTGGCATCGGCGATAAGCTTGAACTGGCAGAAGGACAGATAGATTCCCTGAATGAAGGGCCAGACAAAGCCAATGACAAAGGCCGCCACCACAGGGCCCAAAAAGAGGGGCCACCAGCGCCTGGTACTGGCCTGTATCATGTTGCAGCCGGAAATTTTCTTCGGTTTCAAGATATCAGCTCCCTTTCTCAAAATTGACCTGCGTATAAGAACCTGCATTCACAGGCGGGAAAAAGACCGGCCAGACGGCGCTCAATGCCTGTGGATACAGGAGCCAAGAGGAGGGCGGGCGAAATCGCCCGCCCTCCTGCATGTTTATTCGTGCGCTGGGGTGTTATGGAATTGACTGTCAGCCGTTGACGGCCTGGTACTGAGCGGCCCAGCCGTCCACAAAGGCGGTACGGACACCTTCCCAGTTGGCGTCGGACTGATCGGCGTTGTAAGCGTTCAGAGCGGACACCAGCGCGGCGCGGTACTCGTCCACGTTGGGCTGGAAGTTGGTGGCCCAGTTCATGACGTAGCAGCCGTTGTTGCTGTACTCGTTGGCATCGGCCAGGAAAGCGTTGGTGGACTCGGCGGCGTTCTTGTAGGGCATGACGCCGAAGGTGTCAACCAGCATACGGGAGGCCTCGGGATCGGTGACGCACCAGACCATGAAGTCCATGGTGGCCTGCTGATCCTCAGCGGAAACCTTGGAGTTGATGGCCCAGCAGTTCTCGGTGCCGCAGTTCAGACCGGCCTTCTCCTCACCGGCAACGCCGCAGTAGTAGGGGATCATGGTGGCGTTGGGAACCTGCTCCTTCATGCCCTCGTACTCCCAGGAACCCTGGATCTGGAAAGCAGCCTTGCCGGAGCGGAACTCCTCGCTGGCGTCGTGGCCGCCCACGGACAGGTCGGTGGGAGCGGTCAGGCTGTTGTTGATGCACAGGTCATAGAGGTTCTTGAAGTTGTCCATGTATGCGCCGGAGATGGTGGCGGGGCACTCGGTCCAGGGGGTGCCTTCCTGCTCGTAGTAATACTCCAGGTTGGCCATGTGGCCGGTGAAGCGCCAGGAAGAGGAGCCGTCCATGTCGCAGGAGGTAAAGGCGTCAAAGCCCAGCTCGGCGGCGCGGGCGTGGATGTCCTCCACAACGGTCTTCAGGGTTTCAAAATTCTTGATGTCCTCTACCTTGTGGCCGGCCTGCTCCACCAGGTCGGAGTTGACGATGATGCCGTAGCACTCGTAGCAGTAGCCGATGGAAACCAGCTTGCCGGTCTCATCATAGAGGTTGTACGCGTCGGTGTTCAGCTCGTTGGCAATGGGGGTGCCGGTGAGGTCCAGAGCGTAGTCGGTCCAGTCGCGGACACCGGCCTGGTTGCCCACCACGAAGATGGTGGGAGCCTCGCTCTTGCCCATCTCGGCGTTCAGGGTCTGGCTGTAGGTGCCGGAGGCAGCGGTAACCACCTTCACGGGCACGCCGGTCTTCTCGGTGTACAGCTTGCCAAGACTCTGGAGAACCTCATCGGACTCGGGCTTGAAGTTCAGCCAGTAGACGCGGCCGGAAGCGGCGGGCGTCTGGCTGTCACCGGCAGGAGTCTGCGTATCGTCGCCGGGGGTCTGATTGTCCGTGCTGGGCGTCTGGTCGCCGGTGCTGGGGGTCTGATTGTCGTCATTGCCGCCGCAGGCTACGAGAGCCAGGGACATCACAAGGGCCAAAACCAGAGCCAAAACCTTCTTCTTCATGTTGTTTCCTCCTGTTTCATCCAAAAGCGTCAAATTTTCAGAAACGTTATCGGTAACGTTTCCAGTGAACGAAATTATCATACCACAATTATTGGAAGATGCAAGAGGAAATCTGAAAAAATTTGCATTTCTGTAGATTTGACAAAAAAGCGCCATAAAAATTGTGCAGAGCGCATAATGAAAGGCGCCGCTTTTGAGGAGAGGGTTTCCGTTTTGGACCCGGAATTTTTGTATATTCCGCCGTTGCACAGCAGCATACAACTTTCCACCCGTTACACACCAGTGTGTAACGGTTTTTTGCCGGATAATCAAAACGAAAAGGAGAATGTTGTATGAATTACACAGACAAGTATCATCTGCCTCAGTGGAAGAAAGAAGACAGGATCATGATGGAGGACTTTAACAGCGCAATGGCTTCCATTGAACGGGGGCTGGCGGCGGCGGACGTGGCCGGGGCGCTGGCGGACAGTATGAGCCGGGACGTCTACCGGCAGGTGGCAGGGCAGAGAGTTCACCACGCCGCCGGCGGGCTGGCGGACGCCATGTGGGTCAACGCCCTGGAATCCCTGGAGGAAGCCGGGGGAGAGGGACACGGCTGGAACGGACGCTATGGCATCTATCACGGAAACGGAGGCCTGCCCACTATGGCGGGCATCAAGGCGCTGGAACCCAAAGAAGAGGCGAAAATCAACACGGGCGCAGCAGACCCCGCTTATTTTAAGGACCGGGCGGCGGTGACGTTCACCTCTGACGGATACGGGACTCTGGATGAGGTGCAGGTTTGGTCCCGCAGGGCCTCCAACTCCTACACCTCGGCGGATTTTACCATCACCATGACGCGGCTGGACACGAATGAAATTGTGGCTGTCAGCGATCCCTTTACTCAGCCGGATAAATCAGACGCGGGATGGTATTGGCTCCGTCTGGGGCTTCCGCTGGAACCTCACGTCTCCTACCGCCTGGAAATGAAGATCACGAATCAGAATGGATTCAGGGGATGGGCGGGATTCATGCTGGGTACCACCGAATATGTAACGAATGTCGATTCCCTCCGATTCACAGCCCGGGAAGCAGAGCCGGTAATTGTCAAGACTGTGACGCCTCCGGCCTGGGCCGTCGGGGCCATCGCCATTCTGCGCTGGGAAGGTGACGGGACTGCCGCGCTGGCAATCAACGGTCAGGCGCTTACCTCCACGCGGACACGGGAGGGAGTGAACGCTGTGGGCGGGTCCTGTAAGGAAACGGAATTTGAAGCAGAGCATATTCCGGCGGAGCCCTTTGAGCTGGCGCTGACCATGGAGAAGGGCAGCGGCGACTTGAATATCTATGATTACGGTCTGATCTGGCGATAAGAAATGGCCCCCAGGCAAAAGCCTGGGGGCCAAAAGTTTTGCTCAGGTCATCCTATCTCTGAGACAGGCTCAGGGCATGGGGAAATAACCTTCCAGAGTAAGATTCCCGTCTGCATCAATACCGGAAATAGTCCAAACCAGGTTGGTGCCGCTTTCGACAGGCGCACTCAGCACAGCGCTGGTATTATTGCTGATAACGGGCTTCTTGTCGGCAGCGGTGACAACCTTGATGGTGTCGCCGGGCATGATGCCGATGGTTCCGTCAGTGGCCACGCTCTCGCCTTCGGCAGCGTCATTGACGGCAATGACAACAGCCGCACCAGTCTTGTTGGTCACAACGATCAGGCTCTCTTCAGTGACGTCAATCTCAACCTCAGCTGCACCTTCCAGCTTTTCGGCAGAAATGGTGTACTTGCCGTCAACGGCTTCGATGGTCTCAGCACCAGCGCCATCGATATTGTAGGTCACTTCGCTGACGTAGTGAGCGTTGTCAGATGCGTCAACAGTGAAGACAAGGTCAGTTCTGTTGGAAACTCCCTCGCCAGTTGCATCAAGCGCGGTGCCACTGCCGCCAACAATCTTGATTTCACTGCCACCGGTTACGGTTGCAGCGCTAGCCTTCGCAGTCAGACCAAACGCAGCCTCGGTCACGGTGATAACGATGGCGCCAGTCTTGCCAGCCAGCTTGGCGGCTTCGATGGTGTAAGTACCGGCTTCTGTACCAAGGTCAACTGCCGGATCAGTACCAATCTGGTAGGAAACTTTGGTAACCTCATTGGTAGCGGGAGTCTCCGCAGCGGCAATGATCGTGATGTCCTCAGTGTAACCGACATTTACCGCCGCGCTACTGCCAGGAATGGCCGTCTCGGCACCTTCGCCGATTGCGTACTTCGAATTCGTGTAGCCGGTAGTACCATTACCACTCAGAGTCAGAGGAGCATCCTCAACAGTCAGGTTAGCCAGGGTGTAGACAGCGGTGGTCGTCCTATCCTCAGCAGTTACGGTAATTACAACATTCTTGTTGGCACCAACAGTCAGCGCATCTGTGTCGCCCTTGGTGACACCGCAATCACCAGCTGTAGTAACGGCCCAGCTTGCATTGGGATCGTTGGTAGTAACCTCAATGTGCAGTGCATCGGTCTGGTTGGCATCGTAGTCAACCACAACAGGCTTACGAATGGTCGCCTGACCATACTCCAAAGCGGGGATGTCGGCAGAGGTGACCTCGATGCCCTTGATCTTCAGGGAGCTGATGCTTGCATCGCTGCCGGCGTCGGCAACGGTCACCGTAACAGTCTTGGTGACAGGATCAAGGCCAGCCTTCTCCAGGATGATCTGATAGGTACCGGCGGCAACAGCGCCAACAGCCTCGGTCCATACATCGGAAGCCTCGGCAACCGTCTTCTTGGTTCCCTCGAAGTAAACGGAGACAGTATCCGCATTGGAGGTGAACGCAATGCCAGCGGTGGTGGCATCATCGGAAGCAGCCTTGCTGATGGTCACCGCGCCGTCCACGACCTCAACGCCCTTGACGGTGACGTCGGTGAAGGTGATGACCTCGGGCTTTTCCTCTTCCTCAACGGCGGCGGGAACGACGTTCGCCCAAACCTGCTGGGCATAGTCGGGAGTACCCTTGCTGTCGAAGGTGTTCTGGAAGGACACAGCCCAGACGATCTGGTTCTTGTCGTTGTAGCGAATCAGAACATCGTTGTAGTAGTAGCTGGTCTTGTCTCTCTCAAGATAGAAGTCGCGGTTCAGAGCGGGATCACCGGCGGAGCCCTTCTCGACGCCCTCCACCTTGCTGTTCAGGACGGTACGGTAATCCTCGGCGTCCTCATCAGACAGGTTGGCGGCTTCCTTCTTGTAGCCTGCGGCGTTGGAAACGCCGTAGCCCAGGGTGTAGAACTTGGCGGACTCGGTGATGATGGGCTGAACAGTGTCCTCATTGGCCACGTTCACGACGTCGCCGCTGTTCTGTACGGTCACATCATCGGCGGGATTGACGATGACGTAATCCTGCTTGCCGGTCTTCACAACGGTCTGAACCTGACCGGTGATAAAGCACTCAGCAGCCAGAATGTCGTCCGCATCCATCCACTCGAGGGTGTAGATCTCATCGCCGGCTTCCTCGCGGAAGTACAGGCCGGGCTGGATCTTCTTGTCGTAGTTATCGCGGGCCAGAGTCAGGTTGGGATTGTTCTTGACATCAATCCACTTGCTGGAGCCATCGGGCTCAATGACCTGGACATGACGCAGGCCGGTGCTGGAGACCTGACCCTCGTCATCCACCAGCAGAACGATGTCGCGGGCGCTGGTGGGAGCGGCGTTCAGCTCGACAACCACGATGTCGGCGGTGTAGTAATACTCATCGTCTCTGTGGTCGTTCTCGCGGACGGTCTGGGTACCGACAGCGTAGATGTCCTCAACCAGCTCGAGGCCCTTGCTGCCGCGGTTGGAGGCCAGCTTGACAATGTCGCCGGCGCTGGCGTAGCCGGTGAAGGCCTTCACGCCCACGCCGCTGCCAGCAGGCCATACCACGTAATACTTGGTGGTGTTCAGGGCACGCAGCTCAACGTTGGTGATGGGATCGCCGTTCTCATCCTCAGGCTTCACATCATACGCGGTATCGCCATCGGTCACATAGGGAGTACCGGAGGAATACGCGGAGGTGGGAATCTTGTCGTTGCCGAGAGCGATCATCAGGTGGTTGTAGCGGCCGGTGATGCGGTAATCCTCAACGGGCAGGATGTTGCCTTCCTCGTCGATGGAGGCCACGGTGGTCTTGATGCGGTTGTGCAGGACGTTCGTGTCGGTCACATAACCGCCGTTCAGGTCAGCCGGAGTCTTGCCAGCCTGAATCTGATCGGGATCATAATTGGGAGCGCCGGCCATGTTGTTGTCCAGGGCGGAGCTGTCAGCAGCGATATCAGCGGTAGCGCCAAAGTACTTCAGAGCATCCCAGTCGTTGTTGTCGGTGGTATGGGCAACGCCCTTGCCGTCAACATACACGACATCGCGGCCAATGAACTTGCTGCCGCCGGAGGTCAGATCGACGATCTCCTGCTTGCCTTCCTCATCGTTGTAGACGCGGGCAGCGTACTCATCGCCGGTCTTGGTGCTGTTGAACCAGCCGTCGGTGATGAGCTTGAAGTCGCCGGCGCGGTTGCTCTTGATGAAGGTGAGCAGCCAGCCGCCGCGGTCAAAGTACAGGTCGAAGCTGACCTTGCCCACCAGGTCGGTAACCTCATCCATGTACTCGGGGTCAAGGATATGGTTGCAGACAGCGGACTCAAAGTACTCGTCGCCATCGGTGGTGGTGGTAGACTTGGTGTTGCGGTTGATCTTGTCGATGGTAGCGGTGACCATCTCGGCCTTGTAAGCGCGGGCCACGCCGTCAATGATGGCGTAGTACACCACGTCGCCCTCTTCCAGAGCCTCGTCGCTCATGTTCACGACGGTCTGGCTGGTGAGGGTGTTGACCTCGTTGTCACGCACACCGTCAGAGAGACGGTCATGGCTGGCCAGGGCGTGATTCTTGACATCCAGGGTAATCTTGTCATTCTTGATACGCTCGACCTGAGCGCCGGTGTAGATGACCTTCAGGACGTAATCAGCCTTGCCGTCGGCATCGTTGTCGATGACCTTCAGCCAGTTGCCCTTTTCGTTGCCATCGATGGTGGTCTTGTTATCATCGTAGGTCAGGAAGGTCTCAACGAACTTCTCATAGTAGTAGTCGGGATCATCGGAGATGTCCTTGGTGGACTGGGTGTTGACATAGATCTCGCCGACCTCATACGCGTCGGACAGATCGCCGTCAGCGAAGATGTACTCCATCCACTTCAGATCAACACGGCTGACCTCGGACTTGGGCTTGAGGACAACGCTGATCTCGTCATCGGTGGCATCATTGTACTCCACGACAGCCGCGCCGTTGGCAGCCTTAATGGAATCCGCGACATCCTGGGCAACATTGTCGCTGCCAACGAGGACCTTCGTGCCAGTGCCGTCGTCTTCGACCTGCAGCACGTAGCGGATACGATAAGGAGTCGTGTACTTATCAACCTCAGCGAAGTTGATGAAGTGTTCGGCATCGCCGGCGTTCAGGCTGGCCTTCTTCAGCAGGTCCTTGAGGCTGCTGGCATCGAGGGTGAACTCGCGGGTGTTCTTGGAGCTGTCCTCGATGGACAGGACGGTCTTGCCATCCTTCAGGTAAGCCAGCTTACGCTCACCGATATCATCGAAATCGGTGGTGTAGTCGATGAGGTAATCATCCAGCTGGGTCTTGCCCTCGGCCAGGACGTCGTTGTCCAGCAGGCTGGCAAGCTCGTTGGCCATGACCACGCCCTCGACCTCGCTCAGGCCAACGCGCTTACCCAGAGTCTCGCCGGACTTGGTGTATCCGTCGGGAGTCAGGGGGCTGTACTGCATGGTCTCATGGAGGAGGCCGCGGAAGAGGATCTCAGCGACCATCTGACGGGGAGCGGGAGCGCCGA
>ERZ779621.268-NODE-268-length-28459-cov-35.890614_pt1 | contig 28459 bp, 31 predicted proteins | sample MGYA00514215_ERZ779621 | MGnify/ENA primary metagenome ERZ779621 (study PRJEB29562, sample SAMEA4376715) | mouse gut metagenome | isolation source: Cecum | study: EMG produced TPA metagenomics assembly of the A DSS colitis mouse model was used to assess the...
TTGACGCATCATATTCAGATGCTATTTTATTGTATGCAATTCTTGATTCTTCTGTCTTCTTATTCACGTTATCCCCTCGCTCCTGATCTCTCCATTTGATTATACTACTTCCATTCTCTGTTTGCCATTATAAAATTTAGGGCATAGCAACCGCCACGCCCCACATTTCTTATCGTTCCAACGATTTTTCTATTTTGTATTTCTGTCCTTTTAAATCGTTCTGTTTTTCATACAGATTATTTCGTTCTTTGCACAGTTCTTTCATGCGCTCCAGCTGTGCCCGCACTCCCTCATCTGTTTCGTAAAGGTCTGTTTCTGCTACGATTTTAGCGCACAGCCGTATCATAACTTTTTTCTCCATGTCCGTCATATCCTATCAATCCCCTTTCCTATCGGCTCACTTCATAGGCACGTTTCGGGCGTTTATTTACCCTTTCTGCCTGTTCTAATGCCTTTGACCGTTCTACTATCGACTGTACTTGTTCCCTGCCTAAATGACGCTCTAATCGCCCCAAATCAACTGCTTTTTCTTGCAATCGGTCTATGGTGTCGCTCTGTTCCATAACCTTGTCCGTCAAGCAGCTAATCTGCTTTTGTTGTCCGTCCACTTTGGCGGTCAGCTTCCTACCCTGCTCTGTAAGCTGTACGCATTTGATAGTCAGATTTTTTATCACCTCTTTCAATTTCTCCACAAGCGGAAGCGCCTTTTTATCCCGATAATTCTTTGCACTCACTCCCTCCCGGCAATCCGGCTCTATCTTTTTATACTCCCCGGTCAGATTGCGAATTGTATTATTGTTTTCCTTTATCTGCTCCGAAAGGCATACCCAGTCTATCAGATTTTGCACTTCCTCATCTGTTTCGTAAAGGTCTGTTTCTGCCACGATTTTAGCGCACATCCGTATCATAACTTTTTTCTCCATGTCCGTCATATCCTATCAATCCCCTTTCCTATCGGCTCACTTCAAAGGCACGTTTCGGACGTTTATTTGCCCGTTCTGCCTGCTCTAATGCCTTTGACCGTTCTACTATCGACTGTACCTGTTCTCTGCCTAAATGACGCTCCAAACGTCCTAAATCAGTCGCTTTTTCCTGCAATCGGTCTATGGTGTCACTCTGCTCCATAACTTTATCTGTAAGGCGACTAATCTGTTTCTGTTGTCCGTCCACTTTGGCGGTCAGCTTCCTGCTTTGCTCTGCAAGCTGTACGCATTTGATAGTCAGATTTTTTACCACTTCTTTCAATTTCTCCACAAGCGGTAAAGCCTTTTTATCCCGGTATGCCTTTGCGCTCATCAATGCCCCCGGCTCTGCCAACTGCCATTTCACATCTTCATCATAGGCGTGAATATTGCGCTCCATGACTTCCTTTGACTGCACCATTTTGTTGATTTCCTGCTGTAACTTTTTCTGCTGTTTCTCCAACTTTTCATTTTTGGATAACAGCTTTTCTTTATCCTCTGTCAGCGTTTCCGTCTGCTCTCTCAAAAGAAGATTTGTTACGGAAAGTTCCGACACTTCCTGCCGGATCGCTTCGCCCTCTTTCCGTATCTGCTCCGTTTCCTGTCCTGCCGCTATCTGCTGATGAAGAATATCGGATAATTCCTCTTTACTGCCGGAAATTGTCTGCTCCAGTTCGGCAACTTCTTTTGCACGCTCCTTTTTCTCAAAATCCAAAACGGATAAATGTTTCTCATGTGTTCCCTTTTTCTCCCACTCAATACCATGTTGTAACATAATCTCCGCAAGCCGTTCCTTTTCTGCCGCTACCCACTGGTTACGCTCTGTTTCGCTCCTTGTGCCGCCTTTAAAGCCAAGTTCTGCCAGTGCCTTTTTTAATGATACCCTTGTTTCAAGCCCCCGCTTGCTTCCAGTCGTATAGGGTATAAAATCTATATGCAGATGTGGCGTTGCTTCGTCCATATGGAGATAGGCAGAGAACACCCTCAAGGTAGGATTGCGCTGTTGGAAGTCCTGCATATATTTATCAAGTATCTTTGCCGCAAGCTGTCCTTCCTCTGTCTTTGCTCCCATATCGTCTTTATTCCCGATTTGCAAAATAATCTCATGGAACGGCTTTTCCTGTTTGCCGGAACAGATTTTCTCATAATAATCATCAATCCGGCGGTCACTTCTGGTCTGCTTCTCATTGTACCGGGCAAGTGCTTCATCAAATAATTCGTGGTATACGTCTTTGATATTTTCGTTGCAGTATTCCACATTCAGACAACTCCGCTCCGGGTCAGTGTTCTTTGCATGGAATTTTCTGCTGTTATGGTTGACAGAGCCTTTCCCTGTCATAACGCTGATTGTCCGCTTCAATAAATTTTCCTTTCTCCCTATCGGGTAATGAGCGCCGGATACGGCGCATAGCCTTTGTTACTTTCTGCGAAAGTAACGCAAAAGCACTTTCGACAGGCTACGCTCTATCAAAAGTGCCTTTGCGCCCTGCCGGGGGCTTTCCGTCCTGCGGACGGTGGGCGGCTTTTCGCCGCCTTGATACTGCCGCTTTCCGGCTTTCTCCCAACACCGCAACAATGCAATGTCTATAATTTTTGCAACCTTGCAATCTTCAAGAACGCAATTCCAAGACTGCAAAATTCTAATACCCTGCATTGTTGCGCTGTTGCCTTGCCCGTCCGTCACTGTCTGATTTTATCCAATTCCCAATACCATGTGTTGTTTATCCGTTTTGCCCGGACACCTAACTCTTTCTTCGCATTTTCCAGTGTCCGCTTCGATATGCCCTGTTCGTCTGCAAGACCGAAAATCTCATTGCTCTGCATGGCGTTGTTTGCTTCTGCCAGTTCCCGAAGTAACCGCTTTGCCTGTTCCATTTTATTTGCTTTGGGAGCAATGCCGCCTAAGACTTCATCAGCAGTAATCTCATAATCCCCTAGCCATTGAAAACCGTCCTCCGACAATGCAAATGCTTTCGGGTGTCCGAACGCCGCAAGGTTGTTTTTAATCTGAACCACAGCCCTTGTATTTTCTTCTCCCTCAACTCTGCCGACCAACAAAACACTTCTAGCGACTGCAAAGAAATCAATCGACCCCATTCCCCGGTATGCCGCTTTATTTCCTGCCGCTGATGCGAACTTTGTTCGCATTGTTCATTATGCCCAAGCCGATTGTTCCAATCGGCTTCAAGGACAATCGCACACTGGTATTTCTCTGCCAGTGCCGCTAATTTCTTCGTCATATCCCTTGCTTCGTTTGCCAATCCAACTTGTTGGATTTGTTCATAATCCATACCGCCGCCCAAATAGGCTTGTATCGGGTCTAAAATCAACAGCTTTGCGCCTGTTTTGATAATAGCTTGCTCTAACCGTTCATCTATCATGGAAAGTGATTTAATCTTTTCATCAATGACCGAGATTTTCTCACAGTCTGCCCCTGCCTGTTCCAATCGGGGCTTGACCGTATCGGCAAGACCGTCCTCCGCACTCTGATAGATTACATTCAAAGGCTCTGTAAGATTTATTCCACCGTCTAAACTTTCTCCCTTAGACAGTTTTGCCGCTATATTCAGTATAAATGTTGTTTTTCCATCCCCTGGATCGCCTTGTACGATTGTCAGCTTGCCATAAGGGATAAACGGAAACCACAGCCAAGAAACTTCCTGCGACTGTATTTCTGACAATTTAATCAACTGTAATTCTGTTTTTGTTTCTTCCATAATGCCCTCCATTTCTGAAAAATCGTTGTCACTGGAAGAAACCTCTGCTATACTGATATTGCGAATGTTGATAACAGAGGTTTTCCAGTTATCACAGCCCTAACAGTTGCCGCTGTCGGGGCTTTTTTCTTCTCCGTTGGCGTTACCCTGCCACAGATATTTTGCTCCGTCCAATACCCACAAGATAGCTTTCAGCATATCAAGACAGTCATTCCGCATATCTTCCAATCCCTCCGGCGTTAAATCAACATCTGCCTTTTCAAACTGTTCCGTCACTTCCCGGATATTTGTCTGCATTATCTTTAGTTCCTCTACTAACTGATAAACCAGTTCTTTTTTACCGACCACGCACACCCGGTTATAAATACAGGAACGGACAAAATAATCTTTCTTAGAAAGTCCGCTTGCTAAAATCTTCGCTTCGATTTCTTCCCTCTCTCTGGGGGAAATACGAAAGCTGATTGTCGGGTATTTATGCACTCCACTCATTCTTCTTCCTCCCTGCTGTTCTCAATCTCCAATTTATCTGCAAGTTCTCCCTGCTTATTGGGATATAAATGTGAATAAGTATTTAATGTTGTTTCGATTTTCTCATGCCCCAGCCGTTCCGCAATCGCTAATGGCGTAAAACCCATTTCCACGAGCAACGAAGCGTGGGAATGACGAATATCATGCAAGCGTATTCTTTTCACTCCCGAAGCCTTGATACCTCTGATAATCTCATGCTCCATATAGGATTTTGTAAAACGGAACATTCTTTCATCTGCCATAATTCCGTATAAGTGCGAAATATACTCTCTTAATTCCTCTGTCAGAAACGGCGGTATCGTTATGATACGCTTGCTCTTTGGCGTTTTGGGCGGTGTGATAATATCCCTGCCCTCTATCCGCTGATAAGATTTGTTTACGGAAATGGTACGCTTCTCCAAGTCAATATCATTATAGGTTATAGCAAGTAATTCCCCAATCCTCATGCCCGTCCAGTAAAGGAGCAGGAACGCCATTTTTGTTTCCGGCTTGTTCTCCACAGTCACAAGAAACTGCTTAAACTCCTGCTTCGTCCAAAACTCTTTTTCCCCGGCGTGGCTCTTTCCGATACTCCCGGCTTTCCTGCAAGGATTGTCTTTCAAGTCATAGTACCGAACCGCATAATTGAAGATTGCCGACAACTGATTATTGACCGTTTTCAGATACGTTTCCGAATATCCCTTTTTCATCAGTGCATTTTGCCACGCCCGAATGTCGGAAGCCTTAATCTCATTCATGTTCTTTTTCTTGAAATACGGAATGATTTTCAAATCAATAATGAATTTCTTTGTACGCATGGTATTTTCCCGCAGACGGTGTTCCATATCCTCATAATAGATTTGTACGAAGTTTTCAAAATTGATGTCTAAATTTCTCTGCTGCTGTTGCAAAAAGTCACGCTCCCACTGTTCCGCTTCCGCTTTTGTCTTAAATCCCCGCTTGTTCTTTTTGTGGCTTACGCCCTGCCAGTCCTTATAATAGAACTGGCAACGCCACATCTTTCCGTCCCTTGTCGCTGACATAAAATCTCTCCTTTCCTACATGGCTACGGTCAGACCGTAGAATTTTTCTTCAAAGTATTTTGTCGGGACTTTACCGCAGATTGTCCGATAGCCCTTTGCTTTCAGTTCCTCATTCAGCCCCCGGATAATCTTGTAGGCATAACCCGTTGATACACCAAGCATTTCAGCCGCTTCCTCTGCCGTTACATACATTTTCTTTCCATTCTCCATATAGTCCTGTCCTTTCCTTTTTTACTTTAGGTACACATATGTGACCTTCATGTTTTTATTATACGGTACACTTTTGTGAACGTCAAGTATTTATTTTAAATTTTTATACACAAATGTGTCCTATTGTGATAGAATTAAACTAAGCACTAACGAAAATCACAATAATCGGAGGTATTGGCATGACTACCGGGGAAAAGATTAAACACTTTCGGAATTTGCGCGGCATATCACAGGAAACGCTCGGTCAGCTTTCCGGCATCAATTCAGCCACAATAAAAAAATATGAATACGGCATCCGCAATCCCAAGCCCGACCAACTGCTGAAAATTGCAAATGCTTTGGGTATCAGTATCAATGTTTTCATGGATTTTGATATAGAAACAGTGTCAGATGTATTGTCTTTGATTTTGAAAATGGACGAACAATTAGATATGAACTTTGAAGCAGAGAGGTACGAGGACGGAAGTTTCAATCCCGCTACAATCAAAATATCCTTTCAGAACTCCTTGCTCAACCATAAATTGGGCGTATACATGAAAGCAAGGGAATTGCAGGAGAACCTTTTAAATGATACGGAACGCTTCTCGTCAGAGGAAGAACACCAACGGGCGATTGAAGCACTCTCAAAGGATTTAGACGCTGTTAAGCAGAGTATTCTTGATGACAGTAAGATTGTCAAAAAGGGCGTTAGGGGTATATCTGTAAAAATTTATCCCGAAAATGAATGAAAAATTTTTGAGCAAAAAGTATTGACTTCCACGTAACGTGATACTGTATTCTTTTCTCATAGGAGCAGAATAGAAATAAGCCGGCAATCTCTGTCTTGCTTCTTCACAAATTTAAGGAGCTGATAAGAATGCGAACCATAAGCCAAGTTGCAGAATTAACAGGCATAAGCACCCGAACACTACAATATTATGACGAAATTGGATTGTTAAAGCCAAGCGAATTGACCGAATCCGGCTATCGCCTATATGATGATGAAGCCTTGCAAAAGCTACAACAAATCCTGTTTTTTAAGGAATTGGGATTTAAGCTGAAAGAGATTAAAGAAATTCTGCAAAAACCCGACTTTGACAAAATCAATGCTTTCAAAAGACAAAAAGAACTGCTTATGCTGAAACGCAATCGGACAGACAGACTTATACAGCTTCTTAGCCGCTTAGAGAAAGGAGAGCAATGTATGTGTTTTAAGGAATTTGATCTGTCTGATTACATTACCGCATTAGAGGATTTTAAAAATAACAGCACTGATGATGTTATCAAGCATTGGGGAAGTATTGAAAATTTTGATATGTTTATTCAAAAAATTAAAGATGATGAAGCAGAGGTAGCTAAACTTGCCATTCAACAATTCGGCAGTATTGAAAAATACACCGAAGCCATGAAACATAATTTAGAGCATTTCTCTAAACTTATGGAAACACAATTAACGGAAGAAGTAAAAGAAATCGGAAAACAGTCTGATATACTGTATGGCAGATTAGCCGCCAATTTGTCAGAAGATGTTTCTTCCCCTAACATACAATCCATTGTAGATGAACTGTTGCAGCTTGTACAGAAAAACAGCGCTAACGTATCCCTTGATAAGTCCTATATCAATGTTCTTATCGACACATATTCAAGCGATTATATTAAAAGCATGACTGACAGTCAATATGGAAAAGGGGCTTCTGATTATATTGTAAAAGCGTTCCGTTATTACTCGGAGAACAACGTTTCCGAAAACAATTAGAGGCAACAGGCACTCTCTCTAAAAAATATATCCCGGCAACTAATCATTCTCGCTATGCTGAAAAATAGCTTGCCACACTTTAAAGAGCCTTAGTGACATTTGAATTTTCTTGTGGTATAGTAGACTTCCACTTTTAAGAAAAGGAGTTGATGATATATGCCACAAATGAACAAAGGCGGTAAATTTATTTTCGGGAAATCACTGATACGAGATGACTTGACAATCCAGCTCCCAACACAGGCTCTTACAGAGTACAACGCCACAGCAGAGAGAAAAGTCTATCTTTTTACTGGAAGCAAGGTCACTGGCGGCTTTTGTGTGACAAGAAAAGGATTGTTAGAACCATCAAAGTTAGGACACATTCTTACTGATAATCCGGCTTTACTGAATTATCAGACCGCAGAGGGCGAATTTGTCAAATACAAAGGGCGGTCATACTGTTGGGTAAATATTTCAGAGAATGGTGTAATTCAGCTTAATCAGCAGATATTAGATTTTCTTAATCTGAAGATTGGAATGGAACTATTGTCTATCCGAAGCAGTGATATAGCTTTTACAATGGGTGCAACCGGTCCCCTGTTGGAAAGAGCCGATAATTATGAGGGGGAAATCAAAATTTACTGAACAATATCTACAGATTTTAGCAGAAATCCCTTGAAACATTTCACATTCAATGGTATTATAACAATACAAAGGGAAAGCACCCACTCCAAAGTGGATGCTCCGAGTTTAGGTTAATGATTGTCCTTACGGACACCGCCTATCCTGTGGATCAGACAGGATAGGCATTTTTATTTTCGCTTGTTGTTTCTCTTATCGAGAAAGGCAAGCAACGCAACAATTAAGCTACCAAAGGACATCAGCAATGCTAATATTCCAATGAAAATCGAAATGATTTCAAAAGCTGTCATCGGCACCACCTCCCTTCCTATGTATTCCGGCACGCCGGTTTTCATAAACTCGGGAGGCTACCACCCTGTCATGGGTACTTTCCGTAGATGTATTGTAACACGAAGATATATGAATGGCAATTAGTTCTTTAAATTTGTTTGCAGGTATCACGATACCCGCCCGAAATCCAGTATTCATCAAATAATTAGAGCCATTTTAGAGCCAACAGGCAAAAAGCAATCCCGGAAACGCCTATTTTATCAGCATTTCCGGGATTTTATCCGTTACTCGAACTCAATCGTCGCCGGGGGCTTCGGACTCATATCATAGCAGACCCGATTCACATTCTCAACCTCCGCCAGAATCCGCTCCGTAATCCTCTCCAACACATCCCAGTCAACCTTCTCTACCGATGCCGTCATCGCATCAACCGTGTTGATAGCCCGAATGATCACCATATACTCAAACACCCTGGCGTTATTCTTCATGCCCACTGACTTAAAATCCGGAACCACCGTAAAGTACTGCCACACCTTCTTATCCAATCCGGCTCTGGCAAACTCTTCCCGTAAAATGGCATCCGACTCACGGACTGCTTCCAGCCTGTCCCTGGTGATTGCTCCCAGGCATCTCACGCCAAGGCCCGGACCCGGAAACGGCTGTCTGTATACCATCTCGTGAGGCAGCCCCAGTTCCACGCCGCAGGCGCGTACTTCATCTTTGAAGAGCTGTTTTAATGGCTCCACCAGTTCAAACTTCAAGTCTTCCGGCAGACCGCCTACATTGTGATGGGACTTCACCATCTTTGCCGTTTTTGTACCGCTCTCAATGATATCCGGATAAATAGTTCCCTGTCCCAGGAAATCAATTCCTTCCAGTTTTCTGGCTTCTTCCTCAAATACACGGATAAACTCTCCGCCGATAATCTTCCGCTTCTGCTCCGGATCTGCCACATTTTCCAGCTTACCCAGGAAACGTTCGGAGGCATCCACATAAATCAGATTGGCATGAAGCTCATCGCGGAACACTTTTACCACGCTTTCCGATTCATTCTTACGCATCAGGCCATGATTTACGTGTACGCAGACAAGCTGCTGCCCGATGGCTTTAATCAGCATCGCCGCCACCACAGAGGAGTCCACGCCGCCTGACAGCGCCAGAAGCACTTTCCGGTCACCCACCTGCTGTCTGATCAGCTCCACCTGGTCCTCAATAAAATTCTTCATATTCCAGTTTGCCTCAGCTTGGCACTCCTCGAAAACAAACTTTTTCAAGGTCTCCTGATCAGGCAGGACTGTTAGTTTCGTCTCACATTTGGACTGGGGATAATCTATGGAAAGCATGGGAATTCCCATATCGTAAAGCTCCGGTCTTACTTCCACTTCCTTTCCATCAACCACGCGGTTTTCCCCGCCGTTTAAGACAATTCCCTTTACATTCTTCAGCGCCTTCAGCTCGTCCACCGTAATATCATGGGGATGTATTTCACTGTATACACCGAGATCACGAATTGCACGGGCGAGCACGGTATTCTCTGTACTGCCCAGATCCAAAATGACAATCAAATCCTGTTTCATAGGGTATAGCCTCCTTATCCTTCGCTTTGCTGCTCCATTTTAAATTATATAGTAATCTTCTCAGGAAATGCAATAAAATTATAATTCAAACAGGGTCAATAATCTCTTTCACCCAAACTCCCTCCGCGCAAAATCCCGGCTCCATGGCCTCCTTAATCATAAGAAACTCCTTCGGATAAACACAGCTTACAAGCGTCCCTTTCTGTATCCCCGCAAGCACTTTCTCATAATCCATGAATATCACGCTCTCCACTTCACTTTCCTGGATCTTGAGGCACGCTTCTTTCACAGGCTTATCATAAAGATACACGGCACTGATCTCCCAATCTTTAAACGGCTGTCCCCAGAAATTATTCTCCACATATCCCTCATGGAAACCGATAAATCTTAGCTCCTCTTCCTTCGCCGTAATGCCAAGTTCTTCCTGCAATTCTCTTACCGCAGAATGAACAAAATCATCCCCGGCCTGCACATGACCGGCGGAAGAAACATCGTAACATCCCGGATAAGCATCCTTCTCTCGGCTGCGCTTCTGTAACAGTACATCCAAGCTGCCATCAGTTCCCTGTCTGACCACCCATATATGCACCGTCCGGTGTAAATCACCATCACGGTGAACCATGCTTCTTTCCTTTACATGACCCGTGGGCGTTCCATCTTCTCCACAGATATCAAACAGCTCCAGTTGTTTTCCGTTCAGTACACCGCTATACCAACTGCCATCCTTACGATAACAAAGTTTCAGAGAAAAAAAGGGAATTTCCTGCCGAAGCAGCTCCAGAAACAGCAGATCACCGTCCCAGAGATTCAGGTTTCGGACATCACTCTTATCCACCCACTCCAATTTTCCCTCATCGGACTCTCTTAAAGTTCCCTCAAATGCATCACTGGTATAAAGGCACATATACTCGGTGGGATAATCCTCACAGACAAAGGTAATAATTCCCCGGAATCTGTAAGCGGTAAGGGTAAGTCCGGTCTCCTCCAGCACCTCCCTCAAAAGGCAGTCTTCCGGGCTCTCACCCTCCTCAAACTGCCCTCCCACGCCAATCCATTTGTCCTTATTCACATCATTCTTTTTTGATATTCTGTGCAGCATCAAATATTGATTATCTCTCTCGATGTAACACAGTGTGGTCAGTCTGCTTTTCATGATCAGCCAAGCATCTCCCCGACAATTTTATTGACCAGGCCTCCATCAGCCTTGCCCTTTACCTTCGGCATCAGTTCCTTCATCACTTTACCCTTATCTTTACCTGAAGGTTCTGTGATGCCCAGTGCCGTAAGCACTTGCTTCACCTGCTCACGAATAGCCGCTTCGCTCATCTCCTCCGGCGCAAACTCCTGATAAACCGCCAGTCTGATCTGGCAGGCCTCCTTGATATCCTCTCTGTCATCAGGTGCCAGTTCCATGGTCTCCTTCGTCTGCTTAATCTCTTTCTTGACCACCTCAAACTCTTCCGCCTCCGTGAGATCTGCCCGCTTATCGATTGCTTTGTTCTTAAGGGCCGAAAGCAGCATGGACAACGCATCCTTTCTATCTTTGTCTCTTTTCTTCATGGCTTCCATCATCTGGGAGCGCACTTCTTCAATCATACTCATTGTGACATACCATTCCTTGTATCTAAAGTAGTAGTGATTATCGTCCCTCTCCAAGGACCTGCGCTGTGAATTTCAGCACATTATATTTTTATATGTTACCACATAACCACAGACTTTTCCATTATATGTAATGATTGACAATATCATATTTGGGAATGATAATAAAACTGTGAGTGTTGGTTTTATAAAAACAGAAACTGAAAATTGTAGAGGCGAGTGATATGTGGTTTTGGTGGTTTATGCTTTGCTGCGATTTAATAATTCCGTTGTTAATGATAGTTATTGGACGGTTCATGTGGAAGTGTCCGCCACAAAAGATAAATTCTCTGATTGGATATAGAACCTCTCGTTCTAAAAAGAATATGGATACATGGCTTTTTGCTCATCATTACAGTGGAAAGCTTTGGTGGAAAGTTGGCTGGGTTATTCTGGTTCCCTCAATCGTTATCCATCTTCCATTTTACGGATCTCCAGATGATGTTATTGGAATTGTCGGTTTGATTTTGACATTTATGCAAATTGCTGTTTTGACAGGTTCTATATTTCCGACAGAAAAGGCGTTAAAAAATACTTTTACAGAAGAAGGGCTTCGTAAATAATTCCAGTTTGTAGAATTATATCCAGTTAAAAACTGCGCTCGACACAATCAAATAAAACTAAAAACGGAGGAACAACTATGTTAGAAATCGGAACAAAAGCGCCGGCATTTTCCCTGCCGGACCAGAACGGAATCATACACACTTTGGAGGAATATCGTGGGAAAAAGGTAATCCTGTATTTTTACCCGAAAGACAATACACCCGGATGCACCAAGCAGGCATGCGGTTTTGCCGAGCGGTATCCGCAGTTTGAAGAAAAGGGCGCTGTCGTCATCGGCATCAGTAAGGACAGCGTGGCATCCCATAAGAAATTTGAGCAGAACTATTCCCTGCCTTTCACCCTCCTGTCAGATACGGAACTGACAGCAATTAAGGCATATGATGTATGGCAGGAGAAAAAGAATTACGGCAAAGTATCCATGGGTGTGGTGCGCACCACCTATCTGATTGATGAGGAAGGGATTATCGTCAGCGTGAATGATAAGGTAAAAGCGGCAGATGATCCGGAAAAGATGTTAGGGGAGGTCTGAAGAAGATTACCATTTTCAGGACGCAGACTCATAAGCCTGCGTCCATATTTTCATACTCTATATTTTAATCATAAAATGATTCACACCATCCGCGAACTTATGCTCCATCTCCTTACTCATTCCTTTTATCATCCTGCCGGACAGATCTTCTTGGCTGCCAAAAGGATGGAAAGAAGCCCCGCCATAGGTAAAAAGTATCTGCGTCTGATTCTCCCGTTCACTGTATTCCACATCCAGGGAAATATCCATATCACCCTTTTCCACCGCCACAGGCAAAAGTTTCATCAGTAACACTTCTTCCACCGCAAGCTGCATGGTATAAATCTGCCTCTGGGAAAACTGCTGCTTACGTCCAAACTCTTCAAGCTGTGTCATAAAGGCCGGAACATCAAAATCACGGGTAATCTTTTCTATATGAAGCACCTTAAGCTGCTGGATAAATATCCGGGTTCTCTCCCTCTTTGGATGTTCAAAAATCTGCTCCGGTGTTCCCTCCTCATAGATTTCTCCCTGATCCATATAAAATATCCGGGTAGATACATCGCGTGCAAACTTCATTTCATGGGTCACAATCATCATGGTCATTCCCTGTCTGGCCAGTCCACGGATAACCGAGAGAACTTCTCCCACCATGGTGGGGTCCAGAGCGGAAGTGGGCTCATCAAAGAGAATAATTTCCGGCTCCATGGCCACGGTCCTTGCAATCGCCGCACGCTGCTTCTGGCCTCCCGAAAGTTCATCCGGATAAGCAAGCGCTTTGTCTGCAAGCCCTATGGTACGAAGCAGCTCCATCCCTCTGTCATAAGCTTCCTGTCTGCTCCTGCCAAGGAGATCAACCTGCCCCATCATGATATTTTCAATAATCGTTTTGTGGGCAAATAGGTTAAAGGATTGAAACACCATGCCCAATTTCTGCCGCACCAGATTTACTTTACACTTTTTATCTGTCGTCACCACCCCGTCTACTGTAATCTCGCCTCCTGTAGGAGTCTCCAGAAGGTTGATACAACGTAACAACGTTGATTTCCCGGTGCCAGAAGGCCCTATAATGGAAATCACCTCTCCCTTTTTGATATCCACACTGACATCCCGTAACGGGGTTACCGTTGGATACTCCTTGCACAGATGCCGGATAGATATCATACTTTTTTCCATACCATCCAAGGCTCTGATATTCTGAACGTCATACTTATCTGCCATCACATGCACACCCCCTCGTATTATAAGTTTATAGACCTCAATCAAAGAGTCTATAAACTTATTTTTATGATGCAGGTATTGGATGAATTGTTGGACATCCTTTTATACCCACATAGTTAATAAGTTACTTTGTAATCATAGTCCCAGATGTTCCAGCAGGGTATTTCTTACCAGATAATGCTAATAACGCGAGGTTTAGGTCAGCGTAGTGATCTGGGATAAGCCATGGTTGCATCTTCTTTTTCATTCCTGCTATGAAAGGTGGTGACTATCCGTGAAAGAACATATCGATTACCTCTCAACTCTTTTTGTCGGGATTGACATTGCATCCCGTATTCATGTCATTTCTGCACTTGATTTCAATCAGGACTTTTTTATCAAGATGAAACCTTTTGATAACACGAAAGAAGGTGCAGGCATTGTTAAAAAAATGATTGCTGATGTCCTTGCTGACCATCATCAGTTCAAGTACGTTGTCATTGGCATGGAATCTACCGGCTTCTATGGAGTACATTTAGCTAACTATTTATCAACCAGTGAATTACTTGCTCCATTCTCTGTCCGTGTTTACTGCCTTAATCCTAAAGAAGTTAAGAACTATAAGAAGTCCTTTAACGATATCGGAAAAAATGACGGTATTGATTCCTTTGTAATAGCTGATTCCGCCCGCGTTGGACGTATCGCTATTAAGCCATGGCGGGGTTCCCAATACCTTACCTTACAACGTCTTACAAGACATCGCTTGCACATCACTGATGCATTACCAGAGAGAAAACTTACATGTTAAATAACATCTATCTCAAGTTCAGTGAGTATGCTTTACTCCGAAATGGGGAACACCCATTTTCAAACAAATTTGGCGCCACAGCAGAGGCTGTCCTTACTGAATACACTACTAATGAGGACATCGTAAACTCATCCATTGAGGAACTGGTCGGATTCATTAATTCTAAAAGTAAGGGGCGTATTGCTGATCCTGAAGAAACAGCAAAAATAATACAGGCTGCAGCCCGTAATCCATACAGACTTGATAAATGTCTTTATGAACCACTTACGATTTCAATAGCTTCCTCTTTCAACTGCATCAATTCCTTTGAAAAGGAATTAAAAGCTATTGATAAAGCAATCCTTCAAACAGTTCGTGGCTTAAACCCTGAAGAATATACAGTGCTCAATTCCATTCCCGGAATAGGCAAGGTTTATTCGGCTGGCATTCTCGCAGAACTCGGTTCAATCAAAGCATTTCAAAATGCCAATCAGCTCGCCAAGTACTGCGGTATCGTTTGGAACGATAACGACTTAGGCGACTTTGAATCCGAAGACTCTAGGATGAGCAAGGCCGGAAACCGCTACCTGCGCTATTACATTATAGAAGCCACTGGCAGTGTGATTAACCACTTAGGTCTATTAAAGTTACCCTTTTGTCTGAAAATCATTTCAAAATACTTCTTGACTATTTACCAAATTGCTTTACACTGCGTTTGTTCCGCTTCGGCGCAACTTTTCTCTCCGCAAAAGATAAAGCCGCCGTCATGATATTGGCAATGGCAAAATAAATCACCGCCGTCACAATCAACGGGAAGAAGGCCTCCATGGTTCGTGAACGGATAATGTCAGATACTTTCGTCAGATCCTGCACGGCAATATACCCTACCACAGAAGTCATTTTTACCATGGAAATAAATTCGCCTTTCAGCACAGGAATAAAATTCCTGGCCGCCTGGGGAAATACAATCTTAAAAAATGTCTGTCCTTTCGTATAGCCCATGGCAAGGGCCGCCTCGCTCTGTCCTTTATCCACCGTTTCAATGCCAGTCCGCATCATCTCGGAAGAATAGGCTGCAAAGTTAATGGAAAAACCAATGATTGCAACCAGAATTTCAGAAATATCCATGGAACCAAAAATGCCATAATACAAAATCATAAGAAAAACCACAATCGGTGTTCCCTGAATCACCCGGACAAAAATCGCCCCAATGGTCTGTATTGTCTTATATCCGGTCCGACGCAGCATACATATCCCAAAGCCGAGACACAGACCGAAGATTCCTGAAAAGACCGAAATCAGTATGGTAACGCCAAGTCCTTGCAAAATCAAGCGCCATCGTCCCTCCACCACAAAGGTACTCCGGAAACTTTCCTCCAGACCTGCCCAGAATCCTTTCTTCGCCGTATTGTCTGAATCACGCACTAAAAGCACCATGGCAGAATCATAGTGGGTATCTGCAAAATCTACCCTTTGTGCCCTCTCTTCTGTGATAGACATACTCCCGCTGACCACATCTGCCTTCCCACTTTCCAGGGCAACAATCAGCGAAGCGAATTCACAGGTTGTCATCTCAACCTTCATATCCAGTTCACGGGCAATCAGGAGCATCAGGTCTATCTCAAGCCCCAGTGGCTCACCGCTGCTTCCAAGATAGGTCATAGGCTCATGGGTACCATCATAGTAATAGCGGATAGTTCCCTTCTCACCCGGCCAGTCCTGCTTTGTCAATACTTTTACACTGTCATCTGCACCAAGCCATTTTTCCTTCAGGGATGCAATCGTCCCGTCCTCTTTAAATCTGGCAATCTCCGTATTAAATTGTTCCCGCAGCGGACTCCCCTTCGGGAAAGCATATCCATACTTATCACGGGTGACGGCTTCCTGAAAGATTTTCAGTCCCTCATTCTTCGCCACTGCAAGCTGCGCCAACGGCTCATCCAGCACCCCGGCATCCACACGATCCGCCTTAAGGGCCGCGACAATATCAGGAACAGAATTATAATAGGAGAAATCCTCCGCCCCCGGAATCAATTCCTGTGCAAGCTGATCGTAAATCCCGCCATTTAATACAGCAAACCTTGCGCCGGCAAAATCCGAAAGCGCCTCATATTCTTCTTCAGTCTGTCCACCTTGTTCCGACCTTACCATAACGGCAGTCACCGAAGGATACACACAATCAGAAAACGCAATATGCTTCCGTCTTTCTTCGGTGGCATTTAGATTCGCCATAATACAGTCAATGTCACCTGCCTCAGCCGCCGCTATAATACCGTCATAATCGTAAATCTTAATTTCCACTTCCGCATTTAACCACGCCCCAAAGCGGTAAATCAACTCCACATCATACCCTGTGAGCGTCGTCCCCTCATAGTAACTGAAGGGCTGGACCATTCCTGTGGTTCCCACCTTTAATTTACAATCCGGTGCCTGCGGCGTTGGTATTTCCGGCATGGTTGACTCCGCCCTGCTTACCCAGCGGTCATACATCTCATCCAGTGTCCCTTCCGCCTTTGCTTCCGCAAGGAACCGGTTCACTTTATCCTCTAAATTGTCAATCTGACTTTTCGGAGAGATTCCCACGGCTACATCCATGCTCTCTCCCAAATCTTCCTCCAAAAGCTCCACGTTCTCAAGCCCGCTGGCAATGGCAAATTCCATCATCACCCGGTCATAAACAAAGCCGTCAAGTTTCCCCTGTGAAATGGCAAGATACCCTGATGAATTGCCGGAATATGTTTTATGCTTCGCGTCAGGCAGATATTTTTCTGCCATATACATGCCTGCCCCGCCTTCCGGCACGCCTATGGTATAGGCGGGATTGTTAAGCTGTTCTATGGTGGTGATCTTCTCATTTTCCTGCTTTTTGCATCCTTCGAGACAAAGCATCCCTAAAAGGACAACTATCAGAAACGCTGTTCTTTTTTGCAATACCTTTTCCTCACTTTCCGCCTGTCATAATTCCTCTGTCCCGACACAGGGCTTCCCATATCTTGGACAATCATAAGTACATGGACAAAATCCCCTGTTATCACAATTTTCCATAAATATTCTCCTATCTCGTTTTAATTTTTCGCGTTTTACTTCAGTTTCCAACGAAATTATTATAACAGATAGACTTTTTGATTTTCACCGTATGGTACAATTCGTCTTTTTGGAGGTACACTTTACAATTATTGTATCCTGCAGACAAGCTTCCGTATTATTCAGTGCAATTTTAAAAGCGAAGGGAATTCTCTGCCGTTCCAGGGCCGGATTTATGGATTTTGGTAATACAGGTGACAGCTATATGGAACATTGGGTCAATGAGTACCAGGATTTCAAGAAAAACAGATGGATTCTGGCAGAACTGTTGACGGAAGCTGACAAAAACATGGATCAATTAGAATAATTGTATACTACAAATGAGAAGTTTTCTGTTATAATAAATAATACACTGAACATCTATTATGATACTTTTGGTTAATACGATGTTGGGAAATAGATGATACGAATGAATGTCCCTAAAAGAAGAACTTATTTAAAATCATGACCACCCGTCAATAACAGATAATTTCCTGTTTTGCACTCCTACGTTTCTCTTTTAAGAAACTCCGGCGCACTCAACTGACTAAAACCATTAAGGAAGAAGACCTTGTAAGAACGAGTCCTACAAGGTCCTGAATTTTACTGTTTTTTCTTGTTGCTTCTGTCGCTCTTGGCAAAAATTATAATCTGCATGGAGCAAAAATGTGGTCTGCAAAAACATAGTACATTTTGGGGACAGACATCTGCAGCAGAGACATCGGTTTCCCTTCTATTCATGGCAACAAACAATTTGCAAATCTATTATCTAAATGATTCGATACACTCCCCTCCGGGAAACGGTAATTTATAGAACGGTCTTTGCTCTGCCCCTAAAGGGCTACCTTATTTGCTTTGTTTTACCGGCCACCCGTAAACGGGTCTATATACTCTTTTAGCTGATTCTGGATATACTCTTGTATCTTCTTCGCATTTTTTCCTACTGTATCTACGTAATATCCTCTACACCAGAAATGTCGATTCCCATACTTATACTTCAGATTGGCATGTCTCTCAAATTTCATCAGCGTACTCTTCCCTTTCAGATATCCCATAAAGCTTGATACGCTTATGTTGGGTGGTATCCTTACCAGCATATGTACATGATCTCTGCACATTTCCGCTTCTATGATCTCCACCCCTTTTCTCTTACACAGCATACTTAAGATATTCGCTATGTCCCGTTTGAGCTGACCATATATGACCTTTCTCCTGAATTTTGGTGCAAATACCACATGATATTTACACTCCCACTTTGAATGTGATAAACTATTCATGTCCATTTGGACTACCTCCTTTGCTACTTTTTGTGCGGTTGGCGAACCTGCACTTATTATAGCACTGGAGGTTTTTCTTGAAGCTAAAGCTGTCCGTGGACACACCTGCATAGCAGGTGGTTTATTTTAAGATGTTTATACAAAAATATGCACCATGTTAATCTTCACATGGTGCATACTCTCACAATAATTTATGCACAACAAAATCATTTACTACGCAAAATACCTCTGTTGATTGCGCCGTACAATTCTGTTCCATTTTGTTCCTTCTTCCCTGTCAGCAGCTTTTCCAATTTTTCGAGAAAAGATACATAAAACTGCCTTTCCTTTACAAGTGCCTGTTGTTCTTCAATACTTATAGCCCGATTAGGTTCCAGAGGATGGTCAAAATCATATAAAGCTTTTTGGGTAGCCCGCATTGCGGACTCCATGGAATTACCCAAAATATCCGTACTATTTGGCTACATATTGTGAAAATGTAGAAGTCCCGTTACTTTTCTGCTTATTTTCATATGATATGATATTCTGCTGATAATTAGAATTAACCTGCATTTGCGCTACCCCCTCTTTTCTCACACATCCCACAAATATAAATATGCATAACTGAATGGTTTACTTTGTAATTATCCACTATCTCACTTTATACTCATATTATTTATCGGTCAAAAATTGAATATTTTAATATATTCCACCTCAAATTTACTTTACAATGACATATCATGCCCCTTTGACTTCTCCTTTCTCGACTCGGTTATCTGTTCCACACAGCATAAGAAGGACGATAAGGGGAAAGGGAAGAGGTAGGAAGGTTGAGAGAAAAGAAGAGGACCCTGTAAGAACGAATCCTACAAGGTCCTGAATTTTACTGTTTTTTCTTGTTGCCTCTGTCGCTCTTGGCAAAAATTATAATCTGCATGGAGCAAAAATGTGGTCTGCAAGAATAATAACATCTTTATTCCAGTTCAATCGTCCCGGGAGGCTTACTCGTCAAATCATACATTACCCGGTTAATCCCCTTAACCTCATTGATAATCCTGTTCATAACCCCCTGTAGCACTGCCCAGGGAATCTCCGCACTCTCCGCCGTCATGAAATCAATGGTCTTGACCGCTCGCAACGCCACAGCGTAGTCATATGTTCTTTCGTCTCCCATAACGCCAACACTTCGCATATTGGTAAGCGCCGCAAAATACTGATCCGGTTTCCAAGGCGCCGCCGTGCCCTGCTCTTTGACATACGACACAGCCGCCCTGTCCACCTCTTCCCGATAGATTGCATCCGCATCCTGCACAATCCGCACTTTTTCATCCGTCACTTCCCCAACGATCCGGACGCCCAGTCCCGGACCCGGAAACGGCTGTCTGTTCACCAGATATTCCGGAATACCAAGCTCCAATCCTACTTTGCGCACCTCATCTTTAAAAAGATCCCGAAGAGGTTCAATAATCTCCTTAAAATCCACATAATCAGGGAGACCACCTACATTGTGGTGGGATTTGATAACCGCGCTCTCACCGCCAAGGCCGCTCTCCACCACATCCGGATAAATCGTTCCCTGTACAAGAAAATCCACAGTACCAATTTTCTTTGCCTCTTCCTCAAACACACGGATAAACTCTTCCCCGATGATCTTTCGCTTCTGTTCCGGTTCTTCCACGCCGGCCAATTTCTCATAAAAACGCTCCTGAGCATTGACACGGATAAAATGCAGATCATAATTTCCTTCCGGCCCGAAAACTGCTTCCACTTCATCACCCTCGTTTTTACGAAGAAGGCCATGATCCACAAAAACACAGGTCAGCTGACTTCCGATTGCTTTCGATAAAAGTACTGCCGCCACAGAGGAATCCACGCCGCCGGAAAGAGCACAGAGCACTCTGCCGTCTCCCACTTTATTACGGATTGTTTCTATAGACTGTTTCACAAAGGAATCCACCTTCCAGTCGCCCGCGCAGCCGCATACCTGATAAACGAAGTTAGACAGCATCTTCATACCCTCGACAGTATGAAGGACTTCCGGATGAAACTGAATGGCATACAGCTTCCTGTCCGGATTCTCCGCCGCCGCCACAGGACAGTCTGCGGTATGGGCGCAAATGCCAAACCCGGGCGCAATTTGGGCAATATAATCGTTATGACTCATCCAACAGACTGTCTTCGGCGATACATTCTGAAAAAGGGCGCTGTGATTGTCCACCATGACTTCTATCTTGCCATATTCCCTGACAGGCGCCTTCTCCACTTTACCGCCCAACACCTGCATCATAAGCTGTGCGCCATAACAAAGTCCGAGCACGGGAACTCCCATCTCAAAAAGTTCCGGAGAACAGGTCGCCGCCCCCGGTTCATAACAACTGTTAGGGCCTCCGGTCAGGATAATTCCTTTCGGATTCATCTCCCGTATCTTCTCAAGATCTGTCTTATAAGAATAAATTTCACAATAAACATTACACTCTCTGACCCGGCGCGCCACCAACTGGTTATACTGTCCACCAAAGTCAATCACTATGACGGTTTCTCTGCTCATGTTCTCAACCATGCCTTTCTCTTTGTCTGTCTTTCCTAACATCTGGCCCTGCCCATAAAGTATACTATCAACCCATCCGTATTGCAAGAAGCACCCTCTATTTCCCGGCCGCCTCCCGCCTGCGCATAATGGTCTCCCACTTGCCGCCGCGGTAACGCAGCGTATAACAAATCGCCCGGAAAGTCCAGTCTATGGTCATGGCAATCCATATCCCCATCAATCCCAAATGGAACGCATAGCTGAAAACATATGCCGTAATGATACGGAACGTCCACATGGACAGAATCGCTATAATCATCGTCCACACCACATCCCCGGCTGCTCTCAAAGTATTGGGCAGGGAAAAAGACGGCACCCAGGAAATCATACACATGACTGCATGGAAACGAATGACCTGTACTGCAAGCGTCGTGGTCTCCGGTGTCAACTGATAAATCTTTACAAAAAGGGGTGCTCCCACAATCATAATCAATGACACGCCGCTCATACAAAGCCAGACCAGGCGCATCATTTTTCTGGTATAATATCTGACCTGTCCGATTTCGCCTGCCCCGATGCAGACACTGCTTACCGACAGAATCGCCATTCCTATGGCCATACCGGGGAGAATATTAAAGTTGGTGATGGTGCCGCAGACTGCGTTCGCCGCTATGGCGGAAGTGCCGAAAGTGGATACCAGACTTAAGAGCAGAATTTTACCCAGTTGAAACAGACTGTTCTCCAAGCCGTTGGGGATTCCGATAAAAAGAATCCTTTTGACCAGCGGGAAATCCATACGTACCGTCAGCCTGCCTTTAAAGTGAATGTCTCTCTTTTCATCCAGCATCAGCCTGAAAATAAGAACTGCCGACACGATTCTTGCAACCAGCGTTGCAATCGCCGCCCCGGCTACGCCCATGCCAAATCCAAAGATAAGAATTGCATTTCCCACCAGATTAATCAGATTCATCAACAGGGAAATATACATGGTTGTCCGTGAATTTCCCATGGCTCTGAAAAGTGCGGCGCACCCATTATAAAGCGCCAGCGGACAGATAGAAAGCCCGGTGATGATCAGATACGTGGTGGCACTGCTCATGACCGCCTCTTCCACCTGCCCGAACACTGCCCGCAGGATAACTTTGTGTGCGCCAAGGAACAGTATCGTCGTTGCAAGAGATGCATAAAGCAAAAAGAGCACCATCTGCCACGCCGACCTGCCCGCCTGTTCTTTATTCTTTTGTCCCAGAGCATGCCCCGCCACAACGGCACCGCCCGTAGCCAGTGCCGCAAAAATATTGATCACCAGAATATTGACACTATCCACCAGGGACACGCCCGACACAGCCGCCTCCCCCACACCGGAAATCATGACCGTGTCAAGCATACCCACTAAAATAGCAAGAAGCTGTTCCATGATCAGTGGCAGGATCAGTCTCCTTAAATCCACATTGCTATATAAAGTTCCCTGTATTTCTTCCCTGGTTACATTTCGTGTTTTCATCGCTACATTCCCTGCCGAAGACAAGCCTGTTGTTCATAAAGAATACTGAAAACATTCTATGCTCATTTTATGGGAATGTAAAGTCAGTTCATATGTTGATGCAGATATTTTTCTCTGGTTGCCAGGCCGCCGCGTATATGCCGTTCTGATTTATTGACATCCAGCACTTTCCTTGCTTCCGCTGCGAGGCTCGGATTCAGTTGTACGAGACGGTCTGTTACGTCTTTATGTACTGTGGACTTTGAAATCCCAAACTCTTTCGCCGTCTGTCTCACCGTAGCATTATTCTCAATGATATAATTGGCAATCTGAATTGCACGTTCCTCAATATAATCTTTCAAAAGGAAACCCCTCAGAACACTTTTTTACATTGTATGAGGGGTTGGGAGGGGTTATGACTGTTTGTATAAAACGTATTCATCTGCTCTCGCAGCGTTCCCTACCGCGTCGGCATCCGGAATCCCACAAGCGCTTTATTCAAATAATCATTGAATGGTTTCATAACCCGGAAAACCTCTGCCGCCTTTGCAAGAAGGGCTTCTGCGTCATTCCATTCTTCATCCCCTATGGGATATTCCAGATACCAGCTCTTATATTTTAAATACTCTGCCTGAGGATGTGTTTTCTCATATCCCGCAGGGACATTTTTTAATGCTGTTCCCTGTACTGTGAAATACCTTTTAAATTCCGGATCATGTATGATTTTTTCCCATTCCTGTCCATTTTGTGCAATATAATCCCGTACCATTGCCGTCGCATCCTTAAACATATCTGCAAACAGGCCGCCGCCTAAAAAGGACTGGTTGCCAGGCTTTATCATAAGATAATATCCCACAGGAACCGGAAGTTTCCCCTTAGAGGAAATATGGGCCCGGAAAGCAGGATTATAGGGTGATTTGTCATGACTGAAACGGGTATCCCTCACCATCTTAAAGGTAAGATCTTTCGGATTGTTATGTAAGATACCGCTGTCAAATTTTCCGATTTCCATCATCAGAGCCTGCAATAATTTTTCAAATTCTTCATTCGCCTTTTTATACTCATCTTTGTTGGCGTGATACCATTCGCGGTTGTTATTCTTGTCCAATGCCGATAAATAATCGATCATAAGCTGTGTATTCATCATCTGGTCTCCTTTATGAATTCTGTATAATGGAAAACTGTGTGGAATCCAAAAACTCCTGTATCAAATGTTTTACACGTTCAGGGGATTGGTAAGGTTTACAAAATGAAAAATCCTGTGATAAGTCATCAATCTCTTCCATGGCGTTTTTTACATCTATCATAGTCTGTACGGAAATTTCCGAAGCTCTCGTAAAATCCAGCTGCAACGGATTTATTCTATGGCTCTGTATTGCATAGTTTACCCTGTCTTTACATTTACATCTGCCACTGCCGTATTCTCCGCAATATTGTCCGAGAAATTCTGCCATCTTTTTGCGTATTCTGGAAAGCCGCTGTCGGTACGCTTCCGGGGTCATGTTCAAAATATCCCCTGCAATGCGGCTGTCAACTTGAAACATCGTTCCCAATATGAAAATGCATCTGCTTTCGGTATCAAGGCACTGCAACATCACATTGGTACAGGACAGTTTCAGTTCCTCTGCCAGGATATCCTTCTCTACGTTCTGCGTCAGATCCGGTATATCCTGTATCTTACTGTTTTCTATGTCGTTGGCATAATACTCAAAGCTCAAAGGATAGTGGGCAAACATATGCTTTTTATAAACTTTCAGATGATTGACAGCAATGCTGAATACCCATGTCGTAAAGGAACTGTCACCTCTGAAAGTAGACAGATGCGTGATCATTTTCAACAGAATATCCTGCGTGGCATCCTCTGCATCTGCAAATGTGCCAAGCATCCGTAAAGATAAGTTGAAAACCATATCCTGCACCCCTGCAACGAGTGTTTCAAGGGCTTTTTTGTCCCCTGCTGTGGCCTGGTTAATCAAAGACTGTAATTCTTCATTTGTTTTTTTCATAGACTTTTCCCTCCTGTTTAATTAGACAACGCTCTCTTGTCCGTGTGACAGAAAATAAAATTAATCTCCCTCCTGCACTGCACATAGGTCAACCCAAAATACAAAACATACATCCCAAGGAAACCTATGCACGAAACACCAAAATACAATCCTCCTGCCGTCCGGATTCCCGTATGGACTACGAATTGTCTTCCAATATAGAATACAAACGGCGCACTGATTGCAACAGCAAGAAACACCGGGCATAAATAGTAGAGAAACATCTGCTTTGCCAGCAGCCTTTCTATCTTCCTCCTTCCCATACCCAGCTGATACATAATCTGACAGCGGAATTGATATTTACCGGAATCGCTTACCTGTTGAACGGAGAGGACCGTAAACGATACGCACAAAAATACCAGGCCGATATAAAATAACGGAAAAGACAGAGTACTCATTAAAAACTTCAGTTCCAGGACCTCCCGGCTTTTCACCTGTATTGTGGCGGGCATTAAGAAAAGCTCCTCGCTTCCGATTTTGATATAGTCTGCCAGTTCATCATAGCCCCTTGTTTTCCCTGCCAGATCATACAGGCCTTCTGATAAACTTTCCGGTACATCTCCATTTGCCATAACTGCCATAAGCGCAAAATACTTTTTCATTTCCTTTAGTTTTGTATCCGGTACAATCAGCAAATAATCTGTTCCATTATGCCCGTTTTGTGCAAATCCCTCTGTTTGGAAGCCGGCAAAAGCAAGCCCTGTATGCAGACTGTTTTGTAACCGGGTGCTCCTGTCTTTTATTTCCTGATATACCCGGTTTGGTATTTGAATCAGGTACTGGTCATCCCGCAAGGTAACAGGCATGAGACCCAACATTTCCCGTAAATTGTTATAATCACTGACTCCCATATACACATCATAATCATAATAGGCAACAGCCCTCTTCCCCTCCGCCACAGCCGGATCGCTGTCCCTGTCAGAAAACAACCTTAGGTTCTGATACAGATAATCCCCCATATCACTTGTTCCATTTTGATAAACATGGTATTTCAGCATATCCTGTACAGTTACGTGGTCATCTATCAATGCTTCTTCTTTAGAGAAATCATTGTCTGTATCGTCACTTATCATAATAATATCAAAGGGATATTCCACATCTAATTGTTTATTCTGATAGTCACTCAGCATAAAAGCAAGGGAGCTTCCCACCAAAGCAACCATAAATAAAAGGCTCAATGTCCCAAGTACAAAACAGGTATTTTGCATTTTGGAGGAAAACTGCCTTATCAGAAATAAATATTCCTTCTGATATAGCAGACGTCCTCTATTTCTCATATAATTTATCAGGAAAGCGGAAAGTCCCAAATAGAAAAAGTAGAACGTAAAAGTCAGCCCGATCAGCTCCAGAATTGCCGTCCATTTTGTTATCCTGCCTGTCAAAAGCAGAACATACAAAAGCAATATATTTCCTATGGAAAGAACAAACAACCACTTCCATACAGCACTTCGGTTTTCCTTTACGGTTTCATTCAGCCTGTCCATGTTAATCAGCCTGATAATTTCCATCCAGGAAAACTTCCTTCTACTCCGGGCAAATGCCGCCAGAAGACACAATCCATACAAAATAACTGTCAACACGAAAGCAGACAGGTTCTCCCGGAAACCATGCCCCGCAAACTGATAGTTTTTCCCAATACTTTTATAAAAAATGAAAAACAGTACCTGTCGTAATCCACTACCCAAAAACAGCCCCGCAAAAAGAGCGCCTGCACCAAGGCAAATATTTTCTTTTATAAAAAGACCTGCAATTTGTCTTTTCTTCATGCCCGACAGTAAGTAAACAGCAAATTCCCTGCTTCTCTTTTCTAAGATAAAATGGGTCATATAATTGATCAGCCCGGCCGCTATAATGAGAATCACTCCTGTAGAAACCGCCATAAAAGTAACCAGCATCGTTCCCGCCGTAGATAATTCTTCCTGATTTCCATAATGGATCATCTCGGCAATATCTTTTGCAAAGAGCAGTGAATGAAAGGAAAACGTTAATGCCGTTATCATACACAAAGTCAGAAAATAATTGAGATAATCTTTCCACAATCTCCTCACATTTGCCGCCACAAGTTTATTCAGCATAAATATCCTCACTTCCCATTTCGGACTGCATATCAAGAATACGGTTCAGGTAATCTCTTTTGTCCATATCTTTCCGGTATAATTCGGCACTTATCTTCCCATCCCTTAAAAATAAAATCCTCTCACAATAACAGGCGGAAAACACATCATGGGTTACCATTAAAATCGTTGCGCCTAATTCTTTATTCATAACCTGCAAAGTACGAAGCAGCATGGCAGATGATTTTGAATCCAATGCTCCGGTCGGTTCATCTGCCAGAATCAGTTTCGGCTTATTGACGAGTGCCCTTGCACAGGCGGCCCGCTGTTTCTGCCCGCCAGATACTTCATATGGAAATTTATCCAGAATATCATCAATCCGTAAAGTGTCCGCGATTTCCTTTATTCTTCGCTCTATTTCCGTTCTTTTTTCATGATTTAATATCATGGACAGCATAATGTTTTCTTCTACGGTCAGTGTATCCAGAAGATTATAGTCCTGGAAGACAAACCCAAGATTTTTCTGCCGGAAGTCAGACAATTCTTCTTCGTTCATTCCAGAAATATCAATCCCATCATAAAGAATCTGTCCTTCAGACATGGTATCTATCGTAGAAAGAATATTTAGGATTGTGGTTTTGCCGGAGCCGGATGCTCCCATAATACCGATAAACTCACCTTGCTCTACATAGAAGCTGACATGATCAACGGCACATACTTTTACTTTCCCTGTGTCATAGTTTTTTACAAGATTATGCACTTCGATATAATGATGGTCTGTCATAGATGTTACCTTTCCTTCCGTTTCCTTTAGAGTGTCTGCTCGTGCTGATTTCGGAGCAATACGGCATAAGACCAGTATACCCCCGCACAAAAAATCATCACAAAGGTACATGCACCCACAAATACCATGTATAACACGTTGTCGCGCAGCATTTCCGCTTCACTCATAAGATACATGTTCTCCCATGTGATACTGATATCGCGGGCAAAATACATTTCGCTGACACCCACAGCCGCCAGACATACGATGATACCCGAAAGCAGTACCTTTTTCATTTTAGAAAATTCATCCCGCAGCTCTCTTCTCACCTCTTCCGAAAATACCAGTTCCTTATTTCTAAGATTTCTGTAGGGATTCTGCTTTAAAATAACGTAAAACACAATCGCCAACAGGACTATCGCTGACAGTGTGCCAAGAAGCGGCTGTACTGTCAATTCATAAAATCCGGGCTCCGTTGAGGAATAGGAAACGCCGTTACAGCCTATAATGAGTCCGCAGGCTGCTGCTATCCATAAAAATTTCTTTCTATAATAAAGCAGAAATCCATTTACTGTTTCTCGGTTTACATAATATTCATTTTCTTCTTTTCTTTTGTCACTGCACTGAACTTCCAATTCTCTTCCGACACCATAGCTCTCTGTATCCATCTTTCGCTCTTCCATCAGCAGATTATCCAGACTCACTTTAAAAAGCTTCGCAATCAGAATAATCTTTTCCGTTTCCGGATAACCGTTATCATTTTCCCACTTGCTGATTGCCTGTCTGCTGGTATGCAGTTTTTCTGCCAATGCTTCCTGGGAAAGTCCCTGTGCCTTTCTCAATTGATACAGCTTTTCTCCAAATGTCATATTTACCTTGTATGATGTTTATAGAAGCAAAAACACCATAACTTCCTTTCTTTTTAATAT
>ERZ779621.269-NODE-269-length-28367-cov-22.021546_pt1 | contig 28367 bp, 27 predicted proteins | sample MGYA00514215_ERZ779621 | MGnify/ENA primary metagenome ERZ779621 (study PRJEB29562, sample SAMEA4376715) | mouse gut metagenome | isolation source: Cecum | study: EMG produced TPA metagenomics assembly of the A DSS colitis mouse model was used to assess the...
AAACGTTGGGTACGGAAAACTGCACCTACACGTTCAGCGGAACCACCGGCACCTGTGCGGCGTGCAGGGACAGCGTGACCGTGGCGGTTTCCGGCACGGAGAACCTGGTCTATGACGGCACCGGGAAAGAGCCGGGCGTGACCGTCACGCGGGGCGAAACGGCGCTGACAGCGGGCACGGATTATACGGTGGTTTATGCCGATAACATAGACGCCGGTACAGCAGCCAAAGTGACCGTGACCATCGGGAATAATCAGGGCACATATAACGGGAGTTTTACCATCGGCAAGGCCACTCCTACGATTGCGTGGAGCAGCACCTCGCAGGAGCTGACCTACACTGACCAGCAGGCGGTCATTACAGCGCCGACTGTAACGCTGGAGAACAATGAAAACTTCGGCGGAACGATCAGCTATTCCTATAAAAAACAGGGCGAGACTGATTATAAAGACGGCCTGCCGACAGATGCAGGAACCTACACGGTCAAGGCCCATGTGGACGCGGAGGGTAACTACAATGCCGCCGACAGCACAAATGAGCTGACGCTGACCATCAAAAAGGCAGACACAGAGATCACGGTTGGAACAGCCGCATACGATGTGAACTATGGTGATCCGGCATTTACCATAAGCGGCGTCACGGATACCAACCCTGAGACAGCCGTACAGTATGCAGTGACCGAAGGGACAGATGTTATATCCGTGTCAAACGGGACAGTGACCATCAAAAATGCAGGTACGGCAACGATAACTGTTTCTTTACCGGAAACGGCAAATTACAATGCCGCCGCGAACAAAACAATAACCGTTACCGTTGCAAAGAAGGGCGGATATGCGGTAAGCGAGATCAATAAAAAGTATTATTATGACAGGGAAAATACGGCGGAAATCAACCTTGCGTCACTGCTCCCAAGGGATTGCGGGACTGTAACCTACGGGGAACCAGTAATAACATCCGGGAATATGATATTCACTGCAAAAGCTGTGGAGAACGGCGTGTTATCCTATACGCTGGCAAAGGGAAATGTAAATGATGCAGGAACCATAACCGTTACCATAACAACACGAAATTATGAGGACATTACGGTCACGGTAAAGGCGGTGCTGACTGACCAGATACCCGTGGAACTGAAAGAGGGCACGGAAGTAACCCTGGCAAATACTATCCTTACCTATGGGGAGAGCCTGTCAGGGCTGGGATTCAACAATGCAGTTTTTGTTGATGGCGATGGAAAAACAGTGGAAGGCATCCTTGCGTGGAAAGATGCCGCAGCAAAACCAAGTGCAGGAACCGCAAGCGCAGTGTGGGTGTTCATACCTACCGATAACGCGTATGCTCCCGTGGAAGGCACGGCAGCAATCACGGTAAACAAGGCAGTCCCGACCGTATCCGCAGCCCCGGCAGTGGCAGACAGGATATATAACCCTTCCGTAACCTTAAAGGGTGATGACCTGACCAGCGCCACAGTTACCGGCGTGGACGGAAATACACTGAAAGGCGGCTGGAACTGGCAGAGTGCAGATATTGTCCCAACAGTAAACAACAGCGGATATGCGGCAATATTTACACCAGAAGATACAACGAATTATGAAACCGTGACCAGAACCATCACGGTGAACGTGACAAAGGCAACACCTTATATAGCAAAATCTCCTGCGGCAGCCGGGATCACTTATGGGGATACCCTGAATGCGTCCGCATTGTCAGGCGGAACCGTATTGTATGGTGATGGCAAAGGGCAGGAAGGAGACAGTGATGGAAACACCGTTGCAGTAACCGGGACATTCACATGGCAGGAGCCTTCTGCCAAACCTGTGGTGGCTGACAGCAACGTGACAGAGTACACGGTAGTGTTTACGCCTTCCGATACGGCGAATTATAATCCCGTGGAGGCAAAGGTAACACTGACCGTAAACAAGGCGCAGAATGCCCCGAATATGCCGGGCAGCACTATGGATGTATCAAACAGCCTTGAAAAAGTAGGGGACGTATCACTGCCGGAAGGCTGGGAGTGGCAGGCGTCAGATCAGGATACAGCCCTTGAAGTCGGGAAACCGGTAAGCGCCGTGGCAGTTTATGCAGGGGCGGATAAAGGCAACTATGAGAATGAAACGGTAACGGTTGCCATCACAAGGTCAGCCTGCGACCATGTGGCAGGGGAAATCCTTTATACAGGGGCAGGAGAGAAAGCGCCTACATGCACGGAGGACGGACTGGGACACAGGGAATGCACCAAGTGCAGCTCTGTGGTGGAATCCGGCATCGTGGTAAAGGCGCTGGGACACACAGGCGGAACGGCGACCTGTTCCAAAAGGGCAGTCTGCACCAGGTGCGGCCAGCCTTATGGAGATACGGACGGCAGTGTGCATGGCGATACGGAAGTCCGTGGGTTTGTGGCGGCAACCTGTACCGCAGGCGGCTACACAGGGGACACCTATTGTAAAGACTGCGGCGCAAAGACGAAAACAGGCAATGCGACACCGGCATTAGGGCATAATTACACAAGCACGGTAACTAAAGAACCGACCACGGGCAGCGAGGGCACAAGGACTTACACCTGCACCCGCTGCGGACACAGCTACACGGAGAGCATACCAAAGCTGCCGGAGGAAACGCACCATCATTCCTATTCAGGCAGTGTGACAAAGCAGCCAACCTGCACGGACACCGGGATACGGACCTATACCTGCTCCTGCGGTGACAGCTATACCGAAACCATAGCGGCGCTGGGACACCATTACCAGAGCAGCGTGACAAAGCAGCCCACTGCCACGGCGGAGGGAGTCATGACGTACACCTGCATCCGCTGCGGCCACAGCTACACAAGGCCGATCGCAAAACTGCCGGGAGATGATACGGCAAAGCCGGGAGACGATACGACAAAGCCGGGAGACGATACGACAAAGCCGGGAGATGATACAACAAAACCGGGGGATGATACAGCAAAGCCGGGAGATACGAAACCGGATGGCGGCATTGCAGAGACCAGACCGGATACCGGAATCCCGTTCATCAAGGACGAGGACGGCAAGATTGGCTGGGATGTGATCCGTGCCGAGGAAGAACAGGCGCAGGAAGGCAGCACCATCAACGTGGATATGAACGGCTCTGTGGTGGTTCCGGGGGATATTTTTGATAGCATCAAAGGAAAGGACATCACCATCACCTTTGACATGGGAGACGGCATCATCTGGAGCGTAAACGGAAAGAGCATCACCATTGACAAGGCGGGCGACATTGACTTTTCCGTTCAGACGGGCGTAAACACAGTGCCGGTGGATATTGTAAATAATGTCACCGGGGAGCGTTACAGCATCCAGATAAGCCTCGCCCATGAAGGGGAGTTCGGCTTTACGGCAGTGCTTTCCATAGGTCTTGGCAGGGAGAACGCTGGCTACACGGCAAGCCTGTACTATTACAACAAAAGCACCGGGGAACTTGAATTTATCTGTTCTGACGAAGTCGCAGAGGACGGCACAGTGTCGCTTGCCTTTACCCATGCATCAGATTATGTGATTGCGATAGACGGGGATGAGGAAGAAGAAAGCAGCAGTGTCACGGAGCTTGCACAGCCAGAAGATGAAGCCGGGGATAGTGCCGGGAAGGAGGAAGAACTTCCGCAGACCGGGCAGGCGTGGAGACCGTGGTGGTTTATTGTGGTCGGTGCGCTGGTGATTATCATGGGAGTTGGTGTATTCTTTGTGGTGAAGAAGAAAAAAGAAGATGAAAATGGCGAATAGAAGTATGTATGGGACAGTCGGCATGGCTTACAGATGCCGTTGTTTATAGAAACATTGACACAAATGGGGAACAGGAAAGCCTTTTCCCCACATGGCAAGAAAGCATCTAAGAACTTCTATAGTCTGATGCGCTGAAAAACAATAAAGGAATAGTATCTATTTTGGAGGGTGTACTGCATTTCATTAAAATATGTGATTGCAGTATGCCCCTCAATATGCGGGAAGTAATTAGGAGAGTAAAGACTATTGACTGACATGGAAATCAGCCAACAGTTTTAATATGCAAATGGAGAGCAGTATGATAAAAGAATATGGGAATATGCGAAAGCATAAAAAGAAAAATACCGGCAGATTGAAGAAAAATAAAAAGTGTATCGTGAGGAAGTATGAACTTCTAAACGATACACTTTTTTTAATGTCGAATTTAGAGGGATTGGGTATTTTTGTCAATCTTTTTGTCGGCAGCTTGCTGTTCTGGATTACGGTCAAGATATTGGTTGAGGTTATCCAGTTTCCGGTTCAGGTCAGCGGCTTCTCTCTCGGCAGATTTATAGGTTTTCTGTAAAGCCTGCTTCTTGGAATAGAGAGAATTATAGTCGCTGCGGAGCTTTTCGACATCAAGATTTTTCGTGTCAATGCCTAATCGTTTCAGCATATTTTCCGCACCGTCATGGAGGATAAGTTCTGTTTCATGGTGGCGCAGGTAGGCATCTTTATCCTTAGATTTTTTGTAGCGCACATGATAGATATGGTTGGTTTTGTACTGCTCTGCATACTTTAAAATCTGTCCTAAATCTTTTAGCTGGTGTTCGGTTTCCACAAGGCTTTCACGGGCTGTTTTTGCCAGTGTGGACTTGGCGGAAATCTGATTTTCAAGCTCCGCAATAGAGCCTGCCTGACTGTAGCTTGCGGCGGCGATTTTAAGGTTCTGGATGTCAGCCCAATGCTTTAAGCCGGGGCTTTCGGCAAACTTATCCTCGGTTGTGTCAATAAGATTTTTTCTTGAATAATCTTTGACAATGGGCTTCTTTCTGGTCGGGAACGGCACACGCTTTTTTTCTTTTGCAAGTGCCTTTTCCGTGATGCGTTCCTTAATCTGTTCTTTGGTGTACTCTGCACCTAAAGACTTTGCGCTGCCACGGACAAAACGCTCCCTGTCCAGAGGACGGAATGAGATAAATTTGTGTGCGTTTTCCCCGAAGTCGCTGCCCTTAACCTCGTAGCCTTTTGCCCGTATCAGCTCAATACAGTCCTCATAAGTTGAGGCGTTTTTTATGGCTTCGTCGATGTCGGCTTTTAACTGTTCTTTCCATGAAGAACCGCTTCTGCCAGCCTGCCATTCCTTATATGTTTTGCCTCTGGCTGCGCCCTTTGCAGCCATTGTTTTTGCTCCCGGAGTAATGATGGAAAGCTCATGCTCCCGGCAGAGGTTATCGCTCAGGCTGCGGATGTTGTAATAGGTCTTTTTACAGTCATGATATTTTTCATGGTTGATGTTATCAGCGGCGCAGAAAATGATGTGGTTGTGGACGTGTCCTTTATCTATATGGGTGCTGACAACGTAAGAGTATTTTCCCTCTAAAAGTTTGTCTGCAAGCTCCACGCCTATCTGGTGGGCTTCCTTATAAGAAACCTCACCGGGGAGAAAAGACTGTATCAGGTGGTAGGCTTTATTTGGATCGGACTGCTTGGTTTTTGAGAGCGCAAATTTGAAATCATATGCGGCGGTTTCAGGGCTGCACCCATAAGAAGAAATCAGTGTGCCCTCATCGGTTTTGTCGGGGTTGCAGATATAGTCTACTGCTTTATGGACGGTTGCCGTGATAGCATGGATTTTTGTGTATGCCATACCTTTTGCATCAGCTCCTTTACTTCTTTTACATCGGCTTCGTATACGTTGCCTGTGGCATTCATACGCTTTGCAATCTGGTTCAAATTGTTCCCGATTTTGGCAAGCGCAGAGTTGTATTCACGCAGTTCTGTATAGTCAATGTCATAGACATAACCATATATGATTAGATGCCGGATAAAAGCGGCACGGCTTTTCATGTTGGAGCATTTTGCTTTCTCATCGAGGATATATTTTTCATCTTCGCTGAGGTGGATTACAATCCCGTATTTTCGGGAACGGTTTTTATTTCTGTGTTTGTCCATTTCCTTGTCCTTTCTGGATATAGTTGTTGTTTTTGTTTTTTACAATGCCGTTTCCGGCACGTCTTTTGAAGCAAAAATGCACGGGCGGGCTTTGCCGGACGGTGCTGCATTTTTGCGTTTAAGGGGGTCAGGGGGATATGCCCTCTGCAAGCGAAAACGGTTGTCTTTCCACGAGTGGAAGGACGGGCGTTTGACCGCCTGCGTATATACGCGGGCAGTGCTTGCTATTCTTGTGCAAACTGCCCGTAGGGAGTTTGCGTGTTGTACGAGCTTAGGCGAGTGTCTTACAACACATAAGGGCGTTACCGCCCGTCTTTTGTAAAGCCTTTCGGTATTTGGGCTGTAAGAGGATTACTTTGGCAAATAAAAAACTGCCACAACCAGAACAGGGCAGAATTACCCTGCTTTGGCTCATAGCAGTTTGAGTGTACTTTTAAGAATTTATGATTTTATCCACTAAAGATTTTAGCAGGAAGATGGGGGAAAGTCAATCGGAGAAAAAGGGATAAAACATCAGACAGTAGATGCGGATATGCGGGCAGGAGCCGGGCAAAAAAATCATAAAAAAGTTTTTTGCAATAAGCAAGGTTCTTGCGTGGTCTGCGTTTACAATGTTTTTTAGGGAAAAAGTCCTTATGGCAGAAACAGAAATTTAATCCGGACGGGTTACAGGAAAGGAGGTGAAGCATGAATACGATGAATCGCAGGATGGAGATTATCAACATTCTTATTATCAGGCGGCATATAACAACAAATGAACTTGCGCAGGAGCTTGGCGTTTCCACTCGCACGATACAATACGATATTCAGGCTTTATCTCCCGATTACCCGATTTATACAAAACCCGGAGAAAACGGCGGGTTGTTTATCAGGGAAGATTACAAACCATACAACAACTCGCTTACCAAGACAGAACTGAAAAATCTGCTTGAAATATATGAGCAGATGGAAGGAATACATAAGGAAGTGATATTTCAGGTTATACATAAATACGGACCCGATAAGCTGGAGATTTAACCTTGTCATTCCGCTAAAGCACATAATTTTTACAGAACCGTTCATAGCAGACGGAGAGTGCTTATGTGCTTTTTGGGCTGACAAGTCCAGAAATGATTTTATCCAAAACGGACAGAAAATTTTGTCCATGTGTACCTTGAAAATTGAATATGCAAATACATACGGGACGTGTGGGATATGCGGAGCCGCTATGCGGACACGCCAAGAGCTGCCTGCTTTCATTTTTATGTGGAAGTGTATACGAGGGAATACTGAAATCTGGTATTGAAGTTAAGGCAGTGAGCGATGAATGTCTGGCAAAAAGTGTAGCAGTTACATGAGGCAATGAGGTATATCTTTGATAATGATACTTCCGATTATTCGGTCAATATAGAATGACGGTGCGATACCGATGTGGACAGTGTAATGAGCTGTCACCCGTATGTGTTTTTTTAATATCTTCCAATAAAAGCATATCCTAATTATTGGCTGTGTTTTTATTGGCAGATATGCCAAAACCATAGCAAGAGAAAAGGAACAATCTTTAGAAAAGAGGTGGAGAATGGAGGCAAAAATAAAGAAGAAAGAGTTTATAAGATATGACGAGGGGGCGGAACGGTATTCGATGAGTAAGCACAGTTTTATGAAACTTGCGCAGGAAGCTCGTGCCGTGTATAAAATCAACAGAATTACCCTTGTAAGCGTTCCAATCTTTGAGGAGTATTTGGAATCTTTTCGGGTGTAGATAAGTAAGCAGGATGAAGTCAATTTTTTTTGTGCGCCAAAAAGTATTGACTTTATGGCGCACAAGTAGTATTGTAATGATAGGATTGTGAAGGGAGGCTGACAGCGGATGGCAAAAATGGGCAGACCAAGATTGGAAAATCCGAGAAGTGAGCGTATTTTTATCCGCCTCACGAAAGATGAGCATACAGATGTAAGAGAGTATGCTGCCAACCATAATCTTACCATAACACAGATATTCGTTCAGGGTTTCAAAAAGCTGCGTGAGCAGGAGAATGAGGAACAGAACGGGTAAATGGCATTGTGGCTTCTTCCTGCGTTAAAGGAAGGTGGTGCATTATGTCAAAATCACGAAAAGATTCAAAAGGCAGAATACTTAGGAAAGGGGAGGGACAGAGAAAAGACAAACGTTATATCTATCAGTACACAGACCCGAATGGGAAAAGGCACGTTTTATATGCAAACGATCTGCCCGAACTGAGGGCGAAGGAAGATGAGCTGGAGCGTGAACGGCTGGAGGGAATAAAGGGATATGCCAGAGGAAAAATGACACTCAATCAGCTTGTGGAGAAATATTTAGCAACGAAATATGACTTGAAAATAAGCACCAGATTGAGATACGAGCGTACATATGAGGCATACGCAATGGATAATATCGGGAAAAGACTGATTAACGATATTAAATATTCCGATATACGGTTCTTTTATTATACGCTGCTGCGTGAGAGAAATATCAAGATAGGAACTGTTGATTCTATCCATTCCGTCCTGCACCCTGCATTTCAAATGGCGGTCAGGGATGATTTGATACGCAATAACCCGACAGACGGGGTAATGGCAGAGGTTAGGAAAAAACATGGAAATGATGCCGTAGTAAGACACCCATTGACTATTGAACAGCAGCGGGCATTCCTAAGTTTTACAGAAAAGAGTTATACATGGAAAAGATGGATGCCCTTATTTACGTTCCTTTTTGGAACCGGATGCCGGATCGGAGAAGCACTCGGACTGCGTTGGGAGGATTTGGACTTTGAGAATAAGACCATTACCATAATCCATTCACTGGGGTATGTGCAGCATAATGGAAGCCGTGAAGTGTTCCTTTCCTCACCCAAAACGGAGGCTGGCAAGCGTACCATACCAATGGTAGATGCTGTGGAAAAAATGCTTAAGAACGAGCGCCTGAAACAGCAGCAGAATAATATTACTTCATGCACGATTGACGGTTTTAGCGGGTTCGTCTTTGTTGATAAAAATGGAAAGATTTCCTGTTATCAGGATATTAACAAAGCAATCAAGAGAATTTCAAAGGCTTATAATGCTTATGAAACTGTCCGTGCAGAACAGGAGGAAAGGGCTGCTGTGTTGCTTCCGTATTTTACCTGTCATTATATCAGGCACACGTTCTGTACAAGGCTCTGTGAGCATGAAACGAATCTGAAATTAATTCAAAGTATCATGGGGCATACCAGCATTAAGACAACGATGGATATTTACGCAGAAACGACGGAAAAAAAGAAACAGGAAACATTTGAAACTTTACAAAACAATAACGTGTTTTTTTAGGAAAAAGTCCGTGAGTGGATTCGTTCCTGACACATACCTTGAGTACATCAAATTTACATCAAACTAATGCTGCTTGGTGGACTAATGTGGACTGAGCAGCGATCGAAAAAGTATCGAGAAAAGGCGGAAATAAGCCGATTTAAGCCATTTGAACATGAAATTAGATGGCGTGGCTACAAAATGGCAACAGAAAATCAGCAAGCCATAATAAATGATGTAATTGAAGTAAAAAAGGGCGTGTATTTGCACAAAACTTAAACAAATACAGTTAAGAGCAACAAAGAACACGCCGAGTTCGAATAGTACAGGAGTTTATTATTTATATAATATACAAGTAATCTATATGGTTCCTTATCATATATATAAATATTTCTATTTTTACTTAATTTATAGTAAGATGTTGCCAATGGGATTAAATAACTGGATAGTATTAGTTATATTTTATGGTGTAAACATAAGATAGGGGAGACTGTCCGAAAACTAAAAATTGGGTAGTCTAAACCACAAAATATAGTAATAAATAATATGAATAACAACAAGATGATGTGACCTGAAAATTTAAAAAAGGAGTTTTCGGACAGTCTGGGGGGGGGAGAAGATGGGGGCAACTGAAATAGTACAAGCTCTCGTATCGCCAGCAGAGAAATTAATTGAGGCAGTTTCAGGGGCTATTGGAAAAGCGTATGAACCTAAGCATGTTAGAAAAATGGCGGATGCAAAGGCATATGAACTAAAATTAATTTCAGATACCGTTCGCAATAACAGCGATGTTCCGATTGTGTATGACTCGACAGGTGTTTCAATTGATACGAGTAATTTTGAAGAAATCGCAAAAAGAGCATCAAGTCGTTTGGCATATCAAGAAATTACAAAACAACAGAATATTGAGGCGGTGGCTGATAATGCGTATGAAGAATTAGAAAATATTCAAGATGTTAGTTCTGAACCTGTAAATCCAGACTGGATGCTTCGCTTTTTCAATTCTGTTGAAAATATTAGTAACGAAGATATGCAAAAAATATGGGGACGTATTTTAGCAGGAGAAATAAAGCGTCCCCATACATATTCTTATCGTACATTAGAAAAACTTAAGAACATGACACAGCAAGAAGCAGAATGTTTTCAAATTGTTTCCACATTAGCGTTACGGCATAGCGGAAAAGATTTTATCTTGAATGAAGAAGATATATTAAAAAAATATAGTGTATATTTTGGTCATATTCTGCTACTTGAAGAATGTGGTCTAATGATGGCACAGAGTTTATCATTAAATCTTAGTGCTTCTATTGACCAATCAGATTATCTATATAATTCGGAAATTATTGGATTGATTAATGGAAAAACGGCTGAGAGTCAAAGAATTGTACTTCCAGTATTTCTTTTTACTGAAAGTGGTTCTCAATTAATAAAGGCTATACAACCGCAGGTTAATACACAATATTTTATTGATTGTCTTGAATCGATTCGTGAAAAACACAAAGATGTTGTTATTGCTGCTCATACTATAAATTATATTAGTGATGAGGGGGAAGTAAATTTTAATAAGGAAGATATTTTGTCTTCGGAATGTGTTTCTGATAAATAATGGTGGCAACATTTTGGCAACAGAAAATCAGCAAGCCATAATAAATGATGTAATTGATATAAAAATAGGTGCGTATTTGCATAAAACTTAAACAAATAGAGTTAAGAGCAACAAAGAACACGCCGAGTTCGAATAGTAAACAGAAAGCCGGGAAGCCGCATAAACAGCGGACTTTCCGGCTTTTGATGTGGGGCGTGATACCTTTTTGATACCTATATTTGCTAATAAAAGATTTGATTTAATGAAGTGCCTAATTTTTCTTCAAAATTAGAATAGTTATTACAACTTATTACAAGTTCACACATATTTTTTCTAAATTCACTTCTTGTTCCGCCATTGTTAATGTATTCTTTGGAAAGAATTGAAAAAAGATTCTTTCCATTAGCAAAATATTCTATATCAGTTTTGGGTTGCTTATTTTGTGCAACATCCAAATTGCGTCTATTAACTATATTTTCAAGATACTCAGATTCAAACCAATTTATTTCGGTTTTAAATTTGAATAATCGATCTCGGATTAAGCGCATAAGATTATGGTTTTTTAAATCAAAAATTTGTTTTTTTAGGTATTTTTCCAAACTTTCTATAGGTAAAAAAAGTACATTATCAAAAGGAACAGTAGACCAAAGATTTTCTTCGTTTTTCTTTTTAAGAACAATCTCTTTGACATCTCCGTCAATAATACTAATAATATGTGTTACGTTTGAAAATACACGGTCTTCTAATAGATTTTGATGTAAGTCTAAAGTGTTGTCATAGCCGCCAATAGGGAGAACTTGAATTCTTTTATTTTGTTCTAAATTACATTTTTGTATAAATGCTTCTACAATATATTGAGCCAGGTCATCTTCAACCAATATTATAACATCGTAACCGCTATGATAATAAATATCTCTTGTAACATAGGCTGGATAGCATGGTGTTTCACATTTTATGGCAGAAGAATCTGTCTGTTTAAGATAAAATAAATTATCTATTGGCAGAGAGTGGATGATTTCTAAAGAGTGAGTAGAAAAATATGTTGCAACATTATAGCGGTGTGCAATATTTCTCATAAAATCAACAAGTCTTTTTATTGCTGAAGGATGTAAAGCTAACTCAACTTCATCAATGAGTATTAGATTTAGATTTTCATTATTATTAACACGTACAAGAAGATTATTTAGTAAGTGAAGCAAATTTATTAACAAAAATTCACCAGTGCTGAGATCAAAATAGCTTAGTAAATTTTCTCCGTTTTGGAAAAAATAGGGTACTCCTGAGTAATGATATATCCGATAAGCTTTGTCACGCTCTAGTCGAAATAAATTTTGATAGTAATATTTATTATTATGCAATATTAGACCAAGGTTTTCTTTTACAAATGGGTCGGCGGGAACAACTAAATTGGGGTTGACGTGTTGCAGTTTTTTGTAAGCTCTATATGATGAAGTGTTAGAGAATCGAGTGCCCTTTGTAATACTGCCTTCTTGAAAACCCCTTATATTTAGACATTGTTCTGTAATACAGTTCCATTGATTTTGTTCATTAGGTTTCCATATTTCGTGATTATTATTTAAAGAATATGATATATAGGAATCTGATTTAAAATCAAAATCACGTAACATAGAAAAATTAATAGGACGTACTAAACGTGGAGAAATTGCAGATAATACAGTGCTTTTCCCAATGCCATTAATGCCTGTAATTGCGTAAACATCAGGATTAAGGGGCATATTGATTTCTAAGAATGAAATTCCACGTATATTTTTTATTTTTACTTGTAATATATTGTTTTCCATAAAAACTCCTTATATCTATTTTTTCCATTTATAACTATTATTTTTCTTATCATGCCCTTTTTCATCAACGCTACTACTCGTAGCAGGCCAGTTGATTTTCCATTCAAAATACTCATCCTCGGAAATCTCCCCATTCTTCAACTGCTCTTTCCGCAGACACCACTCCCGCATGAAATCATTGACTAAACCATACTCTAACCACATACCTACGGGGGCATGAGCAGGCCAGTCGTCATTGTCATAATAACGCACCGATTTATCATCAGAAGCGTTACATTTGCCGGGATTGCGGACAAGCTGAAATAAATGGATCGTGCTACGGTCATCTTCATCAAGCCAAAGGAATGTAAGCATAATATCTTCGGCGCAGCCGGGAGTAACGCCAATAAAATGGATATAATTGACGTTCAGTATCTTTGCCATTTCCATTAAAGTGTTGTTTTTGGGAACACGATAGCCGGATTCATACTGTGCGATACGAACATCGGCATTGCGTTCCTCATATCCCAATTTCAAGCCAAGTTCACGCTGTGTCAAGCCCCGGAACGTGCGTATTCTCTTTATCCGTTCTCCTAATACCATAGTCATGTGTCCTTTCTGAAAATTAGAGTGATTGTTTTGAAATTATCATGTTACATCTGCTCCACAACTCGTCTTTATATGCAAATACATCTTTATCAATCTTTCTTTCAACAAAGCCGATTTTTTCATAACATTGTTTCGCTAATGTGTTTTCATTGAAAACATTTAGTTGAACCGCTTTTGCTCCACTTATCTGAAAAGCGTATTGCAGAGTTAGATTCAGCATTTCTTTTCCGTAACCTTTTCCACGTTTAGTTTTATCAACAATAACAAATTTAAGAAAACCGATATTGTCTGCTGTATTGACAGAATAACAGAAGAAGCCTACTGCCTGTCCGCTGTTTTCAGTTGCGACATAAGCACTGTCCGTCCAGTCCATTGCATTTTTCTCTAATAAATCATGGAAAGATTTTTGTGTCATGGGGTATGGCAAAAGATTTGCACACCAAAAAGCATGAGTTCTTTCGTCATCAATCCATTTTGATACATATTCGTAATCTTTGCTTGGTATATACGGTCGGATTCTCATAAATGGAATGTCCTTTCTCCAATTTATTTATAAATTTGTTATAGGTAGTACACCATAATATATTCTTCCTCGTTCTCCTTTACAATCTCAAAACCAATCTTTAAATACATCTTTGACGCATAATTAGCTTTTTGAACAGAAAGAGAAACCCGACTGTACCCATGTGATTTAAGCAGGGTAAGAATTTCTTTCATCATAGCCGTTCCAATGCCAAAGCCCCGGTATTCTTTATAAAGAGAGATTGCCAAAGAGGGCGTTTCATCATCTATATGTCCGTAATCGTTCATAATGCGAACCCAAACAGCACCGACAATCTTACCGTCAACCTCTGCTACTAATCCCCAATCATCTTTAGATTCTTCGAAACGCTCAACATAAACCTGTAATTCGGGAGATGTAATGATGGTTTTAGGTGGAGGTTCGATACCCTCTGGAACAAAAATTGCTTCATATAGAAAATTATCCAGTAACGGATATTCCTGTTTTTGTATTTTTCGTATCGTTACCTCCATAGCTTACCTCTCAATTCTGTATTCTCCATATATTCTAGCATAATTCAGATAATACAGCAATAAAAACTTATCAGAAATGCTAAATTTAATAAAAAAGATAAGTTTAACAAATAGGCTATTGACAATAACAGAAATGTTAAGTATAATTCAAATACAGAGGTTAACAAAAACGTTAAATAAAAGGAGGGCATTGAATGAAGAATGAACTATTTGTAACTGCCGGGGAGGTAGCGCAGGAGTTGGGTGTTTCCAAACCATTTGCTTACAAATTAGTACGACAGATGAATGAGGAACTGGAAGAAAAAGGTTTTATCACAATCGCCGGACGTGTCAGCAGAAAATATTATGAAGAAAAATTCTACGGCATGGCGCAGGCGGCGAACTAAGGAGGGCGAACTATGGCGGCATATAAAGATGAACAGCGTGGAACATGGTATGTATCGTTCCATTATTATGACTGGACGGGGAAGAACTGCCGGAAAGTCAAGAGAGGTTTTAAGACTAAAAGAGAAGCTACGGAGTGGGAACATCATTTCCGAATGAAAGAAGCGGCTGATTTAGATATGACTTTCGGGGAATTTGTGCAGGCGTACACAAGGGATATGAAGCCGAAATTGAAACACAATACTTGGCTGACAAAGGAGCATATTTTACGCACAAAATTGTTACCGTACTTTGAGAATAAGAAAATGTGTGATATTCGTGCAAAAGATATTATTCAGTGGCAGAATGAGCAGATTTCCTATCGTGATGAAAAAGGAAAGCCCTATGCGCCGACTTATCTGAAAACTCTGCAATCTGAATTGAGCGCATTATTTAATCATGCGGTGCGGTTTTACGAATTAAAGAGCAATCCCGTTGTCAAAGCCGGGCCGCTTGGGAAAGGGAAAGCAGAGGAAATGCTTTTTTGGACGAAAGAGGAATATCTGAAATTCATTGAAAAGGTAAAAGACAAGCCGTATTCCTATCAAGCATTTCAAATTTTATACTGGTGTGGCTTGCGTGTTGGCGAACTTTTAGCACTCACGCCGCAGGATATAGATTTTGATAACAAGGTCATTCGGATAACAAAATCTTATCAGCGGTTAGAGGGAAAAGATGTGGTAACAGACCCAAAGACACCGAAAAGCAAGCGAAATGTCAGTATGCCGGATTTTTTGTGTGAGGAATTAAAAGAGTATATCGGCAGGCTGTACGGGTTTCTCCCGACTGACCGTATCTTTCATCTGACAAAAAGTTTCCTGCACCATGAAATGACGAGAGGGGCAGGAAAAGCAGGGGTAAAGCGCATTAGAATCCACGATTTAAGGCATTCGCACGTTTCGTTGTTAATCAGCATGGGATTTTCAGCGGTATCAATCGGGAACAGGGTAGGGCATGAAAGCGTGGATATTACGTTTCGATACGCCCATATGTTCCCGACAGAACAGATACAAATGGCAGAGTTGTTGAACGCAGAATTTAAGGAGGGTACAGAAGCATGAGCGGCACACACAAATATCCAACAATCAGTTTTCGCATTTCTCCCAGAGAAAGGGAAGAAATCGAAGCAAAGATTTTTGCAAGCGGCATGAAAAAGAAAGATTATTTTGTCCGTTCCTGTATTTACAATCGTGTATGTGTGGTAGGGAAGAAAGAAACGGTATATCAGATTGTGGAAAAATTACAGGAAATGCAGAGCCGTATGGAGGAACTGGCAGGGCAGATAAAAGGCGAAAAGCCGGAGGTCAGTACCGAAGAAATCAGAGAGTTGCAGACATCTTATGAGGATATGTTGAAAGCTATCCTTTGGATGTTGGACGGAGCAAAATATCTGTGGCAGGGAAACACCAACGGAGAAGAAAAAAGCCCCGACAGCGGCAACTGTTAGGGCTGTGATAACTGGAAAACCTCTGTTATCAACATTCGCAATATCAGTATAGCAGAGGTTTCTTCCAGTGACAACGATTTTTCAGAAATGGAGGGCATTATGGAAGAAACAAAAACAGAATTACAGTTGATTAAATTGTCAGAGATACAGTCGCAGGAAGTTTCTTGGCTGTGGTTTCCGTTTATACCCTATGGCAATATTGCATTAAGTAGACAAAGGAAGAGGGGTGGCTCTGTGAAAATATATTGGCTGATTGCATGACAATCAGCCAATATATCCCACAAACTTATAGTATATTTTAATATCCCTTACTTTGTTCCCATCCTCGGTATGCGCCTCCCCGATTTCTATTCGGTCAATCAGTTTCAGGAGCGTTTCGCGGTCGAGCGTATCAATATCCCTGTACCGGCGGATGAGCGATATCCATTCCTGTACTTCGTTTTCTGCCGTCTGCATTTCTGCCTGCTGCTTTTCTATTTCCTGCAGCCTTGTACTATTTTCTGCCCGTTCTTTCTGGTATCCCCGTAAGAGTTCCGCACATAGCTCCGCCGGTATGGAGCCGTCCACTTTGTCCTCATAGGCACTCCGTATCAGGCGGTCAAGTTCTGCCACACGTTTCTCCAGAAAACGCATGGATTTCTGCATGGCGGAAAGTTCCGCACGGCTCTGTTTCTGCCTGCGCTCCATCAAGCACTGCGCAATCTCCTCTTCATGGTAAAAGACCTCATCCGCTTTGGCCCATATGTCATTAAGCACCAGCTCAGACAGCACCTGAACCGGTATGCTGTGTGTGGAGCAGGCTGTATGGCCGCTGCGGGAATAGCTGCCGCACAGGTATCTTTCATAACGGGCCGTGACGCTGTTTTTCCTTCTCCGCCTCTCTATCTGGCACCTCATGGCAAAACCGCAGTCTGCACAGTACAGCAGGCCGCTGAAAAGGCTGGTTTCCTTCATGCTGTTCTGCCGGGGGTGTACCGTCCCCCTGTCCATCCGGCGGCACTGTTCCCATACATCCATGCTGATGATTGGCTCATGGGTGTTCTCCACCCTAATCCATTCCTCTTTTGGCACAGCGGTCATCCTGCGGTCTTTGTAGGAAAACACCTCACTCTTATGCTGCACCATGTTCCCGATATAGGCCTCATTGCGGAGCAGCCCGCTTACCGTGACGCTGCTCCATTTCCCGTTATCTCTCCATGGGGAGCCTGCCTTCCCGGCACAGCGGCAGTGGTATTCCCTTGGCGGGAGTACCCCTTCTTCATTGAGCGCCAGCGCTATCCTGCGGAACCCCTCCCCCTCACAGCGCATCTGGAAGATGCGTCGCACAATGGCGGCGGCCGGCTCGTCAATGATAAGCCTGTGGCGATCGTCGGGGGATTTCATGTAACCGAACGGCGCAAACGCCCCGATGAATTTCCCGCTCCTGCATGAAGTGTTCATGGCCGAGCGTATCTTCTTGCTGATGTCCCTTGAATAATGCTCATTAAAGATATTCCGGAATGCCATGAATATCTCATCATTACTGTCGCGGTTTAAGCTGTCAATGTTGTCATTGACGGCAATGAAGCGGCATCCGAGGGCGGGAAACTCCAGTTCCGTGTACTGGCCGACTTCAAGGTAGTTGCGTCCGAATCGCGACAGGTCTTTTACGACTACAAGGTTTATCTCCCTGTCCCGCACCTTCTCCATCATCTCGTTAAAGGCCGGGCGTCTGTCAAAATTTGTCCCGGTATAGCCGTCGTCCTTATACACTGCGGCAAGGTTCCACCCGTGCCCCGTGACATATCTTGTAAGCATCTCCACCTGCGTTTCTATGCTGGCGGAATCCCCGCGCTGTTCATCTTCTTTTGACAGCCTCGCATAGACGGCCGCATTATAAATCTTTTCTTCCTGCATGGCCCTGTCCTCCTTCCGGGTCAGTCCCCGGCTGCGCTTTTGGCGCAGTTTTTCAGTACACGGGATTCAAGGAGTTTTTCGGACAGCTCCTGGAAGTCCCCCTCCCGTCCAAAGCAGCTCTGCACCCTGTACCGGATGCCGCCGATATTTTTTTCCATGTAATTGCTGAGCATCTTTACGGGGCGGCCTTCCCCGGAACTGGGGACGGGCGGGATGAAGAACACGCCCCCTCCCTCCGGCTGCAGCAGGAGAGTCCCGGTATGCTTCAAAGGCGGGAAACGCCATGTGCCGTCCGGCAGGAATGTGACATCCCTTTCTTCCCCCGCATAGTCAAAACAGGGGATAGGCTCGTATTTTTCATGTTTATGCTGCATCTGTTTACCTCCTGTAAATAAAGCTGCCTGCTCTAACGTCTGAGCAGGATTCCCTTAATTGAAAGAACAAAAAAACGGCAGGTCTATCCATTCACAGTAAGGTTATGCTTCCTGCGGGCATCTGATAGACCTGCCGCTCCCAAATTCAATTATAATAAGGATACCATATAAGGGGCAGGGGCGCAAGGGTGCCCATAAAAAAATGGGGAAAAACGGCAGGGGGTTTTTTATTTCCCGGCGTGCATGGGGCGGGTTCTTTTTAGGGAAGCCTGTGCCTTTCCGGCCCGCCACGCCTGCCTATTCCTAGATTCGGAGCCGGAGGCAGTACCCCAGCCACCATTACCGCCCCGGTAATGGCTTCGGCCTTGACTTTCCTGTGTCCCAATGTTAAAATGCTGCGGCCGGATGGCACGGGAACCTGTCTATTCCTGAGTTCTTCCGCCATCGGCAGTACCCCGGCCACATTGGGGCGCAGGGAAGTCAGGGCTGGCGGCGGCTTGTGGGAGATTTCCGGTTTTGGGAATAAATTTCCGGGAGAGCTTCAAGGAAACTTTTTATTACTGTTTTAAAAATTTCAGATCAGCATACGGGAAAAGAAAATGATGCAGGAACCCGCTGCTATATTTCCGCCGTTTTTTGGCGGATGTCAGGACCCGGAGGGCAAGGAGCAAAGCGACGCAGTAAGGGCCCCGAACGAATGAAATGAGTGAGTGGGTGAGCCGGGACGGCGAAGGTCTGTCAGCTATGCTGACCGAACGAAGTGAGTAAGACCCCCTTATCCTGTTTTGCCATTTTTTTAGCAAGTAGCGTAAGCGTGCGCGCTAAAAGTCTCTGCCCCTTCATATATAAGGCGATAGGTATTTTCCAAACTGCCCCAAAAACATGGGCTTTAATTTTCCAAACGTTCCATTGTGGAAAATAGCCCTCAAATCGCCTGATATATGAGCCCGAAAATCTGGGTAATTTTCCAAAGTCACTGGGGTATTTTACTCACGTGGAAAACCTCCCTGCCCATGCTGTGCAGTCGGCGTTCCGCTTGTTTTCTTCCGTATTGCCGTTATTATATATCGGGGCATACATTTATACATTTTATGGAATACATCCATACATCCCATAAAAACTATTTCCGGCGGCCTGCTGTTTTTTTGCCGGGCCCCCGCATGGCAATATCCGCTTTTAGCCGGGGGGGGGGGTGGAAGAAAAAAAGGGCCTGCCCGCCCCGGTAAAAAAATAAGCTGCCCCGTATGCCCGTAAAAAGGCATTGGGGCACTGTCAGGTTTTATAAACATTTGGTTGAAAGGGCAGGGACGCTATAAGCCAGTCCTGCCCTTATATCCCCGTAATAAAACAGGGATACGACGCCATATGGCATCCGGCTGTTCCAAAAATATGCCCGGCGCCGCATGGCGCCTGTCAGCCGTCTCCGTATTTTTTATCCAGTTCTTTGATCCGTTCCTCCACCGTCTTTGCGCCGGAGGCCAGAAGCATCAGGTTTTTTACTTCTTCCTCATCCATTGGAAATCCGGACAGCCGCATAGTCGCGATTACCTGTATGATATCATATTCCTGCTTTTCTGAAAGCATGATTCCCGGAACGTTTGGAAGCTCAATTTTCTGCCTGTCCATGTAAATCCTCCTAACAAAAAGGGCCGGCCCACATTTAGCAGGCCAGCCCCGTCATGTCATTATTATGTTGTCACTATGCCGTTATTTTGCAGCCTTAGCCGCAGCGCTTTCCGCTTCGATGTCAATCACGATTTCATCATTGATTGTCACATAGCTTACTCCCAGTGTGTCATACATATAGGTGCGGTCAAGCGGCGCTCCAACGGTCAGCCCCGTAGAATCCTTTACGTCATATTCAATCGCCCATTTTCCGTCACTCCTCTGCTTAAGGTATACCGCATCGCTGATTGCGGCGTTGCCGTTGGCATCTTTCAGGGAGAAGGTTGCAATCACGTTGCCTTTATGCGTTACCTTATAGGTGCCAGCGCCGCTTTTGGCCAGTGCCCGGAAAGTTTCCCCGCCTGTTACGCCAGTGGTATCGCCGGCTGCTTTTGTTACAGAGGGTGTGGAAACAGAAGCGGAACTGGATGCGGAGCCGCCATCCGAAGGCGCACTGTATGAAGCGCCGGAATCCTGGCTGTCGTTTCTGCCGCTATGGGATGATGATTCACTCGGAGCGGAATAACTGGGTTCTGAAGAGCCGCCTCCCGAACTTCCGGAATCGCTTGAACCGCTGTCAGAGGGAGTGTCGAACCCACCGGATTCTCCTTCAGTTCCGCCGTAGGACACACCACCGTCTCCATGGTAAACGCCATCATCAGTTCCCTCTGCGTGTACGCAAAGCGTGCTGCCGGACATCATTGTTATTGCCATCATGGTTACAAGTATCTTGGAAATAGCTTTTTTCTTCATGTTATCTGTTCTCCTTTTTCTGTCTGTGCTTTAGTTAGGTTGTTTTAAAGCAGGGCTTTTTGTGTTTCGCATCAGTTAGCCCTGTCTTTTCAAAATAGTTACCGGCGCGGGTACGCGCCAATGATGTTTTTAGCGATCTTGGCAGGCATCTGCGGCAGCCTGTGGCCAGTCGTCTGTGCTGCCTCTGCCATTTTACCATCCCCTTTCCCTTCTTGCTTATCAGGACACGGTTTCGCGCAGTCCGGTTTTATTTCCCCGGAAAAAAGTGCAAAAAAATCCGGCCTGCATAACAGGCCGTTTATGAAACGCCCTGTGTGCTGTACTTTAGTGAAAATTATCCCAGTAACAGTTACCCACGGGGGAGCGGGGATTGCCGTCCCCCAATGGTTTATTGCACTGCCGGGACAAATAAAAAGACGGCGCAGGATTTCATTTACCTACACCGTCATAAAGTACAGCAACACAAACCCAAATCACCAGATTCTGTATTGAAAAAAAGGAGAAAATCCAGTAAAATAGGTATTGGCGCATGATATTTTTATGTTGCGTGAGGAAGTCGTGTTTCCCGCGTAGGGGCTTGGAAAGTTGCAGCTTTTCAAGCCCTGCCTTTTTTATTCATCTCGTAACCATTATTATACCGCACAGGTGTATGTTTTTCAAGGCATAAAATGCAGTCTTTCCACACAGCTTTCCCCCGCCGGGCGGGGAGCGGCACTTGGCCGCCCCCTTTCCCCTATGCGGCACAGGTCTTACCCCTGCACGCATACAATCTTTACCCGGACGGGCGCATCCACGGAGAATACATGGCGCATGATAAGGTCAAGTTCGTCCGCCATGCTCCGGTAATCGTTATAGCTGTCGATTTCCGCAAGGGTGCCGTCGGGGATGCCCTCCGGTATTTCTTCCATGCTTCCGGCGGCTTCCCCCGGTGCTTCTTCCCCGCAGCCCGTTTCGCCTGTTTCCTCCTCTTTCTCCGCACGAATATCATTACCATATGCCGCAGGTTTTTCCAGAGATTCGTCCGGGGTATTCACTGATCCTTCTTTTTCCGGCCCTGCCTTTTCCTCCGTGGGGACGGCATCATCAGCAGGGGGTTCCGGTGCGTTTTCTTTCTCCTGTGCATTCTCTACCGCAGGGTTTCCCGCTTCCACGGGCGGCTCCTCCGGCTCCCCTTTGCGCAGGCGGTTTATTGCCCGCACGCTCATGTCAGGCGAAACCTGCTGTTTCATTTCATCGCTCATCCCAAGCATGGCCACAAGCTGGGAAGCAGAATAGTTGCGGTAACAGTCGGAGATGCTCTCGATCACGTTCCCGTTTTCGTCCCTGTCCGCATAGTTCTCTACAATGCTGATAAAGTTACAGCAGGTGGTCTTTTTGATGCCGTACTCTTTTTCGGCATACTCGTACACGTTTTTGTAGTTCAGCACGCGGAACATATTGTTCTCGCGAATCCAATGGAGCTGAAAACCGATGGTGATAAATGCGTTCTGGATATTCCGCATCTGCTCTTTTATCACCTGCGCACGTTCCGCAAACTCCTGCTTCATCCGTTTCAGGGGCGATTCGATTACCTGTGTGGGCACCACGGGCGCGGGCAGCATTTCCACGGGTTCCGCCTCCGGCTCCCCGGAGCCTTTTTCAGGCTCTTTTCCGGCTTCTTCGGCCTTTTTCCCATCCTCCCCCGGTCCGTCCTCCCTTTCGGGCTCCTGTGGCTTTTCAGGGGTATCTCCCACAGGTTCCGGCCCCTCCGCTTCTTTCGGTTCTCCGGGGCTTTCCTCCGGGGTCCCTCCGGCTTCCCCGGCATCTTCTTTCCCGTCCGGGTTTTCTTCCGCTTTCCCTGCTTTTGGCTTCCTCCCTCTTTTCGGCTTTGCCGCCTCCAAAGGATCAGGCGTCTTTCCTGTGTCCACTGCCTTTACATTTTTTCTCATATCGGTATTGCTCCTTTCCGCCGCATCAAAGCGGCCTTGTTATCAATCTGTGCGCCTGCTCAGGCGTATGACCCGGCACAGTTATCAGGGAAATAACCGGCGCCGGACGGCGCCATATCCCCCGCCGGGAAAACAAGGCAGGGGATGCGCTGTGTAAAACCCTTATGACAGGGTTTCAATCTCCCCGGTATCCGCATGGTACAGGTAAGCATTGTCCGACAGGATTTCATCGGGGGGGGGGGAAACCTGCTTCTCATTGACCGCCCGTACCATGCCGCACAGACAGGCGGGGCCTGCCGGTTCCGGCTTTGCAGGTAAGAGAAGCACCTCATAGATGCTGCTCGGCAGGATGTAAAAATCCCCGTGTTTTCCTGCAAATCCCCGGAGGATATCGGGATAGAGCAGGGCGGCGGCGCTGCTCATTTCCCCTTTATGGCAGCGCAGGACATACAGCGGGACAGTGGGGGCGCTGTTTTTCTCCGGGGACAGGCCTTTTGGCGCACTGTCCCCCATCACTTCCCGGACTGCATCCTCCATAGGCTGCAGGCTTGCGGGATAGACCCTTTTGGTATTTGCCATAGCATACCGGTACACGGTTTCTTCATCCGTCTGCCACTGGTTGAATATCTGGTCTGTGACGGTGATGCTCCCGCTCTTTCCGCCGTCAAGCATGGCCGGGACAAAATAGGTGATGGAAAGGTCGAGGAAATCCCTGTGCGGGATGTCCTTTAGCCGCTCTCCGTTGCGCTCCCGGCTGACAAGCCTGAAACAAACGGTATCCTTTACGGCTTCAAAGTCCGTAAGGTCCGGCAGGGCGGGGTCTTCCTCCATGGCGTTTTCCTCATATATCTGCACAATGGCGGAAAAAATATCTTCCAGGGGGCGGCCCGCAAGGTACTCCGTGTAGGGCGCGTCCATGTAGATATTCGGGGCCACTGTCCGCCCCGGCGGCAGGATGGTTATGCCCGTCAGGCACAGGCCGTTGTTCTTGGATATGGGGGCTGTTTTTACCTCACAGCCGGGATATTCCTCCCGGAGCCGTTCTTTCATGGCTTCAACAAATCCCTCAAAATCCATGGGGGCCGGTTATCGCTGCATACACGTTCTCATTCATTTTCCGTTCTCCTTTCATTAGGCGCACAAAAGCCCCGGCTTTTGTATTTCCGGGGCTTAAAGCGTGGTTTCCAGTTGGTGTTGTGTGCTGTCCGGTTCTTTAGCTTCTGCCTGCGCTTCCGGGAGCCGGCCATAGAGCCTGTGCGATTTCAAATCGTATTTTTTTACCCGTTCCGCAGGTTTCCCGCGGGTCATCAGCCACGCATCCTCAATGGGGGTATTCAGGACTGCGCTCACGGGTTTGTTGACTTGGAAGCTGATATATTTTGCCGTTTCCATGTCCCGCCCCGCCCCCAGGCACAGCACGTTGTCGCAGTTGTTCAGGATGGTCATCGCCTTAGCGTGGCCGTAGATGGACTCCAACTGCGAGAGTGACTGGATGATGATGCTTGCGGCGATCCCGCGGGAACGTATCACTGAAATGATTCTGTCAAAGTCAGCGATCACGACATTGGAAGCGAAATCGTCAAGGTAAAACCGGACAGGCATTTTCAGCCTGTGGCCGGCGCTTTTGTCCGCAAGGCCGCAGAGCGTGTGCAGGGCCTGTGTGTAAAACAGGCTGGCAAGGCGGTATAGTGAGTCATCCGTATCGGAAATGGTCAAAAACACAGCTGTCTTTTCCCGGCCAAGCCGTTTGATGTTGATTTTCCGCGGGTGCGTGAACAGCTTTTTTGCCCCGTCAAAGGAAAACGGCGACAGCTTGGACGTGAGGAAGCTGAAAACGCAGGCTGCCGTCCGGTCTGCACCCTCCACGGCGGACTGTGACATCCGGCAGCGGGATAATGCGAAGCTGTCCGGGTCCACCACCTCCATTTCGTCCATCAGTTTTTTGTATTTCCCGCCCCGGCCCATCTCGCTTACAAGGCGCACCACGCTCCCCATGTGGCATTCCCCCTCCGGCAGTGCCTCAAGGACGTAGCTGATGGCGGATTCCAGATATACCCTTGCCGTCAGCTCCCAGTAGGGGTCGTGTGCCGTTTCTATGGGTACAAGGCAGGCTGCAAGGGTTAAGATATCCTGCTCTGAGAAATTCCCGTTTTTGCCGCGCCGGATATAGGCAAGGGGGTTATAGCCGTAAGGGGATGCGGCACAGTCGGCAAGGTTTATCTCCATGATTTTATAGCCCTGCTGTTCCAAAACTGGTCGGACGTCCGAGCAGAGCGCCCCTTTGGTGTCTGTGACAATCATGCTTTCGTTACATTGCAGGATGTTAGGCTTGACGTAGCCCCTTGTCTTGCCCGCGCCGGAGGGGCCGATGATTAAATCGTTATTGTTAAGGCCGGTCAGCCATGTGTTGTTGCTGACCGTATGGTTGTCTGCAAGGATGCGGCAGTTATTTTCCATGATATTTCTTCCTCCCTATATCTCTGTGATGATGCGGTCGGCAAGCCCCCATGCCACCGCTTCCTGTGCATTAAAGTAGCTGTCCTGCCTTGTCTTTTCGTAGACTTCCTCTATAGTATGGCCGGTATGCCCTGCAAGGATTTCTGCCGTGGTCTGCCTTATCCCCATCAGCCGCCTGCTGGATTCCTCTATGGATAAGGCGCTGCCGCTGATGCCCGTGGCCAGCGGGTCATGTATCATCACTTCCGCGTGGGGTAATATTTCCCGCACATCCCCGGCCGCAAACAGCAGCGCCCCCATGGATGCCGCCATGCCGACGCACACGGTACGGATGGGGCACTTTATGGCTTCCATCACGTCGTAGAGTGCGAGGCCGTCACAGACAGATCCTCCGGGGCTGTTGATGTACATGGTGATCTCTTTCTCCTGGCCTGCATGGCATAAATACCGCAGCTGCAGAATCAAGGAGTAGACGGAGTCGCGGGTGATTTCGCCTACTACCTCCACGCAGCGCCGCACCGAAAACATTTCGTCCTGTATGGGGCAGTAGGTGGTGCCGTTTGCCGTTTCTTTGATGATGTTTGGCGTCGTGAAATATGGGTTCATTTCCTGGTTCCTCCTTTCGTTTTCCCTGTGTTTTTTCAGCGGAATGGCTTTATTAGTATCTGGTACAGCAGTCCCATCCCTTTTTCCGCAGGATACACCGCCATGAACGCCTTTGCGGCGGCCTCCGCCACAAAAGTATTGCGGATATCCCCGTAACTGTTCTGTTTGTCCCAGAGCATCTTTTTGTAGTAATCCTTGTAGGACGGGTCGCCGTTTATGTCTGACAGGCAGAGGAAATAATCCTCCACAAAAAGCCATGCGGCACGGGGGATGCCGCCCCGGCAGGATGGGCCAAGCCTTTTTTCAAGGGGTATTTTTTTCATTTTCCCTGCTCCTCCTTCCATTTCAGGAATGCCTGGTATGCCTCATGAACCGGTCCCGACAAAAGGCGTAATGCCTGGTGGGCCTGTGCCGTAAAGCGGCTGTCGTCAAACCATGGGCCGATGCGTTTTGCTGCCTCCGCATATGTCATGGCATTTTCTTCTTCCTCCGTGATTTTCAAAAGCTGCCGGAAGCATTCCCGCCTGTCCTCCGTGCCAAGATACACCCCTATGGGCATCTCTCCCCATGCACGGATGGCGGACGGGGCATACTCCGGGTGGGCGCAGCAGCCTTTTCCAATCTTCCCAAGCTGTCTTTCCAGCGGTATCTTCCGGTATCTCATGTACAGCCTCCTTTCCGTTCCCATCCTGTTTCTTTCCAAAAAAATAACCGGGCAGTGGAAACTGCCCAGCGCTCAGGTAAATGTATGGGTTCCAAATATGGGGGATCACCTTGCATTCAGGCCCTCCACAAAAACGAGGTAGCAGGCAAAATCCCCGGTGCGTTTCCTGTATCCGGGGTCTTTCTTTTCATCCCCCAAAACCTCACGCCATGCCGCAGCCTTTCCCTGCATTTTCAGATACCTTGCAAATATGTTGAAGCAGTCGGTAACATGGTTGTGGCGGGATGTGCGGGCGGAATCCTCCGCGACCTTTTCCTCCCTGTCCCACAGCGGCCAGCGGGCCCGTGATTCGGAATATTTCACGGCGGCTGCAAGCAGGTCTTTGTAAAGGGCAAGGGCCTGCGCATCCTGCCCGGCTTCTTCTACAATCTCCCTGTGCAGGGCAGCCATTTCCTCAAAAGCAAGGCACATTGGCAGGGCCAGGTAATCTTCATAGGTTGTTATCATGGTAAACACCTCCTCGTTCTTATATCAGGCGGCACGGGTGCCGCACGCGGGGAAATAAACGGTATTTTATGATTGTCCCCAGTGTCCCCACTTTTTTTTAATCCTTTTATATAGAAGTTATTTTGGGGAAGGGGGCACACATAAATAGTTCCGGGTAATTATGGCACAAGATAAGGTCTTTCAGAAATTATATTTATATACTTAATACTATTTTAGTGGGGACATGGGGACATATCTATTTATACCCTTTATTTACAAGGGTTTTCCTGTCCCCAATGCCGTTTTCTGGTGGGGACAGGATTTCCCCTGTGCTGATGCAAAAATAAGGGGAAACTCAGTAAGCACAAGGCTTTCAGACAATTCAAGCTGTGTCCCCGCTTTTGTCCCCACTTCTGTATCATTTTAACAGCTAAATTTATAATTTTATAACTTTCAGCCAAAAAGTTATATTTTTCCGGTATAAAATATCGCAGCAAAAATTTATGGCATTGGTCTTTCAAAAGCCCAACTTGTAACCCCAATAAGGCCATTTTCAACTGGTGGGCTTTTTGCGGTATATTTTTGCCCATATGCAGTTTTTATGACAAAAATCACAGGAACTAATTTTTTGTTGTCCAACCGTCACAAAACATATGTTTAGTTGTCCCCACTTGTGTCCCCACTTTTTAAAAGTCTGTTTTCTGACAATAATCAACGGAAAATCTTTAATGACAAGGCTTGAGAATGAATTGGCTAAAAGAGTCAAAACTCCTGTGTCCCCACTTAATTTTCAAAGTGGGGACACAAATCATGTGCGTAATTTCGTAAATAGCCCAAAAACGGCATAAATACGCCCAAAAACAGGATTTTGTGCAGCCTGCCCAAAAACGTGTAAAGGGATACGGGTTTCTTAAATAGCGTAAAACAGCGCCGTAAATCCATGTTTTTTATACCGTCCACCTCCCGCAAAGCCTTTATTCCCAATGCCGTGCATTTAAGCGAAAATTTTTCGCTGTTTTTGTCCCCGCCAGATTCACTGTCCGGGCCGGACGTCAGAGCAGGATTGTGTTTTCCCAAAAGGGCAGGGAAAAACCCGGCTTGTCTGCCGGGCCGGATGTGTGGGGTAATTATTGAATTGATATCTACTTAATAAAATAATTCCATATGGCAAGTTGACAATCGTACAAGGCGATCCAGGGGACGGAAAGACAACATTTATTCTGAACATAGCGGCGAAGCTGTCTATGGGAGAAAGTTTAGACGGTGGAATGAACTTTACAGAGCCTTTGAATGTAATCTATCAGAGTGCGGAGGACGGTCTTGCCGATACGGTAAAGCCCCGGTTAGAACAGGCAAAGGCAGACTGTGAGAAAATCTCGGTCATTGATGAAAAGATAAAATCCCTTTCTATGATAGATGAACGCTTGGAGCAGGCTGTGATAAAGACGGGCGCAAAGCTGCTGATTTTAGACCCGATAC
>ERZ779621.270-NODE-270-length-28272-cov-13.254244_pt1 | contig 28272 bp, 31 predicted proteins | sample MGYA00514215_ERZ779621 | MGnify/ENA primary metagenome ERZ779621 (study PRJEB29562, sample SAMEA4376715) | mouse gut metagenome | isolation source: Cecum | study: EMG produced TPA metagenomics assembly of the A DSS colitis mouse model was used to assess the...
AGATTTTTGGCAGCGAGATTGCCGGTATTCCCACCGAAACCGTTCTGGCGATCACGCAGTCCCAGGTTTGGGGCGGCGGCGCGATTTTGTGATAATCCCTCTCAGATAAAGCGGAAGGACAAGGCTCGGCTGGGCCTTGTCCTTCAGGTTTTCATACAGCCCCCGCACAAGTCTGGAAAGCTCGTCATATCGGGTCTGCAACCGCTTCAATTCCTGCTTGCTCTGCTGGGGCTTCGCTTCCTGCTTGTCGGCCCACAAGGATTGAAGTTCCGCCGCAAACGCTTCCTCGTCTTGCAGGACAAACCGGGAAAGCCGTTTGACCGCAGACAGGAGCAGGGCTTCCACATTGTTGGCGCTGATGGAGTGGGCCGTACAGGTGTTGATCTGGCTGGCGTACCCGCCGCAGCGGAAAGAGTGCCGGATGGAGCCGTCTTTCTTACTGTGATGGGTCTGCAAGGTCATACGCCTGCCGCAGTCGGCGCAATAGAGGTAGCCGCTCAGACGGTTATATTGACTGCCCCAGGGGGAGGCCCGCTCTACCCGCTTTATTCTGCGGTGAACGCTGTCCCACAGCTCTTGCGAAATGATGGCCTCATGCGTATTGGGAAACACATACTGTTCCGCTTCATCGGTTTCCCTGCGCTTGTGCAGCTTGAAGTTCGTGACAACAGACCTGTGCAGGACGGTGTGTCCAAGGTATTCCTGCCTGTTCAAAATCTTCTGAACCGCCGAGAGCGACCAAAGGTATTTATCCGAAAATTTCTGCCCATGGTACTGCTCTGGATGTTTTTCCTTCGCATGGGCGGCAGGGATTAAGACCTGTTCCTCGGTCAGTATGGCGGCGATTGCCCGTGAGCTTTTGCCCTCGTTAGCAAGCTGGAAGATATGCTCGTATTCTGCGTCCGATGTATCGTTATAGCCCCCACTCTGTACGGTCTCGGCAAACTTGACAGCGGGGTTTCGGACTTTCAGCAGGCACAGAGCGTCTTTGACGGACGTTACGGATTCGGTCCCGTCCAGGCCCTCGAAGCGGGCGTTGACGATTCTCTGGCTGGGGTCAAACTCATAGATCAGCTCCATGTCGTTCTCCTTATCATTAAAACTCGAAGCAGCGGCACTCGCAGTCGTCAAAGATGGCGTTGTCCACCAACTGCCGGATCTGATTTGCCATCCCTCGGACGCCAAGCCCGGTTCGACAGGCCAGTTCTGCCAGCTCCCGCCGCTTCTGGGGGGTGAGGCGGATGCTTGCCTTGTACTGCTCCTGGATATGGGTCAAGAGGCTGAAAGAGCTGTCCGTCATGCGGTAGTAGTCCTCCTCCGTCATGGGCTCCAGGTGGACGATTTTCTGGATACGCCCAAGAAACTCCGGCATGACGCCGAACTCGATGAAATCGGCTTCGCCCAGGGGGCGGGCGTAGGGCTGTACAGGCTTGGGGTCCGCCCCGAAGCCAATACGGCTCCCGCTGTCCCTCTCCGCCAGGCTGCGGGCCTTGTTGGAGAATGCGCCGCACAGGACGAAGCTGATGCGGGAAGTGTCTACGGTATGGATGACGGAATCTATTTTTATCTCCACGCAGGCGCCCTCCAAAATAGTCAATCCTTCCGATTGGATGTTCTGGCTGACGTTTTGACTGTAAGAGAACTTGGGGGCCAGCATCTTGTCCGCCTCGTCCAAAACCAGGATCGTATGATACCCGGCGCGGAAGATGGGGGAGCGGAGCAGGTCCGTCCATTTCTTGTTCCCTCTCCAGCCGTCTTGGGTGAGGTTGGAGCTGTCGGCGATCTCGATGCGGTTGGGATAGAGTTTTTGCAGGCACCGCCAGATATGGGTCTTGCCACAGCCGGACGGGCCGATGAACATGGCGTTGGACTTGATGCCATGCAGACATTGGTACATGGTAACGGATACAGCCCGCTTGGCTTCGTCCTGTTTCCAGACCTTCCCGTCCAGGTAATTGTAAATCTCCCTGGGGGTGTACCACGTTGGCTCCTCCGCAGACTCTTCGGCCTCCGCCCAGGGATCGACGTATTCTTTCCGCACAGCTTCCACGCGGTCGTCGTACCAGGGGTAGGGCTGGGCAGTGGCTTGTTTGTCCATGATGTTCCTCCTCGCAGCAATTTCTCATTGGATTTTTCATTTCACTCGGAGCCGCATGAGCGGCTCCACTAAAAGTCCGCTCCAGGCGGGAGCGGACCTGGATGCCATAGCCTCTTTTCAAGTGTTGCCCCTTCTCGAAAAAACGAAAAAAGGGCATAAAATGGCCGCAGCCATTTCATACCCTTAAAAAATCTATTTGATCGTTGTAGGGGCGTTATTACACGGTGGCGGCCGGTTTATCAATGGGGCGGGGGGAGAAATTTCACAAGGGCCGCTCCCGGTTGGAAGCGGCCCCCGTAAAACGTCATTCTCTTTTTATGATGCCAAACCAAAGAAACGCCTCGCGGATGGCGGCTTCCTTGTCTGACCGCAGCTTCGGTCCCTCCGCGCCGCCGGGGCCGTCCCTGGCAAGGCCGCAGAGCGCCTTGACCTGTGATATGGCGTGGTTGCTGACATGGAGGCCGTAACGCTCCTTGACCCACAACTGAATCTCTCTGTAGGTCGCGTGTTTTGTCTGTAAATATGTTCCGGCCTCATAGTCGTCTATATCGACTATGAGGCCGAACACATTGCGGTACACTGACAACCTCGCTTTTGTTACGGTGTTCGTATACCTTTCGTTTGGTGGAGACTACTGGACTCGAATTGCCGGGCTTATCTGTTAAGTATTCACACCTATTCACAAAAGCCTCTATTTGCAACGGTTTCCGGCGCTTCATTCTGGCATCTATTCACAACTGAAGCTATCAAAAATACATCGCTTAAGGGAAAAACAAGGGAAAACAAAACCGCCCCGCAGGTGTACTTAATCAAATTTTCCCCATAGGGATTGCCTCTGAGCCATGCGCTTTGGGGGCTTTCTTTTTTGAAAGTGCATTTTCAAAACTGCTTTTAGTTCATCCTTCTTTATTCTGAATTTCCAAGAGAAGATCAATCTGTTTCATTACATAATCCTGATATACGGGCTTTAACTCATTGAATGCAGCGAAAGCCAGCTTTGCCGTCTCGTCAGATTTTTCGCAAAACATACTTCCATCACCAGTCCTTAGCCATTTCTCGCTTACATGGAACGTGAAGCAAATCAGCTTGATGATTCTATCGTTCACACGATTATGCTCCAATTCAATGCCTGCGATATAGCCGTTTGACATAGACAGTGCTTTTGCAAATTTGGCCTGAGACAGCTCTAATGCCTGCCGTACTTCTTTCACTCTCTGATTGATTGGCTCCATTCATCCGCCTCCCCTCTGAATGAAAGTATCTTATCACAAACATGCTCACATTACAAGTAAAAAGTGTTGAATTATGGCTTGACTTACTCGCATAAAAGTGATAATATACTCACATAACAAGCGCAAGGGGGGTATCAAATGGACAGAGCTGTCACAGCCAATGAATTTACCGCTAAGTTCAATGAATTGAATGAACCTAACCAGCGGTACATCATTGCAATTCAACAGGCGTTGCTATATGCGCAGAAACAAGAGGAATTGGAAAAACAGAAGGGAGCTGACAAAAAGAAATGAAATGCTTCAACCATGAGGACCGCGAGGCGGTCGCGTCCTGCCAGAAATGCGGGAAAGGGCTTTGCAAGGAGTGTGCCAGCAAATACACGCCCTGCCTGTGTGACGAATGCTTTGCCCGTATACAGCAGCAGTCGGCACAGCAAGCCCAGGCCGCAGAGGAAAATCGAAAGAGAAAGTATATAGCTTCTCTTACATATACCCGTGGAGAATTTTTCAAGACTTGCCTTTATGGTGTGCTGCTTGCCGGGGGTCTGCTTGCGTTTACTGCAATGGGCGAAACTCCTTTTGAACAAATCTGGAAAGACTTTAAGATTATCTGGCCCTATCTTTTCTGCATCCCGTTCGGCTGGCGTGTGACTGGTGCTTTCAAGCAGAACGCGCCGTTGGTCCTCCTGAATAACACCTGGGCCATGCTCGCCTTTTACGGCGTGCAGATTGCCATTGCGTTTACGCTGGGGATTCCGTGCTTCATCTATATGTTCGTAAAGATGCTCCTGGCCCAGCGTAAGCTTTCAAAAACGAAAAATAATCAGTAGAGAAAGGTGGAAATTCTATGCGAAAGAAATTATCCCTGGTTCTGGCACTCCTTTTAGTTTTTGGGCTGGTTCCTAAAGCTGACGCAAGTAGCTCCCCGTTCAGTGATGTCCCTTCAAGCCATTGGGCCTATGACGCAATTCTGGAGGCGTATGAGGATGGCGTGGTGCAAGGGACAGGCCATAATGTTGACGGCGCGGTCATTTTTAACCCCGGCGGCAAGGTCACGATTGCCCAGTTCAACGCGATTCTCACCCGGGCCTTTTATCCAAAGGAGATCAAGTACGCCGAACCGGATGACTGGGCTATTAAAAATTATGGTGAATTAGCAAGGAATTTTAAGGTCGGATTTTCTCACGGCCTGTTCGCTAGTTTGGATACATTACCCCATGAGCTTTCGCGGGTGGAAATGGCTGAAATGATGTACCATCTCCTGGAGGAAGAGGGAATACCATATCCAGACCGCCAGGAACTGGAAAAAATAAAGAGCAAGATCCCCGATATCAACACCACAACCCATGACTATGCGGTATCCTACTGCTACTATTTCGGCCTTCTCACCGGCGTGGACATAAAGGGCAATTTTACCCCCATGGGGACTGTGACCAGAGCACAGACGGCGGTTATCTATGTCAGGCTGAAGAATATCATTGAGCCGGTGCGCGAAGCTGCCGGACCCCCGACTTTGACAAACGGGCAGCTTGTAACGGAAGAAAATGTTCTAGCTCTAATGGAGGAATACCGGAATGGAAAGGAGCCAGGGGAGAGGGCGAAGCAGGCAGGGTTTACATCGTATATGGACAGGGCTGCGTATGATCCGTATAACCCGCCATATTCGATAATGAAATCAGATTTGGGAAGCGGAACAGAATGCGCCAAATTTGCATTTGCTTTTTTCGATGATATCTTTGGAACAGACGCATTCATGCATAAAGTAGCGAGCTATGCGGATATCCGCCCTGGCGATCTGATTCATTGGGACGGCCATTGGGCGATTGCGATGGAGCGTCCCTATTATGAAATTAATTTTGATGGTGTAGGGCATTGGGTTGTACACCATGTAGGTGGCGGTGCTGGTGGGTCGATTGGCTGGGGTGGAAATCCCTGGTCAGTCGATGGTGACAATATGATTGCCGCTTACACCCGTTATCCCGAATAAAGCAAGTGCCCCCCGCCCAGCAGGGCGGGGGTATTTTTGAACCTACACTTTCAAAATCCTATTCAGCTGTTACCATCTTCTCCATGCAATCTCCGCAGAGGATATTGACCTCCTTGGTAGCCCGGACGGACTGCCCGCATTTGGGACAAACCAGCTTGCGTGTACTGGACGGCCTCCCGCCGCCGTTCTGCGTTCCTCCTGTGCCGGCCCCTGACTTTCCGGGGGTTCCAATGCCTCTTGCCGAGAACCCTTCCGTTCGGCTCATGTGTACATCTTCCCAGCCCTGCTCGATGACAAATTCCACCAGCGCGTCCGAAGGTTCGGTAACACTCCATCCGATGCGCTTGTCATAGCTGATTTCCAGGTCCCGCGCCTGAGCTGCATCCCGAAAGGTCTTATTGTGGTACGTCCCGTTCCGGCTGCAATCCTTGATTCCGTTTTGCAAATGGTAGAGGTGTACCATCTCATGCAGGACGGTGGCAACCACGTTTTCGATTGGCCTGTCCAGCGTCCCCGCGCCGATGTTCAACTCGTGGCGGCATTCCCCGTCCGCACGGGCCCACGCTTTAGCAACGGTAACATGCCCGTAGGCCCTGGGCGTGGATTGGATGGTAATAACTGGCTCCTCTAGCTGGCTGTCAAAATAGCGGCTGTTCAGGGCGCGGAAAATCTTTTCCATATATCCGGCTGTCCTGCTGGTCTTGATAGTCTCTTTCATAGCGTCAACGCCTCCCATAATAAATATTGAGCGGAGCGAAGCTCGCGGGCGAGCTTCGTTGCCTCCCACTAGCGCAGGCGGAGCGGACAGTCAAGGCTGGGCGAAGCCCACTCGCGAAAAAATATCTCTCTGGCCCTTACGGAAACCAGAGAGATATTTTTTCGGCCTTGACAGTCTGTGGAGGCTGTGCTACCCCCTCCGTGCTGTTTCAGCACCATTTATAGCCGGATATTTGGTCATAACTTTTTGACGGCAAATGTGTCATATTTTTATAAAAATTTGATAATTTTGCAACCACTATGCGTACACCTCTAAAAATATCAAGAATATTTCGCCGAAATTTCAGAATTTTTCAGCCCTAAAACAACCGATATTTCGTCGAAATCCCATCTTGCAGGAATGCTTTTAGGCTGGTATACTGATAAGTGCAGGGAGCAAGTGGACAACTTGTTTCGCTGGATATTTATAAAAGGGACGGATGAAAAGGCAAATCAGAATACGGAATTTAGGCTGTAGTACTCAGTGGGAGTAGTATAGCCTGGTGATTCCGTATCCTGATTTGCCTTTTTTGTTGTCCGTCAAGCACCTTGAAAATTGAATATTGTTCCTTTTACTCAGTTTTTCCCTTTGTTTTCCCGAAAAACGTCTTCTGATATTCTGTTTTGTGTTTCGCGTATGTTTATGCGGGGCTGGAACCGCGTAGAGTTTCCCAGCAGCCAACCTGGCGAGCTGATGCGCAAAGGGCGGCGGGGTGCGACTACACCCCATCCCAATAAAAATCTTATGATGAAAGGACTTGATAACTATGAAAGTAATCGGATTCAAAAGAGCGGACTTTATGTCCAAGGAGGGAGCTCCCATTACTGGCTATAACCTCTACCTCAGCTACCCCATTACCGGCGAGGACGCCGACGGCTCAGCCTGTGAGCGGTACTACATGACGGACGCCAAGCTCGCCCGGAGCGGGTACAAGCCCCACGTAGGGGATGAGGTGAACGTCTCCTTCAATCGCTTCGGCAAGCCCGACATCATCACGGTCATTAAGTAGCGAACCTATCTGGTTCCCCCTCCCCGGAGGGGAGGGGGGCTACTCGATAAGACAACAAATTGAAGTCACCCACCCTACAGGAAAGGGGGATTTCATCCTTTGACAGAGAACACAACCCCTGCTGTTTACACCAACGCACGCATCAAATCCTACCCCGGCAAAGCCGTTGTTCAAGTTGCCAGCAAGCCAATTTTCCAATACATCCCCGGCCTCAGCCAGCCGCGCGGCTACGATGTCTCGCCTCCTGGAATGGCGGAGGACCCGGACAGAGCCAAAGAAGAAAGTCAGCGGAGAGCGGCGGCGCGGGTAAGGGATATTGCCCTCTGCAACCAGTTCGAGTATTTTTTCACCTGGACGCTGGACGGCGCATTGATAGACCGCTATGACCCGGAAACCATTTATCCCAAGGTCCGTAATTTCCTCAACAACGCCGTCAAGCGCAAGGGCTTCGCCTATGTGTTGGTTCCCGAATACCACACCTTAAAGGAAGGCGAGGATATTCGTGCCATCCACATGCACGGCCTTTGTATTCTGGGAGAGGTGCCAATCACCCGAGCACGCAGCAAAGCGGGTAGACCTCTCTCCGACAGGAGCGGCAGGCCCATTTACAATATGACCTCCTGGACGTGGGGATACTCCACCTGCGTGCCCCTGGACCAGAATTATGAGCGTGCTGTCAACTATGTCGTGAAGTATGTCACCAAAACCGAGGAAAAAATCTTCGGCAAATGGTATTTATCCAGCCGGAATTTGGTCAAGCATCCGGAGATAATCCCACTGGACCCGATACGCTATGACGAATTTCGAGACCCTGAAAAATTGAAAACTAACGTCCAATATGAAGCCAAAATCTACGAGAGCTTCGATGACGGACTTTGTATCATAACGGAAGAATTTCCGCCTCTGCAACCAGAGGAAACATAAATTATTACAGGAAATGGAGTGATTTGCTTATGTACAGCAATTTTGATAAACGCCAGGAATTGGCACGGCAGACCCAGACGGTTCAGACCTTCCGGCGCATACGGCGAGGCATCGGCGCAGTCCGCAACAGCCGGGCAAAGCTGATAATTCTGGCAAGTCTCTGGATTATGGCGGGCATTATCTGGCTGACCTGGCATCCCATGATGGGTTATGGTCCGGATACGCCGCTTGCTCCGGTGCTGGACGCTCTGACGGTGATTGTGCTGCTGTTCCTGACAGCGGCCCTCTCCCTGGCCCTCCTATGGGCCTGGGGAGGGCCCTGGCAGGCTGGACAGGTGCAGGACAATCTGCTCCGTATTGGGCTGGTCAACGCCGTCGGGGAGCCGCCCACGCTGCTGTCCGTCACCGTAAATCCCGGCAATCCAAAAGTCAGAGATTACACCTTCTACACCTGCGGCATCCCGGTTTCTGCATGGCTGGACTGCGCCGATAAAATCCAATCCGCATTGAATGGCTCTATTGCTGACATCAGCTATGGAGAGGACAATCAAACTGTTACACTGTCTCTCGCCCCGCCTGCGACAAAGTGGCCTGAGCGTATCGTGTGGTATGACCGCAATGTCTCACAGGAGAACTTTGTCCTGACGCTGGGAGAAAGTCAGCTTGGTCCTGTGACCGTGGACCTGAGAACTAACGCCCATATTCTCCTGGGCGGCGTAACAGGTTCAGGCAAGACAGTACTGCTCAAGGTGCTGCTCCGGCAGGCCATTGATAAGGGCGCAAGGGTGTATATCGCTGACTTCAAGGGCGGCGTGGATTTCAAATCGTGGTTCCGGGAGAACTGCTATATGAGCTATGATATGGATACAACGCTGGAAACCCTGGCTGAATGGGAGAATGAGCTGGACCGCCGCAAGACGCTTTTGCGGGATTCCAACTGCTCCAACATTGACGAGTACAACGCCATGTTTACCGAAACAAAGCTCCACCGCTGGGCGTTTGCTTGTGACGAGATCGCCATGATGCTGGACAAGACCGGGCAGAGCAAGGAGCAGAAGGAGAAGATCGACAAGGCCAGCGCGGTCCTCTCCCTCCTGGCCTGTCAGGGGCGCAGCTTCGGCCTCCACCTTATTTTGGCAACCCAGAGGCCGGACGCGAACGTCATGCCCGCCCAGGTGCGCTCCAACATCGACTACCGTGTGTGCGGCAGGGCGGACAGTATCCTCTCGTCCATCATCATTGACAGCACCGCCGCCGCTGAACTCATTCCCAAAAACGCCAAGGGCCTGTTTATGCTCAACGACAGCAGCGGCAGGGATACCAGCGCAACCGTATTCAAGTCCTACATCCTACCGGATGGCGCAAACTAAGGAGGAAGTCATGGAGAACAAAAAGTACACCAACATTGAACAGCTCCCCCTCGTCCTCTCGGTGGAGCAGCTTGCCGACGTGCTGGGAATTGGGCTTAACAACGCCTACCAGCTTGTCAGAAGCAGCAGTATCCGAAGCGTCCGTATCGGGAGGCAGTACAAAATCCCGAAGGATGCGTTGGAAGTTTATCTAACCGCCTAAAACCTATTGACCTGCCGCCACGCATGATGTACTATATACCCATAGTGCATCTGCGTGGCGGCGAAAAGGAGGATATAAATATGCCACGCACGAAAGAAAAAAGAAGCCGCAACGCCAACGGCAGCGGAGCCGTCCATAAGAAAACCGTTATCCGAAATGGCAAAAAATATATCTATTGGGAGGGCCGCTACACGGAGGGCTATGACCCCAGCACTGGAAAGCAGATTCAACGATCCATCACCGGCAAGAAAAAGAGTGAGGTAGCGGAGAAATTACGGAAAGCCACCGCCGCTATTGACGCTGGCACCTACACCGCCCCCAACAAAATGACCGTGGGGCAATGGTTGGACATCTGGACGGCTGACTACCTGGGCGGCGTGAAGCCCCGGACAGTTGAGTCCTATCTCTGTCAGATTAAAAACCATATTCGCCCCGAGTTGGGAGCTATCCGTCTGGATACCCTAAATCCGCATACGATACAACGGTTTTACAACGGCCTGGGGGAAGAGAAGGACGGCAAACCCGGACTGTCTCCAAAGTCCATCAAGATTGTTCATGGTGTGCTGCACAAGGTTATGGGACAGGCTGTCGCGCTGGGCTATCTGCAATCCAATCCCGCTGACAAATGCACCTTGCCCAAGGTGGTACGCAAGGAACTGAACCCGCTGGACGAGGATGCCATTACCCGCTTTATGGAGGCCATAAAAGGCCACCGCTTTGAATTGGTCTTTCTGGTCACGCTGTTCACCGGAATGCGTCAAGGGGAAGTCCTTGGCCTTGCCTGGGACTGCGTAGACTTTGACCGGGGAACCATCTCTATTCGCAGACAGCTCCAAAAGGCCACGGACAGCACAGGAGAATACCGGCTTCTCACGCCGAAGAACGGCAAGGGCAGGACAATCACCCCAGCCCCCTTCGTGATGGAGCTGTTACAGACCCAGCGGAGACGGCAGGCGGAATGGAAATTAGCGATTGGCCCCGCCTGGGAAGATAGCGGCCTTGTGTTCACCAACGAAATGGGCAGACATCTCATGCCGCAGACCGTCCGCAGAGGCTTTAAGCGAGTAGCCGCCTCTATTGGTTGTGATGATACCAGATTTCATGACCTGCGCCACTCTTATGCCGTGGCAGCGATAAAAAGTGGGGACGACATTAAGACCGTGCAGGGCAACCTGGGCCACGCTACCGCCGCTTTTACACTGGATGTCTACGGTCATGTCACCGATCAGATGAAGCGGGAAAGTGCTGAACGGATGGAGAACTTTATCCGGGGCGTTTCCGCTGGGTAAGGGAAAACCGCCATAAGGGAAAAATAAGGGAAAACACCCCTCAAAAGTAAGAAAAAAATCCCTCAAAACCTTGCGGTTCCAAGGGATTTTCTTGGTGGAGACTACTGGACTCGAACCAGTGGCCTCATGCGTGTGAAGCATGCGCTCTAACCAGCTGAGCTAAGCCTCCGTAGGACGGGAAGCGATCCCTCCCGTCGTGGTGACGCGTACGGGAATCGAACCCGTGTTACCGCCGTGAAAGGGCGGTGTCTTAGCCGCTTGACCAACGCGCCAAGGGGCTGTCCCAAAGGACATGGTAGCGGCGACTGGATTCGAACCGGTGACACTTCGGGTATGAACCGAATGCTCTGGCCAACTGAGCTACGCCGCCATATCAACCGGCGGACCGGTCAGGCAGGAGTTAGTATACTCCAAAACCAGCCTCTTGTCAATAGCTTCGACCATATTTTTCTTACAACTTTTTTGCTTCACTTTGCTTTTCTCCCTTTACACGAGGCGGATGTGATGGTAAGATAGGAGAGATGGCAACATCCCCTCAATACCGAAACAGAAAGAGTGATCGTTATGGACCGCTGCAGCGGCATTCTTTTGCCTATCTCCGCACTTCCCTCTCCCCACGGCATCGGCACCTTGGGCAGAGAGGCCTACGCCTTTGCCGATTTCCTTCACGCAGCCGGACAAAAATACTGGCAGCTCCTTCCCCTGGGACCCACCAGCTATGGCGACAGCCCTTATCAAAGCTTTTCCACCTTTGCCGGAAACCCGTATTTTATCGATCTGGATCTGCTGGCGGAAGACGGTCTGCTGGACCCCTCGGACATTGAGAAAGCAGATTGGGGGACGCAGCCCCGGTATGTGGACTACGGGAAAATTTATGACGCCCGCTTTGGCGTTCTGCGCAAGGCCTTCCAGAAGGGCTATTCCCGGGACCGTGACGCGGTGGAAGCTTTCCGCAAGGAAAACAAGTGGTTGGAAAACTACGCCCTCTATATGGCTGTAAAGAGCCACTTCGGCATGAAGAGCTGGCTCGAGTGGCCGGATGAATCCATCCGCCTGCGTAAGGCCGGCGCTGTCGAGCGCTACAGCAGGGAGCTGGCTGAGGATGTGGCTTTTTACGCCTATCTTCAGTACCTGTTTTTCCAGCAATGGAATGCGCTCCGGGACTACATCCACTCCTTAGACATCCAAATTATTGGCGACATGCCCATCTATGTGGCCATGGATTCCGCCGACGTGTGGGCGGAGCCGGAATTCTTCCAGCTGGGAGAGGACCTGGTGCCCACCGAGGTCTCCGGCGTTCCTCCGGACTATTTCACTGCCGACGGTCAGCTCTGGGGCAACCCGCTGTATGACTATGAGCGCATGAAAAAGGACGGCTACGGCTGGTGGATCCGCCGGGTAGAGGGCGCGGGCCGCCTGTTTGATGTGATTCGCATCGATCACTTCCGGGGGATGGAAAGCTACTGGGCAGTCCCCTATGGCGAGAAAACCGCCAAAAACGGGCGCTGGCGGAAGGGCCCCGGCATGGATCTGGTAGGTATACTTACCAACTGGTTCCACGATCTGCAGTTTATCGCGGAGGACCTGGGCTTTCTTACCCCCGCCGTCCATGAACTGCTGGACGAGTCCAAACTCCCCGGCATGAAGGTGTTGGAATTCGCTTTTGACACCAGGGAGCCAAGCAACTACCTGCCTCATACCTACAGCCGCCACTGCGTATGCTATGTGGGTACTCATGACAACGAAACCATCATGCAATGGCGGGAGCAGGCGGACCGGTCCAATATTACCATGGCAAGGAAATATCTGGGACTGAACGAAGCGGAGGGTTTCCACTGGGGCATGATCCGGGGCGGCATGTCTTCGGTGGCAGATACCTTTGTTGTACAGATGCAGGACTGTCTGGGTCTGGGTGCCGAGGGCCGGATGAACACCCCCGGAACACCGGAGGGCAACTGGCGGTGGCGTCTGCTGCCCGGCGAGGCCAGCCCGGCGCTGGCAAAGAAGCTGTTTCTATATACCAAAATGTACGGACGGATCTGATACCGGCCACACAGCGGCGGAGCGCATTGCGCTCCGCCGCTCTGCGCTTCCAAAAGAGGCTGCACCGTCAGCTGCAAGGAATATTTTTGTTGAAAATGACGTTGCCCATTTTAGAGAAACTATGCCTCCTTTTCTCTGTCAATTATAGCAAGCTTCAGAATTCATGACAAATAAGGAGGGGAGGACAAAGCGTGTAGGGCAAGGCGGAGGACGCAGGCGGGCTGACGCCCGCCAAGGACGACAACGCGGCTATGCGCCCTTTGTACCCCCGAGCTTTTGCCAGGAATTCTGATGATTGCTATAGAAGGAGGTGATTTTTTGGAGTCCATCATTGTCTCACTGATCGGGCTGGCAGGATCGGCCATCGGGTCAATTTTAGGTGTGATCGCGTCGGCACGGCTGACCAGCTACCGGCTGGAGCAGCTGGAGAAAAAGGTCCAGGCCCACAACAATCTCATTGAGCGGACCTATAAGCTGGAGGAACGGACGGAAATTCAGGAAGAAAAGATCAAAGCGGTAAGCCATCGGATCAAGGATTTGGAGAGATCAACATCATGAAAACAGTACAAACGAGCGTGAGCCGCGCAGCAGCGCGGGCGGGCACTTTTGCCCTTGGACATACCGGGGCAGGAAAGGAGGCGGCGGTATGAAGACCTCCAATATCATTCTGGTTGTGCTGGGTATATTCACGGCGATATTCATCGCGGCAATGGCCGTGATCTTCTGCGTCAAGGACGCGGTGCCGGACACCCTCATCCAGTATACCCTGGGGGCGGGCGGCGCGGAAGCGCTGCTGCTGGCGGGAATCAAAATTTCAAAAGTGGTTTCAGGCGGAGAGGAGAAGACTCTATGAAAAACGAAACGATCTCAAAACGGGTGGGAAATCTGATGAGCGTCAAATCCCTGGTGACGCTGGCCCTGACCGCAGTATTCGCGGTCATGACGGTGCGGCAGGCCATTTCCCAGGATTTCATGACCATTTACGCAGTGATTATCGCGTTCTACTTCGGAACGCAGAGTCAGAAGGTTCAGGATATGGCGGAGGGCGGCAGTGACTGAACATACGGCCGCTAAAAGCGGCCGGCAGCCGCAGAGCCGCCTGCCGTCTGCCGGCCTGGACGTGCTGAAGGTAGCCGCCGGGGAGCTGGGGAACACGGAATATCCCGCCAACTCCAACCGGACCAAATACGGCGCGTGGTACGGCCTGGACGGGAACCCCTGGTGTATGATGTTTGTGCAGTGGTGCTTTGCTCAGGCCGGGCGCCCGCTGCCTTACCGGACGGCCAGCTGCGCGGCTATGCTGAGCTGGTACCGGAAGCATCAGCCGGAGCGGGTAGTCAGCCTGCCGGAGCCCCGGGATATCATTATCTACAATTTCGGACACACGGGGATTGTGGAGAGTGTAGCCGCAGGGACCATCACTGCCATCGAGGGCAATACTTCTGCCGGAGAGTCCGGGAGCCAATCCAACGGCGGCGGAGTCTTCCGGCGGACCAGGAAGAAGGCGCTGGTAACGGCATATATCAGGGCATTTGATGATTTGGACAAGGAGGATTGCATGACCGGAAAGGAAATCTATGACGCACTGAACGATTACCTCGGCAGACAGCCGGTCCCCGCGTGGGCAAAGGAGGAGCTGGAGGAGGCGGTGAAGCTGGGCATTACCGACGGCAAAGAGCCTATGCAGCTGATTCCCCGCTATCAGGCAGCTATCATGGCCAAGCGGGCCACGGGGAGAAAATAGAACCTGTATTCATAACCTGGAGACACCAGATAGACGAGGTTTTTTCTCGTCAGACAGGGAGATGTTCCACAGCTGTATTGACGTACGGCAGGGCTCCACGGTATTCCGTGGAGCCCTGCTTTGCTTTTGTTTTATAGCAATCATCAGAAATCCTGGCAAAAGCTCGGGGGTACAAAGCGCGCATGGCCGCGTTGTCGTCCTTGGCGGGCGTCAGCCCGCCTGCGTCCTCCGCCTTGCCCTGCGCGCTTTGTCCTCCCCTCCTTTTTTGTCATGAATTCTGAAGCTTGCTATAAAAACCGCGTGCAGGCATCTCTGCACGGAACCGGCTTTGGATTCTCCTCCCATTGACCGCACAAAAAATCAGGACACGCTCAAGCGTGTCCTGATTTTTCTGCCCCACCTGACCGGCGGGGTCATTCAAACCATCCGTGTACACATTTTGACACCAGCATAATTGCCGGGCCCAGAAAGAAGCCGGTAATCAATGTCGTCAGTCCCACCGTCGAGCCCAGCAGGAATCCCGCCGACAGCATGGAAATATCCCAGATCATCCGGACCGCCCGGTAGCTCAACCTGCTGGTACGGGCAGCAATCAGCTGCGGTATGGCGTCGTAGGGCGCAACGCCCAGATCGACCACCATATAAAAGGAGGCTGCCACCAAAAACACGGCCATGCTGACCGCGAACATCCATATCCGGTCCGTCAAAGAGAGGCTCTCCGGAGGGATCCTCCCGCCGATTATACGCATACAGAAATCCGCGATGTACCCTACGCCCACCATATTGCCAATGGTCCCTATGCCGATCCGGGAGAGGTCACAGCGGATAACCGGGATGAACATCAACAGATTGAACAGCAGCTGGCAGGTCCCGAAGGTGACGCCCGTGCGGGCGGATACCCCCAGGGTAAAGGTCGAACAGGGGTCCGTCCCGAAGCCGACCGTGTTGAACACCGCGATGCAGACGCCCATCGCGGTCAGACTGATTGCCAGCGCCAGCAGCCGGCGTCCCATGCGGGGACGCCGGAAGCGGGCGGCCAGATTGTTTGACTTCATATGGATGCGATCTCTCCTATTTCACGCACAAGCTTTCCGCCCGCACAGGACGGCAAACGACATTATAGCATTCGGCCGCCGGTCCGTCAATAAAAATGTCCGGCTCAGCGGGCGGCCATGAAAGCCTCAATGTCCTCAATGCTCCGGGGGATGGCGGCAGAGAGATTCTCACAGCCGTCCTCTGTCACCAGACAGTTGTCCTCCAGCCGGAACCCGATGCCCCACTCCTCCACGTAGATACCCACATCCACGCAGAACACCATCCCCGCCGACACGGGCATGGTCATGTCCACCTGGTCATGGACGTCCCAGCCCACATGGTGGGCGCCGCCGTGCCACATGTACTTCTCCGGCGCCTCGTCCTCCCCCAGCAGCCCGATCTCCCGCAGGAGGCCTCCGCAGTACCGGTGGCAGAGCCGGTCCACATCCGCCATGGGCATCCCGGGACGGATGATCTCAAACATATGCTGAGAGGTTTGGTAAGCACACTGGTACAGCGTCCGCTGTCTGGGAGAGAAAATGCCGTTACAGGGCCAGCTGCGGGACACGTCGGTACACATGCCGTCCCAGGCCGCGCCCACATCGTTGAGAATCAGGTCGCCGTCCCGGGCCTGGCCGGTGTAGCTGTAGTAGTGGATGCAGAAATTGTTCTCCCCCGCCGCGATGATGGAGGGGAATGCGGGCGTCAGGACGCCCCGGTCAGCCAGGGCGTGATCGAAGACCGCCTTGTACTGATATTCGTACAGGCCCGGACGGGAGGCGCGCATCATCGCCTCGATCCCCGCCCTGGTGATCTCCTCGGCCTTGCGCATGGCGGCGATCTCCTCCGGGCTCTTGATGGTGCGCTGGGCGCAGAGCTGCCGGTGGCAGTTCTCGATCCCCAGCCAGGGATAATCCCGGCCCACTCGGGCAGCAAAGCGGAAGGCCTCCGTATCCGGGTCCTCCGGGCTCTTTTTCCAGAGGTCCAGCGCCACCGTCCGGCAGTGTTCCGCGGCGGCGTGGAATACTGCGGAGAAGCGCTCCACCGGCAGGACTCGCTCCACGCCGCTGCGAGAGCGGATCTCATCCTCTTTCAGACGGCGGCCCGTCCAGCGCTCCGCCATGGCGTCCGGCGGCAGGGCAAAGACGGTTTCCTCCACCGCCTCCCCCTCTTTCCTCGCCAGGAAAACGAAATCGTGGACCTCCGCCCCGTCCAGGCCGGTGAGGTAGGCAAAATTCCGGTTGGCGAAGAAGGGATACTCCGCGTCCGCCGACTGGGGAAGAATCCGTCCGGCAAAGCAGACGAAGAGGCTGTGGTCCGGTATGGTGCGGTACAGCTCCTGCCGGTTCCTTATATGAAAGCTGCGTTCCATTGTTTGCAATCTCCTTTTAATCTTGATTTTTCGTGGAGAAAGCCGCTCCGAATACGATCCGGAGCGGCCTTCCTGCCGCAGGAATACGCCATGCGGCAAAAACGGAATTACTTGTTCAGATACTCGTCAATAGCGGACGCGGCGGTCTTGCCCGCGCCCATGGCCAGGATGACGGTAGCCGCGCCGGTGACGGCGTCGCCGCCGGCGTATACCGCCTCGCGGCTGGTAAGGCCGTCCTCGTTGACGATGATGCCGCCCCGTTTGTTGATCTCCAGGCCCTTGGTGGTGGACTTGATGAGGGGGTTGGGGCTGGTGCCCAGTGCCATAATCACACAGTCCATCTCCATCTCAAACTCGCTGCCCTCCTTCACAATGGGACGGCGGCGGCCGGAGGCGTCGGGCTCGCCCAGCTCCATCTCCACACACCGGAGACCGCAGACGGAACCGTTCCTGGGATCCCGCTTATCTTCGGGGTTGTTGTAGCCCAGGATCTCGGTGGGGTTGTTGAGGGTCTTGAAGACAATCCCCTCTTCCTTGGCATGCTCCACCTCCTCGGCACGGGCGGGAAGCTCGGCCTCGGAACGGCGGTAAATGATGTACACATCGGCGCCCAGACGGCGGGAGCAGCGGGCGGCGTCCATAGCCACGTTGCCGCCGCCCACCACGGCCACCTTCCTGCCCTTGAGGGGCATGATGGGGGTGTCGGAGCCTTCTTTATATGCCTTCATCAGGTTGATCCGGGTGAGGAACTCGTTGGCGGAGTAGACGCCCTTCAGATTCTCGCCGGGGATGTGCATAAACATGGGCAGTCCCGCGCCGGAGCCGATGAACACGGCCTCAAAGCCCTCCTGCTCCATCAGCTCGTCGATGGTGATAGACCGGCCTACCACTACGTTGGTCTCGATCTTCACACCCAGCTCCTTGAGTCCGTCCACTTCCTTCTGGACGATGGACTTGGGCAGACGGAATTCGGGGATACCGTACACCAGCACGCCGCCAGCCAGATGCAGGGCCTCGTACACGGTGACCTCGTACCCCTTCCGGGCCAGGTCGCCGGCGCAGGTCAGGCCGGAGGGGCCGGAGCCGATGACCGCAACCTTGTGGCCATTGGAGGCGGGCTTCACCGGCTTCTCGGTGGAGTTGGCGTTGTGCCAGTCGGCTACGAACCGCTCCAGACGGCCGATGCCCACGCTCTCGTGCTTAATGCCCCGCACGCACTTGCTCTCGCACTGTGTTTCCTGGGGGCAGACCCGGCCGCACACGGCGGGCAGGGCGCTGTCGGCGGCGATGATCTGATAGGCGGCCTCGAAGTCGCCCTCCGCCACCTTGGCGATAAACTCGGGGATATGAATCTTCACCGGGCAGCCGGAGACGCAGGGCATGTTCTTGCAGTTGAGGCACCGCTGGGCCTCGTCAACCGCCTGCTCTTTGGTGTAGCCCAGGGCCACCTCTTCAAAATTGCCGGACCGGACCACGGGGTCCTGGTGGGGCATGGGGTTCTTATCCGGACGCATATTCGCCATCTTACTTTACCTCCTGCTTGAACAGATTGCACGTCTCTTCCCGGGCGTGCAGCTCGAAGTCCCGGTACATGGCGCCCCGGGCCATAGCCTCGTCGAAGTCCACCAGATGCCCGTCGAACTCCGGGCCGTCCACGCAGGCGAACTTGGTCTCCCCGCCCACGCTCAGACGGCAGCCGCCGCACATGCCGGTGCCATCGATCATGATGGGGTTCATACTGACCACGGTGGGGATGTTGTATTCTTTGGTCAGCAGGCAGACAAATTTCATCATGATGACCGGTCCGATGGCGATGACCCGGTCGTACTTCACACCGGCCTCGATCTGCTCCTTGAGCAGATCGGTAACCAGTGCCTTCTTGCCGTAGGAGCCATCATCGGTGCCGATGATGAGGTTGGTGCTTGCGGCCTCGAATTCCTCCTTGAGGATGATGAGGTCCTTGTTGCGGAAGCCCACGATCAGGTCCACATGGCACCCGTCATCGTGGAGCTTTTTGGCCACGGGGTAGGCGATGGCGGTGCCTACCCCGCCCCCGATGACGGCTACGCGGTGCAGGCCCTCCGTCTCGGTGGCCCTGCCCAGGGGGCCCACGAAATCCTGAAGGTACTCTCCCTCCTCCTTGTGGTTGAGCTTTTCCGTGGTTGCGCCTACCAGCTGGAAGATGATGGTGACGGTGCCCTTCTCACGGTCGTAGGCGGCGATGGTCAGGGGAATGCGCTCGCCGTTTTCATCCACGCGAAGGATGATGAACTGGCCGGGCTCGCATTTCCGGGCCACGGCCGGGGCCTCGATCTCCATGAGGGTCACTGTGGGGTTCAATACCCGCTTTTTTACGATCCGATACATAGTGTGTCCTCTTTCCACTTAGATTCGGTTGCTCTGCATTTTTGCGCGGCGTCCGCGCATACGTCTTTATTTTAGCACAGGGTTTGCACCGCGTCAATTTCATTTCGGAGATTTTGCCGGTTTTCTGCTTTTTTCTCCGCTTTTCTATCAGGGAGTCTTGACAAATCTCCTATAACTATGGTAATGTTTAACGTTAATAAAGCCCGTTCGACATCCCGCAGTCAATTTATGGAAAAGGAGCGTGCTTCCCATGGCCTACTATTACCCCGAGCCTTCCCACACCTTCAGCGAATATCTGCTGGTCCCCGGCTACACCTCTCCCGACTGTGTCCCCTCCAACGTCTCTCTGCGCACTCCCCTTGTGAAGTTCCGCAAAGGGACGGAGGACTGTCCCCTGATGCTCTCCATCCCCATGGTGTCCGCCATCATGCAGTCCGTGTCCAACGACACCCTGGCCGTGGCCCTGGCCCGGGAGGGCGGGCTGAGCTTCATCTACGGCTCTCAGTCTGTGGAAGACGAGGCGGCCATGGTTGCCAGAGTCAAAAGCTACAAGGCAGGCTTCGTCCCCAGCGACTCCAACCTCCCCCCCGACGCCACCCTCCAGGACGTGCTGGAGCTGAAGGAGCGCAACGGCCACTCTACCGTCGCCATCACCGCCGGCGGCACCAACCAGGGGAAGCTTCTGGGCATCGTCACCAGCCGGGATTACCGTGTCAGCCGCATGGATCCCGCCACCCGGGTCTCCGAATTCATGACCCCCTTTGAGAAACTCATCACCGCCCCCGAGGGCACCAGCCTCAAGGAGGCCAACGACATCATCTGGGACCATAAGCTCAACTCCCTGCCCATCGTCAGCGCCGGCGGGCGGCTGCTCTACTTCGTCTTCCGCAAGGACTACGAGCGCCATAAGGAAAACCCCGGCGAGCTGCTGGACGGCCAGAAGCGCTTCATGGTGGGCGCGGGCATCAATACCAAGGACTACGAGACCCGGGTCCCCGCCCTCATCGAGGCCGGCGCGGACGTGCTGTGCATCGACTCCTCCGAGGGCTACTCCTGCTGGCAGGCCAAGACCCTGGCCTTCATCCGGGAGCGCTACGGCGATTCCGTCAAGGTGGGCGCGGGCAACGTGGTTGATAAGGACGGCTTCCGCTTCCTGGCAGAGGCGGGCGCGGACTTCGTGAAGGTAGGCATCGGCGGCGGCTCCATCTGCATCACCCGGGAGACCAAGGGCATCGGCCGGGGCCAGGCCACGGCCCTCATCGAGGTAGCGGCGGCCCGGGACGAATACTTCAGGGAGACCGGCGTCTACGTGCCCATCTGCTCCGACGGCGGCATCGTCCACGACTACCATATGACCCTGGCTCTGGCCATGGGGGCGGACTTCCTCATGCTGGGCCGGTACTTTGCCCGCTTTGACGAGAGCCCCACCAACCGGGTGCTGGTGAACGGCCAGTACATGAAGGAATACTGGGGCGAGGGCTCCAACCGTGCCCGGAACTGGCAGCGCTATGACCTGGGCGGCGGCCGGGGCCTGGCCTTCGAGGAGGGCGTGGACTCCTACGTCACCTACGCCGGACCCCTGAAGGACAACGTGGCCAAGAGCCTTTACAAGGTGAAGTCCACCATGTGCAACTGCGGCGTGATCACCATCCCCGCGCTCCAGGAGAACGCCCGGCTGACCCTGGTCTCCTCCACATCCATCGTGGAGGGCGGCTATCACGACGTGGTGCTGAAAGCCCACAGCGGACAGGCCAACAACGGATGATCTCTTTCTCCCCGTGCTTCCGGGCACGGGGAGAATTTTTCCGGCAAAAGAAAATCCCCCGCCGGGGGTTGCGTTTACCGGATAAGTCTGTTAAACTATTGACAAACAAAGTCCGCCAAAGGAGATCGTCATGAAGGAAGAAGCCTCCCGCCCCCTGGAAGAGCAGCCGGACCACGCCTATATGCACCAGCACGGCATCCCCCACGAACATGGCCATACCCACAGCCACACCCAGACCCGGGCGGTGGTCAACCGTCTGGCCCGGGCCATCGGCCACCTGGAGCGGGTCAAGGCCATGGTGGAGGAGGGCCGGGACTGTTCCGAGGTCCTGGTCCAGCTGGCGGCGGTCCGCAGCGCCATCAACAACACCGGCAAGGTGATCCTGAAGGACCACCTGGAGCATTGCGTGGCAGACGCTTTGGAGGCCCGGGACCGCACCGCCATCGACGAGCTGAACCGGGCCATCGAGCAGTTTGTGAAATAATGGGGCGGGCTGTATGATCGGAGGCAGTAACTGTATGTGTTCATTTATCCGAAGAGCGGTTCCCGGAGATGAAGCGGCCCTTGCTTTCATCCAGACAGAAAGCTGGAAAGCCGCGTTCCATCAAATTCTTTCTCCTGAGCTGTTGAAAAAACTGACGAATATTGAGCAGGGCGAAGAAATGTACCGGCGCCTGCTTCAGGAACACAGAGGGAATGGCTATATTCTTTCTGTCGATAACAAGCCGCATTGCATCGCCTGGTGGGATTCGACCCGGGAGCAGGATATGCCGGGATATGCGGAAATCATCTGTATCCACAGCCTGCCCGGAAACTGGCATCGGGGCTATGGCAGCCAAATGATGGACAGGCTGCTTGCAGATATCGCCTGCGCAGGGTACTCAGATGTCATGCTCTGGGTCTTTGCAGATAATGAACGTGCCAGAAGGTTCTATGAGGCCATGGGATTTCGTGAGACGGGCAAAACACAGCCGGCATACGAAACTTTGGAGATATGCTATGAACGGAGGCTCTGACCACGATGAAGATCAGAAGAGCCGCAGAGCATGAGCTGCTGGAATTGTGGGGATATGAGAGTGTCCATACCGCTTCTTCTAACGCTAAATTCTTTTGCGACAACATAAAAAGCGGGAATGCCGAATTTTGGACGCTCGACCATGAGGGAGAACTGGTCGGAGAGCTGTATGCTTTCTATGACCTTGAGGACAAAGATTTTGCAGATGGCAGAAGTACCGCATATCTTTGTGCATTTAGAATCAGAACAGATCTTCGTGGTCAGGGGCTAGGGACAAAGTTGATCTGCCACGTGATCGAACACATAAAGGATCTGGGATATCAAAGGGTATCTATTGGTGTTGACGCCACAGATGCGGCTAATATTCGCTTGTATAAGCGGCTTGGTTTTACAATAAAGGTAAAAGAGTGCATAGAGGACCCTTGTAACAGAGACGAAAATATGCAGCCAAGATCATGTCCCTGCTTTTGGCTGCTATATAAAGAGGTCTGAATAAACGGCTCGATTAGCTTCTAATATAGGGAAATGGCTGGAACTGTACAGTTTGTGGAAATAGCGTATAAATTTCAAAAGATGTGAAGCAGAGGCAACATATGTGGGTATCAAGGATAACAAAAGATGATCTAACAAACGATGTGATAGATCGTCTTTTATTTGAAGGCTTGAACGATAATGGAGCGAGTGTTGACTGCATTATTGTTTTGGGCAGTATGAAAGCAGCAAAGTATAGAGTTCCCGCAGCGGCTAAGGCGTTTTTTTCTGGAAGGTCTGAAAAGATCATGCTGTGCGGAGGAAAGACGAGGAACTTTTCAGGTGAAAGCATGGCGGAAGCAGACAATATGTATCAAAAAGCCTTGGAATTGGGCGTTCCAGAAGCAAGCCTTATTGTTGAAAGAAATTCTCAGAATACAATAGAAAATATATTATGTTCCCTTTTGGAATTGCAGCGTGCAATGTGGCTTAATCAAGTAAAAAGCGTATTGCTGGTGACGACAACATACCATATGCGCCGAAGTTTACATATAGCAAGATATCTTTTTCCGTCTCATATAACCGTATATCCTTGCCCGGCAGATGACACAACAACTAAACGGGATAATTGGATGAATACACCGGAAGGAATCGGCAGGGCAAAGGCGGAGGCCTTGAATATTGTCAATTGTGTCAATAACGGAGTAATTCCTGATTTCGAAATATAAACAACAGCATGAAATAAGAACATCCCCGGAGGCCGGCCCAAAACCGCCTCTGGGGATGTTCTTTATTACCATCTGCAAGAATTATTTACCCGTCAGCTCACGGAGGATGGGAAGCACCTCATAGATATCCTCCACCATGTAATCCGGTTCAAACTCCCGCTTGACGCCGCAGTCCTTCTCTCTGGTCAGCTGGGAACAGATCTGGATGGCCTTGGCGAACCCGGCCCGCTTGGAGCCGATAATATCCCGGGACACGGTGTCCCCCACGTAGACGCACTCCTCCGGCGCGCTTTGCAGCTGGCACATGGCCACACGGAAGATGTCCGGCGCAGGCTTGCGCATCCCGGTGACAGAGGACAGGGTCACATCCTGGAAGTAATCCCGAATGCCGTACTCCTTCAAGACGGCGAACACCTGATAAAGAGCCGCCGTATTGCTGACGATGCCCAGCTTCAAGCCCAGGCCCTTCAACCCCTCCAGCATCTCCGCCACGCGGGGGCGCAGGGCCCGGTGGAAGTGGGTCACCTCCCACATATGGGCGATCTCCTCGCAGTGGGGTTCCAGCCGCTCCGCCGGGAAGCGGAAGTCCTCCAGCACGTAGTCCCGCCAGATGGAGATGGGCTTCAGCTCCACGTCGCAGGAGTCCCGGAACTTTCCGTACCGGACCCATCCGGCATCCACCCGGCTTTTCAGCTCCTCCCGGTCCACCCCGGGGTCCAGATCATAGGAAACCAGCATCTCCCGCAGCCGGTCAATGGCCTCCCATTCGGATTGGGCGTCCACATAGATGTCCTCCAGGGTGCCGCCCATGTCGAACAAAACAGATGTAATCATATTGACCTCCCCGGCGCTTTCGCGCTCCTGATGAAGGGATCTTATCCCCCCTGCTTCGGAGGCAGGATCGTCCCGTCCTCCTCAATGGTAAATTTTACGGAAGTCCAGCGCTCCGCCGCCCTTCCGGGCAGCCGGAAGCTGTCGGTGAACCATACCCGGCTCCCCTGCTCCTCCAGCAGCGCCACCGTGCGCAGAGAGGGCCGGTCCTTCCGGGCGATATACGCTGACGAACAGGAAATAACCGCATGGGCAGGCCTCAGCCGCCTCACCAGTTCCGGCGTGACCGCCTTGGCGTCCCCATGGTGGGGCACTTTGAAAATGTCGCAGGGCGTGGCGCGATCCTCCCAGACCGCACCGTAGCAGTCTCCGGCCAGCTGGATACGCCGTCCGGCGTACCGCAGGCACACCCGCAGCGAACCCGGGTTGCGGAACTTGGAGGACCACCAGACCCTGTCCGGGTCCGCTGTCTCCCCGGCCAGCAGCTCTGTCCATACCTGCCGCTGACGGGCGGCGGCAGATCGGTCGCCGCAGATCAGCTCTGCCTCCAGCCGGGGCGCAAGGGAGAGTACCGCCGTCTCCTCCACCTGACACAGGCGGCAGCCGTGGGCCGTCAGCTTTTCGGTGCAGGATGCCCACCGCTCCAGGCAGTCCATCAGCCCTCTCACGGTTTTTTCCTCCGCCCCCGTCCGGGTTATAGACGCAACGGGCAGACAGGGGAAAAAACCGGAGTACACGGTCCCGATGGAAACCTTCTCCGCCAGAGCGGCGGTCCCGCCGAAGTGGTCCTCGTGAAGATGGGTCACCACCAGGGCATCCAGCCCGGTGATCCCCAGCTCCGCCAGATACTCCGCCGCCGTGCGCCGCAGGGAGCCGGGCTCTCCGCCCACGTCCTCCCTGCCGGTATCCACCAGCATCCGGAAGGCGCTTCCTACCCGCAGCTCCTCCACGAGAATGGCGTCGCCGTCGCCTACGTTGATAAAATGCAGTCTCAGCACGGCATCACCTGCGCTGGGTGAATTTCTTCCAGGGCTGGTCCTCCTCCCGCTTCGGCGGCACGTAGTCCCGGCGGTACAGAAAGTAGGAGACGATCAGCCCCAAAGCCACCGGGATGGCGGCAAACCACGCAAAGAAGTGCAGGAACGCAGCAAAAGCCTCCCAGTCTCCCAGCATGAATATCATGGACACGCTCACCAGCAGGATGTAGCCGACCAGCCACAGGTAGGTCCCCAGCATCAGCCGCTTCTCAGAGAAGATCCGGTGCAGGATCAGCGCTGCCAGCACCCCCACCACTCCGGCGGCCAGGGACTGTACCAGGTTTCCGGCAAACACCGGCCACTCCGCCGTTACCGGCGACAGCCAGTTGATAATCAGATTGAACGCGCCGATATACAGCAGCACGAACACGATGCTCAGACAGAAGGTATACACCATCAGGCCGCTCTTGGGCTTGCCGTCCTCGGTGAACAGGAAGGCCTTCCAGAAGCTCTTCTCCCGTTTGGCCCACTTTTCCTTCCGCTCCTTCTTCTGCCGTTCCCGCTCCGCGTCCTCGATCTGACGCTCAAAATCGTTGTTGTAATCCATTGCAGCCTCCTTTGTCTTTCAGCCCCGCCTGTAAAAAGCGCCCTGCGCGGCAGGTATGCGCCTGCCGCGCAGGGCTTCTGTTTCAGCGTTCAGTATACGCCGGGCCAGGACAAAGGTCAAGGCCGCAGGGGGAAATTACTTGGTGTAGGGGCTGACGCTCAGCCAGTAGGTCCACAGGTCCTGGGTGGAGCCGAAAGCGTCGTTGATGGCAGCCAGATCCGGCTCGATGGCGCCGCACTCCTGGAGGCTCACGGGGTTCCAATCGCCTGCCACATCGTCACGGACGGGCCAGTTGCCTTCCTTGGAGAAGGGCTTCAGACCGCCGCTCTGGCCGTCCACGCCGCCGGTGATCCAGCGGATGAACAGACGGGCCGCTGCGGGATGACGGCAGCCGTTGACCACATACATGTACTCACAGTTCTCCAGGCCGGTGTAGGGAGTCAGGTTGGTCAGCCACGCGATGTTGAAGCCGGACTCGTCGCGGTTGCCGATCTTGCCGCCGGAGGCCAGGCACAGAGCGGGATCATCCTTGGTGGAGTTGTGGACCGCCTGCACCAGCTCGTCGCCGTCACCGATGAAGGTCATCTGCATCTGGGAGAAGCGCCACATGTACTCCAGACCGGCGTTGTTCTCAGGCACCTCGAACTCGAAGCCGCTGCCGTCATAGGTGTACTCCAGAGGCTCGCCGTACAGGTCCTCATAGGCCTGCTCCATCTGGTCGGCGTTGACCACGAAGCTGGCGAACAGGGACAGGTAGGAGGTCTCGGTGCCGATCTCCTTGGTAAACAGGCGGTACTTCTGGGAGCCGTCCTCGTTCTTCTCGATGATCTGCCACCAGCTGGTCACGGGCTGCTCATCGGGGAAGGCTTCGGTGTTGTAGTACCAGAAGCTCTGGGAGGCGTACAGGGGATAGCCGTAGCGCAGCAGGTCCTCGTCCACCTTGGCGGAGAGGTCGCGGGGATAGAAGGCGGACATGTAGCCCGCTTCGTAGTAGTCAAAGAAGACGTTGCCGTTGACATCCTTGGCCTGAAGGACATCGCCGAAGATGTTGCCGGAGTCGGCTTCCAGCACGCACTTCTCCAGGACTTCGTCCTGGTCCATGTCCATGATGACCACGTCCAGACCGGGGTAGGCGGCTTCAAAATCGTCCTCCGCCTTCATCATCTTGGAGGAGGTGGCGTAGATGTTGATCTCGGGGTACTCCTTGACCTCCTCCAGAGCCTTCTGATACAGCTCGTCGTCGGTCATATCGCTCCACTCGTCATAGATGGGGCCGAAGAAATCGGAATCCTCCACCTTCTCGGACTTATCCTCGCCGGGGTCCTTGTCGTCGCCGCCCTTGTTGTCGCTCTGACCGGGCGTGCTGTCGTCAGGCTGCTTGTCGTCATTGCCGCCGCAGGCCACCAGGCTCAGCAGCATGGTCAAGGCCAGCAGGAGGGCTAAGAGCTTGCTCTTTTTCATAGTGATCCAATTCTCCTTTCAAATTACAAGTGAACGGTAAATCTGGGGATATCGTATCTCCTCGCCGTCTCTCTTTCTGTGGGGGGCGGCGCTGGAAACCGCGCTTAATGGGCCCGCTTGATAAGCCGGGTACTCTTGGCGTTGTAGATGTTGATCTTGTTGGGATCGATATGGACGTACACCGTCTGGTCGATGTCGTACTGGGCCAGGCCGATCTGCTTGGACAGGAAGTCGCTCTTGCCGGCCTGGAGGGACACCAGAGTCTCGGAACCGGCGGGCTGGTTGGCGTAGACCTTGACGGGCAGGGAGCCGGGCTCCTGGACCGCGGTGATATGCACCTGCTCAGGGCGGATGGCCACCACCACGGGGAACTCGCCGTTGGGAATGGACTCGTCAGTCATGTCGGCCTTGTCAAAGGTGTAGTCGCTGAGTTCGCACTTGACCATCAGCTTGCCGTTCTCATATCTGGCGGTGCCCTCCAGGAAGTTGATCCGGGGATTGCCGATGAAGTCGGCGGCCTCCAGGTCGATGGGGTTCATATAGAGGTCCATGGGGGCGTCCACCTGACTGAGTTCGCCGGCCTTGAAGAGGGCGATCTTGGTGGACATGGTCAGGGCCTCCACCTGGTCGTGGGTGACGTAGATGATGGTGGTGCCCAGCTCGCGGTGGATACGCTGGAGTTCGGAGCGCATGTCGATACGCAGCCGGGCATCCAGGTTGGAGAGGGGCTCGTCGAGGAGGAGCAGCTTGGGGTTGGAGGCCACGGCCCGGGCGATGGCCACGCGCTGCTGCTGGCCGCCGGACAGCTCGTTGGGATAACGGTCGATGTACTCCTCGATGCGCATCATCCGCAGGGAGTCCTTCAGGCGCTTTTCGATCTCCTCCTTGGGCAGCTTCTGAATCTTCAGACCGAAGGAGATGTTCTCACGGACGGTCATGTGGGGCCACAGGGCGTAGGACTGGAACACCAGGTTCAGCCCGCGCTTGC
>ERZ779621.273-NODE-273-length-27833-cov-5.659659_pt1 | contig 27833 bp, 30 predicted proteins | sample MGYA00514215_ERZ779621 | MGnify/ENA primary metagenome ERZ779621 (study PRJEB29562, sample SAMEA4376715) | mouse gut metagenome | isolation source: Cecum | study: EMG produced TPA metagenomics assembly of the A DSS colitis mouse model was used to assess the...
CGGTCATATTCCTTATCGCGCTTGTTATCGGCGGCGATCAGATCCATAAGCTGGTCAGGGGTCTGCTGAAGCGTCCGAGAAAGGAGGGGGAAAATGTTAGAGCTGAATAACGTCTGCAAGGTGTTTAACGCGGGCACGGTGGACGAAAACCGCCTCTTTGACAATTTTTCTCTCAGCGTGTCGGAGGGCGAGTTTATATCGGTCATCGGCTCGAATGGCAGCGGAAAGACAACTTTGCTGAATATTATCTGCGGAACAATGCGTCCCGATTCGGGAAAAGTCCTTTTCGGCAGCGCGGATATAACCTATGCCCCCGAATACAAGCGCGCGAGAAGGATTGGCAGAGTTCTGCAGGATCCCAAAATGGGCACCTGCGGCAGCCTTTCCATTCTGGAGAATATGGCGCTGGCGGAGAACAAAAACAAGCGTTACAGTCTCGGGAGAGCGGTAAACAAGCAGCGCGAGGAATATTTCAAGAGCCTGCTTGAAAGCTGCGGAATGGGACTTGAAAACAGACTCGGGGTGCTCGCAGGCTCTCTCAGCGGAGGACAGCGGCAGGCGCTGACGCTTATAATCGCAACCATGACGGATATAGACCTGCTCATTCTTGACGAGCACACCGCCGCTCTCGACCCCAAGTCCTCCGAGACCCTTATGGAGATAACCCAAAGGGTGGTAACGGAAAAGAAGCTCACCACGCTTATGGTTACGCATAACCTGCGGTTTGCGGTGGATTACGGCACAAGGCTTGTCATGATGCACTCCGGCGAGGCGGTAATGGATATATCGGGCGATAAGAAGCGTGAGCTTCACATTGAAGATATCCTTGGCAAATTCAACGAAATAAGCATAGAATGCGGAAATTAGGGGTATACGGTGGATAAATCGGAGTTGCTGAAAAAATATTTCGGTCACGGCTCGTTCCGTCGGGGACAGGAAGAGATAATCGACAGCATCCTTGCGGGCAGGGATTGTCTGGGCGTAATGCCCACGGGCGCGGGAAAGTCGATATGCTTTCAGATACCCGCGCTTATGCTGGGCGGCGTGACGATAGTTATTTCCCCTCTGATATCGCTGATGAAGGATCAGGTAGAGGCGCTTACTCAGTCGGGAGTAAGCGCCGCTTATATTAACAGCACGCTTTCGGCGGGAGAGTACCGCAGGGTCTTCGATATGACCGCGGCGGGGGTCTGCAAAATTCTTTACGTCGCGCCCGAGCGGCTGCTGACGGAGGATTTCCTCGGACTGTGCGCGAGGCTGGAAATACCGCTTGTGGCGGTGGACGAATCTCACTGTGTGTCACACTGGGGTCAGGATTTCCGCCCGAGCTATCTCAAGATACCCGAATTTGTAGCGGCTCTGGAAAAGCGCCCCGTTCTCGCCGCGTTTACGGCTACCGCCACCGATACGGTAAAGGCGGATATCGTGAAGATTTTGGGGCTTATCGACCCTTTTTCACTTACCACGGGTTTTGACAGGCAGAATTTGTATTTCGAGGTGCGCAAGCCACGGGATAAGGATGAGGAGCTTCTGAGCATTCTGCGCGGCGCTTCGGGAGGGAGCACTATCGTGTACTGCTCCACCAGAAAGAATGTGGAGAGTGTGTGCGGAATGCTTTGCGACAACGGCTTCAACGCGGAGATGTATCACGCGGGAATGGCTGACAGGGAGCGCAAGCGGACGCAGGAGGACTTCATATACGACAGATGCGGCGTGATGGTCGCCACAAACGCTTTCGGAATGGGGATAGACAAGTCGGACGTTTCGCTGGTTGTGCACTACAATATGCCGAAGGATTTGGAGAGCTATTATCAAGAGGCGGGACGCGCGGGGCGCGACGGAGGCCCCGCGCGGTGCATACTGCTGTACAGCGGGCGGGACGTAAATGTGGCGGAGTTTCTTATCGAAAACAGTCACGAGGATTCGGAGCTTTCCCCGCGGGAGCTGGCGGAGGTGCGCAAAAGAGATAAGGAGAGGCTGCGGCAGATGACTTTCTACTCCACATCCACAAGTTGTTTAAGAGAGTTTATTCTTAAATATTTTGGAGAAAAAGCCCCGAACTACTGCGGGAACTGCGGAAACTGCGTTACAAAGTTTGAAACGGTGGACGTGACGGTTGACGCGAAGAAAATACTCTCCTGTATATTCAGACTGAAGCAGCGAGGTCGCAGCTCGGGCAGGGTGCTCATCGCCGACATACTTCTCGGCAGCAGGAGCGAAAGGATAGTGCAGTGGTCGCTGGACAAGCTGTCTACATACGGTCTGCTTAAAGGCGAGAACCGCTCGAGAATAATTTCGATAATTGATTTTCTTATACGGGAGGAATATATCGAGATAGAGCCGGAACACTCTACCTGTCAGCTTACGCGCAAGGCGGACGAATTTGTGAAGTCGCGCGCTACCCTGCTCATGAAGCTTCCAAAAGAAGAGGAGAAAGAGAAACCGAATCAGGTTTACGAGGAAAATCCCGAGCTTATGAAGCTGCTTAAACAGGAGCGATTCAAGCTGGCAAGCGCGATGGGAGTGCCCGCTTATGTCGTTTTCAGCGACGCGTCGCTAAGGGAAATGAGCGCGAAAATGCCCGTGACGGAAGATGAATTTTTGAAAATAAGCGGCGTGGGAAGCCGAAAGGCGGAAAGATATGGCAAAACGTTTATGGGAATAATATCGGAGTTTAAGCGGGAAAACAATAAAGAGAAATTATAATTTATGTTGAAAGCGCAAAGCTGCCATGAATCACTAAAAAATTAAGCAGTTAAAGGCGCTGAAGGCAGATGTAAAGTGATCGCCCACGCATGAATTTCCCGCAAACCGAAAGTTTTGCGCAATATGCTGTTAATGCTTAACGCATTATGCGACATTTGGCGCAAAACTCAGCGTTGCTTGGGGCGGGTAATTCTTTAGGATAAATAGATTTAGGTCACCATTTCTTAAAGGCATTCCTGCCTCCTGTCAACATATCTAAATAAGCGTGAAATTATTTGTTTAGAGAAAATGATTTTTTTGAAAACCCCCTTGACAAAGTGAAAATAATGGTGTATAATATCTGAGTAAATAAAGCAGAGTCACCACACTCTCACCCGCCGACGAATAAAAGCTTCAGTCAGGCGCGGTCGTTTAATGTGAATAAGCTGTAAGCGTTTATGGCATTTATATTAAGCGTGAGTGCGTATCGGTGTGCTCGCGCTTGTTTTATTTTCGGAGAACCTCGGCAGAAATGCCCTGCGTGAACATTATAAACAGATGAACGGGTTAATATGGAAAGGCGGTGCACGGTTATCAGCACAAAGGAACAGCTCATCAATGAGGAAATACGGGAAAAGGAAATCAGAGTCATCAGCAAGGACGGAGAGCAGCTGGGGATAATGTCTTCGGCGGACGCGCTTGGTATGGCAGCGGAGGCGGATTTGGACCTCGTTATGATTTCTCCGACCGCAAAGCCTCCGGTATGCCGCATAATGGATTACGGCAAGTATCGGTTTGAGCAGACTAAAAGGGAGAAGGAAGCCAGAAAAAACCAGAAGCAGGCTGAGGTCAAGGAAATCAGAATGTCTCTTAACATTGATACCAACGATCTCAATATCAGGGTGAAGAATGCCGTAAAGTTCCTGCAGAACGGTGATAAGGTCAAGGTGACCATACGCTTCCGCCGTATGCGCGAGATGTCGCATATGAACCTGTGCGAGGAGCTGATGAAGAAATTCCTGGACTCCGTTTCGGAATACGGCTCGTCCGACAAGCCCGCCAAGCTGGAGGGCAAGAACTACGCGGTGGTTATCAGTCCGAAAAAGTAAACTGCGCAAGGCGCTGAAACAAGAAAATCCAAGGAGGAAACGAAAATGCCTAAGATCAAGACACACAGCGGAGCCAAAAAGCGCTTTAAGCTGACGAAGAGCGGTAAGGTAAAGATGCAGCACTGCAACAAGCGTCATATACTTACAAAGAAGAGCACTAAGCGCAAGAGAAGTCTGCGCATGGGCGCATATGCCGACGTTACCAATGTTGCGGCGGTAAAGAGCCTTATTCCGTACAAATAATCAAATTTCATCTCGGCGGAATGAGCGTTTCCGCGACAAAACAACAGGAGGTAATTAAATATGGCACGAATCAAGGGTGCACTCGCAACTCGCAAGAGAAGAAATAGAACGCTGAAGCTCGCCAAGGGCTATTTTGGCGGCAAGAGCAGACTTTTTAAAACGGCTAAGGAGGCTGTGTGGAAGTCGGGTCAGTATGCCTATGTGAGCAGAAGGCTTAAGAAAAGAGATTTCAGAAGACTTTGGATCACCCGAATTTCTGCGGGCTGCAAGGCTAACGGTATGAACTATTCGACGTTTATGAACGGTCTGAAAAAGGCAGGCGTTACTCTTAACAGAAAGATGCTTTCCGAGATTGCAATAAACGATACCGCGGGTTTCACCGCTCTTACCGAAAAGGCTAAAGCGGCTCTTTAATCGACTTTTTTCTCACGCCTTGAGAATCGGGGCGTGAGATTTTCGCTATACGGGGCACAGGGCGCATCTTTTGGGATACGCGGTGATGGTGCGTTTGTCAGTAGCGGCAGCGGCGGGCTTTTACGGGATTTATGGGCATTTTTGCGAGCGGTTTGCATTATATGTGCGGAGGTGTGTTTTGGAAATTATTTCGTCCAGGTCGAACAGTGAGGTTCGGCTTTTAAGGCAGCTTCTGCGGGATAAGGGTACGCGGGACGAGCTGGACTGCTTTGCTGCGGAGGGCGACCACCTTTGCGGGGAACTGGCGGATTCGGCTCTTGAAGCGGAATTGTTTGCCTGTACGCGCAGGGCTGAAGAAAGATATCCGGAAACAGTGAGTAAGGCGCGGAGAAAATCGTCGAGGTCTGTTGTAATAACCGATGAAATTTCCGAATATATTTCAGATACAAAATCTCCTCAGGGATTATTTTTGACAGCAAGAAAACGTAAAACGGAGATACTGCCCGATGCGAACAGAATATTGATTTTGGACGGTGTTCAAGATCCGGGGAATGTGGGCACAATAATCCGCGCAGCGGAGGCACTCAGCATAGGCGGAGCAGTATTGTTGGAGGGATGCGCGGATATCTATTCGCCCAAGACACTGCGTTCGTCAATGGGAAGCGTGTTCAGACTGCCTTGCGTAAGCGCGGAAGAGAAATTTGTAAGGGAGCTTTCGGAGCGCGGCTTCACGGTTTACGGGGCAATGCTGGACGAAAGCGCCAAGCGGCTGGGGGAATTTGCCTTTTCGGGCAGAAGCGCCGTTGTGATAGGCAGTGAGGGTGCGGGAATTTCTCCGAGTATAGCTGCGCTGTGCAGTGAAAAAATATTTATACCTATTCAAAGCGCGGAGTCACTGAACGCCGCGGTTGCCGCTTCAATAATCATGTGGGAGATGAAAAAAGCGCCGTGAAGACATTGTGCCGAGATTTCTCCGGTCTTACGGAAAGCGACTGCATCAGAATACAACAAAAGCTTTCGCCCAATATAGTTCAGAAAAATTCTATTGCGCCGGAAGATATCCGCACTGTCGCGGGAGTTGATATCGCCTATTGGCAGGAAAAAGGCGCGGAGTGTGCGGTGTGCTGTATCGTGGTTATTGACGTAAAAAGCGGGACGGCAATTGAAAAGCAATATTCATTGGGAACAGTGATATTTCCCTATATCCCGGGCTGTCTTGCTTTCAGAGAGCTGCCGTTGGTTCTGGAGACAGCCGCGAAACTGGAGCGTAAGCCTGATGTGTTTATTTTTGACGGCAACGGTATCCTGCACCCAAGGGGAATGGGTCTGGCGGCTCATGCTTCCTTTTATCTTAATTCGCCGACAGCGGGTATAGCCAAGCATTATTTTAAGGTGGAGGGCGCGGAGTTTACTATGCCGCCCATGGAAAAAGGAAGCTTTTCGGAAATCACAAAGAACGGCTTTATATTGGGAAGAGCGGTCAGAACGCAAAACGGAGTAAAGCCCGTCTACGTTTCGGTCGGGAATCATATGGATATATGCACAGTAACGGAGCTTGCGCTGGCGCTTACTGACGGGGAAAGTCATATTCCAATACCAACGAGATACGCAGATCTGGAAACTCATATTATGCGGAAAAGGCTGAGAGAACGCTGATTTAAACACGACCGCCCTGCCCAAACTGGGGAACGCATGGGGAAAATCGTGTTACTCTTAGCTTTGATTGGAGATTCACTGAAAAATTGTCAATGCACAATGGACAATGGATAATTTCGCTTTACCCGCGGCGCGGCGTATTAAACCGCAACATGTGTGGTGACACGTAAATCGTTTATTGTCAATTGTTTATTCTCAATTAAATTTTATATATATTAGGGGGACAAATCGGTGTCAAACCTTGTTATACTGGAGTCGCCTTCCAAGGCGAAAACCGTAAAGAAATATCTTGGAGCGGGCTATGACGTTATCGCTTCAACGGGTCATATAATAGATTTGCCGAAATCCAAGCTGGGTGTGGACGTGGAAAATGATTTCACGCCGCAGTATGTTAATATGAAAGATAAGTCTGACGTTATCAAGGAACTGAAAAAACACGCGAAATCCAGCGAAACGATATATCTCGCGACCGACCCGGACCGTGAGGGGGAAGCTATCGCGTGGCATTTGTCGCACCTTTTAAATATAAGCGAGAACGCGCCGGTGAGAGTTACTTTTAATGAGATAACCAAAAGCGGCGTACAGTACGGCATGAGCCACCCGAGAACCATAAACACAAACGTTGTCGACGCTCAGCAGGCGCGCAGGGTGTTGGACAGGATAGTGGGATATAAGCTGTCACCATTTCTTTGGAAGAAGGTTAGGCGCGGGCTGTCCGCGGGGCGCGTGCAGTCGGTCGCGGTAAGGATAATCGTAGACAGAGAAAACGAAATACGCAGCTTCAAGACGCAGGAATACTGGAGCATTGACGCCAAGCTGCTTGCCGCTTCTTCAAAAAAGGCGTTCGCGGCAAAGCTGACGGAGGTTGACGGGCAGAAAGCCGAAATAGCGGACAAGGCGCAGGCGGACGATATTCTGAAGCGGCTTGAAAACGCGGAGTATGTGGTGAGCGCACTGAAAAGGTCGCAGCGCAAGAAGCAGCCTGCTCCGCCTTTTACCACATCCACACTTCAGCAGGAGGCGTCCCGCAGGCTGTCGTTTCAGGCGCGGCGCACGATGAAAGCTGCTCAGGAGCTGTATGAGGGCGTTGACGTTGAGGGTGTGGGCGCTGTCGGTCTTATCACTTATATGAGAACCGATTCGCTGCGCATTTCCGACGAGGCGAAAACCGCTGCAGCGGGGCTTATAAAGGAGCTTTACGGTGCGGAGTATCTTCCCGAAACTCCCCGAAACTTCAAGAGCAAAAACAACGCTCAGGACGCTCATGAGGCTATACGTCCCACGGACGTTACGCTTACTCCCGAAAAAGTAAAGGGTTCGCTTTCAGGCGATCAGTATAAGCTCTACCGCCTTATATGGGAGCGCTTTATGGCAAGCCAGATGCAGAATGCGGTAATGGACACTGTTTCGGCGGATATAACGGCGGCGGGCTGCCTTTTCAAGGCGAGCGGGTATTCGGTGAAGTTTGACGGTTTCACAAAGCTGTATGAGGAGAGCCGCGAGGGCGAGGACAGCCAGAGCGGAATGCTGCCCAAGCTGGATAAGGGTGAGAAGCTCAAGCCCGAGGAGGTTCTGGGTCATCAGCATTTCACGCAGCCTCCCGCGCGGTACAACGAGGCTTCGCTGATAAAGACGCTGGAGGAGAACGGTATCGGGCGGCCCTCCACTTACGCTCCCACCATTTCCACCATTCTCGACAGGCACTATGTGGAGCGGGAAACGGGAAATCAACTGAAACCGACAGCTCTTGGAGAAGTGATAACCGAGCTTCTGAAAGATCACTTCAACAATATAGTGGACGTGAAATTCACCGCCAAGATGGAGTCGGATTTGGACGATATTGAAAACGGCGAGCGTAACTGGGTGGACACCATGCGCAGATTTTACGGCGGTTTTTCCAAAACGCTGGAAAAGGCGGAGCAGGATATGGAGGGCAAACGGGTCAAAGTCCCCGACGAGCAGACGGATATCGTATGCGAGGAATGCGGAAAGCCGATGGTCATAAAAATCGGACCTTACGGCAAGTTCCTCGGCTGCTCGGGTTTTCCGGACTGCAAATTCACCAAGAAGATTGTGGTGGAGACCAAGGGAAGCTGCCCGAAATGCGGAAAGAAAATGCTGGCTAAGAAGTCCAAAAAGGGCAAGCCGTTTTACGGCTGCGAGGACTATAAAAACTGCAATTTTATGACGTGGGATCTGCCGATAGACGAAAAGTGTCCCGAATGCGGCTCGTCTATGTTTAAAAAGACGGGCAGACAGGGAATGATATATTGCGCGAAAGAGGGCTGCGGATACAAGCGTCCGCTTGACGCAAAGGAAAGCAAATCTGATGAGAGTTAAGGTTATAGGAGCGGGGTTGGCGGGCTGCGAAGCGGCTGTGCAGCTCGCACGGCGCGGTCATTCCGTTGAGCTGTGCGAAATGAAGCCGCTGAAGTTCTCCCCCGCTCACAAATACGAGGGTTTTGCGGAGCTGGTGTGTTCCAACTCCCTCAAAGCCGCGAGAGCGGAGAGCGCGTGCGGTCTGCTTAAGGAAGAAATGCGGCGGTTCGGGTCGGTGATACTTGAAGCCGCTGAGCGGACAAGCGTTCCCGCGGGGGGAGCGCTGGCGGTAGACAGGACTGCGTTCTCCGACGAGGTAACGCGCATAGTAAGGTCTTACCCGAATATCGAGATAAAGTATGGGGAAATCACGGAGTTTCCCGACGGCAACGCGGTGATCTGTACCGGACCGCTTACAAGCGACGGGCTTGCCGATAGGATACGTGAAAAGTGCGGGGATTATCTGAGCTTTTATGATGCGGCTGCGCCTATCGTGACGGCGGAAAGCATAGATTTTTCAATAGCGTTTGAGCAGTCGCGGTATGACCGCGGCGGTGCGGATTACGTCAACTGCCCGATGAGCAAAGATGAGTACGAAATATTCTACAACGCTCTGATAAACGCCGAAACGGCGCCCCTGCATGAGTTTGACCGTCCCGCGGAGGCGCGGGGTCTTAAGGTTTACGAGGGCTGTATGCCCGTTGAAGTTCTGGCGAAGCGGGGGATAGAAAGCGTGCGCTACGGCTGCATGAAGCCCGTGGGGCTTACCGATCCCCGAACGGGGGCGCGCCCCTACGCGGCAGTGCAGCTTCGCAAGGAAAACGCCGAGGGTACGCTGTATAATATTGTGGGATTTCAGACAAATCTGAAATTCGGCGAACAGAAGCGGGTGTTTTCGCTTATCCCGGGGCTGGAAAACGCCGAATTCGCGCGGTACGGGGTAATGCACCGAAACACGTTTTTAAACAGCCCCCGTCTGCTGGACGAGCATTTTATGCTGAAAGGTTCGGACAACATTTTTTTCGGAGGACAGATAACGGGGGTCGAGGGATATGTCGAAAGCGCGGCAAGCGGTATCATGGCAGGCAGAGCGCTTGCGGACAGGCTTGACGGAAAACAGCCGCTGACGCTGCCGAGAATTACCATGATGGGAGCGCTCGCGGATTATATCGCCCACGCGTGGGAGTGCAATTTTCAGCCTATGGGCAGCAATATGGGCATACTGCCGCCGCTCAGCGAGGAGTTCCGCGGCAAAGACGGAAAGCAAAGGAAGTACGCGGCGCTGGCTCAGAGGGCGCTTAACGCGGTAGATAGTCTTCTGCAGGAGCGCGGCGACTGACAAAACAAAAACGGCTTCGGACTTTAAAAAGGACAACATAAGCAGCTATGAAAAAAAGCTGCGTATCGCTCACGCAGGCAATTTGAAAAACTGCACATTTGCCTTAACAGCAAATGCGGCACGGTTTCTGACAGGTATGTGGAGCGTAACGCAGTGAGCGGAGTATGACTAACGGAAATTTTGAAATATATTTAATAAGGACAGATATTATGAAAATAGTAATTGACGGATTCGGCGGCGACAACGCACCAGACGAGGTTTTAAAGGGAGCGGCAATGGCTGTTGAGCAGCTCGGTACGGATATAGCGGTGACGGGAGATACCGAGCTGCTTAGGACGCGTATGAAAGAACTCGGCATACCCGAAAAGGGTATAGAGCTTGTGCCCGCAAACGGTGTTATTACGACCGAGGATAATCCGCGTTCCATTCTTAAGGAAAAGGCTGACACCTCTATGGGAGCGGCGTTCCGCATGCTTGCCGACGGAAAGGCGGACGCGGCGATAAGCGCGGGAAGCACGGCGGCAATCGTAATAGGCGGAACAATGATAGAAAAGCGCATTAAAGGCGTTAAAAGAACCGCTCTCGTGCCGCTTATGCCCTGTAAGGACGGAAAGAAATACTGTGTGCTGGACGGCGGCGCAAATATTGAGTGCCGTCCCGAAATGCTTCAGCAATTTGCCATTCTGGGAAGCTGCTTTATGGAAAAGACCATGGGGGTGGAAAAACCCCGTGTGGGGCTTCTGAATATCGGCACGGAGGACGAGAAAGGGCGAGAGCTGGAGCATGAGGCAAAGCTGCTGCTGGAGCGCACTCCCGTGAATTTTGTGGGGTATGTCGAGGCGAGAGATGTGCCGCTTGGCGCGGTGGACGTTCTGGTTACCGACGGATTTACGGGAAACGTGTATCTTAAAGCCTGCGAGGGCATGGGAGCACTGATGAAAGACGCGCTGAAATCAATGTTTTTTGCGAACCTGAAGACAAAGATTGGGGCGCTTTGCGTAAAGAAACAGCTTGGCAGCTTTTCAAAACAGATGGATTATAAGGAAATAGGCGGTTCGCCGCTTTTGGGTACGGCAAAGCCTGTGTTCAAAGCGCACGGAAGCTCGGACGCGAAAGCGTTTTTCGGAGCGTTCAGGCAGGCAAAGCTGTTTGTGGAGAATAATGCAATCGCCGAAATGACCGAGGCTATCGCAGCGCTCGGTGCGAAAGAGGGCTGATGAGCAGGGAAAACGCTGTTTAATGCACAATCGCCCCGTTCAAACGAACTTATAAAGCCGATTGCGCTTCGCTTTGATCGGCGATACCAAAGGTTTAAGGCTTTATGCTTGAAAGGAGAACTCTTCAAAGAAGAGCGTAATAAATATGAATTTTCGGGAGCTTGAGGGCGCTATCGGCTACGCCTTTAAAAAGAAACCGCTTCTGGAGCGGGCTATGACCCACTCCAGCTATTCGGGCGGAAAAAACAATAGCTGCAACGAGAGACTGGAGTTCCTCGGTGACAGCGTTTTGCAGCTTACTGTATCGAAATATCTTTATACAAATATGGATAAGGAGCCGGAGGGGGGACTTACGCGGCTGCGCGCCTCTATTGTCTGCGAAAACTCGCTTTACAGCTTTGCCAAGCGGATAGACCTTGGGAAATATATTCTCCTTGGAAAGGGAGAGGAGATGACGGGCGGGCGCGACAGGCGCTCCATTCTCGCGGACGCGTTCGAGGCGCTTATAGCGGCAATATATCTTGACGGCGGCATGGAGACCGCGGAGAAGTTCATTCTGGATTTTGTTCCGTCTATCGAAGCGCTGAAAAGCGGAAAGGTCAAGCTCGGAGACTACAAGACCATATTGCAGGAGATAATCCAGCAAAACCCCGAGGAGCATATCTCCTATGACGTTACCGACGAGGAGGGCGAGGAACACAATAAGGTCTTCTACGCAAGCGTTCTGCTGAACGGTCAGACCATAGGCAGGGGAAAGGGCTTAAGCAAAAAGGAAGCCGAGCAGGCTGCCGCAAAGGAAGCTATCGGGCTGATGGGTTATGAAACAGACTAATCTTTCGATTTTCATTCCGCATATCGGCTGTCCTCATTTGTGCAGCTTCTGCGACCAAAAGAGCATTTCGGGGGCGGCAAAAGCGCCCGCAGCCGACGAGGTGAGTGAGCTTCTCGCGCGGCAGGCGGAGCACCTTAGAGAAATCGGCGCAAGGGCGGAGATAGCCTTTTTCGGCGGGAGTTTCACGGCTATACCGCGCGGATATATGACGGAGTTGCTAAAGACTGCGGCGCGGGCGGTAAAGGAGCTTGGCGCGTATAACGGCATACGCTGCTCCACACGCCCCGACTGCGTTACCGAGGAAATAACGGATATATTGCGGGAATACGGCGTTACCTCGGTGGAACTCGGTGCGCAGTCCATGAGCGACGAGGTGCTGGCGGCAAATGACCGCGGTCACACCGCCGAGGACGTAAGGCGAGCCTCGGAGCTTATCAAAAAAAGCGGGATACATCTTGGACTTCAGATGATGACGGGGCTGTATAAGGACAGCCGCGAGGCAGTGCTGTATACGGCGCGTGAGTTTATAAAGATAGCGCCCGAGACCGTAAGGATATACCCCACGGTCATTTTGAAGGGCACGCGTCTCGGGGAACTGTATGGTCGCGGGGAGTTTACGAGTTTCGGATTTGAGGAGACCGTGGAGCTTTGCGCTGAGCTTCTGAGAATGTTCGGGCGCGAGGACATAGTGGTGATAAGAATGGGACTTCACGCTTCGGCGGAGGTGGAGCGGGATATGCTCGGTGGAGTTTATCACCCCGCGTTTCGTGAACTATGCGAGAGCAGGATAATGCTGGAGGATACCACGGAGCGGCTGAAAGGTCTGCCCGAAGGTGAATATACCGTATTTACTGACAAAAGGAACATAAGCAGGCTGGTGGGGCAGCGGCGCGGGAATATTGAGGCGCTGCAAAAGGCCGGCTTTAAAATAAAGGTCGGGGAACGGGCAGGAGCATACCTTGAGATCGTTCCCAAAACGGAGATATAAATGTTTTTTAAAACACTTGAAATACATGGGTTCAAGTCCTTCGCGGACAAAACGGTGCTGAATTTTGACACCAAGACCACCGCCGTTGTAGGAAGCAACGGAAACGGAAAAAGCAATATAAGCGACGCGCTGCGCTGGGTAATGGGTGAGCAGGGCGCGAAAACTCTGCGCGGCGAGAAGATGGAGGACGTTATTTTCCACGGAACGGTGGAGAGAAAGCCAATGGGCTTCGCCAAGGTAGCGCTTAGCATGGACAACAGGGACAGGGCGCTGGCTGTGGACGCGGACGAGGTGGTCATTTCGCGCAAGCTGTATCGTTCGGGTGAGAGCGAATACCTGATAAACGGGCAGAAGTCGCGGCTTAAGGACATTCAGGAGCTGCTTATGGGCACGGGTCTGGGGCGCGACGGATACTCCATCATAGGGCAGGGCAGGGTCGCGGAGATCGTCAACAGCCGCGGCACGCAGCGCCGCGAGATATTCGAGGAAGCGGCAGGTATATCTTTGTTCCTGCATAAAAAAGCGGACGCGGAAAAGCAACTCGCCACGGCGGAGGAAAATATCCTCCGTCAGAGAGATATCATAAGAATGGACGAGGAGCGGCTTCCCGTTCTTGAAAAGCAGTCGGAAAAGGCGAGACTGGCAAAGGAGCTTCAGGACAAGCGGCAGGAGCTGGAAATATCCGTAAGCACCGCGCAGCTTTTCAATAAAAGGGAAGAACTGAAGAAGCTGGACGACGATCTGCTGCTGAACCGCGGCGAATATGAGCATTATGAAAACGATGCGCGCAAGGCACAGGACAGGATAGAAAAGCTGGCGGACGATAAGCTGGGCATACAGGGCAGTTTGGAGCGTCACCGCTCGGGCATACAGGCGGCTAACGAGGAGCTGGCGGATAAGCGCACCGAGATACAGCTCGCGGAAAACGACCTTAAGCATAACGAGCAGCGCCGCGCGGAGCTTACCGAGCAGCTTAAGAACGCGGAGCAGAGCGGCAGGGGCTTTGATAGTCAAACGGAGGAAATAAACGCGAAAATCTCCGAGAAAAGGGATGAAATATCGGGATTTAACGGCGAAATAGAGCGCGCGAAGCTAAAGCTCTCGGAGATATCCGAAAGAAGCAGCAGGGCGGGAGAGGAATATTCCGCGCTGGAGGCGGGTCTGGCAGAGGCATACCGCAAAAAGAGCGAGGCGAATATCGCCGTAAGTCAGGCGGAGCTTGCCAAGAACGAGGCCGAAGCGCAAAGAGAGGCTTTCCTGACCGATCTGTCGGAGAGCGAGGAAAAAACCGAGCAGTACAACGCGGAAATGTCGGAAGTGCGGAAAACTCTTGATAAGCTTTCAGAGGAGCGCGGCGGCACGGAGAACAAGCTGCTGGGATATCAGCGCCTCCGCGAGGGAAAAAAGCGCCGCATGGATGAGGCGCGTGCGGCTCTGGATGAGATAAGCGCAAGACTGGGCGAAAAGCAGCAGCGCTATAAAGTACTGTCAGATATCGAAAAGAGCAAGGACGGCTACTACCGCAGCGTAAAGGAGATAATAACCGCCAGCGAGCAGGGGCGGCTGTCCGGCATACACGGCATAGTCGCGGACGTTATCTCGGTAAGCGAGAGATATATTACCGCCATTGAAACGGTATTGCAGTCGGTAATGCAGAATATAATTGTAGATAATGAGGAGACTGCCAACCGCTGTATCCGTTTTCTGAAAGAGACCAACGCAGGACGCGCCACGTTATACCCACTCACCAGCATGAGGGGTCGAAGCCTGAACGAGCCGCGGCTCTCCTCGGAGCAGGGCTTTGAGGGTATCGCCAGCGAGCTTGTGCAGTGCGACGACGAATATATAGAGATAATACGCAATCTTCTCGGCACCACCGTGGTGGTGGACGATCTCTCCACAGCAACGATGATAGGCAAGAAGTATGGCTATAAATTCCGCATAGTAACGCTGGACGGGCAGCTTGTGAACGCTGGCGGCTCATTTACGGGCGGAAGCCGCATTAACAAGAGCGGCAGCATTATATCCAGAAAACAGGAGATCGAATCGCTTTACACCGAGATATCCAAGCTGCGCCAGACCACCCGCGAAAAGGAAGAGGCGTACAACCAGTATCGCTCCGAAGTGGCAAAGATGGACATCGAAGCGGAGGGAATGCAGGACAGGATAAGGGAGATAGACAGTGAGGAAATTCGCGCGCGCGCGGAGATATCACGACTGGAAAGCCTTATCGAGCAGCTTTCGCGGCAGGGCGAGGCTTCAAAGCAGACCTTGGCGCGGTTTGACGCACAGATAAAACAGCAGGGCGATATCATGGAGCAAAACCGCGCGCTGCTGACGGAAACGGCGGCGCTTATTGAGGAACTGGAGCGTAAGCACTCCGAGCAAAGTTCCGAGCGAAAGGACGCGGAGGAACACATAAAAGCGCTTTCGGACAGCATACAGGAGCTGAACATAAAGCGTGTTACCGCCGCCGGTGAAATCGAAAAGCTCGGCGCGGAAATACGCAACATCGAAGCAAACCGACGTATGCTGCTGGAAAACAGCGGCGGCTACAAGCAGGCGATGGAGGAGCTTGACGCGGCTGACAGAGTGCTGCGCGAAAAGATAGAGCGCGTAAAGCGCGAGATAGAGAGCGGCAGCGACGTTTTAACCGAAAAGGGCGAGGAAGTGGAGCGGCTCAACGCCGAGGTGCTGAAGCTTGAAAAGGAGATAAACGAGCTGCACAGGACAATAAGCGAGGCTGCCTCGGACAAGGAGAAATTTTCGCGCGAGGTGGCAAGGCTGGAGGAGCGGAGAAACGCCGTGCAGCGCTCCTACGACGCTATCGTCAGCCTGCTGTTTGAAAGCTACGAGCTTACGGTGTCGCAGGCGACGGAGCAGGCGAAGCTCCCCGAAAACCTTATGGTAGCCGAAAACGAGCTTGCCGAGCTTAAAAAGCGCATAAGCGGTCTGGGCATGGTAAATCTCGCGGCGATAGACGAGTATATCGAGGTGTCGCGGCGGCACAAATTCCAGACGGAGCAGCTTGCGGACATTGAGAGGTCAAAGCGGGAGCTTGAAAAGCTGATAGAGCAGCTCACCGCGGATATAAAGGCGCGTTTTCTGAACAGCTTCGAGGATATCAATACACATTTTAAAGAGATATTCGTCAAGATATTCGGCGACGGCGCTCACGCGGAGCTTGAGCTTACCGACCCCGAGGACGTTCTTAATTCGGGGATAGAGATAAAAGCCGCTCCCCCGGGAAAGGTAATAAAAAACCTGATATCCCTTTCGGGCGGCGAGCAGACCATGGTGGCTATAACCATATATTTCGCGATACTTATGCACCGCCCCACGCCGTTCTGTATGCTCGACGAGGTAGATGCGGCGCTGGACGACATAAACGTTGACAAGTACATATCATATCTGAGCCAGTTCAGCAACCACACGCAGCTTATGGTGATAACCCACCGCCGCGGTACGATAGAGGGCTGTGACGTGCTGTACGGGGTGTTCATGCAGGAAAAGGGCGTGTCGCGTCTGCTGAGAAGAGAGCTTACCGACGAGCTGGACGTTGAGCTGAAATAGGAGGATATATGAGAGCTTTCGGCGGAAGAAAAATTCCGATTTTGATAATTTCCGCTTCGGCCATTGTGCTGTCGGGCGCGGCGGCGCTGATAATACGCGGAGTTGCCTCCCACAAGGAGTTTAAGGATACCCTTCCGATCGACAGCGTATTGACCTCGGAGCAGGCGCTGGAGGATTTTGATTATATTTATCGCACGATATCAGAAAATCACGTCTGCTTTCTTGACGGTTCGGGGCTTGACAAGGCGTTTTTTGAAGAGTATAATGCTCAAAGAAGCGCACTTGCCGAAAGCGCGGGGGTAACGATAACAGATTTGTGGCGCAGCGCCGCAGAGATGTGCCACGTTCTCGGGGATGCTCACACGCTCGCTGCTCCGTCGCGGGATATGTACGCCGAGGATCTGAGCGTGCTGAGAGAGGGAACGGTGGTTTCGGTGGACGGCGTGCCGTGCGGGGAACTGCTGGAGGATTTTAGAAGCATTTTCTCTTATGAGCCGCAGGTGGATTTCTATGCCGACCATATGTTCGGGCAGGTCATAATCAGAAAAAATTATCTGGAGCTTCTTGGGATAGATACCTCCGACGGCGCGGATTATGAGATACAGACCGGCAGCGAAACCGTAACGGAGCATTATAATTTCGTGCCCGCTGCCGAGGTACGCGGCAATGAAAGCGGCGGTGAGGAGCTTTGCGGATATATCGTTGACAAGGAAAATTCAATTGGGATATTCACGTTTAACGAATGCGTGCTGAACGACGAATACAAAAACGCGCTGAAAAGTTTTTTCGGCGAGGTAGCGGAGAACGATATATCCGCGGTTGCTGTCGACCTGCGGGACAACGGCGGCGGAAACAGCCTTGTCATCAACGAGTTTTTCAGGTATCTCGACGTTGATGAGTACCGGGTTTTCGGCGGAACGGACGTGCGCAGCGGCAGCAGGCTGAAAAGCTATTCGGGCGAATTTGAAAGGAACCGCAGGGTGAAAGAGCCGTTTGATGGGGAGCTTTATGTGCTTACCTCGAATTTTACGTTCAGCTCGGCGATGAATTTCGCCGCAGCGGTATCGGATAATAATATCGGCACGGTCATAGGGGAAACGCCGGGGAATATGCCCGCTCACTACGGAGATATGCTCACATTTCAGTGTCCTAACTCAGGACTGCTTATCAAGGTTTCCTATAAAAAATTTCACAGAATTGACAGCGCAAAGGACGAGATGCCGCTTATTCCCGATATTGAAGTTGAGGCGGATAAAGCGATAGAGGCGCTGTATGAGACAGCCGCGAAAGGAGAGGGATAATGGGATTATTCGATAAATTCAAAAAGAAAAAGGAACGCGGGGAGCTTACCCCCGAAGACGAAACTTCTGCCGCTGACGTTGGCGAGGAGATTGAAGAACATTCAGAGCCTGAAAACGGCAAGGATATCTCCTCCGACGTATCTGAGGAAGCTGTGGCGTTTACAGAGGATATTTCGGAATCGGAGATGAATGCTGAGGAGGAATCGGAGTTTACAGAAAATATTCCCTATTCGGAGACGGTATCCGAAGAAATTCCCGATGAGAGCGGCGGGGAAAACACGGATACGGAAGAAACCGAGGACGCTCCCGCAAAGCGTGAGGGATTTTTCGCAAAGCTGAAAAACGGTTTGAAAAAGACCAAGGACGGCTTTGTCAATAAAGTAGAGCTGCTGATAAACTCCTTTACGAAAATCGACGAGGATTTTTTCGACGAACTGGAGGAAACGCTTATTCTGTCGGATATCGGCGCGGAGACCTCAATGGAGATATGCGATAAGCTCCGCGCAGCGGTAAAGCGCACGGGCGCGACCGAACCCGCGGACGTAAAGGAGCTTTTGAGGGAGATAATCGCCGAGATACTCACGGGCGACAATGAGCTGCGGTTGGAAACAAAGCCCTCGGTCGTTATGGTAATAGGAGTGAACGGCGCGGGAAAGACTACTACCATAGGAAAGCTCTCCGCTTATCTCAAGCGTTCTGGCAAAAGTGTGATAGTTGCGGCGGCGGATACGTTCCGCGCGGCGGCTATCGATCAGCTTAACGTGTGGACAGACCGCGCGGGCGTGGAGCTTATAAAGCAGACGGAGGGCAGCGATCCCGCGGCGGTGGTTTTCGACGCGATCAGCGCGGCAAAGGCGCGCGGCGCGGACGTGGTGCTTTGCGATACCGCGGGAAGGCTTCACAACAAGAAAAATCTTATGGAGGAGCTTAAGAAGATAGCACGGGTGGTTGGTCGTGAGCTTCCCGGGGCTTCAACGGAGATACTGCTTGTTCTGGACGCCACAACAGGGCAAAATGCTGTTAATCAGGCTAAGCTTTTCGGTGAAAGTGCCGAAATTTCGGGAATTGTTCTCACAAAGCTTGACGGAACTGCAAAAGGTGGTATAATAATACCTATAAAGAATGAATTGGGCATTCCGGTAAAGCTGGTGGGCGTGGGTGAAAAAATCGACGATCTTCAGCCGTTTATACCGGAGGATTATGTCAGGGCGCTGTTTGAGTAGTTTTAGGGACTAAACGAGTTCTTAACAGCGGTCGGTTACGGCAGCCGTGTAATGTCGGCAGTGACTGTGCCAACGCATGAAAGCAACGTTCGCAAGAACAACATTCCGCCCGCGCAGGAAATTTTCCGCAAGCCGCTGCAAGTGCGCAGCGCAGCGGAGCATTTGCGGTGAGGTAGCGCCGATTTATTCGGCGCTGTTTGAAAAATTATTTAAAAAACGTGAAAATTTCAAATTAAAATCAGGAGGAAATATGAAACATCATCACAAACCGAGCGAGGAAGAGCACTCTACCGTGCCTGTCCGGCAAAGGATAATAATCGCGTCAAACAACGAGGGGAAGATAAGGGAATTCAGACAGCTTCTGAGACCTTTCGGGTTTGAGGCGGTATCCATGCGCGAGGCAGGCTATACAAAGGAGATTATCGAGGACGGGGAGACCTTTGAGGAGAACGCTCACATAAAGGCGAGGGCTATCTTCGAGGCGCTGCGTCTGCCTACGATAGCGGACGACAGCGGACTGGAAATAGATTTTCTGGACGGAGCGCCGGGGGTATATTCCGCACGCTACGCGGGCGAGGGCGCGACGGATAAGGAGCGCTGCGAAAAGGTGCTGGAGGAAATGCACGGAGTCGCAAGACCCCTGCGCGACGCGCGCTTCGTATGCTCGATATATTTTATATACGACGAGGACAGCGAGTATTCCGTAAACGGCACGGTTGAGGGATACATAGGCGATGAGATGACGGGGAAAAACGGCTTTGGCTACGACCCTATTTTTATGATAGACGATAACGAGAGCATGGCGACCATAGACGACGATGAAAAGAACAGGATAAGCCACCGCGCGAGGGCGTTTGAAAAGCTCTCGGTTATATTAAAGGAGAAATTTCTTGATGCTGACAAGTAAACAACGCGCCCATCTGCGTTCCATAGCGCAGGGGTATGAAACGATATTTTTTGTGGGGAAAAACGGCATAGGAGAGGAGCTTGTAAAACAGCTTGACGACGTGCTGAACGCGAGAGAGCTTATCAAAGCAGGTGTTCAGGAGAGCTGCGATTACACCGCGAGGGAGGCTGCCGACGAGATAGCGAAGCTGACAGGCTCGGAGGTCGTGCAGGTGATTGGGCGCAAATTCGTGCTTTGGCGCAGAAGCAAAGACCCAAAAAAGAGGGTGATAGAGCTTGATTAAAACCGGTATATTCGGGGGAGCTTTCAACCCCGTGCACAACGGGCACGTCCGCCTTGCGGAGGAGGCTGTGAAGCAGCTTAAGCTGAAAAGGCTGCTGATAATACCAACGTTTGATTCGCCGCATAAGGACACAAAACTTGCTCCGTTTGACGACAGGGCGGAGATGTGCCGCCGCGCGTTCGGTCATATTGAGGGCGCGGAGATAAGCGATATAGAGCGCATACTCGGCGGAAAAAGCTATACGATAACCACCGTGCGTGAGCTGAAAAAGCTGTACCCAGAGGACAGGTTCTTTCTGCTGATTGGCGGAGATATGCTGTTCGGATTTGACAAGTGGTACAGATACGAGAGTATTCTCAACGAGGTAAAGGTGTGCGCCGCGGCGCGCGATAACGACAGCCTTACGGATATGATGGAATTTGCCGCGGAAATGGGCAAGGTAAAGGTTTTGCCCACAAACGCCGTGGAGGTAAGCTCAACGGAGATACGCGAGAAGGCGGCGCGCGGCGAGGATTTTTCCGAGCTTGTTCCCGAGGGTGTTTGCAAATATATAAAAGAAAAAAATATTTATTCCGAACAGTAAGATAACGGGCAGACCGTCTGTCGGTTTAACGCCCGCGCGATATGCGAACACGGCTTGAACAGCGCCGTGTTCGGCAGTAAGATAGGAGCGATAGATTTGGATTTGGGTGGAATGATATGAATAAATTATTTAAGGATATCAGACATGGCGATATTGAAGCGGTGCGGGCGGCAATATCAAAAAATGCCGCCGTTGTAAACGAGGTATACAACGCCAAGGCGCCTAAAAAGGATATTGGGCAATCGCCGCTGCAGGTAGCGATCAAATGCAGTGAATTTGAAATCATAGATCTTTTGCTTGAAAAGGGCGCCGACCCCGATTTCATGGAAGACCCCTCGCTTGTTCCGCCTCACAGAGTTTGTATGTCTGTTCTGCATGACGCCATAATAGGAGCGTTTATCTCATTATGTTATAAACAGTACGATCATTCCGAAAAGTATATGAATCTGATCAAAATATTGCTTGAGAACGGAGCCGATCCCAACCGGAAAACGTCGTCGGAAATGCTTCCGATAGGCACGGCGGTAAATGATGCGGAAATGATTCTGACGAGAGGGAATGCTTATCCGGATATACAAGAAATTACAAAAAAAAGATTGTTTGAGTCACTTGACTTACTTATCAAGTATGGCGCGGATAAGGATAAATGGCTTGAGCAAAACTTCTGGGGAGTATCTAATAAAGTTCATTTCTTTGAGGAAAAAATGTATGTTGATAACGTCGACGTAAGGGAACCTATTCGAATTGTTCTTAAAGAATATTTCGGCTAAATATTTGTATTTGAACAAATTCAATTTTACGGAAATTTAATTATAAAGCCGACCGTTAACGACCACACGTGAATTTCAGAAATGATTATCGGGGGGATAATTTTTGACAAAGTATGAGGAATTTGACGGGTATAGGGAGCTTTTAAAGCAGCGCCTGTCGAAAAAGCGCTATACCCACAGCGTGAACGTGGCGCAGGCAAGCTATAAGCTGGCGGAGCTTAACGGCGGCGACAAAAAGCGCTGCTATCTCGCGGGGCTGCTGCACGATATAATGAAGGAGGAGGCTCCCGAGCTTCAGAAGCAATACTGCGCGGAAAGCGGGCTTGACCCCGATCCCGCGGAGCTGCTCTCGCCGCAGCTTTGGCACGCGGTGGCGGGCGGATATTACGTCAGTAAGGAGCTGAAGATTACTGACGCGGAGATAATCGGCGCGATACGCTTTCACACCATCGCGCGCGCGGATATGCCGCTTATTGAAAAGATAGTTTATCTCGGTGATATGATTTCGGAGGACAGAAGCTATAAAGATGTTGACAAATTCAGAAAAATCTGTTATGATAATCTTGATAAGGCAATGTCGGTGGCGCTGATATACCAGATACAGAAAGTGTCCTCAAAGTGCGGACATATCCCGCGGTATACGCTGGACGCATATAATTTTTATCTGAAATACAATACGGATAAGGAGAGCTTATGACTGATTTAGAAAAACTCGAAACGGCTGTAAGGGCGCTGGATTCAAAGAAAGCGTCGGACATAAAGGTGCTTAAGGTGGAGGATTTGACTATCCTCGCGAAATATTTCGTGATAGCTTCGGCAACCAGCACAACGCAGGTAAAGGCGCTTGCGGACGTTGTTGAATTTATGCTCGGCGAAAAGGGAGTTCGCCCTAAAAGTACGGAGGGCGAGCAAAGCAGAACATGGATAGTTCTTGACTATTATGATATAATAATTCATGTGTTCCTTGAGGAAACAAGGGATTTTTACCGTCTTGAACACCTTTGGGCGGACGGTACGCCCATGGATATCTCGGAATGGGTAACGGATTAGCGCTGATTAAAGCTTGTTTTGTATCACGGCGCGCGCATATCGAGCAGCAGATTTCTCGTCAAACGACAGCAATTTTTGACGGAACACTTTATGCGTTTCAAGAAAAATGTCTGTGCATGACGAAAAATTCGCAGGCAGTATGCGTTTTATTAAAATATTGAACAGTCTTTTAGAAAATTTTGCATAAAATTTTAAATAAGTACTTGACAAAATTTGATTGAGGTTGTATAATGTAGTATATACTTTTGTATATACTACGTTTAGTAGATAACCTGTGCCGAACGGCAAAGGGAGGGAAATATAGATGGCAGAAATTCGTCTGGGCAAAAATGAATCTCTTGAGACAGCTCTGAAGCGTTTCAAGCGTTCATGCGCAAGGGACGGCGTTCTTGCTGAAGTTCGTAAGAGAGAGCATTACGAAAAGCCTTCGGTAAAGCGTAAGAAGAAGTCCGAAGCTGCTCGCAAGCGCAAGTTCTGATTTGGAGTTTGCTTTTGCTACTTAAAATCAACGGTTAGGGCGGGCATTTTATTGTCCGCTTTAATTGTTTTGAGGTTATTTATGACGGAATACAAACTTGACTTTGGCTGGGTGATAAGCGTTCCGAAAGGTTGGAGCAGTGAACGGGATAATGGAGAGTATATTTTCTATCCCGATGGCAGTGACACGACTTTGTACGCTGCTGTGTTCCATGCCGAAAAAGACGGGCAGCCTGCTGATGACTTGGTAATGCGGGAGATCTTTCTTTCAACAGTTCCGACAGACAATAAGAAATTAGCAGTTTACTCAAAGTTGTGTTGTGAGGCGTTCCTAATTGTAAGCGAGGGCATTTATCGTATATGCTGCGGATTTTTCTTTGAAGGAGAATTGATGTCAGTCAATCTCTATGTCTAAAGATGAAAAGGAAACAACGGAATTGTTTGAAAAAATTTATTCTACCATAAGGATTGTCAAAAATAACAGATGATCGGCTTATGTCACGATAAACTTTTATTGGGGGCTATAATGCTGTTTAAACCTACCTTTTGGCTTAAAAGCGTATTAAGTATAGATGAGGAATTCCTGAGGGAAAATCATGTGGAGGCGCTTGTGCTGGATCTTGACAACACTCTTTCAATGCATGGTAACCCAGCCGCGGAGGAGGGCGTGGAAGAATGGCTTGACAAAATGCGCGGACTTGGGATAAAAATGCGGGTGGTGTCCAACAATACAAACAGGCGCGTTGCTCCTCTTGCGGCAAAGCTCGGGCTTGAGTTTACGGCAAACGGCGCTAAGCCGCTCACTTTCGGAATAGCCCGCGCCATGAGGACTATGGGCGTTGATAAAAAAAATACATTGGTGGTGGGCGATCAGATATTCACCGATATTATCGCTGGAAATCTTAAGGGTGTAAGGACAGTGCTTGTAGAACCTTTTCATCTGGAAAAGACATGGACGTTCAGATTGAAAAGAAAGCTTGAGAGCGTGGTGTTCCACCGCAATTATTCGGAATTGGAGCTGAAATAATTTTTGTTTTAGGATTGTTAATTAAAGTTTTGCTCCGCAAACCACATAAAACTCGGAAGGAACGTGAATTGAAATGGGCATTACATTCGGACCGGGCGGAAATTCCCTGAGCTGGGGCAAGCGGAAATTCCCCGAGGATCTTCCCGCATATCTTAAGGAGCTTGGACTCAACGGTTACGAGATTGAATGCGGCAGAGGGGTGCGGCTGAGCGAAAAGACCCCCGCGCTGCTGCCGAAGCTGGCAAAGGAAAACGGAATATATGTTACGCTTCACGCGCCGTATTTTATCTCGCTTTCCTCCGTGGAGGAGGAAACGCGGCTGAAAAGCGTGGATTATATTTTACAATCGGCGAATGCCGCAAGATCGGTCGGCGCGGAGAAGATCGTCGTTCATTCGGGCAGCTGCTCCAAGATAAGCCGTGAGGAGGCGACCGCTCTTGCCAAAGATACGCTTAAACGCGCTCAGGCGGCGCTGGACGGGGCGGGGCTGTCGGAAATAATCATTTGCCCGGAGACCATGGGCAAGATAAATCAGCTGGGAACGCTGGAAGAGGTCACGGAGCTGTGCGGCGTTGACGAGAGATTTCTTCCCACGGTTGATTTCGGACACCTTAACGCGCGTACCCTCGGCGGGATAAAGGGCAGGGGGGACTACGCGAAAATGCTGGATCATATCGAGGACAAGCTCGGTCATGACAGATTGAGCAGAATGCATATACATTTCAGCAAGATAGAGTACACTCAGGGCGGCGAAAAGCGTCATATCACCTTTGAGGACGAGGTTTTCGGTCCGCGCTACGAGCCGCTTATGGAGGAGCTTTACAGCCGCGGGCTGTCCCCGTCAATAATATGCGAGAGCGATGGAACGCAGGCGGAGGACGCTGCGGAGATGATGAAATACTACAAAGCTTTGGGAGGTAAGGTATGAAAATATTGGTGTTGAACGGTCCGAATCTCAATCTTCTCGGAGAAAGAGAGCCTAATATCTACGGCGACGAAACCATGCAGTCAATCAATGATGAGATGTTGGAGCTGGGACGCGGTATGGGATATGAGGTGGAATATTTTCAGAACAATGCCGAGGGCCGCCTTATCGACAGGCTTCAGGAGGCGCGGCTGGACTGCGCGGGGGTAATCTTCAACGCGGGAGCTTATACGCATTACAGCTACGCGCTGCGGGACGCTATCGCTTCAATAAAGATTCCAGTAATAGAGGTTCATATGTCAAATGTTGACAATCGCGAGGATTTTCGTAAAATAAGCGTGATATCTCCGGTTTGCTGCGGCAGTATAAGCGGCTTCGGAAAATACAGCTACTATCTGGCGTTCTATGCGCTGAATAATATTCTGGGGGAAGGAAAGTAATTATATGAACAGGATTGAACAACTTTCACAATGGCTGGAGGACGAGCGCTGCGGCGCTCTTATAACTTCAGAGGTGAGCCGCCGCTATCTCAGCGAATACGCTTCCACCGACGGCATATTGCTGATAACGAAGGAGGAAAGCTATTTCCTGATTGATGCGCGGTATTTCGACCACGCTAAGCAGCAAGCTAAAAACTGCACAGTGATACTGCTCACCGATACAGGAAAGCAGCTTCTTGAACTGCTTATTAAGCACGGCATAAAGCGGCTTCATATCGAATCGGACACGCTGACGGTAAGAGAGCTTGAGCATTACCGTGAAATACTGCACTATTCCGAGCTGGACAGCGGAAACGAGCTTTCTGATAAGCTTCGCGAAATGCGAATAATTAAAAGCGCGGAGGAGATAGCCCTTATTACAAAGGCGCAGCGTATTGCCGAAAAAGCTTTTGAGCGCCTTCTGGGAACAATACGCGCGGGCATGACCGAAAAGCAGGTCAGCGCGCTGCTGGAATATTATATAATGGACAGCGGAGCGGACGGGATATCCTTTGATACCATTGCCGCTTCGGGAATAAATTCCTCGGTTCCTCATGCCGTTCCCACGGATAAGGAGCTTAAGGAGGGCGAGTTCCTGACGCTGGATTTCGGAGCGCTCTACGACGGTTATCACTCCGACATGACAAGGACACTTGCTGTGGGCAGCGTTTCCGAGCAGATGGAAGAGGTCTACAATGCGGTTTACAGCGCTAATATCGACGCTATGCAGGCAGTGCGTGCGGGCGTGGGCTGCAAGGTGGCGGACAGCGTTGCGCGCAGCACTCTCAACGCTTGGAACGGGCTGGATAAATATTTTAACCACGGTCTTGGTCATGGCGTAGGGCTTGAGATACATGAGGAACCCCGTTTGTCCAAAAGTAGCGCAACACTGCTGCGCACAGGCATGGTAGTGACGATAGAACCCGGGGCTTACATCAGCGGAAAGTACGGTGTTCGTATTGAGGACATGGTTGTCGTTACAGAAAACGGCTGTGATAATCTGGCAAATGTCACTAAAAACCTTATTCATATATAAGATATGTGAACGATTTGGTTTTTTTTAGGTTTTTTTATAAAAAGGTCTTGAAAAAATCCGCGATATAGGTTAAAATATAAAAGTATGGTGTCGGATTTTTATGCGCGGTCAATGGCGCGGTTCGGCTTATGACAGGAAAATTTAAATTGGAGGCATATTTATGATAACAGCAGGAGATTTCAGAAACGGCGTAACCTTTGAGGAGGACGGCAACGTAATGCAGATCATCGAGTTCCAGCACGTTAAGCCCGGCAAAGGCGCAGCGTTTGTAAGAACTAAGGTAAGAAACGTAATTACCGGCTCGGTGGTTGAAAAGACTTATAATCCGTCCGCTAAATTTCCCACCGCTTTTGTGGAAAGAAAAGATATGGAGTATACTTACAGCGACGGTGAGCTGTACCACTTTATGGATCCTGAGAGCTATGAGGACGTTCCCGTAAACGCTTCCGACCTCGGTGATAATTTCAAGTTTGTAAAAGAGAACATGATCTGCAAGGTACTGTCCTACAAGGGCAAGGTTTTCGGCGTGGAGCCTCCCAACTTTGTAGAGCTTCAAATAACTCAGACAGACCCGGGCTTTGCAGGAAATACTGCCACAAACGCGACCAAGCCCGCGACTCTTGAAACAGGCGCGGAGATTCGCGTGCCTCTGTTCATCAACGAGGGCGAGGTTATCCGTATCGACACAAGAACCGGCGAGTATATGGAGCGCGTAAAGTGATTTGTGCCGCATAGGGCAGAAAGGAAGTATAACGTTATGACTATCGGCGAAAAGGTATCTTATATAAAAGGTCTTGCGGAGGGTCTTAAGGTAGATGACTCCACAAACGAGGGAAAAATTCTCGGTGCTATCCTTGATGTTCTCGGGGATATTTCGGAGGAGCTGGACAATGTTGATGAACGCTTCGCTGAAATTGACGAGGAACTGGATGACGTTGCGGAGGTAATGACGGATATCGAGGAGAGCGTTGCTGACCTTGAAGACGAGGTTTTTGACTACGAAGACGAGGACTGCGAGGACGATTTCGACGAGCTTGACGAGATGTACGAAACCACCTGTCCCAATTGTGAAAACACTATTCGTTTTGATTATGAGCAGGCTGCTCTCGGCGGCATGGATTGTCCCAACTGCGGTCAGCATCTTGAATTTGAGCTTGAGGATTACGAATAGCAATTAAAAATGTTAACGGACAATAAACGGCTGCGATATGCTTATGGTGATATCGAACGTTTATTGTCCATTAGTTATCGGGGGAAACATTTAATGAGCTGGAAGGACAATCTGATAAAAATACAGCCCTATACGGCGGGTGAGCAGCCGGACAAAACAGATTTTATAAAGCTGAACGTCCATGTCTTTTCCAGATGAAAAGGTTCTACAAGCACTGTCCTTACAC
>ERZ779621.278-NODE-278-length-27263-cov-21.401059_pt1 | contig 27263 bp, 23 predicted proteins | sample MGYA00514215_ERZ779621 | MGnify/ENA primary metagenome ERZ779621 (study PRJEB29562, sample SAMEA4376715) | mouse gut metagenome | isolation source: Cecum | study: EMG produced TPA metagenomics assembly of the A DSS colitis mouse model was used to assess the...
TCGGCTTTATTTGGATACGCCAGATTCAACTATGGCTGGGCGCTGAATTGTAACTTTTATTTTGTCGCGAATCCTTATTTTCCTTTTTCGAAAGTTACGCTTTTACGGTCGGCAGTGTAGTTCTGCAGATCCAGCGTCCCCGTCTCCCCTGCCAGGGACGGCAGGATCTGGGGAAGCTGCATCAGCTTTTCATCAAGATTCTCCATCGCACCGATCTTGACCTTTACTGCGTTGTATCCCAGTATGATATTGTAGTTTTCGTCAAACTGTATCTTATCACATAGAACATCATATTTGTTGAGAAGCTTCGTGATCGTCAATATATTCTGAAAGATCTGGTCATTTTCCACCGGAAGTTTCTCGTGGAGCACTACGTGGTCAAAACTCAGTCCTGTCACCTGCGGTATGCCTTTTGTTGTGACTTTTGATGTCTCAACCACGACCCCTTCATTGTCAAAATACATGTATCTGCCCAGATATTGAACGTAACCTGCCAGTGCCTTCTCATACACTATGATGCGGATCGTATCATTTGACTGGACCACGACATCCATCGTCTCCACAAAAGGTACACTCTCGATCCCCTTATTTTTATATTTCAGTGACAGATAGAGGGAATTGTCGCCCAGAAACCCCGTCATGACCATCGCCTTGATCTCCTCGGCAGAATAATGTTTGTTGCCGTCGACCTGAACTGTTTTGACTGCATAGTGTGTCAGCCCAAAATATGAAGCCCCGAGCAGCACATTGATGATGCCCAACACGATCGCGATCCGTATCTTTACTCTGATATCTGGCATTTTTGTCACTGCACTGTACTCTTTCTCCATACTTTTTCCTCATCTCTGCAGCCCGTCACTCACCATAACTGATACGCGCCCCAAGCTTTGTAAAGTCCCCTGCTATATCCTGATAACCTCTTCTGATAAACCCTGAATCGGCAACCGTTGTGATACCCGATGCACACAGTCCTGCTACGACAAGCGCCGCGCCGCCTCTGAGCTCCCTTGCGATGACTGTCCGCCCCTCAAGTTCCCTTCCCCCCGTAACAATTGCCGTATCTCCCTCTATGGCGATCTCTGCCCCCATCCGCCGCAGCTCCTCCACAATACGAAACCTGCTCGAGAAGATCTTCTCCCTGACTGTGAGCTTTCCTTTTGCCATACACGCAGCCACAAGAAGCGGCGACTGCAGGTCTGTCGGAAAATCCGGATACACATCCGTCTCTATGTACGGGATATTTGTGATCCTGTCTCGGTCACACGCGTTGATCGTCATTTCGTTTTCTGCCTCACCGATGACGATCTCTGCCCCCATCCCCCTGATCGTATCACAGACACTGCCCAATTGTCTTATGGGAACATTTTCCAGCGTGATCTTCCCCCCCGCTGCCAGTGCTGCAAACAGATACGTTCCCGCGACGATCCGGTCAGAGATGATCTCATACTCGATACCGCGGAGCTTTGACAGCTCAACTCCCTGTATCACGATCCTGCCTGCCTTTAACTGCGTCCCGGCGTAATCGATCCTAGCGCCTGCCATATTCAGGAATTTGCACAGTTCGATGATCTCGGGCTCCTTTGCCGCATTCTTGATAACGGTTGTACCCCGTGCTGTCGCCGCTGCCAGGATAATATTCTGAGTTGCCCCCACACTCGGAAAAGGAAGATCGATAACTGCTCCTCTCAACTCGTCAGCATATGCATGGATATGATTCCCGTCAATCCATATCTGCGCCCCAAGCTTTTCCAATCCATACAGGTGCATGTCAATCGGTCTCTCACCGATGACACATCCTCCCGGGTAGTTGACATGCACTTCTCCAAGCCGCCCCAGCACCGCCCCCATCAAAACGACGGACGAGCGCATGGCAGAGACATACTTTTCCGGCAGCCGGTACTCCCGCACACTGCACGTGTCGACCGCGATCTGACTCCCGCTGTGCTCCACTCCCGCTCCAGTGCTCTTTAGAAGACTGCACATACATTCAATGTCCGTAATGCAGGGGCAGCCCCGCAATACACACTTTCCCGGGATCAGCACACATGCCGCCAGTATCGGAAGCGCTGCGTTCTTAGAACCCTGTATCTGCAGCCTGCCGTCGAGCGGCTTTTTTCCCTCCATCCTTATATACTCACTATTTCTGCCAAAATGGGCCATAGGTTTCACCACATAATCATATCAATCATCATATTATATGCGTGTACAGATGAAAAATTACCGGCAGTTTTTACTCACGTTCAGCACGATGCCGATCTCCGTCAGCAGAAACAGTGTCGAAGTGCCGCCATAACTGATGAACGGCAGCGTGATCCCTGTATTTGGGATCGTGTTGGTCACTACGGCTATGTTCAGGATGACCTGTATCGCGTAATGCGCCATCACCCCCACCACAAGCAGGGCTCCAAACCGATCCACGGTCTTGTTTGCGATGACCATACAGCTCCAGATCAGCACCACGAAGAGCAGGATGATCGCCAGTGCACCGAAAAGTCCCAGCTCCTCACATATGATCGAGAAGATCATATCATTCTGTGCCTCGGGCAGAAATCCTCTCTTCTGCATGCTCTGCCCCAGCCCTTTTCCCCAGATGCCGCCGGAACCGATAGCATACAATGCCTGGAGTGTCTGAAACGCCTTATCCGTGCTGTACGCTTCTGGGTGGAGCCACGCTGCGATGCGTCCCAGACGGAAATTGGATCCTGTCGTGTCCGCGTTTGCCACGTACGTGATCAGCGCTGTCGCCGCTGCGAGCACCGTGACGCCTGCCGCCACAAACCATTTGTAATCCGGTACCGCCACGAACACCATGGCGACAGCGATACCCATGATGATGATCGCCGAGCTCAGGTTGCTGGTCAGCACGTAGACGAGCCCTGCTATGATCGTGGGCGGTACCAGCACGATCGCAAGTCCCTTAGGTGTCCGTATGATATTTTTTCCGAGGCTCTCAAGTCTCTGGATAATACTCGCCAGATAGATGATAACGCCGATCTTTGCCACCTCTGCCGGCTGAAAAGTCGTGATCCCCACATCGATCCAGCGGCTCGCACCGTTTCTCGTGATCCCGATCGGAGATTTTACCAGCACGATCAGTATCGCGGACACGATCATTGCCAGCACATCCAGCCTCTGCAGCTCCCTATATGGAAACTTGATCATGATGAACAGTGCCACAAAGCCGATAACAGTGTTCTGCGCCTGGTTTTTTAGATAGTATGCAGAGTCCCCATAATCGATCCCTGCCTCATAGGAACTTACAGAGTAGATCATCAGAAGTCCGAATCCGACCAGAAACAGCACTACTGTCAATAGCACATAGTCCATGTTGTGTTTACTGCTGCGAAATTTTACCGGCTGCTTTGCCACAAGTTGCCTTGCCACAATATCACTCCTCCAATTTATTTACATATTCCTTGAACTGCATTCCCCTCACCTCATAATTTGGAAACATCCCCCAGCTTGCACACGCAGGTGATAAGAGCACCGCATCCCCTTCCTCGGCCTCCCTCACACAGCTATCGAGTGCCGCCTCGAAAGTATCTTCGAACAGGATGTCTTCTTGAGAAAATCCGCATCTCACTGCACACTCGGCTATCTTCTCCCGCGTCTGTCCGATCAGTACGAGCTTCTTCACCTTACCGTCAAACGCGCGGATCCAGTCATCGTAGGTACTCCCCTTATCATACCCTCCTCCGATCAGAACCGTCGGACGATCCATCGCCTTGATCCCCTGTATGGCAGCATCTGTGTTGGTCGCCTTAGAGTCGTTGTAATACACGACCCCCCGCTTAACTGCCACATACTCGATCCTGTGTTCCACAGCCACAAACCGCTTAATAGTGGCAAGTATGTTTTCCATCGGCACACCTGCACTCATACTGATCCCGATCGCTGCCATGACATTCTCTATATTGCAGATCCCCACAAGATTCATATCTGTCTTCACGTTCAGAAGGCGCTGTGACACGCCGTCTGTGGCGAGAAAGATCTCTTCCCCTTCATAGTACAATCCGTTCTGCAGCCTCTGAGCCGAAGAGAAATACACAACCTTTGCCGGACACCTTTCACCGAACTTTCTCGTATAATCATTCTCATGATTCAGGATACAGAAGTCCTCCTTTGTCTGATTCATCGTCACAGCTTCTTTCGCCGCAGCATAGTTCTCCATCGTGTGATGGCGGTTGAGATGATCCGGCGTGATGTTTAATATCGCCGATACCTGCGGGTGAAAATCCTCGATCGTCTCCAGCTGAAAACTCGAGATCTCCGCGACAGAAACTGTGTCTTCATGCATGAGCGGCGCGGCATCCGTGTAGGGATTCCCTATATTCCCAACGATGTACACACTCTCATAGTACTCCTGCATGATCTGTCCCACGAGCGATGTCGTCGTCGTCTTACCGTTCGTGCCAGTGATCGCCAGCACTCTTCCCCTCGCAAAATGATATGCAAGCTCGATCTCTCCCCATATATGGATTCCCCGCTCTTTCATATATATCACAAAATCTGCATCCACCGGAACTCCCGGGCTCAGCACGGCAAGTTCAATACCATCTGTTATTTTTTTCAAAAATGCGCCCGTGTAAATGACTGCCCTGGTTTCATGACCAAGCTTCTCCTGGAGGGATGCCTTGACCGCCTCTATGTCCGTCTTGTCATTCCCATCATATATGACTGGCAGTGCACCGTTTCTTTCAAGCAATACCGCGGAACCGACACCACTCTTGCCGGTTCCCACAACCATCACTCTCTTATCCCTTATATCAATCATGATAGCCTCTATACCCTTTCCATGTTCTTAGGAACCGTTAACAGATGATCCCGGATAAACGATTTCTGAACAGTTCCTTATTCATATCCAATCTCTTCCAAATACGGAAGTATATTTTCAAAAAGCTGCCGCACGACCGGCGCCGCGATCTGTCCGCCATAATATGTCCCCTGGGGGGTGTCGATGATCGCCAGTGCCATGATCTTGGGGTCATCAGCCGGGGCAAATCCCAGAAATGACGCGATATACCTGCCATTTCCCCTTGGAAGTGTCTGGCTGGTAGCAGTCTTGCCGCCCACGCGGAAACCTTCCACATAGCCGTTCTTACCGCCGCCATTCTCCACAACCTGCTCAAGCGCATACCTCAATTTCTCTGTCGTATCCGATGACACGATACCTTCCGAGATCGGATAAACAAACTCGTCGACAGTTGTGCCGTCAGTACTCACCGCCTTCACGCCAAAATGAGGCGTCACCAGATTTCCGCCGTTGATCAGCCCCGCCACTGTTGTCATCAGTCTGATCGGCGTTATCTGAAAGGACTGTCCAAATGACATTGTGGCAAGCTCCACCTCGCCCATTTTATCCTGCTTGTGCACGATCGTCCCCGCCTCGCCCGGAAGGTCGATCCCAGTCTTCTGCTTCAATCCAAACTGTGTAAAATACTGATAATAACATTCCACACCAATCCTCAGACCGACAGTGATAAATACAGGATTGCAGGAATTCATGACTGCATGGGTAAAATCTTGTGCACCATGACCTGCTATCTTGTGGCAGCGGATCTTTCGATCGTCCACAATGATAAAGCCCGGGCAGGAAAACTGATCCTCCAGACGCACCGCACCGCTCTCAAGCCCCGCCGCTGCCGTGATGATCTTAAAAGTTGAACCCGGTTCGTATGTATCGTTGATACAGCCGTTTCGCCACATCTTGTTCAACAGATCCTGTGTGCTTTCCTGCGCTGTCTCCGGCTGCCCTTCCTCAGTGCTTTCCGGCTGTACGGTCTGTATCTGGAACTCATCGATCAGTGTATATGGATCATTGAGATGAAATTCCGGCACATCTACCATCGCAAGGATCTCCCCATTGTTGACATTCATGACAATGATCGACACACCAGCTGCCTGCTTTGTCTCATATGCCTGTTTTGCGAGCTGCATCGCATACTTCTGTATATTCACATCAAGACTGATGTATAGATCTTTCCCTGCCTCCGGTTCCTTTCTGCGCTCCCCCATACCGTCCAGCTCGATCCCTTTGGCATCTGTCAGTGTCAGGATCTGACCCTTTTTGCCTGTCAGATACTCCTCGTAGACAACTTCAAGACCGATAATCCCCTGATTGTCCCCGCCTGTAAAACCTAGCACCTTCGATGCCAGATCGTCATACGGATAATAACGTTTATAGTCCTCATCCACCTTCACTCCTGCCATATCATAATTTCGTATCCGATCACCGGTCTCTTTGTCCACATTGCTTTTGATGCGCTCCCTCGCACTGTACTTTTCTACACGCTTGCGCACATATTCCTCGGACAGTCCCAGCTCCTGACATAACATGCTGATCACCTTCTCAGGGTCTTCTAGCTGACTGTGGATGACCGATATGGTACAGACTGTCTTATTGTCTGCCAGGACAGTTCCCGTCGAATCGATGATCCTGCCCCTTGCAGCCTTGATGTCACGCTCCCTCTCATGAAGTTCTGTCGCAAGTTCTGTATAATATTCTGAGCAGAAGATCATCAGATATCCCACACGCACGCACAACAGTATGAGCACTAGCACAGACACCACACACAGTACAAAGGTTTTTCTCTTCTGAACGGTCATATTCCGTCTTCCCGCACTGTTCTTGATCGTCATCTTTTCCCTCTGATATCATAAAATCTGTATTGCTACTATTTTATGAGTGAGGGGAACAATATATGTAAATAAGACCATCGCTATTCCTGTGCGGGCTCTACCGGCGCCCCGCCGCCTGCTGGATCCGGGAGGTCATCGCCTTCGTCCATGCTGAAATCCATCTCTGCTGTCTCACCCGTTACCGGATCGATCAGTTCTCCTGTATTGGGATCAACCACATAGAACGGTCTCCCACCGCTTTCTCCTGATGTGCCGTCATCTGCACCGGGCTGCCCGTTCTCCTGGTCCCCGGATGCCGCATCACTGTCTTGGGCACCTTCTCCGCCTTCTTCACTGGAAGCCTCACCAGAAGCATCCCCCTGCACGATATTGCCGAGAAGATTGTCCACTTCCGCCTGCTCTGCGATCGTCATCTCCTCCGTCTTTGCAATATGCAGATAGGGAAGCACTTCTGTCAGGACATTTTTGACAATGCCTGTCGCATAAGTCGCGTGCGCCTGATCCTTCGCGTTTGGTCTGTCGATCACACAGTAAATGACGATCTGCGGATCATCAGCCGGCGCAAAACCTATGAATGATACAACATAATTTACTTTATCACGCGGGACCATCTCCGCAGTACCTGTCTTTCCACCGATCGCGTATCCCGCTGGGCGCGCTGACTTTCCGGTTCCTTCTGCAACTGTAGCATAGAGGTACTGTCTCATCTGTTCTGACGTTGTCGAGGAGATCGTCTGCTTCAGCACTCTGGGCTCGATATTTTTTATGGTGTCGCCATTTGAATTGACGATCTTGCTGACCATATGCGGCTCATAATAATATCCGCCATTTATTATAGAAGAGAAAGCTGCGACCATCTCGATCATCGTGACATTATACCCCTGTCCAAAGGAGGCTGTGGCAAGCTCTGCAGATTTCATTGACTTCTCATTGTAAACCAGGTTTGCTGTTTTGGGTTCCCCGGCAAGATCGATATTGGTCTTCAATCCGATATTAAAGATCTGTTCAAACTGCAGCGTATTTTTCACGCCGATCGCTTCGCCCATTTTCATGAACGCCACATTGCATGACATCTCAAGAGATCCGCTCACATCGAGCGTACCATGACCACCTTTTACATTGCACTTGATCTTGTGGCCTCCCACCTCCAGCAATCCCCCGCAATCGTATGTCTCATTTCCCACGATCCTTCCCGTCTCCAGCCCTGCCGCCAGCGTGATCGCCTTCGCCGTGGATCCCGGCTCATACGTGTCCGATATGCAGAAATTCCTCCACAGGGAATTCAGTGTATCGTAGTAAGTACTATCTGCCTCCATCTGCGCGATCTGCTCCTCCGTATAGTAGGCTGACAGATCCTTTGGATTGTTAAGGTCAAAGTCAGGGTAACTCGCCATCGCCATGATATCGCCGTTATTGCAGTTTTGTATGATGAGACCGATATTGTACGCACCGAGCCCCTCCCTTTCCTCATCTACATGTTCCGCATTGAACTGCTTGATATACTTTTCACAGATTGCCTGAATGTTGGCATCAATAGTACTTACAAGCGTGTAGCCATCTGCCGCCGCTATTGTCTTGCGCTCCAACGCCGCGTCATCATTCAGGTATCCGTACTCTCTTCCATTCGTACCATTGAGAATATCGTTATAGTACTCCTCTAGTCCATAAGTACCATTATTGTCCGTCCCCGTAAAACCGATCACATCACATGCAAGCGTATTGTTGGGATAACGCCGGATATACTCCTCCTCAAACCAGACTCCGTTAATGATACCCATATCCTTGTTTTTCGCCGCTGCCGCGTTGTGCTCATTTTTCCGGTCAAGGAAGGGACTCATCTCCTCGTAGGGAATCCGCCTCTTGAGGACATAGTACTGTGAGTTTGGATTGTCCGCCACATACTTTCTGAGTTCTGATTGATCCAACCCAAAACACTCGGCAAGTGCCGTGAGCGTTGGATCTTCATTCTTTTCGTCAGAAAGCATTACCTTACAGTCAAGAACAACATTGTATACTTTCTCACTCGCCGCAAGGATCGTTCCGTTCGCATCAAGAATACTACCCCGCTTAAACGGCAGCGTTTTGGAATCATAGCGCTGCTGCGACAGGATCTTTTTCTGGTAATCATTTCGATTGTCGCGCGCAAGACAGTACAGCCGTCCTCCCAATCCCGTAAAAGCCAGCAGAATGATCAGCATCATCACTGCCAGCTTCATTGATTTTACTTTATTCTGATTTATCCTCTGCTTTCTTTTGATCCTTCTGTCGGTTTTGGTATTCCTTTTACTTGTATTATTTTTATGAATACTGCTTCTGCTGCTATTTCTACTTCTGTCTGCCATCTGATCACCTTATCATTTATGATTCGGGTACTGCCCCATACTGACGCACATAATCATTTCCCTCGCCGGTATACTCGACAACCTGTCCCTCCTTGGCATATTTCATCCCGAGCTCATTGACCGCAATGCGTTTGATCTCCTCTAAGTCAATGCTGCTCATGATCTTTGTGTAAGTCTCATCATTTGCCAGTTTCATCTCATTGAGCTGGCTCTCCAGCCTTGAGATATTTGTAATGTGATTCGTGATATTTGACTGCAGGTTGATATAACCCATAAGCACACTGCAGACGATCACAAATGCCACAGCCGCCACTGCAATATACCCTTTATTCATAGGAACTGCTTTTACTTTTGTTTTGCGGACGGACCATGTATGAGGTCCTGATCTCTCATATTCCCGCCTTGTAGGTGTAGTCTGCAGCTTTTTGACTGCACTTCCATCTATATACTGACTGCCATGGCTGGCATTCTGGCTCCTGCTGCGACTATTGCGACTGCCTGCGTTCTGTCTGCTTACGTTCGTCCTTGTTGTTGAATTGGCATGTCTCATATATTCACTGTTCCTTCCTTAATCATATCAATCAATTAAAATCTCTCAAAAACCCTGAGTTTCGCGCTCTTAGACCGCGAATTTTGTTCCATCTCCTCCTGCGTGGGCAGGATCGGCTTGCGCGATATTACCTTTCCATACGGGATCTTCCCACAGATACACACTGGAAACTCCGGCGGACAGGTACACGGATTCTCCATCTCCCTGAAAAAATTCTTGACGATCCTGTCCTCCAATGAATGAAATGTAATGATACACAGTCTTCCCTGCGGATTCAACAGATCTATAAAATCCTGCAGAGAACTTCTGAGTACATCAAGCTCATGATTGCACTCGATGCGTATTGCCTGAAATGTTCTTTTCGAGGGATGTCCACCTACCGCACGCATCTTTGCCGGAATCGCTGCCTTGATGACTTCATTCAGCTCAAAAGTTGTCTCGATCGGCTTCTTTGCCCTCGTCTGTACGATATGTTTTGCAATATTCTTAGCAAACTGATCCTCCCCAAAATCCCTGATAACGCGATAAAGCGACTGCTCGTCGTAATCGTTCACGATATCTTTTGCGGTCAGTTCCTGCCGCTGATCCATACGCATATCAAGAGGCGTATCATACTTGTAGGTAAATCCGCGCTCTACCGTGTCAAGCTGATATGAGGACACACCCAGATCAAGCACGATGCCGTCCACACTGTTCACACCCTTTTCCCTCAGTACCTCTTTTGCATTGCAATAATTATTCCTGATAATGGTAACTTTTTCCCCAAATTCTTCTAATCGTTTCCCCGCTGCCTCAACAGCCGCCTCATCCTGGTCGATCCCATAAAATCTGCCGCTGTCTCCGAGCCTTTTACACACTTCACAGGCATGTCCGCCTCCGCCGAGAGTGCCATCCATATACACACCATCCGGCTTGATATTCAGTGCTGCAATTGTTTCCTCAAGCAATACTGATGCATGTCTAAATTCCATATCCATACTTCGGTTCCTTTCTGGGACTTCTCGAAAATCTCATCATAGGCTGCACCCGGCAGCATCAGATCATCAGCCCAAGTTCGGACATATGTTCTGCGATGTCATCCATATCATCGTACTCTGAATTTTCTTCCCAACGATCTCTGCTCCAGATCTCGATGCGTCCGCCTACGCCCACCAGGACGACATCTTTATCCAGCGCTGCAAACTCCCTTAACACAGACGGTATCAGTATTCTTCCCTGCTTGTCCACCTCCACACTGGCTGCCCCTGCCAGAAAAAAGCGTACAAATCTGCGAGATTCCTTGTTCATAAGCGGTAAAGCTTTCAGCTTCTCTTCAAAAGCGGACCACTCGGTGTTGTCATACACAAACAGGCAGCCATCAAGCCCCTTCGTCACCACGAAATCATCTCCCAGAGCTTCGCGGAACTTTGAGGGAATAATCAGCCTGCCCTTCGTGTCTATTGTATGATTGTATTCACCCATGAACATCCAATCACCGCCACTTTGCACCACTAAGTTCCACTTCCTACCACTTTGATACTTATTTTACATGAATTATGGCAAAATAACAAGCAGAACTTATGTATTTAAAAACCTTACATCCTGCTAAAAATCCTTTTATTCCCTATTATCCGACAAATCTCTGTGCCCTGTAGACAAAAAATGGAGAAAAATTCCAAATACGAAAGAATTTCTCTCCATTTCATTATCCAACCAGGTCAAACAAACTGATCTGGTTCGACTCCGGTATATCTCCTAACAGTCCCAGGTCCGCCATCAGATCGATCACGGTCTTTGATACTTTCGTCCTGCTCCTGAAATCATCTTTTGACAGAAACGGTCCGTCCTTTGCCGCCTCCATGATCGCGTCCGCCGCCTTCTCGCCAAGCCCCTCGATGCTGCTCAGCGACGGCATCACCTTGTCGCCCACGATCTGGAAGTTCCTCGAATGCGCCCTGAAAATATCGATCGGCTCAAACGCAAACCCTCTCGCGTACATCTCCTGCACGATCCGCATGTCCTTGAGCGCATCCTGCTCCTTGTTGGACAGGCTGTCGCCGCGCTTTCTGTACTCCGCCATGACGCGCTCAAGCTGCTCCCGCCCCAGGCACATGGTCTCGTACGAGAACGCCGATGCCCTGATACTGAAAAATGCACAGTAGTACGCCAGCGGATAGTTGATCTTGCAGTACGCGATGCGCCATCCCATCATGACATATGCCGCCGCGTGCGCCTTGGGGAACATGTACTGTATCTTCTCACACGACCACACATACCAGTCCGGCACATCGTGGTCGAGCATGTCCTGCTTCCATTCCGCCCAATTGCCGCATTTTCCTTTTGCCACAGTGCCCTTTCGCACAGCCTCCATGATCTTGAAGGACTCCTCCGAGTCCAGACCCATACCGATCAGGTACGTCATGATATCATCGCGCGTACAGATCGCCGTCGAGATCGTCGCCTTTCCCTCCTGGATCAGCGTCTGCGCGTTGCCAAGCCAAACATCAGTTCCGTGTGACAAGCCGGATATCCTGACCAGATCCGAGAAGTACTTTGGCTGCGCGTCGATGACCATCTGCATCGCAAAATCCGTGCCAAACTCGGGGATCCCGAGACACCCAAGCCTGCATCCGCCGATATCCTCCGGTGTGATGCCCAGCGCCGAAGTGTTCTGGAAAAGCGACATCACCTCCTTGTCGTCGAGCGGTATGGTCGTCGGATCGATCCCCGTCAGATCCTGGAGCATGCGGATCATCGTCGGATCGTCGTGCCCGAGAATGTCGAGCTTCAACAGATTGTGGTCGATCGAATGATAGTCAAAGTGTGTCGTGATCGTGTCCGTCGTCATGTCGTTCGCCGGATGCTGCACCGGCGTGAAGGAATCGATCTCCTCCCCCACCGGCAGCACCACGATACCGCCCGGGTGCTGTCCTGTAGTGCGCCGCACACCCACGCACCCCTCCACGATGCGATTGATCTCACTCGTCCGCTTGTGCTTTCCGCGCTCCTCATAGTAGTTCTTGACATAGCCAAACGCCGTCTTGTCCGCCAGCGTGCCGATCGTCCCGGCGCGGAATGTCTGGCCATATCCGAAGATAACCTCCGTATACTTGTGCGCCTTACTCTGGTATTCGCCCGAAAAGTTCAGGTCGATGTCCGGCTCCTTGTTTCCCTTGAACCCCAAAAACGTCTCGAACGGAATGTCAAAGCCGTCCTTGATGAGCTTCTCGCCGCAGACAGGGCAGTACTTGTCCGGCATATCGCAGCCCGCCATCCCCGCAAACTTCCTGACCTCATCCGAGTAAAAATCGCTGTAATGGCGGTTTTTGCAGTAATAGTGCGGGCTCAGCGGATTCACCTCCGTGATCCCCGCCATCGTCGCCACAAACGAGGACCCGACAGACCCCCGCGAGCCGACCAGATAGCCGTCCTCCACCGACTTCCACACAAGCTTCTGTGCGATGATGTACATCACGGCAAACCCGTTGCTGATGATCGAGTCCAGCTCCCGTTTCAACCGCGCCTCCACGATGTCGGGAAGATCATCGCCGTACATCTCGTGCGCCTTTCGATAACAGATATCCCGCAGCTGCTGGTCGCTGTTCTCTATGACAGGCGGGCACTTGTCCGGGCGCACCGGCGCGATCCGGTCACACATATCCGCGATCATGTTCGTGTTCGTGATGACGACCTCCTCCGCCTTCTCGCTGCCCAGATAATAGGCGAACTCGTCGAGCATCTCCTCCGTCGTGCGCAGGTACAGCGGCGCCTGATTATCAGCGTCCTTGAACCCTTTCCCCGTCATGATAATGCGCCTGTAGACCTCATCCTCCGGATCCAGGAAATGCACGTCGCACGTGGCGACCACGGGTTTCCGAAACTGCTCCCCGAGCTTCACCACCCTCTTGTTCAGCGCGATCAGATCATCCTCGGAGTTGATATCCCGCAGCCGCTCCGATTCAATCATAAACCGGTTGTTGCCGATCGGCTGGATCTCCAGATAGTCATAGAACTCCACAATGCGGGCGATCTGCTCGTCGCCCTGTCCGTCGAGCATGGCACCAAACAGCTCCCCCGCCTCGCAGGCGCTGCCCAGGATCAGACCTTCCCTGTACTTCTGGATCAGGCTCTTTGGGATCAATGGCCTCTTGTAAAAATATTTCAGATGGGACTCGGATATCAGCTTATAGAGGTTGATGCGCCCCGTCTGGTTCTTTGCCAGTATGATAATGTGGTAGGAATGAAGCTTCCTGACCGCATCGACGCTCGCCTTTCCCAGCTCATTGAGCGCCTCCAGGGTATATATATCATCCTTTTTCAGCATCTCGATAAATTTCAGGAAGATCTCCGCCGTGCACTCCGCGTCATCGACCGCCCGGTGATGGTTCTCGAGTGAGATCTTCAATGTCTTTGCCACCGCATCCAGCGTGTACTTTGCCTGCCCTGTGAGCAGTGTCCGCGCAATCCCCACGGTATCCACATAAGTAAAATCCACCGGAATATTCTGCCGCTTTGCATTCTCCTTGATAAAGCCCACGTCAAAGCCCGCATTGTGCGCCACCAGCGCCGCATCCCCCACAAACTCGAGGAAGCGGGGCAATACGACCTCTATGGTATCAGCGTCGATCACCATGCTGTCGCTGATGCCCGTCAGCTTTTCGATCTCAAACGGGATCGGCACCTGCGGGTTTACAAACGCGGAAAAGCGGTCTGTGATCTGTCCGCTCTCGACCTTGACCGCACCGATCTCTATGATCCGGTTCGTCACCGGAGAAAATCCGGTCGTCTCGATGTCAAAAACCACATAAGCCGCATCCAGCGTCTGCCCTTTTCCATCCGTCACGATCTCTTTCAGGTCGTCTACCAGATACCCCTCCACACCGTAGATTACCTTGAAGTCATCACCGTGATCCAGCGCGTGGTTCGCATCCGGAAAAGCCTGTACACAGCCATGGTCCGTGATCGCGAGCGCCCTGTGCCCCCACTTCTTCGCGCGCCTGATGATATCCTTGACATCGGACACGCCGTCCATGTCGCTCATCTTCGTGTGGCAGTGCAGCTCCACGCGCTTCCTGGCGCTGTTGTCCATGCGGGCCGTCGTGAAATCCGGTATCTTCATCACGCCGACGACCGATCCGATCGTGAGTTCCCTGTCAAACGTGTCATTGACCGTGACTCCTTTGAGTTTCAGGAACGCGCCGACTTTCAAGTCCCCTGTCAGCTCCGCGAGCTGCTCATTATGTACGAACATCTTGACCTTGATCGTATCTGTGAAATCCGTGATCTCAAAGCTTACGATCGTCCTCTCATTGCGGATCTCGCGAGTCTCGAGGGCACGAACCTTGCCCCTGATCGTGACCTCGCCCATCTCGCCCCAGATTTCTTCAATATTGATACTCTCGTCCTCAAAGTCCCTGCCGAATATGACATTTGGATTGTCTGAACGCTTGAGCGCTCTTTTCTGAAGGCTGCCATAAGACTTCTTTTCATGTGTTTTCTTTTCATATGTCTTCTTTTCGTATGTCTTACCTGCTGTTTTTGGCGCTGCTGTTGTCTCCTTCTGCTTTGCAGAAACTGTCATCTTCGCCGGGTCAACGATCGACTGCACCTCCAAAGTTACCGGCGGCGCTGTTTCCTCCGCAGCGGCAACAACATCGTTCCCCCTGACGACTGCACCTCCAAAGCGCATACTGATCCCTTCAACGATCTTCCGGATCCGCAGCTCATCGTCCTCCCGGTACTTGCCTGTCTGCGCTTCCTTGTACGCAGTCTGAAACTTTACCTGAAAACCGCACCTCTCGTTCAATACCTTATCCAGTATACCGACGAGCTCATCTTCCTTGGACTTTGCGATCACGCTGTCCTCGAGAACAAGCTCCATTACATTTTCCTCCGGAAACTGCACATCCGCCTGGCGAAACATCGTGTAGAGCATGTGATCACACCCCCTGATCTCCGTCAGAATGCTCTCCCGGTACAACTCCATCAGTTTTTCGGGATTATACTGCTCCGAAAGCACGAACTTTTCATAGATCTTTATGACCATATACTCCCGCGGGAAGAATTGATTCTTGATCTCCTTTTCCACAGAATAGATATGTTCCTTCTCGATCAGTCTCCCGCTTCTGATATAGATGCGAAGCAGATCTTTGCGTTTGGTAGTAGTGATCCGCTCCACCACTACCTGTTCAAACAGATCCTTGCGCACACCGTCCAGCTTGAGGTTCGGAAACGCCTCAAAAAAACTCTTTTCCATCGCTATCCCACCCAGTGATCCAACTCATACTTCAGCGTGCTCAGCAACTCACTCTCAGGTACTTTTCTGACGATCTCACCCTTCTTGATGAGCAGTCCTTCCCCGATACCTCCTGCGATGCCGATATCCGCCTCTTTTGCTTCCCCCGGTCCGTTTACGGCACAGCCCATCACGGCAACTTTGATGTCCAGATCATACCCCTGCACCATCGTCTCGACCTGGTTTGCCAGCCCGATCAGGTCAATATTTGTCCTTCCGCACGTAGGACAAGAGACTACCTCAATACCGCCCCTTCGCAGTCCGAGCGTGCGCAGGATCAATTTCGCTGACTTGATCTCCTCGACCGGATCCCCCGTGAGAGACACCCTGATCGTGTCGCCGATCCCCTGATTCAAGATGATCCCGAGACCGACTGCCGACTTGATATTGCCGCTCGTCACCGTGCCGGCCTCCGTGATACCCACATGCAGCGGATACCGTGTCTTGTCAGCGAGCAGTTCATGCGCCTTGACGCACATCATCACGTCGGAGGACTTGATACTGATCACCATATTGTCATAATCCAAATCTTCAATGATATGAACCTTGTCAAGTGCGCTCTCCACGATCCCCTCAGCGGTGACACCGCCGTATTTCTCCACCAGCTCCCTCTCGAGCGAGCCGCTGTTGACGCCAACCCGTATCGGTATATTGCGCTCTTTAGCCACCTTTACCACTTCGGCAACTTTGTCTCTGCCGCCTATATTTCCAGGGTTGATGCGTATCTTATCCGCACCGTTCTCCATCGCTGCGATCGCCATCTTATAGTCAAAGTGGATATCCGCTACCAGGGGGATCGATATCTCCCTCCTGATGCGCGTGATCGCCCTCGCCGCCTCCATATCGGGCACTGTGCACCGCACAATGTCACACCCGGCTTCGGTTAGACGCCGGATCTGTGCCAGCGTAGCCTCCACATCCCCTGTCTTTGTATTTGTCATGGACTGGATCAGGATCGGATTTCCCCCGCCGATCACCCGGTCCCCAATACGAACCACTTTTGTATTGTCTCTATACATACATTTCCTCCATCAATGTCAGAATCTGCCGTTTCCCAGAAAAACCTGCAAAAATTTTCTGTGCACTCTGCATCTGTCACCTCTCTGCCGCTTTAATGACAGCAACTAATGAACAAACATTCTGGATATATCATTATACAACACGAACACCATCAGTATCATCAGTGCTACAAAGCCGACAAAATGCACGATACCTTCCTTTTCAGGAGATACCGGTTTGCCGCGCACCACCTCGATAAACATGAACAGAAGCCTTCCCCCGTCGAGTGCCGGGAGCGGGAGCAGATTCATGACTCCGAGGTTCACGCTGAGCAGCACTGCGAAATTGATCATGTTGATCACAACTGTCGGCAGTCCGTACGGCTTTGTCACCTCGATCGTCTCGTCGATCATCACGGCGATCCCCACCGGACCAGACAGGTCATTGGCGGAAAGTTTTCCCTGTACCAGCATCAGAAGGCTCTTGACCGTCGCTTTCAGCCAATAGCGAACCTCGTATGCACTGTATTTGATCAGATCTAATCCTTTGCACTGCACCGTCTCTCCAATAGCAAAACCAAGATAATACCGATTGTCCTGCTCGCTGAACTTTGGCGTGATGACAGTCGCATATTTCTTTCCGTCGCGCTTATACTCGATCTCCATCGGTTCCCCGCTGCTCAGCGCAGACACAAATGTGACTTCACCCTGCAGATAGATCCGCTCCCCGTCTATTTTTGTGATAATATCGCCTTCCCTAAGTCCCGCTGCTTCCGCCGGATATCCCTCCGTCAATGCATTGATCATCGGGATGGACTCCCCGGAAAAACCGACCACAATCAAAGACAGCAAAAATGCCAATATGATGTTAAAAAATGGTCCTGCAAAAACGGTCGCGATCCTCGACCATACATTTGCATCGTTAAAAGCACCCTCCTGTTTTTGACGCTCCTTCACATCGCTGTTCTGATCCGTCGAGTATATACCGTCCTCCCCCTCAAACATACAGGCGCCGCCAATCGGCAGCAGCTTTAGCACATACTTCGTCTCACCCTTTGTAAACTTGATGATATCTGGTCCCATACCGATCGAAAACTGTACCACTTTAATACCGTTGAGCTTCGCGATCAGAAAATGCCCCAGCTCATGCGCGATCACAACCACCCCAAATACCAGCACAAACACTATAATCGTGACAACCATTCCCTACTTTTTCCTCCCTTTATACCGTATTAAAATCGTCACTTACATCAGATCAAAACTTTGACCGAATCAGCTCATAAGTTTCCTGTTCTGTACTCAGGATTTCCTCCACATCAGGATTCTCTATCTTCCTATGATGATCCATGCACATCTCTATGATCTCCGGGATCTGCAAAAACCGGATCTTTCTATTCTGGAACAGGCTCACCGCCTTCTCATTTGCAGCATTGAACACAGTCGGCACACTTCCACCCGCTGCGGCAGCCCTCATTGCAAGTCTGAGTCCTGCAAATGTCTCCATGTCAGGTCTCTCAAATGTAATACTGCCAAGCTCGTAAAAATCAACCCTCTTACCTGCCATCGGACGCCTGTCAGGATAAAACAGGGCATACTGTATCGGCAGCTTCATATCAGGCATACCGAGCTGAGCCATGATCCCCCCGTCTACATACTCAACCATAGAGTGAATGATGCTCTGCGGATGTACCACCACCTGAATCCGATCCAGATCCACATTGAAAAGCCACTTCGCCTCCATGACCTCAAGTCCTTTGTTCACCAGTGTTGCGGAATCGATCGTGATCTTAGACCCCATTGCCCAGTTCGGGTGCTTCAGCGCATCTTCGAGCTGCACAGTCTCCAATTGCTGTCTGGTCCACCCCCGGAACGGTCCGCCCGATGCCGTGATCAGCAATTTGCTCACCCTGTCCTTGTTCTCACCCTGCATAGACTGGAAAATGGCACTGTGCTCACTGTCAACAGGAAGGATCGACACACCCATTTTGGCAGCAAGCGGCATGATAATGTGACCAGCTGTCACAAGCGTTTCCTTGTTGGCAAGGGCGATATCTTTCTTCTTGTTGATCGCTGCGATCGTGGGTCTGATACCGATCATGCCAACGATCGCAGTCACCAGGATTTCCGCCTCCTCCATCTCAGCGATACTGATCAATCCCTCCATATCCGGTATAACCTGCACTTCCATGTCAGCCAGCCTCGCCTTTAACTCCCTGCAATCCGCCTCACTCCTGAGCGACACCAGCCTTGGCTTGAACTCCCGCACCTGTTTCTCCATCAGATCAATATTGGCTCCCGCTGCCAGACCTACCACCTGCAGATCCGGATTGTCACGAACGATCTCAAGTGTCTGTGTGCCGATCGAGCCTGTGGAACCAAGTATTGCTATTTTTTTCATAAAACCAATCCTTTCCCATAATCATTATATGAAAATCAAACACGTATCAGAATGATATCACAACCCCTTAACGCATAAATGATATGATCAAAAAATACGTGATCGGAGCGGTAAAAATGACACTGTCAAATCTATCCATAATACCGCCATGTCCCGGAATCAGTTTGCCATAATCCTTAATCTCATAATTGCGCTTGATGGCGGACGCCGCCAGATCACCGATCTGCGATATCACAGAACCCACACCACCGACCACAAACAAAAGAACCCCCAGATTCTCTGTTCCCAATGTGGAATCAAGATACCCCCCGTACACGGCACCCACCAGCGCAGAACCCACGATCCCACCGACAGCGCCCTCCACAGACTTCTTGGGACTAAGCCTTGGAGCAAGCTTATGTCTTCCAAACATCACCCCAACCAGATATGCACAGGTATCTGATATCCACGAACTGATAAAGATCATCCACACCAGATAGATGCCGTACTCCAGCTCCCTTGTCAAAAACACAAAGGACAACATCACCGGCGCATAGAGCAGCGAAAAGTACGCTGCCATGACCTGGTGCGCACTATATCGAGGAAAGGTAAACACATAGACAGACATCATCATAATCAGTGAAGAAAACAGCACCATCATGATCCCTATCTCCAGTATCGTAAAGTTTATCGCTGGGAGAAAATGAATTGTGCCTTCCTCCGGGTGCTTGACATAAACTGCATAGTAATAGCCTGTTACCGCCAGGATCCCAGCTATTTGCAGCGCATTCAGCCCTTTTGGATCCTTTTGTACTACACCACATGCTTTCGTCAGTTCCAGATATGCAATGAGCGATATGACATACAGCACTGCTGCCAATATGATTCCCCCCGGAAGAATCGACGCCAATGCCACGATCACGATCACCACCGCACTGATCGTCCTCTCCTTACTTATTTTTCCAAAAAAATTAGAAGCCATTCCTACTCCTCCTTCACCAGACCATACCTCCGGTCTCTGTTCTGATACGCTTCCACAGCCCTGGCAAGTTCATCCTTATCAAAATCCGGCCACGGTACCGATGTGAAATAAAGTTCCGAATAGGCAAGCTGCCACAACAAAAAATTGGATATCCTCTGTTCCCCCGAGGTACGGATCAGCAAATCCGGATCCGGAAGTCCCGCCGTGTCAAGCCAGGCTGTGATCTTTTCCTCATCGATCTCCTCGGGTTTCAATGTCCCCGCTGCCACCTGCTCCGCAAGTTTTGTGATCCCTCTCCTAAGCTCATCGCGCCCTCCATAATTGATCGCGATCTGGAAGTGCAGACCTGTATTATTCTTTGTAGCCTGTTCCAACTCGTCGATACTCGCCCTCAGATCATCGGCAAGACCCGATTTATCTCCGAGCACCCGCACACACATATTGTTCTTCCGGGCACGCTTGATACTGTTTTTCATGTAATTTCTCAGCAGATTCATCAAGGTTGCCACCTCGCTGCCTGGTCTGTTCCAATTCTCTGTTGAAAACGCATACACTGTAAGATAATTGATACCCATATTGTAAGCATCCTCACAGATTTGTTCAACCACCTTCGCTCCCTGTACATGACCGGCAGTGCGGGGGAGTCCCTTTGCCTTTGCCCAACGCCCGTTTCCATCAAGAATGATCGCTACATGATTTGGTGCGCTCATAACACATCTCCTTTCCATATACAACCCTATTCATGCACCGAGTACCTGTGTATGACTTCGCCCTCCATGCATAGAAGAAGGGGCACTACATCCCCTGTGCACGCCCCCTGCCTTTCGTTTATCGTATTCTATTATACAGTTAGAACTTCCTTGGACTTTTCCTCGATCGCCTTATCCACATCTTTTATATATTTGTCCGTCAGCTTCTGTACTGCATCCTCCAGATCCTTGATCTCATCCTCAGACACTTCCGTCTTTGCAAGCTTCTTAAACGCATCATTCGCGTCACGTCTGATATTGCGCACTGCCACCTTGCAGTCCTCACCCTTTTTCTTGATATCTTTTACAAGCTCTTTTCTGCGCTCTTCTGTAAGCTCCGGAAATACAAGCCGTATTACCGTACCATCATTGTTTGGTGTAATACCGATATCCGATGACATGATCGCTTTCTCGATCGGCTTGATCAAACTCTTTTCCCACGGTGCGATCTGGATCATTCTCGCCTCCGGAACTGTGACGTTTCCAACCTGCTGGATCGGTGTGGGCGTCCCATAGTAATCAACCTTTATCTTGTCAAGCACATGTGGATTCGCACGGCCCGCACGGATCGTCTGATAATCCGATAAGAGAAAATCAAGTGCTTTCTGCATTTTGTCATCATATGTTTTTACTCTTGTGTCCATTTTCTATGTCCTCCTTGATCTCGTTCTAAACCCCCAATACAGCAGCCTGCATTCGCCAGATCAGACTGTGATCACAGTGCCGTTTGAGTTGCCCTTTACTGTGTTGATGATACTGTTCTCCTCGTTCAAGCCAAATATTGTCATCGGCATCTTGTTCTCCATACAGAGCACCGCAGCCGCAAGATCCATCACACCAAGCTGTCTGTCGACGACTTCTCTGATCGGGATCGTGTCATACTTTTTCGCATTCTTGTTGATCTTCGGATCAGAATCATAGACGCCATCGACTGCCCGTGCGGCAAGGATCATATCCGCCTCGATCTCGATCGCACGAAGAACCGTCCCCATATCTGTCGAGAAATAGGGATGACCGATACCGCCCGCCAAAAATATCACCTTGCCCGCCTTGAACGCCTCCATAGCCTTATCTTTCGAGAAAAGCTCCGTAAACGCCGCGCACTGAAACGGTGTAAAGATCTCTGTTCCCATGCCAACAAAACGAAAAATCTCAGATACATAAATACAGTTCATGACTGTGGCAAGCATACCAATCTGATCCGCTTTGGTGCGGTCGATCGTCTCACTCGTCCTGCCACGCCAGAAATTTCCGCCACCGATTGAGATGGCAACCTGCACACCGCTGTCAACGAGCTCTTTAACCTGCTTTGCCACAGCTGTCACTGTGGGCTCGTCAAAACCCGTTTTCTTGTCTCCGGCAAGCGCCTCTCCGCTCAGTTTCAACAATATCCTTTTCATACTCTGCCGACTCCTATCCTTCTTTATGACGACTGTTTTCTGTTCTTCTTCACATCATTAAAGAACGCAGAAGGACTGACATCTGCATAGCACTGTGAACACATACCCTCGATCACCGCACCGTTGTTGATCTGTACAGACTTTGATTTGATATTACCCATCACGATCGCTGATGTATCAAGGATAACAGGTCCATGTACATCGATATCCCCCTTCACTGCTCCGGCGATCACCGCACTAGAGGCAAAGATATTACCGATCACGACAGAACTCTGCCCGATCTTGACACTGCCCTTGCTCCTCACCTCTCCATTGATCTGTGCCGATTCCGCATAGATCTCTGCCGCTGCGGAATTTCCCGTAATGCTTCCTGTCACATTTAATTTGCCAAAGATCTCAATATTACCTGTAATGTTTCCGATCAGGTCCATATTGCCGCTGCTCGTCACATCACCAGTGATATTCATGCCAGATGTGATCACTGCCGTGTCCGTTGAAACAGCGACACTTGAATCAAAGTCAGCCTCCTGCTCTGCTGCTGGCGACGCATCGATAAGTGCTGTCTCCTGCAAATTCTGTTCTACCTCGTTTAATAATTGTTCCATCTCTGCGTCTGCCTCACTTATATTATTTTCTTGCAATACCGGTGTCTCTGACATGTCTCCCGCATCTATATCTGCCTCAGCGGTACCTGTCGTATCTGTCATAATGGCTGCCGTCTCAAGATCTGCCGGAAAACGGTCAGCAATGTTATTATCTTCCGCTCCTGCTGCATAATCCATCATATTCATCATAGCTGCCACATCCACATCTGTCTGTGAAGGATCCTCCTGCAGACCAGCTGGTTCTATTGGTGCGTCTCCCAGATCGGCAACTCCCTTTGCAAGCATCGCCTCCAGATCCGCAAAATCCGTGTCCGCAGCCTCTCCAAACAGATCCTCGGAAGCTGTCGCCTCCTCGTCCTCAAGATTCAGACCGGCTACCGCGTCCTCAGCCTCCAAATCATTTACCGTCTGTGATAAGTCCTGCTTTAAATCCTGAAAAAAACCCATACTAAATTTTCCTCCAATTCCATTTTGTATATTAAATATTTCAGTACAATCCTTCACAATCCGTGTTCCCTGGCTACTCATGTAAATGCTGTACTCTCACTGTGTCATCCGATATCGGCAGCAACACTGTGTTATCGGACTCGAGTATTTCTTCTATGATTGCCGGAAGCGCATCAACTGTCGAATCTTTTCCTGACGCGTCATGAAAGAGCACCACTGCATTGCTGAACTGATCAATATTATCCAGTACATTTTTTTTGATCTGATCGATACTTTTCCTGCCCCCCGAGGCATCGCCACTTGACACATTCCAATCATAATATACCATGTCCGTCTTATTCAGATACTCAATCAGCTCCCACATATCCACATGGCTGATCGTGTTACTGCTGCCACCAGGGAATCGGACAATATTGCAGTCTTCTCCTGTAAGCTCATACAGAAAATCGTGAAGCTTTGTCAGATCCTCCTTATACGCGTCCAGCGATGCATAAATCTCGCTGTATTTGTGACTATAAGAGTGCATCGCCAGTGTATGTCCATCTTCTACGATCCGCCGATACTGATCTGTGTACCCATCCTTGGCAACTACAAAGAATGTCGCTTTCACCCCATACTGATTGAGGATATCAAGTATCCTGTCTGTATTTGCGCTCGGACCATCATCAAAAGTCAGATACACCCTCCTGATGCCTGCACTGCTGTCTTCCCTGCCATCCCACTTGTGTGTGTCCTCCAACACCGCAGCCTCCACGATATCAGCAGCCTCCGTCTGATCCGTCACCCAGCTGCCGTCTATATCCGCTACATCCTCAGCCACATCTGCCTGCTCCTCAGGCAGCCTAGACTCCTCCGACATGTTCGATACACTGGCAGCGGCATTGTTCTGAAGTACGATCATCTGCTGCTCTAGTCTGTTTACCTTTCTTCCAATATTCATCACCAGTACAAGAATGATGACACAATTAACAATAGTCATCAGCGTGAGTATTGGAACGATGATCTCAAAAATCTTTTTTGCCGGCGCTAGGAACTCCACAGCCCTATCTTCTGTTTCCTCATTATGATCTTCTAATTCCATACAACCCTTTCATAACTCATCTGTAACCGCTGATTTCATTTATAGCTATACCGATTATAACACACAACCACTACTTTAGAAAAGACATTTTAAAAAGTTTATTCAAAGTTTATTCCAGATCATCATTATAGAATGCTCTGCCCCCTCCGATATACTTTGCCCTTGTCCTCGCACATACGATATGTGCACCTCCGATCACAGGATGCTCTATTCTCACTGGTACAGCAACTGGTCTCAAGTGCATTCCGATCAGCGTGTCCCCGATGTCAATCCCGGCATGCGCCTGTATGCGCTCTACCGCTACCGGGTGATCCATGTATCGCCACGCTGCTGTTGAGAACGAACCTCCTGCCTTGGGTTGCGGAACCACATTTACTATCTCATAGCCAAAGCGCTCTGCATCTGCCTCTGTCATGATCAGTGCCCTGTTCAAATGCTCACAGCACTGTGCTGCGACTGCCACTCCCGCTCTGTTTAGTTCCTCATACATCGCCCCAAACACAGCTTCCCCGAGTTCCGCATTTGAGTAGGAACCGATCTGCTGCCCTGTAACCTCACTTGTAGAACAGCCGATCACTACCAAATTACCTTTTTTGAGCTTTGCCTGTTCCAGAAATTCGGTGACAACTCTCTTTGCTTCCTCTTTTATCTTTTCATAATTTGCTTTTTCACAACCACTCATTATCTTACCCTTCTTTTATTTCGTTATATGTTCCTATTATATCCCCAATGTATTCCACACATAAACTTAACATAATCAATAAAATATTTCAATCTTTTATATCACAATTGACAAATATATGCAAAACAGTTATTATTACATTAGTGTTCCTGTTTAGAACAACTATAGAGGAGGAGAATATTATGCCAAAACTAAATGAAAACTATTTGAATTTAAAGGAAAGTTACCTTTTTTCAGAAATTGCGCACCGGGTAAATGCCTACACAGCAGCAAATCCCGACAAAAAAGTGATCCGTCTTGGTATCGGCGATGTGACGCTTCCGATCGGCTCCAAAGTAATTGCAGCGCTTCATGAGGGCGTCGATGCACTCGCAGACGCCAAAACCTTCAAGGGCTATGGTCCAGAGCAGGGATACGATTTCCTTCGCAGTTCCATCGTCGATTACTACAGCAGAAACGGTGTATCGATCGAGACGGGTGAAGTGTTTGTATCGGATGGCGCCAAAAGTGACACTGGAAACATCACTGATCTTTTCGCTCAGGACAATGTAATCCTTATTCCAGATCCTGTATACCCTGTATATGTGGATACAAATATCATGAACGGACGAAATATTACTTACATCAATGCCAATGAAGAAAATGATTTTCTCCCAATGCCAGACTATAATATCCATGCTGATATTATATACATCTGCTCCCCAAACAATCCAACAGGGGCAGCGTACAACACAGATCAATTGCAGGAATGGGTGAACTATGCACTTAAAAACAACGCTGTGATCTTATACGACTCCGCTTATGAGTGCTTCATAACCGACGAATCACTTCCCCGAAGTATTTATGCCATTGAAGGCTCCAAGAAATGCGCCGTCGAATTTTGTTCCCTCTCCAAGACAGCTGGTTTCACAGGAACACGTTGCGGGTACACGATTGTGCCAAAGGATCTGAGGTTCACTTCTTCCGCCGGCGTGGAAATGTCCCTAAACGCAATGTGGAATCGACGACAGACCACCAAATTTAACGGCGTCTCCTACATTGTTCAAAAAGGCGCCGCTGCCGTTTTCACAGCGGAAGGAATGGCACAATGCAGGGAAAACATCAAATACTACCAACAGAACGCAAAGATCATGGCAGACTGCCTTTCTAAGAAAAATATCCGGTACTATGGAGGTATCAACTCTCCCTATGTATGGTTCAAATGCCCTAATGAAATGGATTCCTGGGATTTCTTTGACTATCTGCTGACCAACGTCCAGATCGTAGGAACCCCTGGGGCAGGCTTCGGCAAAAATGGTCAGAAGTTTTTCCGCCTCTCGTCGTTTGGCAATCGAGAAAATACACTTGAAGCGATGGCGCGGATAGAAAAATTATTTTAATAAAACCCCTCTGACATCCACATCCGTCAGAGGGGTTTTATTCAGCAAGTTAAAATGCCTGCTCATTATGCGACAACTACATTTGCAGCTCTCAATTTTGAACTATTTTTCGGATCCTGCTCGATATCAAAAGTAACCTTCTGTCCTTCTTCAAGAGTCTTGTATCCATCAGACATGATTGCGGAAAAATGTACAAACACATCTTCTCCTGTTCCTTCATTTGTAATGAATCCATAGCCTTTTTGAGCATTAAACCACTTTACTGTTCCGTTGTTCATAGTTAGAACCTCCATTAAAAATATTTATGTACTCTACATCCGCCTAAAAAAACTGACTCGTCTGCATCAAAAGGAATGATTTGCAGAACAAGTCAGCTCATAGTTCTAATTGAATACTCTCAAATTCTATCACTTTTGCAGAATAAAGTCAATAAATTTTTATAAAATCGACCAGAATACTTGTCCGCCGACTCATAACGAATACTTATACCTTTTATAAACGAAAATAGCGAAGGGGGGATTCGAACCCTCGACACCGCGGGTATGAACCGCGTGCTCTAGCCAACTGAGCTACTTCGCCATTAAAGTTGCTGAGGTTGTTCCCTCAAAACCGAACACAAAAATCTCTGATCTATATCACTTCGTTATTCCACCAGTCCACATACTCCCAACATTCCTCTTTAGCAGGACACTCGTCTCAGTGTTCCTGCTCCTTACCCATACCAATCAGGATAAGCCTTCGACCGATTAGTGACATTC
>ERZ779621.281-NODE-281-length-26738-cov-20.630177_pt1 | contig 26738 bp, 23 predicted proteins | sample MGYA00514215_ERZ779621 | MGnify/ENA primary metagenome ERZ779621 (study PRJEB29562, sample SAMEA4376715) | mouse gut metagenome | isolation source: Cecum | study: EMG produced TPA metagenomics assembly of the A DSS colitis mouse model was used to assess the...
GAAACAGAAGAAAAATTTGTTTATAGATTATTTATAAAGCATGCGTTTACCGTGAACAGTAAACAGTTAGATATTGACGTTTTTCGATAGTAATGTTATATTAGAAAGGTATAGCTTGCAAAATTGTGGGTTATGCCTTTGTTTTTTTGCAAAATTGTTGTATCTAAAAAGTCACTCAGAAGAGTAAAGGAGAGAAGTAAGAGATGGACGATGGTGGGGCTTCGGCCTGTAGTATGATACTATTTTTTGTTCTGTTATTTATTGAGGCTGTTCTTGTCGGGTTTAACAAAGCCATAAACCTCATGAATGAGAAGGAGATCGAGCGCAGGGCGGAGGAGGAGAAGGACAAAAAATCCATTTTGTTGAGCCGGATCATCGAGCGCGCTACCGTGTATGTCAATTCGATTCAGATGATAACGACGTTGGTCGAGTTGGTGATGGGGTATTTTTTCCTGCCGAGATGGACGGCAACGATCAGGAGGGGACTTGCAAAGTTATCCTTTCTGCAGGATGTGAATGATATGGTGTTGAGCTGGGCAGCACTGATCCTGGCAGTTTTTATGCTCATGTATGTACTGTTGACATTTGGGATCCTGCTGCCGAAGAAGATTGCCCAGAAGTATCCGGATGCGTGGGCATACTGTTTTATATATCATATACAGTTTTTGAGGACTGCACTCTATCCTCTGACAAAGATCGTCGCTTCTTCAGCAAATGGCCTGCTGTGGATCTGTGGTCTGAGAAATACGGACGAGCAGGCGGATGTCACGGAGGAGGAGATCATCTCGATGGTCAATGAGGGACACGAACTTGGTGTGCTCGAGGCAGGCGAAGTGGAGATGATCACGAATATTTTTGAGTTTGGTGACAAGGAAGCGAGCGATATCATGACACACCGCAATCACATCATGGCACTGGACAGCACGACACCGTTTAAGGAAGCACTCAACTTTATGCTCAAGGAGAGCAACAGCAGATACCCGGTATACGAGGAGAACCTCGACCATGTGATCGGTGTGCTGTATCTCAAAGATGCCATGAGGATACATACTTCCGACGAGGAGCTCAATCAGCCGATCGGTACAGTGGAGGGGCTTGTCAGGGAGGCTGTGTTTGTGCCGGAGACCAAGAATATTGACGACCTGTTCCGAAGTATGCAGACCGAGAAGAATCAGATGGTGATCGTTATGGATGAGTATGGGCAGACATCGGGGCTTGTTACCATGGAGGACATTCTTGAAGAGATCGTGGGAAACATCATGGATGAGTACGACTCCGAGGAGAACCATATCGAGGAGAAAGGTGACAATGAGTATGTCATCGAGGGGATGACCAAGCTCGAGGATCTCGAGGAGCGCTTTGGCATTTCTTTTGGTGAGACAGAGTTCGAGACACTTAATGGATATCTCATATGCAGACTTGACCGGATACCGGACGAGGACGAGACCTCAGAGGTGGAGATCGACGGATATACATTTAAGATTGTAAAAGTAGAGAAAAATGTGATACAATCAGTGTTGGTCAGAAAGATAGAGCAGAAGGAGCAGTCGGACGAGGAGCAGTCAGACAGTGTTTCTGCAGATAAATAAAGTTATGTGTCACAGTTTTGCAGGACAGGACTGTGGCAAGTGATGAGATAAAGGAGAAATAGAAAATGTCAGGACATTCAAAATTTGCGAACATTAAGCACAAAAAAGAAAAGAACGATGCGGCAAAAGGAAAGATCTTCACGATCATCGGGCGCGAGATCGCGGTTGCCGTGAAGGAGGGGGGCGCCGACCCAGCCAACAATTTCAAGCTTGCTCAGGTGATCGCGAAAGCGAAGGCAAACAACATGCCAAACGACACGATCGACCGCGGTATCAAGAAGGCGGCAGGCGACGGCAATGCAGTAAATTATGAGCATGTTACGTATGAGGGATATGGTCCGAGCGGTATTGCGATCATTGTCGAGGCATTGACTGACAACAAGAACAGAACGGCGGCAAATGTCAGAAGCGCGTTCACAAAGGGAAACGGCAGCATCGGTACACAGGGGTGTGTCTCTTTTATGTTTGACGAGAAGGGGCAGATCATCATTGACAAGGAAGCGTGTGAGATGAGTGCGGATGATCTTATGATGGTAGCGCTCGACGCAGGTGCTGAGGATTTCTCAGAGGAGGAGGACAGCTTTGAGATCCTGACTGCACCGGAAGATTTTGATGTAGTCTACAAGACATTGCAGGACAACAGGATCGAAATGGCGAGTGCAGAGGTTACAATGATACCGCAAAACTATGTCACACTTACCGATGAAAATGCAGTCAAGAATCTGAACAAGACACTTGATATGCTCGACGAGGACGACGATGTGCAGGCGGTATATCACAATTGGGATGAATGATCATATTGAAAAGAGGTCTGTCTCGAAAGACAGGCCTCTTTTTGAATATGTTTTAATATTGCCTATTCATTATCCTGATTTCGTTTTTCGATCATACCAGAACCAAAATCAGTCGTTTCGATGGTCATACCCTGTGACTCGAAATCAGATACGGTAGCGCTCAGACTGATGGTAGCCGATTTGTCGAGACTGTCGACAAGACCGATTCTGTGCAGGGTAACGTTGCTCGCATCGTTGTAATTGATATACATATATTCGCCGATATAATCGTCACCTTGCAGGATGCCGGACGCAATGCCCTCTGCATTCACCAGATCACTCTTTATTGCGTTTTCCAGCTCGAGAAGATCCTCTTCTCCCAATCCCAGCCCTTCCAGCGGCAGATAGTAATAATCGGTAGAATAGTTTACTGTATCACCCTTTGCAACCATATAATACTCAGAATCGTTTGCAGAATCAATGCAAGTAGTCATGGTACTGCTCAGAAACGGGTAGGCACCGGCGGTCAAAGCTTCCAGGAATTCATGATTGGAAGCCATGCTGTACCCCTTCATATCAGGATTGCGCGTGTTGAAAGTGATCGTTATTTCTTTGTCAACTGCGTTGTCGAGTCCCTTTAACAGCCAGGTGGGCATATCGGCAAAGGCCTCTGGACCTGCCGCGGCTGCCTCCATCATTGCCGTCTCGATCGCCTCTGAGGCGTCCTTGGTTTTGATGGTTACTGGCATGTCAAAAGAATCCGTCTCTTCACAGCTGATCTCAACATTCTGTGTAAGTTCATGTATCTTCTGATACACAGCATTCATGCCCTCTGTGCTGCCGGAATTGATGGACTCAAAATAGCATTCAAGCCCCATCCTGGATACAGTGGCATCGTTTTCCAGTTTCTTAAAAAACTCTTTAGCGTCTGCTGTCTTGTAGGCGTCTACGATCGCCTGAACCTTCTCATCATCATCTTTCAGCGCATCGCAGCCTGACACCATAAATGCCAGACAGACAGACGCAAATATTGTAATGATCGGTTTCGCTTTGATTTTCATTGGGAATCCTCCTTGACTCATTTGGTTTTTTGTTTTATCATTAGAACACAACATAAATTTTAATTAACAAAATGGGCTAAGTCAAGTCCCTTTGTTCAAAATGTTAAAACTTTTGTTTGGTTAAGGATCTGTACAAAATAACTGACACAGATCACGCAGGAGCGGCATACAGGAAGAAGGATTATGGTAATAGTACAGAATGAGTATTTCTCCGCACAGCAGATCTGCATGTCAGGGCAGTGTTTTCGGATGGAAATGTGCACTGACAACAAGTACCGTCTTATCGCGTCTGGAAAGTATCTTGAAATATCACAGCGGGAGGATGAGATCGCGTTTGACTGTACGCAGGAGGAGTATGACGGGATATGGCATGATTATTTTGATATGGAAACAGATTATTCCAGGATCATCGGCAGTATCGATCAGGAGGATCCCTATCTGATGACGGCGGCAGAGTACGGGAAAGGAATCAGGATCTTACATCAGGATCTGTGGGAGATGATCATATCCTTTCTCATCTCACAACAGAACAATATCAGGAGGATCCGCAAATGTATCAGTGTGCTGTGCGAAAGGTACGGAGAGAAAAAAGCATCTGTGAGCGGGGTGGAGTATTTTGCCTTCCCGACACCAAAAGCGCTGGCGGACGCTTCGCTGGAAGATCTGTATGCGTGTGGTCTGGGGTATCGGAGCAAGTACATATGCCAGACTGCAGACAGCATATACCATGGTGGGTTTGATCTGGAAAAGATCCGAACGATGGATTATGACACGGCAAAGAAGGAGCTGTTGAAGCTGTACGGCGTCGGCGTGAAGGTTGCCGACTGTATCTGCCTGTTTGGGCTGCATCACACGGATGCGTTTCCGAGGGATACACACATCAACAAGGTAATGGCGTCGCAGTACCCGGAGGGGTTTCCTTTTGAAAGGTATGATAAGTACAGCGGTATACTGCAGCAGTACATATTTTACTATGATCTAAATAAAAAATAAAAAAAATTTAAAAAAACTATTGACGTGAGCGTGTTTTGTGATATAATCGAGATGTGCAATTAAGTATACCCGAACAGTCTGGCACACAATATTAGGGGCTGGAGGGAGGTTAGGTGTGATAGCATGTCAAATGTAATCGTTAAAGAGAACGAGACTTTGGATAGCGCTTTACGCAGATTTAAAAGAAGTTGCGCTAAAGCCGGAATTCAGCAGGAAATCCGTAAAAGAGAGCATTATGAAAAGCCAAGCGTAAAACGTAAGAAAAAGTCTGAAGCAGCTAGAAAGCGTAAATATAATTAATTTTTATTAATTGAATCAAAGTCCTTGGCTGTATTTGCGCCAAGGATTTTTGCGTATGTGAGGGGTGAAAAAATTGGAGAGAATATCTATGTGGTTGAGCAGGTATCATTTTGCTGGATATGATCTGTATCATCTGGTGGCGTGTTTCTTCCTTTTTAGCATTATCGGCTGGATGGTCGAGTCGATCTACATATCACTTTGCAACAGGAAGTTGACGAACAGGGGATTTATGACAGGACCGTTCTGTCCTATTTATGGCGTTGGAGCGACACTGGGCTACATAATACTACATCCGTTTGCCCATAATATTGTGGTACTGTATATCGTCGGAGCGCTGCTTGCGACCGTGTTTGAGTTTCTGGTAGCAAAGCTTATGATGAAACTGTTTGGTGAGGTGTGGTGGGACTATAATGATAAGTTCTGCAACTATAAAGGCGTGATCTGCCTGGAAAGTACGCTGGCGTGGGGGCTGTATGCGGTGATCATTATCACGTTTTTGTTTGAGAAGGTTATCAGTTTTGTGGACAGATATCCCAAAGCGTGGGGGCTCAAAACGATCGCACTGGTATTCGCGATGGTAATGATCGATTTCGGATATCATTTTGCGATGTCGGTGAAGATCGACGAGGAGACGAGAGAAGGTTTGTATGAAAAGAAAGAGGAGATCATTGATTTCTGCCATCGATTGATCGGTAGATGATCTCAAGACCAAGCAGGGAAAACAGTCTCCCTGCTTGTTGTGTCGTAGGTGTACATTCCCTCATCGATTCCCAAATAAAGAGTCATATATCAGGGGCTTTGGGCATAGATTTCATATAAGTAAGGTATGAGGTCTGCTTTATGAAATCTGTCAGAAAAAAATTATATAGAATCGCAGCGGCGGTGATGCTCATTGCCGTTTTGGCACAAAACACAGTCTTTGCAGAGGAAACTGCTCAAAACACTACTGTCAATTCTACGGCCGTCAGCCTGTCGTCGCCATCAGCGATCCTGATGGAGGCATCGACAGGTACGGTGCTGTTCGAAAAAAATCCAGATGAGATGCGAAGCCCGGCGAGTATTACAAAGATCATGACACTGCTCCTCACATTTGAGGCTCTTGAAAAAGGCAGGATCAAGTTGGAGGATGAGGTGATCACAAGTGCGTATGCCAAGTCGATGGGAGGATCACAGGTCTTTTTGGATGAGGGTGAGGTACAGACGGTAGAGACCTTGATCAAGTGTATCACAGTGGCGAGCGGCAATGATGCGTCGGTGGCGATCGCAGAGTACGTCGCAGGGAGTGAGACAGAGTTTGTCAATATGATGAACGAGAAGGCTGCCCAGCTCGGCATGGCAAACACACACTTTCTGGATTGCTGCGGGCTGAGCTCGGACAGCGGTCACTATACGACAGCAAGAGATGTGGCGATCATGTCAAGGGAATTGATCACAAAGTATCCGCAGGTATATAATTACACGAAAATATGGATGGAGGATATCACCCATGTGACCAGCCGGGGCAGTGAGCCGTTCACATTGGCGAGCACCAATAAGCTGCTAAAACAATACCAGTGGACGACGGGATTGAAGACGGGTTCGACGAATGCCGCAAAATATTGTTTTAGTGCCACGGCAAGCAAGAATAACATTGATCTGATCGCTGTCATCATGGGCGCTCCGGATCCCAAAGTGCGTTTTTCGGAGGCGCAGATTTTGCTGGAGTACGGTTTTGCAGTGACAAGGCTGTATGTGGATGACAACAAACAGGCACTCGGGGACATTCCGGTGTCAAGAGGCAGGGCGGATCGGCTTGCGGTGGAACCGAGAGGGGCATTTCACTATCTTGATGTTACAGGTGCTGATTTTAATCAGATCGAGAAAAGATACCAGTATGTTGACAATGTGGTGGCACCCGTAGAGAAGGGTGCAGAGGTCGGTGCTATCATCTATAGTCTTGGGGGCAGGGAGATCGGAAGAATGCCGATCATTGCTGCTGAGCCGGTGGAGAAGGCGTATTTCATTGACTATCTGAGAAGAGTGCTGAACAAATATCTGGTGTAGAAATGGTGGGCGAAAGCCCGCTGGATCAGGAGAAAACAAAGAATATGCAAAATATGTTTGGAACGATCATACTGGTCATCTTGCTGCTGGGCATGGCACTTCTGGCAGTCGGGATCATAGATGGAAACCGATTTGTGACAGTGCGGGAGGAGTTTGCACTTCCCGGCTTGTCAAAGGAATGCAGGTTTGTGTTGATATCAGACCTGCACAATAAAGTATATGGCAATAAGAATGATAAGGTGATCGCATCGATCCAGGAAATCAACCCGGATTTTATCATACTGGCAGGGGATCTTGTCACATCGCAGGTCAGTGAGGATATGACTCCGGGAATAGAGTTGATCAATACACTCAGCCAGAAGTATAAGATCTACTATGGTCTGGGAAACCATGAGTCAAAGATGCAGAGGGAGTCCGAGCGGTTTGGCGGCAAATTTGACACATTGATGCAGGCAGTTTCCAACAAAAATGTGAAGGTATTGCAGAATGAGTCTATCGATTTACCGCAATACAATATCAGATTGACCGGACTTGATCTTGCACTTGAGTATTTCGCTCATTTTAGGACGGTGAAGATGGAGGACGGCTATCTGCAGGAGGTGCTTCCGGAATATGATAGGACCAGGTGCAATCTGCTGATCGCGCACAATCCGGATTATTTTGATGATTATGCCGGATGGGGGGCGCAGCTGGTATTGTCAGGTCATGTGCATGGCGGCATTATGCGCCTGCCGTTTTTGGGAGGCGTCATCTCGCCATCATATAAGTTGTTTCCCAAGTATGATGGCGGTGTGTTTCGGAGAGGGGGATCGGTCATGCTCCTGGGGAGGGGGATGGGTTCCCACACGATACCGCTTCGGTTTTTCAATCCCGCAGAGCTCTACGATGTGGTGCTAAAGTGCTGCGATCAATGAGCATTATAAGAATGTCAGTTCGCATTGCAATTTCAGTGAATTCTCTGTAAAATATATCATGGAAGAATGTATACAAACAATGGGGGTTTTTGTATGGGGTTGTCTGTGCGGCTGACAGTATTTGAGGGACCTTTGGATCTGCTGCTCTACTTGATCGAAAAAAATAAGATCGATATATATGATATACCGATCGTGGTCATAACAGAGCAGTATCTTGATTATATCAGAAATATGCAGACAGAGGATATGAATGTCATGAGCGAGTTTCTCGTGATGGCGGCGACGCTGCTTGATATCAAGTGCAGGATGCTCCTGCCCAAAACCGTCAATGAGGAGGGAGAGGAGGAGGATCCCAGGGCGGAGCTTGTTCAGAAACTCCTTGAATATAAGATGTACAAGTACATGGCGTTCGAGCTGCGGGACAGGCAGGTGGATGCGGCAAAGAGCTGGTACAAAAAGCCGATGCTTCCCAGGGAAGTTGCGGATTATCAGTATCCTATAGACTATGAGGAGCTGGCAGGGGATGTTACCCTGGCGAAGCTTCATGAGATATTCAAAGCAGTCATGCGGCGGCAGGAGGAGAAGATCGATCCGATCAGAAGTCAGTTTGGCAAGATTGAAAAGGACGAGATCAACTTGGAGGAGAAACAGGCATATATTGAAGAGTACGTAAAAAATCACAGGAGATTTAGTTTCAGAAGTCTTCTGGAGAAGCAGGGAAACAAAATGGAGGTGATCGTCACCTTTATGGCGGTGCTTGAGATGATGAAGCAGGGGATCATTTCGATCGAGCAGGAAGAAACTTTTGCGGACATTATCATTACATCAAGCTTTGCGGCGTGATTTTTCGAGGGTGCAGATTGTAATGGAAGAAAAGAAGATAATGGCAGTGATCGAGGCGGTACTCTTTGCGATGGGGGATTCCGTTGCGCTCTCCAGCCTGGAACATGTGTTGGAGATGCCGGCGGGGGAAATACGCGAAGTGATTGTCAAGATGAACAATAAGTATAAGAAAGCAGAGCGGGGTATCTATATCGTGGAACTAGAAGACGCGGTACAGTTATGTACGAAGCCTGAGTTGTACGAATATCTGATCAAGGTGGCAAAGGCACCGCGGAAATACGTCTTGACAGATACCCTGCTGGAAACACTCTCGATCATCGCGTACAAGCAGCCAGTGACAAGGCTTGAGGTGGAGAAGATACGCGGAGTGAGTTGTGACCATGCAGTGAACAGACTGCTTGAATTGAATCTGGTTCAGGAGCTTGGACGGCTTGATGCACCAGGGCGTCCGTTGTTGTTTGGCACGACAGAGGAGTTCTTGAGGACTTTTGGGGTGAAGTCACTAGGAGATCTTCCGATGCTGAATCCGGAACAGATGGAGGATTTCAGAAAACAGGCAGAGGAGGAGGCTGAGCAGAAAACAGAATTGAATGTGGATGTTTAACAGGTAAGGAACAGACAGATTAAGACGGTTTCTGGTGCGGAGGGATCATATGGTGTACGTTGAAGAAGGGATACATAACAGTATGATGATCGATGACAGTGTCGGAAGAAAGATTCTGGACACTGCTGCGGCGATCATCAGCAGGGAAGGCTATGAAAATCTTACGATCCGCAAGGTTGCGAAGGAGAGTGGATGCTCGAACTCGGCGATCTATCAGCATTTCGGGGACAAAAATGCATTGTCGGCAGCGATCGCTGCCTTGCAGGCAAAGCCGCTGCTGGTCGCGATGGACGAGTCCTACTCCAGGGATACGGACCTGCTCACAAACATAAACAGGATCACGAAGAGCCTGCTGGAAAAGTTGTATACTTTTGAGGTGGAGGCAGTATATATGCAGATCGCTTACCGGGGAAGACTGCGCAGGGAAGCCAATCCGTTCATCCTGCGGGTTGAGAGTTATCTGATGAACGCGGCAGAGCGCGGTGAAGTGGACAGTGCGGATATCAGGGAAAAAGCATTGTTCCTCTCATCGTCTTTCTGGGGGTTTGTGCAGATGCTGCGGGCAAACAAGGATATGGATCTGGAGCAGGCGAAGAAACAATTGGAGGTGCAGAACCGATTGATCTGCAATGGGATCGGTCTGGGAAGAAAGGAAGGCGATTCCCTGTGGGACATGCTTCGGGAGAGGGGTGTTGATGTGGACAGGGCGCTTGCACGCATGAAGGGTAATCAGGAAGCATACAGAAAATTTTTGGCTGAATTTTTTGGGGATCCTGATTTTGAAGCTTTGGGAAAAGCCATCAGCGCGGGCAATGTGCGAAACGCCTTTGAGTATGCGCATGGACTGAAAGGGATGGCTGCGAATCTCGGTCTTGACGAGGTGCGCAGCAAGCTTAGCGTGTTGGTGGAAATTCTGCGTCTCGGCAGTTTTGAGGGAGCTGCAGAGGCGTATGAGGCTGTTATGGAAGCATGCGGGATGGTGACTGTATTGCTATAATGTACGCAACGGTGTGTAAAATGGGAATGGGGTTAACAAAACGTGAAGAAAAAAAATAAAATACTGGTAGTTGATGACAAGGGGATCAACCGGTATATGCTGGGTGGTATATTTGGGGAAGAATATGAGATCGTGGAGGCGTCTGGCGGGCAGATGGCAATTGATATCATAGCGGCAGATGCCAAAAGCCTTGCAGTTGTGCTGCTTGATATCATCATGCCTGTGGTCAATGGATTTGGTGTGCTTGAATATATGAAAAAGAAAGGATTGTTGGACAGGCTTCCGGTGGTGATCGTCACGGATGACGATTCGGAGGAGACGAGCGACAGGGCATTTGAGTACAAAGTGGCAGACCTTGTGGTCAAGCCATTTGAACCCAGGATCATCAGACGGCGCGTACAGAATATCATTGAGCTGTACGCGTACAGGGAGAAATATGGAAAGCAAATATGAATAAAAGACGTGAACCGTTCGGTTTTCTGCGAAGATCTGGCATACGCAGACAGCTGTATACGATCTATGTGCTGGCTGTCTTTCTGCCGGTCATATTGATCGGTGTCTTTCTGGTGGGCAATACGTATAAACTGCTGACAAGCTACCACAGGGATCTGCTCGAGTCGGACAATCTGCGGGTCAGAACGATACTTTTTGAGATCACGACACAGGCATATAACATATCGGAGGAATTGTCTTTCGATGATGAAGTGATCGCGATCCTGCGGCGCTCGTACGAGTCTGAGGAAGCATTTGCGGAGATGGTCAATACACATGCGGTCGCGGTTGACAACTACATGTATCACTACAGCGAGATCGAGCGGATTGATATCTACTGTGACAATCCGGATATTCGGGAGTACAAACAGTATCATGGCGTGGATGAGTCAGTCCGGGAGGCGGACTGGTATCAGAGGGCGACCTCACAGGCAGGTATCTTCTGGCAGGAGATGGCGAGCATTGACGAGCACGACAACCAGTACTGGGGACTGTGCCTGGTGCGGCGGATCCCGCTCGTCTATTCGGACCACAATGCGGTGCTGGTGATCCGGCTCAGTGACAATTATCTAAAGACGCGCATCAACAGCCAGGAGTACCGCAACAGCGTGTCGGTCGATGAGGGGGTTGTGTTTTACGCGTCTGACAGGGAGGATTACGGAAAACCGCAGCTGATCGACATTGACTACAGCGAAAACTATTTTCAGTATGCGGGGAAGAAGAAGATAAAGGACCACACCTGCTTTGTCGGGGTGTCCACGCTGCGGCTGTACCAGTCGGATTCCAGGATCTATATCTGTACGATCAACGACAAGTCCTATGACAATATATGGAGTATCATACAGACCTGCCTGATCATCATACTGCTCGCGATCGTGGTGCCGGGGATCCTGATCCATTTCTTTACTTCCTATTTTACCAGGCGCGTTTCCACGCTCCGGCATGTGATGCACCAGGCGAGCAATGAAGACTATGATTTTAAGGAGATCGTGCACGGCGATGACGAGCTTTCCGAGGCATTCTCGGATCTTGAGGTTATGGTGCAGCGGATCAAGGAGAAGGACGCGCTGATGTACAAGACGATGCTGAACGAGCAGGAGCTTGTCAACGAGCAGCAGAAGATGGAGTTCAAGATGCTGGCAAGTCAGATCAATCCGCATTTTCTGTACAATACACTGGAGACGATACGGATGAAAGCGTACACTGCCGGCGACAGGGAGGCGGCGACGGCGATCAAGCTGCTGGGCAAATCCATGCGGTATGTGCTGGAGAACAGCGGCACGGCATTCACATCTCTTCAGGAGGAACTGAACCATATCGAGATCTACATGAAGATACAGAAGCTCCGGTTTGGTGAGAAATTTGATTACGCGTTTGTGATCGGGGAGGGGATCGATGTGAGCAAGTGCATCACGCTGCCGCTCCTGTTGCAGCCTGTCGTCGAAAATGCTATTTTGCACGGTCTCGAGGAGAGGGAGACCGGCGGCATGGTCACGATCCGGATCGTGCGCGCGGCGGAGCGCAGGGAGATCTGTATCGAGGTGTCGGACAATGGCTGCGGCATGAAGCCGGAGACGCTGGAGCGTCTGCGGGCGGATATCACGACGAAGAATCCCGGGAAGAAGGGGAGTATCGGTCTGTATAACATTAACCAGAGAGTGAAACTATGCTATGGAAATATGTACGGGATGACGATCGACTCGGAGCGCGACAGGGGAACGACGATCACGCTGCATTTGCCGGAAAAAGTTTATCATGACATATGATTTGAAAAAGTGCTGTGAGATACAGTGCTTTTTTTATGCACACGGGCACCCAGAGGAAGAATGTCATCAAACCGATAAATCGGTTCGCTGACGGGTGCCCGGCGCGCGAGTAGGGGAGAATGTCATTCCCCTGCTCGATTGCACACGGGCACCCAGAGGAGAATGTCACTTAAAATAAAAAGTGCATAAAAAAAGTATTGCAATTTATGATTAATTATGTGCGTATTTTTATCCAAATTTAACTTTTATAATAAAAATATCACAAATGACTGTGACGAATCAAAAAAAGGAAGGAAGTAGAGATATGAGTAAGGAAAAGATTGCAGATAAACTGTATATCGTGCTGAGGATATCTTATATTCTGGCTTTCGTATTACTGTTTATCCCCGCGCTGAATCCTGCGAGGATCAGTGAACTGATCCCGCAGACAGCTTCCGTGTTCACCTGTGGTACTTCATACAGTGCCCTGACGGAGAATTTTGCCAGGGCTTTTAACAAAGGATGGGTTGGCACGCTGACACTGCAGATGGTATTTGCCGGCTGCCTGTGTATCATTCTGGGATTTGCGGTTGCGGGAGCCGGCGGCTGCATGTCGCTCGGCACGACCAAACTGAAGAAATTCGGTATGATCCCATCAATGATCGGGGCAGTTTTGGCGTTTGCGGGCTGCATGATGGTCAACTGGGCAGCGACGGACATCAAGGGAACACCAAAGCCGGACAGGATCGTTCCGATGGAACCGAAGAACCTCTCTTTTTATATCGGTCTGTGTGTGGTGATACTGGTGTTGTCCATCGTGATCCTCCTGTGTCTGCCAAAGGTTGAAAAGAATGAGAAGTGTTACATCGAGACAAAGTATCAGCTGTTTTTGCTGCTGCTGCCATTTCTGGCGCTCTGTATCGTGTTTGCTTATCTGCCTTTGCTCGGATGGAGATATGCATTCTTCGACTATAAGTCGGGCAACACACTCTCAATGGAAAATTTTGTCGGTTTGAAGTGGTTCGCATTCTTGTTCCAGAATGAGGCGACGCGCTCCGACTTGGTGCGCGTGCTGAGAAACACGCTCGCGATGAGCGGTCTGGGACTTGCCACGAGCTGGTGCTCCATGGCGTTTGCGATCATGCTCTGTGAGATCAAGAATTTGAAGTTCAGGAGATTTGTGCAGACATTCACGACGATCCCGAATTTCATCAGCTGGGTTCTGGTGTACGCTGTGGCATTTGCGATCTTCTCGACAGACGGGTTCGTGAGCTCGCTGTTGATCAACGCCGGTGCGATGGAGGGCGGTACGAATTTCCTGATGGATAACTCCCACATGTGGATCAAGATGCTTGCGTGGGGCATGTGGAAGGGCTTAGGCTGGAATGCCATCATTTACATAGCGGCGATCTCCGGTATCGACCAGCAGCTCTACGAGGCGGCTTCCATCGATGGTGCGGGGCGCTTCCAGCGGATGTGGAACATCACGGTTCCGAGCCTGATCCCTACCTTTATGGTACTGCTGATCATGGCGATCGCAGGCATTCTCAGCAACGGTATGGATCAGTACCTCGTATTTGAGACACCGTACAATACCGATACGATAACGGTGCTGGATCTCTATGTATACAAGCTCGGTATCAATGGCGGAAAAGTGCCTCTTGCAACTGTGGTCGGTATGTTTAAGTCAGTCGTCAGCGTGATCCTTCTCTTTGGGGCGAACAAGATCTCAAAGGCAGTGCGCGGCGAGAGCATTATGTAGGGGAGGTGGATGAGCAATGGCAATGACGAAACAGGAAAAGCTTGACAGAAAGGCTGAGAAAAAATATGAGCGGACCCATCAGCGGCAGTATCGGATGGGCATTGGCGACTGGGTGTTTGAGATCATCAACCATGCGTTCTTTCTGATCTTTACAGTACTTTGCATTTTCCCGTTCTACTATATCTTTATCAACACGGTCAGCGATAACGATCTGGTGAGAAAGGGTGCGATCAATTTCATACCGCGGGGCATCCACATTCAGAACTATATCTCCATGTTCAATGTCAATGATGTCGGGACAGCGCTGGTCGTCACTGTGGGAAGGACGATTCTCGGCACAGTGCTGATGGTTCTTGCCTCCGCGTTTGTGGGATATCTGGTGACGAAGCAGGAGATGTGGTGCAAGAAGATCTGGTACAGATGCCTTGTGGTCACGATGTACTTTAATGCAGGTCTGATCCCATGGTATCTGAATATGTCCATGTTGGGACTTACCAACAGTTTCTGGGCGTACATCATTCCGGGCATCGTTGCACCGTACAATATCATTTTGGTAAAGACCTATATCGAGTCCATTCCGGCAGAGCTTGAGGAGAGCGCGAAGATAGACGGCGCGACCTACATGACGGTATTCCGGAAGATCATATGGCCGCTGAGCAAGCCGATCCTTGCCACCATCGCGATCTTTGGAGCAGTGGGCAACTGGAACTCGTTTACGGATTCCCTGATCCTGATGCCGGATGCACCGCAGCTGCATCTGTTACAGCACAAGCTGTATACCTATCTGAATGCGGCATCGAACCTGAAGAGTGTCATGAGTTCCGGCGCCGGAACGATCTCGGGGGCTGCGGCGCAGAATGTGCTCAATGCCAAGACGATCAAGTACACGATCTCCATGGTCACGGTGCTGCCGATCCTGCTGGTATATCCGTTCATGCAGCGGTATTTTGAGAAAGGTATCATGCTTGGTGCCGTGAAGGGGTAGAATATGTGTTTGTAAATATTTTGGTGTTTGATGCCAGATTTCCCGGCATTTGATATAACACAGTATGAAAAGAAAAAGGAGGATTTATTATGAAATTCAAAAAAGCATTGTCACTCGTACTGATTTCTGCGATGACCTGTTCGCTTGCAGCGTGCGGCGGCTCGACGACGACCACCTCACAGAATAATAATGCGGCAGATGACACGGCAGGTTCTGATGACACGACAGCTTCCGCGGAGAACAACACTACTGCAGGAGCAGACGACAGTACAGCGGATCCGGCACCGGAGGCTGGCGATGATGTCAAGGAGGCTGATCTGTCAGACATCATTCCCAACGAGACAGTTACCCTTACGGTCTACTCACAGCTGTCAAACTACGAGGGTGAGCAGATTGGTTGGTTTGCCGATATCATGAAGGAAAAGTTCAATGTCAAGCTGAATATCATCAGCAACGGCGATGGTGTGTTTGACACCCGTATGGAGTCCGGGGATCTGGGCGATATCGTGATCTTTGGCGCTGACGGCGATGAGTACACACGCGCATATGAGAACGGCATGCTCTTTGACTGGAATGAGGATGAGATTCTCTCTGATTACGGTCCGTACATCAAGTCTCATATGGCAGAGGCGCTCGAAAAGAATGCGGCTATTTCCGACGGCACAGTATATGGCTTCGGACATGATGTGGCTTCCGGCGCAGGACAGTACGGCGAGTTTGACTACCACCCGGATATCCGCTATGATCTCTACAAGCAGATCGGAAGTCCTGAGATCAATGAGCTCGAGGATTACGTCGATGTCCTGAAGCAGATGAAGGAAGTCTGCCCGACCTCCGACTCCGGTAAAGAGACTTACGGCGTGTCCCTCTTCAAGGACTGGGACGGCAATATGGTAATGTTTGCGAAGGCGACTGCGACGAACTTCTTTGGATTAGATGAGTTCCATTTTGGGTTCTACGATGCCGATACGGGAGAATTTGAGGACTGCCTGAAAGAGGGCGGACATTACGAGAGATGCCTGAAATTCTACAATACATTGTATCAGCAGGGGCTGCTCGATCCGGACTCTATGACACAGGGCTATGACGGATGTATGGAAGACTACCAGGACGGCGGTGCATTCTTCTGCATCTTCAACTGGATGGGCGCTACACAGTACAACACGAACGAACATATGGCAGAGGGCAAGAAACTGCTGCCTGTTGCGGCAAAGAATCAGGACACATTGGTTTACGGTCTGGGGCAGAGCGGAAGCAACCGTATCTGGTCGATCGGCGCAAAGTCGCAGTATCCGGAGCTGTGCATGGCGATCATCAACTATCTCTGTACACCGGACGGAAGACTTGAGTATGAGTATGGTCCACAGGGCGTATGCTGGGAGTGGCTTGACAACGGCAAGGCTGAGCTGACGGATTTCGGTCTGGACTGCAAGGCATTGGCGGCAAGGGAAGACAAGGTTATGCCGGCTCCGTACTCAGGGCTCTGGGATGACGGATGTCCGCAGATGAACAACACAACATGGTCTCTCAACACGACGATCCCTGACGGTGTTGACGGTCAGACATTCAACTTCAAGTACTGGGATAAATATCTTGCACTTGAGGTAGACTCGGCGGAGCAGGAGTGGAGAGATGACATGGGTGCAGAGTCCTACACAGACTACATGAATCAGTTCGATTACTCGATCTCACTTCCGCACAACTATGCGGAGAGCAAAAAGTCAGACGAACTTGACACGACATGGCAGCAGGTAAAGACCTGTATCCAGAATGGTTCTTGGCAGGCGATCTACGCAAAGGACGATTCCGAGTTTGAGTCCATCATGGATAAGATGCGCGCAGATGCTGAAAGCTACGGCTACCAGGAGTGTATCGATTGGTGCGTGAGCGAGGCGGCTCTCAGAAAAGCGGCTGAATACGAATAAGATATAATACATTTTGCAGGGCTGTCATATAAAGACAGCCCTGCCTTTAGAAAGAGGGAGTTTTGAGATGAGCGGGTTTTTTCGTGTTGATGGGGGATTATATCGGTTCCTGAGCAGATTCTGGGATCTGGTCAAGCTGAATTTCATGTGGCTTCTGTTCTCACTTCCGATCGTGACGATCGGGGCGTCGACAGTCGCTGCGTACAGTGTTGCCATGAAGATGGTGGATGACGAGGAGGGATATGTGGCAAGATCCTTTGTCAGTGCTTTCAGGGCGAATCTGAGGCAGGGCGTGATCATGGGGCTGATATTCCTTGCGGCGACCTATGCGATCTATCTCGACTATGAGATCAACAGGGTTTCCGAGGAGGGCTCCTTCATACTGATCGCGATCGGGATCGTCTCCGTGTTTGTGTATGTGGCGGCTATGCTGTACTCGTTCCCGCTTCTTGCCAGGTATGAAAACGGCATTGTCGCGACGATACAGAATTCGATGGAGATATCCAGAAGGTATTTTGGCAGGACATTGCTGATCGTGGGAGTGCTTTTGCTCGAGTATGTCATCTTTCATTTCAACACAGTCCTGCTGTGCCTTGGTTATCTGTTTGGCGTATCGTTTGCTGTATTTACGGTCGCGGCATTTTCCAAGAGGATATTTCAGGAGATAGAAAAAGAACCGGGGGCGGTGCGGTAGTCCCGGTTCTTTTTCTGTTTTTAGTTCAATCGTCAAGCTTTAGCTGCTTGCGGTATTCCGCAGGGCTGATGCCGACGTATTTCTTGAATTTCTTGTGAAAGTAGTCCACGTTTTTGTACCCCACCAGTTCTGACACCTCATAGACTTTGATGCTCCGCTGTTCGAGGAGCTTTTTGGAGTGCTCGATGCGCCGGTGGTCGACGTAGGAGTTGAAGTTCTCGCCGATCGCCTTTGTGAAGAGCTTTCCGAGGTAGGCGCTGTTGTAGCCAAATAGAGGTGCTATGGTCTCGAGCTTGATATTGTTCTGATAATTGTTGTCAATATAGCTGAGGATGTCATCGAGAATGGAGTCTCTCGACGAGCTGTCGCTGCCATCCATGACGGACTTGACCTGCTCGGATATATACAGAATGATCTCGTACAGATAGTGGCAGTTGTCTATGCGTTCGATGATGGCGGAGTTCGAGGGAAACGAAAGCCTTGAACTGCTATATGTTTTGCTGACACACTCTTTTAACTGCAGGAACAGGTCAGTCAGGAAGAGCCTGACGGATGCGATGGAATTGCCCACGCTTTGCAGGTATTCCTCGAGGGAGTGGAATGTGGCGGCGAGCTGCTTGCGGTTGCCGGCTTGCACACAGTTTGTCAGTGTATCGCAGTACGCCTGCAGTTTTTCGTCACTGATCAGAAGGCTGTGCAAAGTCATGGCAGGCAGTTGTTCATATCCGAGCGTATGCTGTCCCTGTATGCAGAAAAAACGCCTCTGGATCAGCGTGTATGCCTCATCATAAGAGAGACAGATCTCATCGAGATTTTCAACGGGGTGCCCATACGTGAGAAAAAGTGTATCCAGAGGGCTTCCTGGCTCGAAATCAGATCTCTCATAGCGGTTTAGGAAGTCCTCAAACCGCCGGAGTGCGAAGGAGCCCTTTAGGAGGATCACGTTTTTGCTGTCTTTTTCAAAGTGCTCGAAGGAGTGGTTTCCGCTGTTGGTGATGCTGAGCATGTCCGCGAAATTGTAGCTGTTATTTTCGGGTGACGTCCCGAATTTCTCATAGATCACGACCTGGTAGACATCGGAGATCAGCTCCAGACTTCGGAAATCCGCGGAGGAGAGACCGGTGTCACCGTCCTTTTTCCAGACGCCGGTGATCAGCTCGTGAAGGATCACATCCTTTGCCTTCTCGCGGTAGAGTGCGATGTTGTCTGATCTTTGGTGCTCCTGCTCGATGCTCTTCCGGATGGTGTTGACGGCATCGAGCAGCTCATCCTCGTCGAGGGGCTTGGTCAGATAGTATTCCACGCCGTAGCGGATCGCAGCCTGCGCGTAGGAAAAGTCAGAGTAGCCGCTCAGGATGATGAACCTGCCGTTGTAGCCCTGCTCGCGCGCGATGCGGATGATGTCGATGCCGTTGAGCTTGGGCATGCGGATATCCAGAAGGACGAGGCTGGGGTTGTTTTTTAATATGCTCGAGAGTGCCGCCTCGCCGTTTGCCGCTTCGCCGCACAGGGCAAATCCAAGTGCCTCCCAGTCAAGGATGCACTTTAGACCATCGCGTATGCTTTTTTCATCATCGGCTATCAATAAAGTTTCCATTGAATGCTGCCTCCATAGTATATTGGTATGTAAAATGTATTGAATTGTTCCGTCAATTTGATATAGTATTAGTATAAGTGAACCCAAAAGGATTGTCAATGGCGGTGCAAAGCGCGCCGTGACACCGGATGGAGATGGATTTTTTGTTACTGGAGCGGTGTGGACCGCAACGGAGAAAGAGGTTGGAGAATGAGGAGAGAACGGCGGTGCAGGATCGGAATATTCTGCCTTTTGGTCATGTATATCGTCAGCGTTTCAGGCTGTTCCGGCGCGGATATAAGAGGGAATTCGGATTATTTGACGTCGCTCGATGCAAATGACTGTCCGTATGAGGACTTTATCGTGGTGGATGTGTTTGACTATTCGGCGAATTATCAGGGGATCCAGTCGGGCTGGTTTGGGGAAGTGGTCAGGCGGAAATTCAATATGGAGCTCAACATCATCGCGCCGAATATCGCCAGGGGTGGGGACACGCTCTTCGAGGTGAGGGCGGCGGCGGGGAATCTCGGCGATCTCATCATATGCAAGGGTGTGAACGGTCAGCTGGAGGATCTGGTGAACGCAGGGCTGCTCTATGACATGGAGGAGGACTTGAAAGGTAAATCGATCATGAAATACGCCGATGCGATCGAAAATCTGAACAGCTGTGTGCAGCAGGGAGGCGTGTATGCGATTCCGTCGCAGGTGTCTGTCAACGGACCGAACGTGCCGAGTGAAGGGATCGAACCTGTGTATGGACCATATATCCGGTGGGACTTGTATAAGGAGCTGGGGTATCCTGAGATCGATACGATAGAAGACCTGCTTCCCGTGCTAAAACAGATGCAGGAGCGGCATCCGACTGCGGAGAACGGGGCGAAGACATATGGTTTTTCCTTCTTCAAGGACTGGGACGACAATATGATGAATGCCGTCAAGCAGCCCTGCTGCATGTACGGGTACGACGAGTACGGGGTGGTGCTGGGAAAAGCGGACGGCTCGGATTATCAGAGCATCATCGACGACGATTCCGTGTACGTGCGCATGCTGAACTTTTATTATGAAGCGAACCAGATGGGACTGGTCGATCCGATGTCGGCGAACCAGAGCTATGAACAGTGCTTTGAGAAGTTCAAAAACGGGGAGATATTCTTCTCGCCGTGGCCATGGCAGGGGAAATCTGCCTTCAACACGATCTCAAATACGGTGGAGAAGGGCAGGGGCTTTATGTTGGCGCCGGTCAGCGACATGCAGATCTATTCCTACGGCTGTTATCCCTATGGGAATCAGGACTGCATCATCGCGATCGGCTCGCAGGCCGCGGACAAGGAAAGGCTTGTGGATTTCATTGACTGGCTGTACTCGGATGAGGGGATCATGCTCAACGGCGCAAACCTTTCCGGCGCGGCTGCCGGACCGGAGGGACTGACGTGGGAGATGCGTGAGGACGGACCGTATCTGACGGATTTTGGCAGGGAAGCCCTGCTCAACGGCGGGGAGATCGAGGTGCCCGAGGAGTACGGCGGCGGCACATGGAAGTCGGGGGTCTCGACATTGAACTACAAAGCTGTAGTACAGTGCGAAAAGAGCGAGGAGGGCTATTATTACTACTATGATCTGTGGGACAGCGTGAAAGCGCTCGACACGTCGGAGCTTGTCAGAGACTGGCGGGAGAAGATGGAGGCGGATACCACGATGGAGTATCTGGAGAAAAATGACATGCTCCTGGTGGCGCCAGGAGTGCAGTACACGGCGTCGGTGGAGACGGCGGAACAGTCGACCATACGCCGCCAGTGCAAAATCGCGATACAGAAATATTCCTGGGAGATGGTCTTTGCGCCGGACCGCCAGCGTTTTGAGGCGCTCCTGAATGAGATGCAGGCAACGGTCAAAAATTATGGTTATGATGTCATACTGGAATACGATATGATCCATGCAAAGGCGAAGACCGGAGCGGACTAAATCGCAGTTTCGCTACATATATTTTTATGGAACCTTTATAATAAGGAAATGAAGATGTATGAAGAGATATGTGCGGGATAAAAAATTTGTGCTGCTGTCTGTCGCCATGGTGATCGTGATCCTGGTGCAGCAGACAGTGTACGTCCATGCGGATGAGACAGATCTCAGACTCTATGCAAAGGCGGCGGTGCTCATGGATGCGGACTCGGGAAGGGTGCTGTATGAGCGCTGTGGAGACGAGCAGATGGCGATGGCGAGCACGACGAAGATCATGACGCTGATCGTCACATTGGAGAATGCCAGTTTGGATGATACGGTGGAGGTGTCCTCCTACGCGGCGTCCATGCCCCAGGTGCGTCTGGGGATGCGCAGCGGTGAACGCTACCGCCTGCGGGATCTGACACTCTCCCTGATGCTGGAGTCCCACAACGATTCCGCTGTGGCGATCGCAGAGCATGTGGGCGGCAGTGTGGAGCAGTTTGCGGCGCTCATGAACCAGAAGGCGGCTGAGATCGGCTGCGAGGATACATACTATATCACGCCCAACGGGCTGGATGCCGTGCAGAGTGAGCGCTTCCACTCAACGACTGCAAGGGATCTGGCGCTTGTCATGTCGTACTGCGTCACGAAGTCACCCCAGAGAGAGACATTTCTGGAGATCACAAGGACGCCGAACCACTCTTTTACGGATCTGTCTGGTTCTAGAAGCTTTTCCTGTGTCAATCACAATGCTTTCCTGGGGATGATGACAGGCGCATTGTCCGGAAAAACAGGTTTTACCAACAAGGCAGGGTACTGCTATGTGGGCGCCCTGCGGCGGGACGGGAGGACATTCGTCGTGGCGCTCCTCGCCTGCGGCTGGCCAAACCACAAGACTTACAAGTGGAGTGACACGAGGACATTGATGGAGTACGGGCTTGCGCATTACAAGTACCGCAGTTTTGACGAGGTGGCGCTTCCGGCGGAGGCGACGACAGACATTGTGGTGAACAACGGGCAGAGCAGCAGGATCGGCGGGCGGATGTGCGTGCCGGTAAAAATCGACGGGGAAATGACCGGGATGGAAGGACTTCTGATGCATGAAGATGAGAAAGTTACGGTCACGCTGCACAAGGTGAGGGAACTCACGGCGCCAGTCAGGGAAGGACAGACGGTTGGTTATATCAGTTATGCTGTCGGCAATCAGGAGTGGAAACGCACGGAGCTGGTGACGGCAGGCGAGATCAAGGCAGTGGATCTGAAATGGTGCATACACAGGGTTGTAGAAAGATGGATGATCCTGGACAATTAGCCGTTTGGTGATATTGACGAGAAAAAAGATAGGAAAAAAGTGAAAAATTTACTAGGCGAATAGAATAATATATGTTATACTAAAATGGACGCAGTTTTCATGTGGGACAATTAGTAATATTTACTAATAAAATATCAAAACTGCGTATAAAATGTTATATTATCAAAATTAAAAATATAAAAATGGAGGTCACAAAATGAGTACTACTTCAAGTTTGGCAAGTAAGAGAATCGAATCTTTACTTGATGAAAACAGTTTCGTTGAAATCGGTGCCCTTGTCACAGCTAGAGCGACAGATTTCAATCTGAAACAGACTGAGACTCCCTCAGACGGTGTTGTCACCGGATATGGAGTGATCAATGGCAATCTCGTGTATGTGTACAGCCAGGATGCTTCTGTGCTGAATGGTTCCGTCGGAGAGATGCACGCCAGAAAAATCACGAACCTCTACGACCTTGCGATGAAGACAGGCGCGCCCGTCATCGGCCTGATCGATTCGGCAGGTCTTAGGCTCCAGGAGGCGACAGATGCACTCAATGCTTTTGGTGAGATCTACTTAAAGCAGACACTTGCATCGGGAGTGATCCCTCAGATCACAGCGATATTTGGAAGCTGCGGCGGCGGTCTTGCGCTGATTCCGACACTGACAGATTTCACGTTTATGGAGTCGTCAAAGGCAAAGCTTTTTGTCAATTCCCCGAATGCACTTGACGGGAACAATATTTCCAAGTGTGATTCCTCATCCGCGGAGTTCCAGAGCAGTGAGAGCGGCATCGTGGATGTGGTGGCTGACGAGGCTGTGATCTATGCAAAGGTCAGAGAACTCGTATCCATGCTTCCTGCAAACAATGAGGACGATGCAGCTTATGAGGAGTGCACCGATGATCTGAACAGAGTCTGTGCCGATCTGGCAAACTGCGTGGGAGATACCTCGATCGCGCTCTCCACGATCGCGGACAACAATGTATTCTTCGAGGTAAAAGAAAATTATGCGAAGGACATGGTGACAGGATTTGTCAAGTTAAACGGTATGACAGTGGGCTGTGTTGCGAACCGTACAGAAGTCTACAGTGCAGAGGGCGAAGTCACAGACAAGTACGATGCAGTTTTATCTGTGAACGGTTGTGAGAAGGCAGCGGATTTTATCAATTTCTGTGACGCTTTTGATATTCCTGTATTATCACTGACCAATGTCAGGGGATATGAGGCGACAGTGTGCGCTGAGAAACACATTGCTAAGGCGGTAGCGAAGCTTACATATGCTTTTGCGAACGCCACGGTGCCGAAGGTGAATGTCGTGATCGGAAAGGCGCTGGGAAGCGCATATGTTGCGATGAACTCAAAAGCGATCGGTGCAGATCTCACGATCGCATGGCCTGATGCTCAGATCGGTTCCATGGATGCAGATCTTGCCGCAAAGATCATGTATGAGGGGCAGGGTGCAGAGGTCATCAAGGAGAAGGCGGCAGAGTACGCAGCGCTGCAGACAAGTGCAGCAGGTGCGGCAAAGAGAGGATATGTAGATCAGATCATCGATGCGGCAGATACAAGAAAATACGTGATCGGCGCTTTTGAGATGCTGTTTACAAAGAGAGAGGATCGTCCGTCAAAGAAGCATGGCACGGTCTAAGAAAGGGTGAACGTTAATATGAAAAAATTTGTGAGATTATTATTAATGCTTACCTGCGTTTTCGTTCTGACAGCGTGCAGTTCAAATGAAACGCCCAGTGAATATCAGAAGAACAAGGAGAATTTAGCAAAGAACAGGGCAGATCAGGTTGTCAGACTCACAGAAAAATTAGTCGCGACAGATAATGTTGACCAATTGCTCCAGGATTATAATAATGTGGAGCTCGGGGATCTGTTCGCATCGACTTACGTACAGTACTACGGCGATACCTCTTTTTCGTGCGAAGGTAAAGCAGTGAATAGTGCACTCACATCTTTCCAGACAGGTAAGGAGAGCATGGTGAATATCACAGAGTATGGTACGCCGACTTCTGTTGTCGATGGTGACATGATTGTTGTAACGGTTCCCGTGATAGGTGAGAAAGGAAACGGTTCGGTAGAATTAATATTTACGAATGATATTTACCTGCAGATGACATCATGTACGCTGAACATTGATCAGACAAAGGGACAGCTGATGACAAGGGCAGCGCTCAACACACTGCTTGGTATGGGTACTGTGTTTGTGGTACTGATCCTGATCAGTCTCATCATTTCCGCATTTGGGGGGATACCGAAGATCCAGGCTCGTTTTGCGCCGAAGAAAGCGGAGATCGCACCGGAGCCGGAACCCGCGCCTGCAGCGCCGGTTGTTGAAGAGGAAGATCTTTCGGATGACATGGAGCTGGTAGCAGTCATAGCGGCGGCGATCGCAGCGTATGAGGGAACAAGCGTGGAAGGTTTCCAGGTCAGAAGTATCAGGCGGGCAAATACAAAAAATTGGAAAAGAGCATAGAGTATTATTTTAGGAGGAAGTTAAAATGAAGAATTATACAATCACCGTTAACGGCAACGTATATGATGTTGTGGTAGAAGAAGGCGCAGGTTCTGGAGCAGCTCCGGTGGCGGCAGCAGCTCCCAAGGCGGCACCGAAAGCAGCTCCGGCAGCAGCTCCCAAGGCAAGTGCAGGCGCAGCGGGCAGTATCCGAATCGAAGCAGGTGCTGCAGGCAAGGTGTTCAAACTCGAGAAGAGTGTAGGACAGGCTGTGAAGAAAGGAGATGCAGTTGTTATCCTCGAGGCGATGAAGATGGAGATTCCTGTGGTAGCACCTCAGGATGGCACAGTGGCAAGTGTTGATGTGGCAGTTGGCGACTCTGTTGAAGCAGGTGCTTTACTTGCAACTTTGAACTGATCACCACGATCGCGGTGGAATCAGAGCGGTGATACGCTCTGTAAAATAAAATAGGAGGTCAACAAAATGTCATATATAGCAGATACATTGAACAATCTGATCCATCAGACGGCGTTTTTTAACATCACTGGCGGAAATGTGATCATGATTGTTGTTGCTTGTGTATTCCTTTATCTTGCTATCGCGAAGCAGTATGAGCCGCTTCTGTTAACACCGATAGCGTTTGGTATGCTGCTGGTCAATATCTATCCCGACATTATGGCACCGATCGGTGCGGATGGCACGCCGGGCGGTTTACTGTATTATTTCTATTTACTTGATGAGTGGGCGATCCTTCCATCCTTGATATTTATGGGAGTGGGCGCCATGACAGACTTTGGTCCGCTGATTGCCAATCCCAAGAGCTTTCTGCTCGGAGCAGCAGCACAGTTTGGTATCTTTGCAGCTTATTTTGGTGCGATCGCCCTTGGCTTTAACGATAGGGCAGCGGCAGCAGTATCCATCATTGGCGGCGCCGATGGTCCTACATCCATTTTCCTTGCTGGTAAGCTTGGGCAGACTGGTCTGCTCGGACCGATCGCAGTGGCAGCTTATTCATACATGTCCTTAGTGCCGATCATTCAGCCGCCAATCATGAAACTCTTGACAACCGAGAAGGAGAGACAGATCAAGATGGCGCAGCTGCGTCCGGTTTCTAAATTTGAGAGGATTCTCTTCCCGATCATTGTTACGATCGTTGTATGTCTGATCCTTCCTACAACGGCTCCGCTTGTCGGTATGCTGATGCTGGGAAATCTCTTCAGGGAGTCAGGCGTGGTAAGACAGCTTCAGGAGACAGCTTCCAATGCACTGATGTACATCGTTGTTATTCTGCTTGGTACTTCTGTAGGTGCTACAACTAGCGCCGAGGCATTTTTGAACGGGGATACGATCAAGATCGTTGTGTTGGGTCTTGTTGCATTTATGTTTGGTACGGCAGCGGGTGTCCTCTTCGGCAAACTGATGTGCGCATTGACGAAGGGCAAAGTAAATCCGCTGATCGGATCGGCAGGCGTTTCAGCTGTTCCTATGGCAGCGCGCGTTTCGCAGAAGGTTGGTGCGGAGGCGGATCCGACGAACTTCCTGCTCATGCATGCGATGGGACCGAATGTTGCAGGTGTTATCGGTACAGCAGTAGCGGCCGGAACATTTATGGCGATTTTCGGGGTATTTTAAAAATAATAATTAGGAGGAAATTCCTCCTGTATGGGAGAGAGTTTTCTTTGGATTGACAAGGAGGAAATTCCTCCTATATGGGAGAGAGTTTTCTTTGGATTGACAAGGAGGAA